>Ga0154536_1030_pt2 | contig 19918 bp, 19 predicted proteins | sample RifGroF1_FD_105679 | JGI IMG/M metagenome (GOLD analysis project Ga0154536, IMG submission 105679) | Xanthomonadales bacterium GWF1_69_6 | reverse complement strand
TGGTGGCGGCCATGAACACGTAACCGATCCAGGCGTTGGGCATGCCCATCTGCTCGCCGATGGCGAGCGCGACGACGAACAGGAGGAAGCCTCCGGTGTACATGCCGTAGATCTTGGGAAGTCGGCTTACGAAATCACCGGACATGGGTCAGCCCTCCTCGGCCACGCCGAATTCGCGGTCCAGCCTGTTCATGTACCAGGCGTAGAACACGATCAGCACCACGTAGATGGCCAATGCCCCCTGCGCGCCCATGTAGAAGGCGAAGGGGAAGCCAAGGAAGGTGAACTCGTTCAGCGGCACCGCGAAGAAGATCACCACGTAGGTCACGACGAACCAGATCGACAGCAGGATCGCCGTGATCCGGAGCGTGCGGCGCCAGTACTCCTTGCGCCGCTCTTCGGTAATTGGACTGTTCATTTGTGTCTGGCCTCCCGGCGCAGGGTCAGAAGCTGTACTTGACGTGCATGTGCAGGCGGCGGAGGTCGCCGTCGGCACCGCTCTCGATCTCGCGGTTGCCCCAGATCAGCTCGGCGCCGATGTCCACCTTGGGCAGCGGCGAGTAGATCAGGTTGGCGTGGAACGACCGCGCCGATTCGGTGACGGCCAGCCCCGTTAGCAGCGGGTTGTTGTCGAACTGCGCCATCGAATAGAACACGTTGCCGCGCAGCTTCGGGCTGAAGGCGTGCCGCCAGGCGATGAAGCCGCCGTAGCCGTCGAGCGCGTCGAGCGAACCGTCCGCGGCCACCATGGCGTCCGGGCCCAGGCCCAGGCCGAGGTAACGGCCGATGCCGCTGCCGGCGCTGGCCATGTAGCGGATGTCGTCGCTGGGGCCCAGGTTCCACTTGCCCGAGACGCTGAGCGCGAAGCCGGTGTCGCTTTCGCTGGTGGTGGCGGTTTCCACCTTCAGCTGGCGCACCAGGCCGGCGACGGTGAAGTGGCCCCAGTCGGCCTTGTGCAGCCAGCGCAGGGTCAGGTCGGGCACCGAGTTGTCGTCGCTGGAGCCGCGCGCGCCGTTGAGGTAACCGGTGAACGTGGTCTCCGGGTTCTCCAGCGAGGCCGAGAACGCGCCGTTGGTGTAGCGCAGCTGGGCCTGGCGCACGAAGATGGTGCCTTCGGTCGGGCCGATGAAGTCCACCGCGTCGGGCAGCGCCGCCACGTCCTGGAAATTCGACCAGGTCTGGCCGGCCAGCCACCGGTCCCAGGCCACGTAGGCGTGGCGGATGGTGACGCCGTAGGTGTTGGTGGCCACTTCGTTGCCGAGCGCGCCGCCGAACAGGTCCATTTCGACGTAGGCCTTGAGCTTGTGGCCGTCGAGGTCGGTGTCGGCGCCGAACCACACGCGCGAGAACTGCGCGTGGGCGTCGAAGTCGGGCGACTCCTCGTCCACGCCGCCCACCGGCGTCGCGCTGGGCAGGTAGAACAGGCGGCCGGCCGAGCTGTCGGCGATCTCGCCGTCGCTGGTGTCGGTCATCATGGCGTCGAGCTTGATGAAGCCGCCGAAGCTGAAGCGCGTGCCGGGGTTGGCGCCCGGCATGATCGCCGTCGCCTGGATCGGCTGCGCCGGCGGCGCCGGTTTGGCGGCCTGGGCCGCGGCGGCCGCGGCCTTCTGCGCCTCCAGCTCCGACTTGAGCGCCCCGACCATCTGCTCGAGCTGCGCGATGCGCGCCTCGAGGTCCTGCGCGCCGGCGTCCTGCGCCAGCACCTGGCCCGGCGCCGCGATCGCCAACAGCAAGGCGAGCGACAGCGTGGACCGCTGTTTAAGGTTGAATCGGTTCATCCTTCCCCTCCCGGAATTCGGACCGTTGCCACGTTGGCCGGGCGAGTCTGTGGCGGCCCCCGGGCAGGGGCCATTAGCCATTGGTCGAAGGCCGGGGCGGGTTTAGACGAAGGTCTAATTGGGCGTGGGGGGCGCTGCCCCAGAATGAGCCGCAGGCGAGTAATCTTGTAATGAACCTGCGCGGCCGCTGGCCGCAGGAGCCCCCATGTCCGAGCGCATCATTCCCGTCCCCCCGGCCTTCGAGGCCGCCGCCGCCATCAAGCGCGCCGACTACGAGCGCGACTACGCCGCCTCCGTGCGCGACCCCGAGGCCTACTGGTCGCAGGTGGGTCGGCGCCTTCAGTGGGACAAGCCCTACACCCGGGCCAAGGACACCAGCTACGACCTCAAGGACTTCCACATCCGCTGGTACGCCGACGGCGAGCTCAACGTCAGCGTGAACTGCCTGGACCGCCACCTGGCCGAACGCGGCGACAAGGTGGCCATCCTCTGGGAGGCCGACGACCCGGCCACGCCGCCGCGCCGCATCACCTACCGCGAGCTGCACGGCATGGTCTGCCGCCTGGCCAACGCGCTCGAATCGCTGGGCGTGGTGAAGGGCGACCGCATCACCATCTACCTGCCCATGATCCCCGAGGCCGCGGTGGCCATGCTGGCCTGCGCCCGCATCGGCGCCATCCACTCGGTGGTGTTCGGCGGCTTTTCGCCCGATTCCATCGCCAACCGCATCGCCGACTGCGCCAGCAAGCTGGTGATCACCGCCGACGAAGGCCTGCGCGGCGGCAAGACCATCCCGCTCAAGGCCAACGTGGACGAGGCCCTGCGCAAGCCCGGCACCAACACCGTGGAAACCGTGCTGGTGGTGCGCCACACCGGCGGCGGCGTGCCCATGCAGATGCCGCGCGACCGCTGGTACGACGCCGTGGTGGAAAGCCAGCCGGCCACGCACCAGGCCAAGCCGATGAACGCGGAGGACCCGCTGTTCATCCTCTACACCTCGGGCAGCACCGGCAAACCCAAGGGCGTGCTGCACACCAGCGGCGGTTACCTGACCTGGGCCAGCTACACGCATGAATGCGTGTTCGACCTGAAGGAAGACGACGTCTTCTGGTGCACCGCCGACGTGGGCTGGGTGACCGGCCACAGCTACGTGGTGTACGGCCCGCTGGCGAACGGCGCCACGTCGCTGATGTTCGAGGGCGTGCCTACCTATCCGGACCCGGGCCGCTTCTGGGAAGTGTGCGACCGCCACCAGGTGACGACCTTCTACACCGCGCCCACCGCCATCCGCGCGCTGATGCGCGAGGGCGACGGCCCGGTGAAGCGCAGCAAGCGCACGTCGATCCGCCTGCTGGGCACGGTGGGCGAGCCCATCAATCCCGAGGCCTGGGAGTGGTACAACCGCGTGGTGGGCGAAGAGCGCTGCCCCATCGTCGACACCTGGTGGCAGACCGAAACCGGCGGCATCCTGATTTCGCCGCTGCCGGGTGCGGTGGCGACCAAGCCGGGCTCGGCCACGCTGCCGTTCTACGGCGTGCAGCCGGCGCTGGTGGACGCCGAGGGCCGCGTGCTCGAGGGCGCCACCGAAGGCAACCTGGTGCTGAAGGACTCCTGGCCGGGCCAGATGCGCAGCGTCTACGGCGACCACCAGCGTTTCATCGACACCTACTTCAAGACCTACCCGGGCATGTACTTCACCGGCGACGGCTGCCGCCGAGACGCCGACGGGTATTACTGGATCACCGGCCGCGTGGACGACGTGATCAACGTCTCCGGCCACCGCATGGGCACGGCCGAAGTGGAAAGCGCGCTGGTGGCGCACGCCGCCGTCGCCGAGGCCGCGGTGGTGGGCGCGCCGCACGACATCAAGGGCCAGGGCATCTATGCCTACGTCACGCTGAAGGCGGGCGTGGAGCCCACCGATGCGCTGCGCAAGGAGCTGGTGCAGCACGTGCGCCATGAAATCGGCCCCATCGCCGCGCCCGACTGGCTGCAGTGGGCGCCGGGCCTGCCGAAGACGCGCAGCGGCAAGATCATGCGGCGCATCCTGCGCAAGATCGCCGAAGCCGGCCCCGAGGGCGTGGACCGCGCCGGCCTGGGCGACACTTCCACGCTGGCCGACCCGGGCGTGGTGGAGTCGCTGGTGCGCGAGCGGCAGGTGCGCTGAGGATGTCGCCCGCGCCCACCATCCTGGTCGCGGACGACCACCCGCTGTTCCGCGAGGCGCTCAAGGGCGCGGTGTCGAAGCTGCTGCCCGAGGCGCGGCTGGTGGAGTCGGACAGCGCCGACGCGCTCTTCGCCAGCGCCGAGGCCCACCCCGAAGCCGACCTGCTGCTGCTCGACCTGAACATGCCCGGCGCGCACGGCTTCAGCGCGCTGGTGCACCTGCGCGCGGTGCAGCCGCAATTGCCCATCGTGGTGGTGTCGGCGCGCGAGGAGCCCACGGTGGTGCGGCGCGCGCTGGAACATGGCGCCGCGGGCTTCATCCCGAAATCGTCCGACCCGGGCACCATCCGCGAAGCCATCGCCAGCGTGCTCGAAGGCGGCCAGTGGGCGCCGCCGCAGGCCGAAACCGCCGACGGCCTGCACCCCGAGGAAGCCCAGGTGGCCCGCCGCCTGGCCGAACTGACGCCGCAGCAGTTCCGCGTGCTGGGCATGCTGGGCAGCGGCCTGCTCAACAAACAGATCGCCCACGCCCTCGGCGTTTCCGAGGCGACGGTGAAAGCCCACATGACCGCCATCCTGCGCAAACTCGGCGCCAGCAACCGCACGCAAGCCGTGCTGATGGCGGGGCGGCTGGCCGTAGACCCTGAATCCGGTGAACCAGGTTGATTTTATTGAACCAGGTTCATTTTATTGACGAGCTGCCGCGGCTGGCGGCCGGCCGCCCACGCTTTCGAAGACGGGTTTCCGCGACCAGTTCGCGACGCACCTGGCGCTGGAAGGCCGGCGGACCGAAAGCCCGCCCTTGGTGCGTATAGCGCGAGATCTCCTCGCGCTGGGCATCACTGATGCCGCTCGCAACCAAGGCAGCGTAGGTCTTCCAGCGCGTCGGCGTGTCCGCCGCCAGGCCAAGGTAGACCGCGTGAGGCTGCACCACAGGGTCTATGCGGCCCTGGGCATTTGCGTGATAGCTGGACCAACGGTAATCCGCCGGCCGCGACACCATGCCGGCGCGAACCGGGTTGAGTTCGATGTAGCGCTGGCACGTGAGGAAGTAGTCGTCGGCGCTGACCAGGCAGGAGCGGAAGCGACCCTCCCAGAGCGTTCCGGTGCGCTGGTGCATGGCATTGAAGTACCTGACGTAGCGCGTCCCGAGCTGCTGCATCATCCGGCTGGTGGCGCCATCCTCCGGCGGCGTCACCAGCAGGTGCACGTGGTTGGTCATCAGCACGTAGGCGTGGACGGCGCAGCCGGTCTGCGAGGCGGCCAGCGCCAGTTCGTCGAGGTATTTCCAGTAATTCGCCCGGTGCAGGAAGCAGGGCGTTTTGTTCACGCCGCGCTGGATGATGTGCTTGGGCACGTTGGCGAGGTCGAGCCGGGGGATGGCGGGCATGGCGGTGTCCTTCGTGGGCGAGGCCCGAGTTGGCCCGAGCCCCGGCCTGCCGGGAAATCCGACAGTTCCACCACCCGCTGTCAGAGCAAAACCCGCCCAAGAAAATGAACCTGGTTCAATAAAATCAACCTGGTTCACCGGATTCGACCCGGCTGGCGTCCTGTGCCATCCTCGGCCTGCCGGGCCCGCCCCGCCTGCTGTCCAGACGCCCCCACGGCAGGTCCTGCACATCCCCCGTCCAAAAACGAGAGGAACCTGCAGATGCGAAAGTTCGCCTCCTGGGCCCGTCGTGGCCTGCTTGCCATTTCCCCCCTTGCCCTCTTCGCCGCCATGGCCGCCTCGGCCGCGCCCGGCGACCGGGCCATGTCGCCCGCCGTGCGCGAGGCCATGCAGCGAGATCTCGGGCTCACGTCCGAACAGCTCACCCAGTACGTGCAGGCCGAACGCCTGGCCCTGCGTGAGGAGAAAGCGCTGGCGAAAGCCCAGGGCGAACGTTTCGCCGGCAGCTGGCTCGAGCGCAAGGGTAACGGCCAGTACCAGCTGGTCGTGGCCACCACCTCCATCACGCCGCAGCGCGCGCCCGCCGGCGCCGAAATCCGCAGCGTGCGCCACAGCCTCGACCGCCTTGAAGCCTCGAAAGGCGAAATCGACACGTTGCTCGCCCACGGCGCCAAGTCGCCCGAAGGCGTCTACGGCTGGTTCGTCGACGTGCGCAACAACAGCGTGACCGTCAACGTCGCGCCGGGCGCCGAAGCCGCAGCCATCGGCTTCATCGCCGCCACCGGCGCCGACGCCGACACCATCCGCTTCCAGCGCATGGAATCGGCGCCAATGCCGCTGGCCACGCTGCAGGGCGGTAGCGAATACCTGTCCAACGACGGCAGCAACTACTACTACTGCTCGGTCGGTTTCGCCGTCACCCGAAACGGCGCCAAGGGCTTCGCCACCGCCGGCCATTGCGGAAACGCCGGCGACCGCGCCTTCGTGGCGGTCAACCGCCGCACCGTGAGCCAGATCGGCGCCTTCGCCGCGTCGAACTTCCCCGGCTCCGATCGCGCCTGGGTGCAGGTGGACAACAACCACACCCTGCTTCCGGTGGTCGACGGCTACAGCGGCAGCGACATCCCGGTGTACGGCAGCACCGAAGCGCCCATCGGTGCCAGTGTCTGTCGCTCGGGCCGCACCACCGGCCTGCATTGCGGCGTGATCGAAGCCAAGAACGTCACCGTGCAGTACCCCGACGCCAGCGTGAACGGCCTCACCCAGGTGAAAGTGTGCGCCGAAGGCGGCGATTCCGGCGGCGCCTTCATCACCGGCGCCGGCCAGGGCCAGGGCGTGCTTTCCGGCGGCAACTACAGCTGCAAGGGCAAGCAGGCCAAGCTGGCCACCAGCTACTTCCAGCCGCTCAACCCGCTGCTGCAGGGTTACGGCCTGACGCTGTCCACCAGCCAGTAAGACCCCGCCAAGTGTTGCACCCAGGACGCCCCGGTTCGCCGGGGCGTCTTCATTGGCTACAGCAGCTCGATCCCGAACCGCCGCACCACCAGCGCGAAAGCGCCGAACGACGCCACCGTGATGACGGCGCTCGCGAGCAAGCTCGGCCAGAAGCCGATGCGCGGCAGCATGTACGGGAACGCAAGGAACATCGGCAGCGTCGGCAGCACGTACCAGAACGTGTACCACGCGTGTTTCGCCACCTTCTCCTGCGGCTGCCCCTCGACGTGCAGCCACACCAGCGCCATCAGCGTGACCAGCGGCAGGGCCGCGATCAGCGCCCCGGCCTTGTCGCTGCGTTTGGCCACTTCCGACACCAGCACGATCACGGCGGCGGTGACGGCGAACTTGGTGATCAGCCAGATCATCAGGTCTCCTTGTCCAGACACGCCACGGCCGTCATTGCCGCGGCAGCACCGTGAGCACCCGCCCGATGAAGGCATGAAACTCGGCCATGTACTTGCGCAGGAATTCCTCGGTGCCGGGCACCGTCACTTCGCCTTCGTCGGTGATCAAACCCGGCTTGAACTGGATATACGCCTCGGGCGAGGTCATCTGCGGCGAATTGCAGAAGCCCAGCACGCCACGCAGGCTCTGCTGCGCGATGGCGGTGCCGATGGCGCCCGGCGACGTGCCGATGACCGCCGACGGCTTGCGCGAGAAGGAATTCGTGCCCGACGGGCGCGTGGCCCAGTCGATGGCGTTCTTCAGCCCGCCCGGGATGGAGCGGTTGTATTCGGGCGTGACGAACAGCACCGCGTCGGACGCTGCGATGGCTGCCTTGAAATCCAGCGCCACCTGCGGGAAATCGGCGTCGTAATCCGGGCTGTAGAGCGGCAACTCGCGGAACACGATTTCATGGAATTCCATGCCGTCTGGCGCGAGCTTGAAGAGCGCCTTCGCGAGCTTGCGGTTGATCGACTGGCTGGACAGGCTGCCGATCAGGTAACCAACCTTGAACCGGGACATGGCGGTGCTCCTCGGGGGTGGGTGGACCTCGAAGATACGCCCATCCGGCGTCGGTTTGGATCAGCCGGGAATGCCGCTTCGCCGGAGCGACGCCCGGGTCTCGCAGCTCGCCGCATAGCCGGGCGACATGCGCTCGCGCAGGTGCGGCCACTGCTTGGTCCAGAAGGCAGGAGTAGCGATTTTCCAGGCGGGAATCGCGTCGGCCAGGTGGATGTCGTGGCGCTCGGCGTTCTTCCTGGCGGCGTCTTCGGTCGAATACTCGGCGACGATGGCGATGGCATCGAATATCTCGCGCTCGGCGCGCCGGGCGGCCTTCGCGCCACCAGCTTCGGCTGCTCTTGCGAGGCTGGCCGCAATTTCCTGCTCCAGATAGCTGCGCGCCACTTCAATCGCCAGGCGGAACTGCATCTTGCCGACGTCATCCTGCTTCTCGGCGAGCACGTGCAGGTTCGCGTTGCGGCTCTGCAGTACGTCCAGTGGGTGCATCACCCGCAGGGTCGTGCCGGTGTCGGCCAGCGGCACGCGCACGGCGTTGGCGAAGACCTTGTCGCGATCAATGCCCACGACGCGGTGCAGCAGGTCCACGTTGTAGATGCGGCCGGGCTCGGCCGGTGCGATGGCGCTGCCGACCAGGGCCGTAATGGCTTCAGGTTCCACGAACTCAGGTCGGCCATCGATGGCGCGTGCGAAGGAACGAAGCGGGTCGCGGCCCGCGGGATCGCGCGTGAGGAAGTCGACGTCGCGCGAAACGGCTGGCGCGGAACCCCTGGGTGCCTGGATACCGTAGTGATCCATCCAGAAGGCCAGCGCCTGGCCGCCCACCAGGATCAGGTCGGGCCCAGCGGCCTCCAGCACCCGGAGCACCATGTCCCGGGGCATGTAGGCCTCGTTGTCGCGACCCATCGGTCAGCTCTTGCGGTAGGTCGGCGGGAACACGGGCCGCGAGGCCAGGGCCAGGTCGCGCGGTACAAAATGCAGGTCTTCCGCGCGCCGCTGGCCGGCCACCACGTCGAGGGCGTCGAGCCGGCGCGTTACGGCCGCCGCGACTTCGGCGGCGGTCTCCGCCGCGCCGCCCATGCCGGCAATGCCCCGCTTCGCCCAGTGCTCCAGCTGCTGGGCGATGCTTCGGTCCTGCAGCCGGGCCTCCAGCTGTGCCAGGGCGTAAAGCTCATCGGAGATGCGGACGTTCTTGGCCATAAGTGCATTATGTGGCAAATTGCCACACGGTCAAGTCCGACCCGCCATCGCCTCGAACACGCCGTCGCGGCGCACCCAGGCGTGGTGCAGCGCGGCGGCCAGGTGCACCAGCACCAGCGCGAACAGGCCGTAGCCCAGCGCGCCGTGGGCGCTGCGCAGCGTGGTGTAGAGCGCCGGGTCCTGCGGCGCCAGCGCCGGCAGCACCCAGCCGCCGGGCAGGGGCACCGGGTAGCCGCCGGCCGAAGACATCGCCCAGCCCAGCAGCGGCATCGCCAGCATCAGGCCGTACAGCAGCCAGTGCGAAGCGCGCGCGGCCATCGCCTGCGGCGCCGGCAGCGAACCGGGCAGCGGCGGCGGCGGGTGCCGGCGGCGGTGGCGCAGGCGCAGCAGCGCCAGCACCAGGATCGCCAGGCCCAGCGGCCGGTGGATGTCGAGCAGCAGCGGCCGCAGCGACAGCGACGCCACCATGCCGACGCCGATGAACAGCATCGCCAGGATCATCACCGCCATGGACCAGTGCAGCCAGCGCGCGGTGCGGTCGAAGGTCTTGGGCGCGTCCATCATTCGTCTCCCACGGTGGCCAGCGGCCAGGCGCCGGCGGCGACCTCGCGCTGCCGGCGGTTGAACGACGCCGAATAGGCCCCGGCGCGCGCGGCCAGCACCGGGTCGCCCGACAGCGCGATGCCGTCGGGCACCAGGGTCGGGTCGAAGTTCACGTCGCGGCAGGCGCCGGTGGCCTGCGGCGCGGCGCGTTCCAGCACCAGCGTACCGGCGGCTACGCGCGGGCGTTCTTCGGGCCAGGGCTGCGACGGGTCGTCCACCGCATCGCCGGGTTCGGCCACGGTGACTTCCAGCGTCCAGCGCACCGGCGCCTGCGCCAGGCGCGCCGACAGCTCCTGCGCCAGGTAACCGGCGTCGGCGGTTTGCCGCGTGGTTTCGTCGAGCGGCTCGAACGGCGCCTGCGGCGCCAGCGACCAGCGCACGAAGCGCGTGCCGCCGCCGGCGTCGATGAAGCGGAAGGCGTTCACGCCGTTGAACCGCGTGTTGGCCCAGCTGTTCGACCACGGCGCCGACTTCGCCCAGGCCATGAACTTCGCCGCCTCGGGGTGGCGCTCCAGGAAGGCCTGCATGCGCGCCGGGTCGGGCTTGCCGGTGGCCGGGTCGGGGCGCGAGGCCACGATCTGCTCGGCGAAGGCCTGCGGCGTGGCCACGCTGAAGAACGGGAAGCTGTTCATGGCCATGCGCCACTGCTGGCCGTCGTCGGTCTGCAGCAGCAGGCCCACGCTGCGCACGCGCGCCTGCGCTTCCATGCCGTGCGGGTCGCCGCCGCCGATGGACAGCCGGCCCAGCACCGGCGTGCGTGCCTGGCTGAACACGCGGGCCTTGGACAGCACCGCGCCTTCCGCCGTGGGTTCGAAATAGCCTTCCACGCACACGCCCTTGGCATGCGCGCGTCGGAAGCCGGGCTGCGGCTTGCCGCCTTCGATGGTGTCGACCAGGCGCGGCGCCGTCAGCCGTGCCGGCGACAGCCAGCCCGCGGTGAAGGCGAAGGTCGCGGCCAGTGCCGCCACCACGGCGGCGATGCCGGCAAGGGGAACCAGGGGCCGCCAGCGCGGCGGAGCGGGAGTGGGGGTTTCGGTCATGGCGCGGTCTCGCGGGGTGGACTGGCCATGGGACGCCCGGGCCAGCCGGTTTATTCCCGCGCCGCCCCGTCATGCACCCGCGGCGGGCATCGGGAATAATCGGGCGGCGCCGTTCGTCATTCCCGGGAAGCCAGGAAACCACCATGCCCTTGCCCCGCCCGACACCGCTGGACGACGACACCCTGCGCGAACTGATCCCGCGCCTGCGCCGCTTCGCGCGCACCCTGGTGGCCGAACCGGCCGCCGCCGACGACCTGGTGCAGGCGGCGCTGGAGCGCGCGCTCACCCACGGCGGCCAGCGCCGCGACGACGAGGCGCTGCAGCCCTGGCTGTTCTCCGTGCTCTACCGCCAGTTCGTGGACGACTACCGCCGCGCCGGCCGCTGGCGCCGCATCGCGCGCCTGTTCGCCGCCGACGACGAGGCGCAGGTGCCGCGGCCCGACGACATCCTGGAAACGCGCCGCGCCCTGGCCGGCCTGGCCCACCTGCCGGCCGAGCAGCGCGCGCTGCTGGTGCTGGTGAGCGTGGAAGGCCTGGCCTACCGCGAGGCCGCCGACGTGCTGGGCATCCCGATAGGCACGGTGATGTCGCGCCTGTCGCGCGCGCGCCGCGCGCTACGGGAAATGCAAGACGAAGACACGGGCGGACGCCCCGCGCTGAAGGTGCTGCGATGAACCACGAAACCCCGGGCGAAGACGAACTGCACGCCTACGTGGACGGCCAGCTGCCGCCCGCGCGCCGCGCCGCGGTCGAGGCCTGGCTGGCCACGAATCCTGCGCGCGCCGACGAAGTGCACGAGTGGAAGCGCGACGCAGAGCGGCTGCGCGCCCTGATGGCGCAGCCCGAAGCCTGGCCCGCCAATCCCGCGCTGGACCCCGCGCGCCTCCGCCAGCGCCTGCGCGCGAAACGAACGCGCGGCCTGGCCATGGCGGCGTCGCTGCTGGTGGCGCTGGGCGTGGGCGGCCTGTTCGGCTGGCAGGCGCGCGCCCTGCAATCGCCGGCGCCGCTGCCCATGGCCGACGCCGTGGCCGCCTACCGGCAGTTCGTGGATGCCGACGCGCCGCCGATGGAATTCGACGCCGCGCGCGCCGCCGAGCTGGAAGCCTGGCTGGCGCGGAACTTCGGCGACGCCGGCCGCGTGCCCGACCTCAGCCCGGCCGGCTACACGCTGCAAGGCGGCCGCCTGCTGTCCACCGAACAGGGCCCGGCGGCGATGCTGGTGTATGCCGACGACAGCGGCGCGCGCGTGGGCTTCTACCTGCGCCCGCGCGGCCGCCTGGCCGGCAACGGCGAACGCCGCGACGGCGAGCTGCTGGCGCGCTACTGGTCGCGCGAAGACCTGAGTTTCGCCGTGGTCAGCGCCGCCGCCGATCCTTCGGCGCGGTGGCTGCCGGCGCTGCTGGACAAGATCTGAGGCGCTAGTCGCGGTCTGGCGCGCCCAGCGGGAACAGGTGGCGGTAGGGTCGCGCTTCGTCCACGGCGCGCGCGAACGAGGGCCGCGCCAGCAGGCGGGCCCGGTAGGCGCGCAGCACGGGGTAGTGTTCGCCGATGCGCCGTACCCAATCGGCGTAGAACAGCGCGGGCGCGGCCGCGCAGTCGGCCAGGGTGAAGTCGTCGCCGGTGGCCCAGGTCTTGCCGGCCAGGCGGGTTTCCAGCCAGTCGTAGGCGCGGTCGAGCTTCGCCACCGTGGCGGCCAGCGCGTCGTCGCGCCAGGCGGCGTTGCCGGTGATGGCGGCGGCCACGGCGTCCTGCACGGCAGCAGCCGCACCGGCCCCGGGTGCGCCAGCTGCAGGTACTCGATGATGACGCTGGTCTCCACCACGTCGCGCCCGCCGTCCACCAGCAGCGGGAACTTGCGCAGCGGCCAAAGCTGCAGCCACTCGGCGGCGTGCTGTGGGTGCTCCGGGCTGATGCAGCGGAATTCGAACGGCGTGCCGTTCTCGTAGAGGGAGATGAGCGCCTTCTGGGTGTAGGAGGAGAAGGGGTGGCCGTAGAGGGTGAGGGGCATGGGTGTGGCCTTGAGACGGTGGGGCGCCCAGATCGGAACGCCTAATGCGTTGTGTCCCGACCCATGGCGACCAAGGTCTGGAAATGGGCGTACCACTCGGCCTCCACCTGCTCGACTGGGCCGATCAGCCGCTCGAACTCCGCCAGAGTACCGCCATGCCGGATCAGGTGGTGGTAGCCGGCGGCGTACTTGCCTTCATCGTAATGCAGCAGAAAATGGGTGAGGCTCCACCAACCCAGGTAATACGCGTTTACCGCCGCATCCATCCCAGGGCCGCCCTGCCCGGTAATCAGGGTCCTGAGCGGGATGACGCGCTGGCTCTGGACGTCCGAGGCCCAGTCGCCCGCAAGCTCCCAGCGCTTCAGCCACCAGAGTGGATAAGTGTCCAGGTCCGGAACGCCCGGCTCCAAACGACCGCCAACAAACCGGCTGCTACCGAAATACGTGGCGAGACCCTCGTTGATCCACTGCTCCTTCGCGTAGCCCGTCAGCTCGCGATTGAGCTGGTGCACGGCCTCATGCATCAGCCAATGGTGTGGGTTCGGTTTGCTCGAATCCACGTATGCATGGCAAACGCCATCGACGTAGTAGGCCTCGGCCCATGGCCGACTGCGGCTGTGTGCCAGGAACTCGGATCGGCTGGCATATAGGCGGATGCGCAGGGCTGGTGCAGCCTCGGGCGTGGAGAAGTCATCGAAGAACTCCGTGTAGGCTTCAAACAGCCCCTCAGCCGCCATCCCGGCGCGGCGGGTGGTGACTTGTTCCGCGGTCGACAAAATCGTGTAGTTGGGGGTGACTAGTTCAACCGGAGAGGTCGTCTCCGATTCGTCGACGCCGTCGATGCCAGGGCTCGGATCCTCGAGCCCGCAGCCAGCCGGCGCGCACAAGGCCAGGGCGAGAAATATTCTCAGGGGCGGCTGAGGAATCATGCTGCCAGCTTGGCAGTCAAGTCGTTCTCGGTGCAACGGTCCGCTCCCGGCCAGGAGCGGACATCAAATATCGGCGGGGATACTCTTGACAGAGCTTTCCCGGAAAAGGTGTCCCTGAATGAACCACTCGCGCCTTTTTGAAGAGTTGCTCATTGAGCTACAAGCGCTGATCAACTCGCCGCATGAGTACGATCTCATTAAGTCTTCAAGGGTCTTGCGCCAGCTACTCATAGATGGCGATGCGCTAATTCACCTAGTGAACCAAGACCTTCGCGCGGCGCCAAGATTTGTCGTTCAAATCCACCCGAAAGAAGCTGCGGAAGACTTCTCCCCCGCGATATACCCGGCTGGAGAGTCCGGAGAGCGAGTGGAACTTCGCCTTCAAGAATTTCTCAAACACTCCCTGGGTGCGGACGGCGAAGAAAAAATCACTGTCAGGGACGTTATCAAGTACGCGGCCACAGTCTTAGGAGGTGTTCACTTTAAGGCGGAAGAGAAAACCAAGCACCGTCGGCTGGCAGAGATTCACAGCGCTCGCGACGAAAACGGGGAATCGTACGTACTGACCGCTCTCAAACACATAGGAGCGATTACCCGTGATGCGATTATTCCAATGCGAGATCTGCTACTGGATCGGCAAAAATTCGAATCCGGCAAGGGGTGGACGGTCATTCTGTCGCTTCGGCTGCTTTCCGCTCCGCCTGATGAAGAGAACTACATTCTTGATGTAGGCGCCAATGAAAACGTAAACAGGTTCTCCATTTACGTTGACTCAAGACAGCAACTTACATTTCGAATCATTGATTCAAGCGGATCTAGGAAGTATCTCAGGACCGGACTGGTTGGAGGCGCGGTCCCAATTGAAAGGCCGATCATCATTCTTTGTGAGTTGAGCACTGTGGATGATGAAACACTTCTCTCGATTCGGACGGATGGTTGGGATCATGCAGAAGTCGTCAGGGGGGTCTCACTGCAGAATATTGGCAATCCCTTTCACTTCGTAACCGGGAGCGACTGTCTCGGAAAAAAGAACACCTTTCATGACGAGTTCGGCTCCATGCTCATTGCGCGACCCTTGAACAGCCTAGAAATCGCCCAATCGATTGCTTACTTTGCGGAGAAAGCTGCATCTGCAACTCGCTGGGTCAGCTTCACGGGGAATCAGTTCCTATACTCGACGGGTCATCCGAACTTTGAGCCACACAAGGCGTAGGGCGTAGGCGCTACTGACATCTTGCATGTCCGCTTCGGGTCGGAAGCCGACCTGACGCTTGGGGCGGAATCAGCGGGGAGCGGGAACCTACCGCCTGACCAAAGCCGCGCCGAGACGCAGCTTTGCGCTGACCTGTTTGCGATTCATGGACCAACCAACATTTTGGAGATGTCTACACCTGCAATTTCCTTCGCCAAGCGAGCAATGTCGTTGGTTCGTTTGGGATTAGGCAGTTTGGCCACCTCCGCGATCCACGTCCTCACGCCCTCCGGCCCGGCCTCTGCTTCAATGGCTTCAAACAGCGCCAGGCTTGCCGCGTACCTTGCCGCGGTGTTGGACTCGTCGCTCACGAAGTCCTCGGGAGTGAAGTTGAATGGGCCTGGTGGCGAGTAATTTGGATCAGCCTCCTTCTTCCTCCTTTGTTCCGGAGTCAGTTGTCGAAGGAATGCTTCGGGCTTGACCTGGACGCCTCCCCATGAGGCGAGGCTCAGAGGCCTGGTAGCCGCAGCGAGCTGTTGGTCATGTTGCGCACGCCTTTCCGCTTCTATGCTCGGTGCCAGCACGGCGGTTGCCTTCAGCCCCGCCCACTCTGCCATTCCCTCCGAGTACCAGCGTGGCAACGGTCCAAACAGGCCCTGGATCGAATGAACTTGCTCGTGAGGTACGAGTTGGTAAAGCGCCCACATACCTTTCGAACCAAGCGATCCCGAACGTTCAAGCGGGACCACCCATCTCGTCACGTCTTGCACTCTTGGTGGCTGATAGCCGGGATCCCGAGTGAATGCGACCTGGGCCCAGCTCACATCTGAAGGTTCAACGCCAATTGCCTCCGAGACAATGCGGTACGCGCGCGCCAGGTCCCGGGAATGGTTCCCGGCAATAGCACCATCAACCCCTTCACGGAATACAGAGAAGGTCAGATCAGAGTCCTTCACAAGAACTCCATCAAGATTGTCTGAGGAGTCAGTAACAAGGGGTGACATGGATGGCTGGGGCGAACCCGAGAGCGCCGCGCAGCCAGAGACCAGTAGAAGGAGAATAACGAAGTGGATCCGCTTCATTGCGCGCTCCGGAGTGAACCGTTTTACGCTTCCGCTCGCATACAGCCTGGATATCGGCACGGCCTGCGCAGCGTCACCCATACACCTGGTTGATTCGCTCCATGAGCGATACCGATATGCTCCCGGGCGAAGACGACTGTTGGCACAACCTCTTTGATTAGGACTTCTAAACGTTTTCCGTGGACGTTTATATGAGAAAGCTTCGCGGGGTGATCGACCCCCTCGGCCCCAGGAAGTGAGGTCGGGCACGGCTTCATCTTCGCTTGGCCGATGTCCGCCTTCGCGGGCCCGCCCGCGTTTTCCCCGGGCGCCGGCGTGGCTACCATGGCGGCACTATCGGCAACCCAGGATGGCACGACATGGCGTCCATCGGCGGTAACCCCCAGGCGCCCCTCGCGGGATACGACGCGCAGGCGGCGGCCGAGTTCTGCAGCCGCTGGCTTCCGGCGTGGACCGGCAACGACCCGGGGCGGCTGGCCAGCTTCTATACCGAAGACGCGTTCTATTCCGATCCGGCCCGGCCCGCGGGCATCGAGGGGCGCGATGCGCTGCTCGGGTATTTCACCAGGCTGCTCGCCCGCTACCCCGCCTGGGTCTGGACGCACCGGCGCAGCCTTCCGGTGCCGGAGGGGTTCCTGAACTTCTGGTCGGCCACGGTGGATGGCAGCGAGGAAAACCGGTTCGACGGTGTGTGCGTCGTCCGCCTCCGCGACGGGCTGATCTTCCGCAACGAAGTCTTCTTCGACGCGTCGGCACTCAAGCCGCGGTGAGCCTGGCGGCGAAACCCGCCTGTTGAAGGCCGCCGATCAACCGGCCACGCCGGTGCGCTTCTGCTGGGCCGCCAGGAACGCCCGCAAGCTCGCCGGCTTCACCGGCTTCGTCAGCACCGGCAAACCCAAATCCCGCGCGGCGCGCTTGAGCGTGTCGCTGCCATCGGCGGTCACCAGCACGGCGGGCGTGTGCGCGCCGCAGACTTCGCGCAGGGCCTGCAATGCGCCCAAGCCGTCCATTTCATCGTGCAGGTGGTAGTCGGCCACCAGCACGTCGGGGCGGTCGGCCTTCGCCTGGGCCAGCGCGGCGGCCACGGTTTCGGCCACGCGCACGTCCACGCCCCAGCGGCCCAGCAGGGCTTCCATGCCGTCCAGGATTTCGCGGTCGTTGTCCAGGCACAGCACCTTCAGGCCGGAAAGGTCGCCGTGTGCCACCGGCGCGCGCGGCGGCTTGGCGGGCGCGGGCGTGTCGGCCACGGGCACGCGGATGGCGAACACGCTGCCGCGCCCCGGCCAGCTGCGCACGCTGATGGGGTGGTCGAGCATGCGCGACACGCGCTGGCAGATGCTCAGGCCCAGGCCCAGGCCGCGTTCGCCCCAGGGTGAAGGCTGCTCGAAGCGGCGGAATTCCTCGAAAATCTGCGCCAGGTGGTGCGGCGGAATGCCCGGGCCGCTGTCCCACACCTCGATGTCCACGCCGCCGCCGCGCCGCCGCGCACCAATCACCACGCGGCCCTCCTTGGTGTAGCGCAGTGCGTTCGCCACGAAGTTCTGCAGCGCGCGCCGCAGCAGGCGCCTATCACTGCGTATCGACAGCCGGCTGGCATGCACGCGGAAGCGCAACCCGCGCGCGGCCGCCAGCGGCGCGTATTGCGCGGCCACGCTGGCCATCAGTTCGTCCAGGCGGAACACGGTGAGTTCGGGCTTGAGCGAGCCGGCGTCCAGGCGCGAGATATCCAGCAGCCCGTCCAGCAGTTCCTCGGCGTCGCGCAATGAAGCGTCCACGCGTTCGCTCAGGCGCCGCTGTTCGGCGGCCTCGTCGCTGTCGCGCAGGGCCGAAGTGAACAGGCGCGCGGCGTTGATAGGCTGCAGCACGTCGTGGCTGATGGCGGCCAGGAAGCGCGTCTTGGAAAGATTGGCCTCGGCCGCCTCGCGGGTGCGCTGCTCCACGCGCTGTTCCAGCGTTTCGTTCGATTCGCGCAGGGCCTGCTCGGCGCGTTTGTAATCGGTGATGTCGCTGTAGGTGGTCACGTAGCCGCCACCGGGCAGCGGCTGCCCGCGCATTTCGATCACCTGGCCGTTGGGCCGCACGCGCTCGAACACGTAGGGGGTTCCTTCGCGCAGGTAGGTGACGCGCTTGGCCACCTGCTCTTCCACCGGCCCCGGGCCCATTTCGCCGCGCTCGGCGTTGTAGCGGATCAGGTCGGCCACCGGGCGGCCCACGTACAGCATGCCGTCGGGGTATTCGAACATCTGCTGGTAGCGGCGGTTCCAGGCCACCAGGCGCAGGTCGCGGTCCACCACGCTCACGGCCTGCGAAAGGTTCTCCAGCGTGGCCGACAGGATTTCGCGGTTGAAGCGCAGCTCGTGGCTGGCTTCGTCCAGCAGGCTCATCACTTCGCCCAGTTCCATGCCCGAGCCGCGCAGCGCGGTGGTCAGCGTCAGGCGCGCCGAGGCCGCGCCGATAGCGCCGGCCAGCAGGCGCTCGGTGAACTGGATCAGGGCGCGGTCGGCGGGCGCGCTGGGCGACAGCTCGCGGCCCTGCGCGGCGGCGTAGTCGGCGAACGCGCGGCGCGCGGCGCGTTCGCCGACGATGCGGGTGGCCAGCGCCAGCATGTCGTCGGTGCTTAGCGAACCCTGCCAGCCACCGGCCGAGGCCAGCGGCTTGGCGGCGTAAGGATCCAGGAAGGGCGTGGCGCGCAGGCGGTCTTCCAGGCTGGGCCGGTAGCGCGCCGACACCACCAGCAGCGCCAGGATGTTCACCAGCAGCGACCAGAAGGTGCCGTGGGTAATCGCGTCCCAGCCGCGCAGGCCGAACAGGCTTTCCGGCTGCAGCCAGGCGATGCCCAGCGGGCCCTGCTGCAGCCAGGCGGTGTCGAACCAGCCGGCGCGCGTCAGCGTGGGCAGCAGCAGCGTGTAGCCCCACAGCACGAAGCCGGCCACCAGGCCGGCCATGACGCCGCGGCGGCTGGCGCCGCGCCAGTACAAACCGCCGATGAGCGCCGGTGCGAACTGCCCCACGGCCGCGAACGCCAGCAGTCCGAAGGCCGCCAGCGAACCCGATTCGCCCGCGCCGCGGTAATACGCATACGCCAGCAGCGCGATGGCCACGATGGCGATGCGCCGCACCCACAGCACGCGCCGGCCCAGGTGCTGGCGCTCGTCGGGGTCGGTGAGGCTGCCGCGCCACAGCAGCGGCATCACCAGGTCGTTGCTCACCATGGTGGCCAGCGCCACCGAGGCCACGATCACCATGCCGGTGGCCGCCGAAAACCCGCCCACGTAGGCCGCCAGCGCCAGCGCGGTGTTGTCCATGGCCATGGGCAGGGCCAGCACGTAGGTATCGGGCGCCACGCCCGCGCCGGACAGCAGGGCCTGGCCGCTGGCCGTGATGGGCACCACGAACAGGCAGATCACCACGAGGTAGCCGCTGAACATCCAGCGCGCGCGGCGCACGTCGGCCACGTCGCCGCATTCCACCACTGCCACGTGGAACTGGCGCGGCAGGCAGACGATGGCCGCGAAGGCCAGCAACGTCTGCGCCATGAAACCCTGCGGGATGCCCGGCGCCACGAAGTCGCGGGTGGCGGCCTGGAAACGCGCCAGCAGGTCTTCGCTGCCCGGCAGGTGGCCCAGCGCGAACACGCCCACCGCCGCGAAGGCCACCAGCTTCACCAGCGATTCCAGCGCCACCGCCAGAATCATGCCGTGGTGGTGTTCGGTGGCGTCGATTTCGCGGGTGCCGAACAGGATGGCGAACAGCGCCAGGAACAGCGCCGAATACAGCGCCGGGTCGGCCAGCACGCCCACGCCCACGTCGGAATCGACGCCCGACAGCACCTCGATGCTCATCGCCACCGCCTTGAACTGCAGCGCGATGTAGGGAATGGCGGCAATCACCGCCACCAGCGTCACCATGGCGGCGATGTTCTGCGCGCGGCCGTAGCGGGCGGCCAGGAAGTCGGCGATGGACACGGTGCTCTGCTCGCGCGCCACCAGCACCAGCCGTTCCAGGATGCGCCAGCCGAACAGGAACAGCAGGATCGGCCCCAGGTAGATCGGCAGGAAGCCCAGGCCCGT
>Ga0154536_1147_pt3 | contig 19966 bp, 26 predicted proteins | sample RifGroF1_FD_105679 | JGI IMG/M metagenome (GOLD analysis project Ga0154536, IMG submission 105679) | Xanthomonadales bacterium GWF1_69_6 | reverse complement strand
TCACCGAGATCCGCCGCTACGTGGCGGTGTACAACGCGGTGAAGGACGCCTACGTCGAGCCGGTTGACGACCAGACGCTGATGAAGGCCGCGCTTCGTGGCCTGCTGTCCGACCTCGACCCGCACAGCGCCTACCTCGACAAGGAAGAGGCCGAGGCCCTGCTCGACGACACCGAAGGCGCCTACGTCGGCATCGGCGTGGAAACCGAGCGCCGTCCGGACGACACCCTGCTGGTGGTCGCGCCCATCGATGGCACCCCGGCCCAGCGCGCCGGCCTGCGCGCCGGCGACGTCATCATCGCCATCGACGGCGAGCCGCTGGTCTCGAACCCCAACCCGCACACCGCGCTGCGCGGCCAGGCCGGCGAGCCGGTCACGGTCACGCTCACCCGCACCGGCGAACCCGCCCCGCGCGACCTGGTGATCGTGCGCGAGACCATCCGCGTCAGCTCGGTCGAATCGCGCCTGCTCGAGCCCGGCTTCGGCTACCTGCGCATCAGCACCTTCCAGTCCGACACCGGCCCGCAGGTGCGGCGCCAACTGGCCCAGCTCACCGGTCGCGGTGCCACCCCGCTGCGTGGCCTGGTGCTCGACCTGCGCTCGAACCCCGGCGGCCTGCTCAGCGCCGCGGTGGAAGCCGCCGACGCGCTGCTCGAAGACGGCCTCATCGTCAGCACCCGCGGCCGCCTCGAATATTCCAACGCCAGCTTCCACGCCAAGCCCGGCGACGCGCTGGCTGGTGCGCCGGTCATCGTGCTGGTGGACGCCGGCACCGCCAGCGCCGCCGAAGTGCTGGCCGGCGCGCTGCGCGACCACGACCGCGCCACGATCATGGGCAGCCGCACCTACGGCAAGGGGTCGGTGCAGTCGGTGGTGCCGCTGGACAACGGCGATTCGATCAAGCTCACCACCGCGCGATATTTCACGCCCAGCGGCAAGTCCATCCAGGCCCGCGGCATCCGTCCCGACATCGTGCTGCGCGGCGAAGCGGCGCGTGGCATGCGCGAGCAGGAACTGGCCGGCCACCTGCGCGGCGAGAACGAAGAAGCCGGCAGCGGCCCCGGCGAAGTGATCGAAGGCGACGCCGCCATCGGCCGCGCGCTCGACGCGCTCAAGGCCGGCAAGGCCACCGCGCGGGCGCGCCGCCGGCTCTGAAATTCAGTCGGTGTAGGCGGGCTGCTCGAGCAGCGGCTGCCAGCGCCTGAGCCAGTCGTTGGCCATCTCGCCCCAGGGCCAGATGCCTTCGTTCGTGGGGTAGACCAGCTGCAGCATCGGGAACGGGCGGCCGTCGTGCAGCCACAGGTTCCAGCCGAAGTGTTCGCGCAGCTGCGAGGCATGCACCGGGCGCAGCACGCAGTCCATGCCCTTGATGAAACCCTGCAGCACCTGCCCGGACTCGAAGCGCTCGCCTTCGCGCACGCGCTTGTTGTAGTGGTGCAGCAGCCGGTGCGACTTGTCGGCCGGCAGCCCGAACACGCACACGTCGGGCGAATCCGAGGTGCGGCTGATGCCGATCGAATAGGCGTAGGGCGGCAGGTCACCTTCGGCCAGCACCTGGATCACGTGGCAGCCGTACTTGCGGATATCCGCCAGCACCCGCTCCTGGTCCGCGTTCAACGCCATGCCTCGGTCCTGCGAAATCGTGGGGCCGACAGGGTATCAGCTACCGCGCGAGAGGCGCCGCCAGGTCCAGCGCGCGGCCAGCAGCGGCAGCACCAGCACCAGGCCCCAGCCCACCCACAGCACCACCGGGCTGAAGCGCCCCGGCAGCAGGCCGCCATGCGGCCCGGCCAGCAGCAGCACCGCCAGGAAGGCCGCCACCGCCACCAGCCCCAGCGAGGCCAGCCAGGCGACGAACACCAGCAGCGCGCGCGCGGCGTGGCCCTTGGCCGAGGGTCTGAGGGGCGGGTGGGGATGCTGGGGCGTCATGCGTCGGGGGGATGGGCTGGCATGTACGGGTTCACGCAGTGGCAGCGCGATTGAGGCCGTGGGACTTCAGCGCGCCGGGGGCGGCGCGGTGGGCTGGCCGGGCACGCCCGGCACGCTGGCCATCGTATCGAGCCAAGGCATGGCCGAGTGCATCCAGATCTGCAGCGTCGGCGGCAGCGCGGCGCGCTCCTGCACGCAGCCCAGCCGGATCATCGCCAGGGTCGGGTTCTCGGCCTGCGTCGCCCACAGGTGGGTGCCGCACTCGGGGCAGAACACCATGGCGCGGCGGTTGCCGCTGTCGGCGGTCTTGAGGTGCGATTTGGTCCGGCCTTCCAGCGTCACGCTGTCCATCGGTGCCGGCGAGGACACGCGGAAAGGGCCGCCCGACATCACCTGGCAATCGGTGCAATGGCAGACCACGACCCGCGTCGGGTCAATCTCGGCGGTGAAACGGACCGCGCCACAGTGGCATGCGCCGTGGACGAGCATGGGGTCATCCTTTCCGCGAACAGGAGGGAGCCCCATGGTGCAGCAGCCGCCGGCCTCGTGCCTTAGCGGCGCCTGACCACCAGGGCCACGCCGCCCAGGATGGCGGCCGCGGCGAACGCCAGGCGCAGGGGGGGCGCTTCGCCCAGGAAGGCCACGCCCGCCAGCGCCACCAGCAGCGGCACCGCCAGCTGCAGGCTGGCCGCGGTGCTGGCCCGCAGCGAGGGCAGCGCCGTGTACCAGATGGCGTAGCCCAGGCCCGAGGCCAGCGCGCCCGAGGCCAGGGCATAGGCTACGCCCGCGGCGTCGAGGCGCAGCTGGCCCGCCATCAGCAGGCCGAAGGCGGCGGCGAAGGGCAAGGTGCGCAGGAAGTTGCCGGCGCTCACCCGCACCGGGTCGCCAGCGCCGCGGCCGCGCAGTGAATACACGCCCCAGGCCACGCCCGCCGCCAGCATCAGCAGCGCCGGCCCCGGCGGCGGCGCCGACAGGCCCGGCAGCAGCAGGGCCGCCAGTCCGGCCAGGGCCATCGCCAGACCCAGCCATTGCCAGGCCGACAGGCGTTCGCCCGCCCACAGCCCGCGCCCCACCATGGTCACCTGCACCGCGCCGAACAGCAGCAGCGCGCCGGCGCCCGCCTGCAGTTCCACGTAGGCCAGCGAAAACGCCGCCGCGTAAACGAACAGCGCCAGCGCCGAAGCCCAGCTGCCGCGCCCCGCCTCGATTCGACTTTGCCACGCCGCCAGCGCCCACAGCACCGCCGCGCCCGAGGCCAGCCGCAGGCCGGTGAAACTGGCCGCGTCCATGCCGCCCTCGCGCAGCGCCAGCCGCGCCAGCAGGCTGTTGCCCGCGAAAGCCACCAGGGCCAGCCCCACCAGTGCGGCCAGCCGCACGCCCTTGCGTTCGCTCATCCCGCCAGGCCGGCCTGCAGCAACTGCACGCACCACCAGGCGGCGATGCCCATCTGCACCGCGAAGAAACAAAAGCGCACGGTCACCAGCGTCGGTGCCACCGACACCAGGTGCACCGACGACTGCGCCACGCGCGCCGCCAGCAGCCACGGTGCCAGCGGGTCGGTGAGCGCGCTGAGCTGCAGCAGCAGCGCCAGCAGCATCAGCCCGCCGAAGATCGGGAAACCTTCCAGGCAGTTGGCGTGCGCGCGCAGCAGGCGCTGGGCGAAGGGCGAGGCGTCGCTGCCGTCGGGGCGGAAGCTGTCGGGCTGGCGCTTGCCGCCCAGCACCAGCGCGCTGCGCAGGGTTTCCATCACCAGCAGCAGGAGCAGGGTCCAGCCGATGTAGCCGAGCAGGGCGAAGGCGGTGGCGGTCATGGCGGCTCCGGGGCCTATTTCATGCGGGAGGGCAGGGTCTTTTCGGCGCCGGCCACCATGAAGCGACCGAAGCCGCGGTGGTGCAGCGTGTCCGGCGCCTTCACCTTCGGATCCACCCAGGCGTGGGTGACTTCGAGCACGAACCAGTTGTATTTGTTCACGCCGCGGGTGTCCACGACGCGGCATTCAAGGTTGGCGAAACATTCGTCCACCAGCGGCACGGCGACGGTGCGCGCGGGTTTGGGCGTCAGGCCGAAGCGGGCGAACTTGTTCACCTTCGCGCCGGTGGTGTTGCCGCAGCCCACCACCTGTGCGGCCAGTTCGGCGGTGGGAATATTGATGACGCATTCGCGCGCCTTGCGCAGCAGCGAAAACGAATGGTTGCCCTGGCTCACCACGCAGCCCAGCAGCGGCGGCTCGAAGTCGAGCATCGAATGCCAGGACATGGCCATCAGGTTGCGTTCGCCGCGCCAGGCCGTGCCCAGCAGCACCACCGGTCCCGGTTCGAGCAGGGTGTAGACCTTGCCGGGCGGCAGCGTGCGCTTGGCCATGGGCCGCCGCGGCCGAAGCTCAGGGATGCCCGCGGTAATCGGACCACGACGACAGGCCGTGGCGGCGGGCGATGCCGCGGTAGATCGCCGCCAGCGCGAGCCCGAACACCAAGCCGGCCACGCCCGCGACCACCATCACTTCGATCGGCGAGCTCAAGCCCGGCATGAAGGGCAGCAGCCAGTGCGCCAGCCCGAACAGCACCGCGAACACCACGCCCGCGCTGGCCGCCAGCACCGGGAAGGAGAGGAACATGGGCGGCGGCACTTCCGCGCCCAGCCACCACAGCAGGCGCCACGCGGGCGGCGCGGTGGTGAAAGGCGACACGCCCACCGAGGCCATGTGGCGGTGCAGCTGCGCGATCTTCTCGTCGTGTTTCATGGGCCCATCCTACACAAGCCGGCGCAGGCTGCTAGCCGTGCCGGCGGCGCGTGCGCCACAGCGCCGAAATGACCCACGCAAGGCCCCAGGCCAGCGCCAGCCACAGCACCGCCGCCAGCGCCCAGCCCAGCGGCGTGGGCGCGCACCAGCCCCAGCCGCACAGTCCGTTGTTCTCGAGCACGCCGGGCAGGCCGGCCTTGTGCATCAGCAGCACCGAGAAGTAGGGCAGCACCGCCAGCACCAGCGCCACCGAACCCAGCGCGTCTTCAAAAGCCAGGCCAAGCAACAGCAGCAGCGCGTACGTCGCCACCATCACCCCGAACACCTTCCACGGGCGCGGGCTCATGGGAATCCCTCAGGTGCGTGTTCGCGCCCGCCGCGGCGGTAGCAGCACGGCGGCCAGCAGGCCAACCGGCAGCCCCACCAGCCAGGGGTCCACGCCGTCGCCGAACCAGCGCGCGGCGAAATGGGCGCCGAAGTAGCTGCCCGCCAGTGCAATGATCGCCGTGCGCAGCCGATTCCAGGCCCCGGCATGCCGCTCCAGGCGTGCCTGCCTGGCCGCGGCTTCCGCGGCGGCCTGCGCCATCACGGCGTCGGCTTGGCGCTGTGCAGATTCAAGGTTCATGTCGTGCCCACCAGTGAAAAGACCACGAAGCCACCGAGCGCCAGCGAAGCCAGGCCAAGCCACGGCAGGAAACGTAACACGCCGGGCACCGTGCGCTGGGCGAAATGCCGGTGCCAGCGCCACGGCACCAGCGCCAGCACGAGGGTGGTGATGACCAGCACGACGCCCACTGCGGTGAACACCCGCGGGAACGCCATGGTCGGCGCGACGACCAGCAAGGCTCCGCCCACCACCAGCCGGATCGCGAGTTCCAGGTAATGCAACGCCAGCGAACTGGCGAAGCCCAGCAGGAAGCGCCGGGCCTGCGCCGGCGCCACGAGGCAAGCCAAGCCCAGGCAGGCCAGGAAGGCGCCGGCAAGCAGTACCAGCGCGGTGGCCAGGGCTTCGGTCATGGCAGCACGGACAAGCTGCGCCAAAGAACAACGGCGGCTATCAACGCCACCCAGGCGACGAGGCCGACAACCACACAGGTCCTTTCGCTGGGCTCGGTCTTCAGGCGAAAGCTTCCAAGGATGATCCTTCCGGCTCCTTCCAGCAGGAAGACAACGAAAATCTCGAAAAGGATGCCCGCGACGAGGCGAAACATTCCGAGAAACAGACCGCCGGCGATTTCACCAAATGGCATGGTTGGGTTCCTGGAAGGCGCGGCGTCGCGGAGCAACCGTCTTCAGTTCAACGCCGTGCAGTGGCCGTGAGGCGGCTCATGGGAGAAGGTGGATGTTATCCGCGCCACCCGCCAGCCAGGCCGGGATGCTTACGGCGACCGTGCCGGCGAGTTCGGGGTGTTCCCCGGCCATGTAGGCGACGACCTCGGCCTCGCTCCAGGGGCCGAGCGACGTCTGGTAGCCCGGATAATCGGCTTCAATGGCGCGCCACGATGCGTATTCGCGCCTGGAGACGATAACGGCGCTGTCGGCGTAGACGACGTGCAGCGACAAGGGTGCGGCGCCTGTCATGACTGCCGCGGCCGGTCGAAAGCGAAGCCCGCCATGGCCCAGGCCAAGGCCATGAGCACCGCCACCATGACGGCCACGCTGCCTACCTGCCACGCCGTGCCGCGCGTGCCGGAAAAGTTCAGCGCCAGGTTGCCGGCCAGGAGCGCGGAGACGGGCAGCCACAGCAGCGATGCAAGCAGCGCCATGGCGGCGAACCGGCGCCGGGCCGTACCCCCGTCGCTGAGTAGCCAGGCCGCGCCGGACAGTCCGCACAAGCCCAGGACCATCAGCAGGTTGCCGAGCGGCAGCCCGCCGGGAAGCGGGTATTCGGCCAATGCCGAGCCGGACAGCAGCACGCCGCAGGAAAGCGCGGCAACGGCCACCAGCAACAGCGCCCAAAGCTTGTTCACCCGAAAACCTCCGGCGCGTTGCGGACTGCTTGCGCCGATATTACCCGCAGCCCGCGCCGATGGGGTTTCGCCCCGGCGTTGGGCCTCAGTAGTAGGCGAAGGTGACCACGACCGCCGCTATGACGGCTGCCCAGAACAACAGGCGCAGCGCAAAGGCAAGGGCGCGGATCCAGCGATGCCGCTTGGCCAACCTGGTCGCTGCGGCATCCACCGCCGCCGAGGTAAGGAGGGATTCGATTTCCATGTGGTCTCGTGCCGGAGCCAAGCCGAGCCGATAAGCGGAATGGCTTGGATTAAATGCTGGGTGCGGCACAAAAGTCCGATTGAACGATTGGATAGGCCGTATCAGCCGCTGCCAATGCGCTGCCATGCTTCTCTGTATTCGGGTCTGTCGTAGCTGGTTGGCTGAAGCCAGTAGGACACGCGACCGTCCTTCTCGCCGCGGTGTGCCAGCGCCGCAACCTCGGCGGGAAGCATGATGAAGGCAGATGGCGCGTCGGCGACGCGGTTGATGATTACCCAGAAGTCGCCCAGGCACTTGTCGAGTGAGGTGCCGAGCGGCACCGGGTTTCGCTTGGAAAGCGCCTTGACCTGCACGCCGATGAAGTGCGTTGCGTCGCGGGTGTATGCGACGATGTCCACGCCGCGAGCATTTCGGGCCGTGGGCATCACGTTCCACCCAAGCAGAGACAGGTGATAGCAGCAGTAGTAAAGCCCTGCATTCCCTGTCAGTTGCGGATCAAGCTTCATATGCGGCCTAACGCCTGAGTGAAGCCGCGTCGCGGAGCGACGTCGGCTTGAATGATTGGTTAGGCCTCACACGCCCTGGGGGACAGTGACCGCTTTGAACGAAGCATAGATAAGCAAAGCAGCGGGAGGCAATGAGACCAGCCACGCGGCCAACTTGGGTCGGTGCCGTTTAATGCGAATGCCCAGCAAAAAAATGAATAGGAACGCCGCAGCAGGCAGCGCACAGAGCCAGAGCAACTCAAGGGGCGGCACTTTGGAGCACGGCACCCCATTGATCTCACAGTTCCGTACGGTCGGAGAAGTCATTGACCAGTACATCATGGCCGAAAGGCCAAAGCCCAGAGCCAGACACAACGCTGATCCAATCCAGAAGCTTCGCATGAGGCTTAACGCCGAGTCGTGGCTTGTGCCCAAGCATATCCCCACTTGGATCGGGGCGCGGGCCGTCGGCAGAGACAGATTCTCTGCGCCTTGAGCGCACCAACTGTGTTGCTCTCAGTCGCCTGCGACCAGGGTGAACGAGGCGCGCGTGCCGGCGCGAGCCTGCGCATGCATCGCCGCGTAAAGCCGCTCCAAATCCTGCGCGAAGCGCTGCGGCTGGAACAACCGCCCCTCGCCCAAGCTCTCCTGCAGCCGCGCACGTAGCGCAGCCCGCGCGGCAGCGTCATTACCCAGCCGCACCGCCATCGCCACCAGCGCCTCGCGGTTTGTGGCCACGGCCTCGGGCAGCCCGGCCGCATGCAGCAAGCTCGCCGCCATCCGGCTCACGAAGTTCTCGCCCGGCCAGGTCAGCACCGGCACGCCCATGCGCAGCGCGTCGCTGGCGGTGGTGCCGGAGTTGTAGGGGTGGGTGTCGAGTGCCAGGTCGGCCAGGGCCAGGCGGGAAAGGTGCGCCTCGCGCGGCAGCGGCGGGGCGAACACCAGCCGTTCCGGCGCCACGCCGCGGCGCGCGGTTTCGGCGCGCAGGTTGTCGGCGGTGGCGGGGTCTTTCGGCGACACCAGCCACAGCACGCTGCCGGGCACGCCGCGCAGCACCGTGCACCAGTCGTCCCACAGCGGCGCGTTGAACTTGTAGGCCTGGTTGAAGCTGCAGAACACCACGCCGCTTTCCGGCAGGCCCGCGGCGGCGCGCGTGGGCGGCGCGGGCATCGGCGCCAGATGGCCGTTCGGCTGGAAGCAGCCGGGCATACGCGCCACGGCTTCGCTGAAGCCGCCTTCCAGCGAAGGCGGCAGCACGAACTCGTCGGCAATCACGTAATCGGCCAGCCGCGGTTCGCCCAGCGTGCCGATGTAGCCGATCCACTGCGCGATCACCGGCGCCGGCCGCCAGGCATTGATGCCCACGCGGCCGTGGCCGGTGTAGCCGGTCAGGTCCACCAGCACGTCGATGCCGTCGTCGCGGATGCGCTGCGCGGCGGCGCGGTCGTCGAGCGCGTCGATGTCCACGAAGTGGTCCACGCCACGCTCGATGGCGGCGCGCCAGGGATCGCCCGGCGCGGGTGCGCGGTAGGCATAGCCGTATACCTGAACCCGCGAACGGTCGTGCGCCGCAATCACTTCGCTCACCAGGAACGACACCGCGTGGTTGCAGAAATCGGCCGACAGGTAGCCGATGCGCAGTGGCCCTTCGGTGGCGCGCGCCGTCGGCGCCAGCGGTGGCGACGCCAGCGCGGCGCCCCACTGCGAACGGGCGAACTTGCGCGCGGCCTCGCGCTGCGCGGCGGCGCCGGCTTCCGGCAGCGACAGCAGCAGCCCCGGCGAAAAATCGCTGCGCTGCGCGCGCGCAAAGGTGGCCAGCAAGTTTTCAGCATTGAGCACCGGGTCCGGCGCCCAGTCGGCCAGGTGGCGGCGCAGGTACAGGCCGTCGCCCAGGCTCTTGAGGTCGTCGGCGTCGAGCTTCACGGCGCGCCGGTAGCAGTCCAGCGCTTCCTTCGTGCGGCCCTGCGCTTCCTTCAGGCCGCCGAGCTTTTGCCAGGCCAGCGCCAGCCGCGGTTCGCGGTTGATGGCCTGGGTGTAGGCGGCCAGCGCCTGCGCGTCTTCGCCCAGCTTCTGGTGCGCGAAGCCCAGGTTCACCCACAGGCCGGCGCGGCCGCCGCCGGCCACGGCGCGCTGGAAACAGGTGCGCGCGCCGGCGAAATCGCGCGCGGTCTGCGCCAGGATGCCGGCCAGGTTCCAGCCGGCCGCGTGTCCCGGTTCAAGCGCGAAGAGCTGGTCGAGCAGGCGCCGGGCGTCGGCGCGCCGGCCGGCGTTGAAGGCTGCCGCGGCCTGGGCGTACAGCTCGGCCGGCATGGCGGGCGGCATGCCGTTCAGCGCGGCTTGGCGGGCAGCGGGAAGGGCGTGACCACCTTCTCGCCGGTGCCGGCGTCGCGGATGCTCAGCTGGCCCTTGCGGTCCACTTCCTCCACGCGCACCACGCTCTGCATCGGCAGGTGCAGCACGCGCGTGTCGGCGAACTCGTCGCGCAGGCGTTCTTCGGTGGGGTCCACCACCACGCCTTCCTTGGCGTCGAACACCAGGTCGGCCACTTCGGTGAACCCCCAGAGCGAACTGGCCGTGACGCGCCGCGCGTACAGCTCGTAGATCTTGCCGGCGTTGAGGAACGTCACCTTGTAGAGGATGCGCTGGTTCATGCCCGCCGATTCTATGCCAGCGCGGGCGCTGCGTCAGTCGCCGGGCACCGCATCCACGGGGGCTTCGAAGGCGATGAAAAGGATGCAGGGTTCACCCGGCGCGCAGACGGCGGAATGGCCGAGCCGGGCCGGTCCGTAGGCGTACATCCCGGGTCGCAGCGTCCGGGGCTCCTGCCCGTCGTAGCTGACCTCCAGGGTTCCTGACACCAGCACCATGCGTTCGGCCGAACTGTGCCAGTGGTGGGGAATGGTGAAGTCGCCGGGCACCTTGAAGAAGACGTCGGCATTGGCGAGCGCGGGATCGCCGTGCAGCACCGCGATCTGGCAACCCTCGGGAATGAAGGCGGGGCAGGGCCCCCAGGCCAGGCCGGGGTCGTCGGTTGCGAACGCGAGCGCGGGCTCGGATTGGCTGGCAAGGGTCGTCGGGCCGGCGAGGGCCAGCAGCAGGGTGGTGGCCAGGGTGAGTCGGGACATGGCGTGCCTCCGGGAGGCGGTGGGGCGGATCGCCCTTCCGAGCAAACGCGTTGGCCGCCCGCGGACGGCCTCTCCCGAACTCAGGTGCCGCGCGAACGCCGCGCCAGCATGGGTTTGAGCGCCAGCGCGTACAGCAGCCCGACCACGAAGCCGGCCAGGTGCGCCCACCAGGCCACCGCGCCGAAGCTGGGGCCGACGAAGGTGAAGATGAGCTGCAGCGTGGCCCACAGGCCAATCAGCAGCGCCGCCGGCACCTTGATGAATTCCAGCCACAGGCCCAGCGGCACCACCACGCCCAGGCGCGCGCCGGGGAACAGCGCAAGGTAGGCACCGATGACCGCCGACACGCCGCCGCTGGCGCCGATGATGGCGCGCGCCGGCGTGCCCATCAGCAGCGCCGCGGCCAGGTTGGCCAGCGCGCCGCCGGCGAGGAACAGCAGCAGGTAGCGCCAGGGCCCCATCGCGCGTTCCGAGGGCAGGCCGAAGATCAGCAGGAACAGCAGGTTGCCGGCCAGGTGCACCGGCCCGGCGTGGATGAACAGCGCGCTGAGCAGGGTGAGCAGGCGTTCGTCGCGCAGCGCGGCGCGCCATTCGGTGACGCTGCCCGACAGCGTGCCCCAGCGCAGCAGCGTGGCGCGCCAGGCGGCGTCGTCGGTCAGCAGCGCGATCCAGATGTAGGCGGCCACCATCAGTGCGGCCAGCAGCGGCGTGGCCCAGCGCCAGGTGGCCTTGCGTCGCGTGGGCAGGTTCACGAACACGGCGCGTGCCTCAGGGCCGCGGCAGCAGCAGGCGGCGGCCGTTGGCCGACAGCACCACGCCGTCGCGGCGGATTTCCTCGATCACCACGCCGCTGGCGGGCGAGGCGCCTTCGCCCTGTCGGCGGCCGTCGAGGATGACGAAACGCTGCGCGGGTTCGTCGGCGAACACGTGCATGCTGAGCTTGAGCGGCGGCAGCGTGGCGCGTTCGGCGGCGGGCAGGTCGGCGAGGCGGGGGAGCAGGGGTTCGACCGGCAGGGTGGGTGCCGCGGCTTCCGCGGGCACCGGCGGCGGTTCGGCGGCGGCGGGTGCGCTGGCCGCTGGCGTGGACGCAGGTACGGACGCGGCCACCGCGGGTGAGGCCGCTTGCGGCGCGGACGGCTGCACTTCAGGCAACCGCTGCGGCGGTGGCGCCAGCGAGTTCGAATCCGCCGGCACTGGCGCGGCCGGCTGGGGCGCGACACTTTCCGGCATGGCAGTCGCCGGCATCGTGGCCGGCGGCGCGTTCACCGCCACCGCCGCCACCGTCGGCCCATTCGTCTGCGGCCGCAGGAACCAACCCGCCACGATGCCCGCCGCCAGCAGCGCCGGCAGCACCAAGATCCAGGCCGGCCGGCGTCGCCGGCGCGAGGGCAGCGCCACCTGTTCGACGAACAACCCCGGCGCACGCCCGCGCTGGCGCTCGGCTTCCGATTTGCGAAGGGCGTCGAGGATGACCGACATCAGTCCAGCACCCGGCGCAGGCGCGGGCCCTCGTTTTCGCGCGCCGACAGCGCCAGCAGGGTTTCGGGGCCGACCACGCCGTCGGCGGCCAGGCCGTGCGCGGCCTGCAGGCGGCGCACGGCGGCCACGCTGTCGGCATCGAGCACGGCAGGGCCGGCTTCGGGCGAAGCCAGGCCGGCGCGGTCGCGCAGGCGGTCGTGGATCCAGTCCACCGCCGGGCCGCTGTCGCCGGGGACGGGCGCGGGCAGCAGGAAGGCGGGGCCACGCCAGAGCGCGGCGTATTCGCCGTTCCAGCTGCGTTCGAAGGCCAGGCGGTCGGTGTCGAAGCGGCCGCCGCCCAGCCACAGGCGCACGCGCAAAGCGTCGGCGCCCAGCAGCACGGCCCAGGCTTCGCGGCCGTCGCCGCGCAGGCGCAGCAGGGCGGGGCGGCCAAGCGCGGCCAGTTTGTCCAGGCCGGCGCGGCCGCGCAGGCAGTACAGGCCCGGCGCCAGCGTGGGTGCGCAGGCCTGGGCGCGTTCGAGCGTGGTTTCCTGCGCGCGCACCGTCCACAGGCCCAGCAGCTGGCCCCAGGCCGGCTGCGGCGACGGCCCGGCCAGCGCGATGCGGGCCGGCAGTTCTTCGCCCGGCAGGTAGGGCACGGCGGGCGCGGTTTCGGCCTTCACCGTGCGTGCGGTGGCGGTGTCGGGCGCGGGTGGCGGCGGCGCGCGTTCGCGCAGGGCCAGCGCCAGCGCCAGCACGGCCAGCATGCCGGCCACGCCCCAGGCCAGGTTCGGCTTCGGCAGCCGCGACAGCCGCGGCGCCAGCGCCTCGCGCGCGGCCTGGTCGACCCAGCGTTCGCCGATTTGCACTTCGTCGTGCGCGTAACCGGCCAGCAGCGCGCGCTCGGCGATGATGTTCACCAGCCGCGGCACGCCGCCGGAATGGTGGTGGATGCGCCTGATGGCCAGCTTGGTGAAGGGGAAGCGCGTGCCGCCGGCCACGGCGTAGCGGTGGCGCAGGTACGCTTCGGTTTCGGCGGCGTCGAGCGGCGTCAGGTGGAAACGCGCGGTGACGCGCTGGGCCAGCTGGCGCAGGTCTTCGCGCGCCAGCAGGTCGCGCAGCTCGGGCTGGCCCAGCAGCAGGATCTGCAGCAGCTTCTGGGTGGGCGTTTCCAGGTTGGTGAGCAGGCGCACCTGCTCCAGCGCATCGGCGCCGAGGTTCTGCGCTTCGTCGATGATCAGCACCACGCGCAGGCCCTGGGCGTAGGCGTCGAGCAGGTAGTGGTTGAGCGCGTCCACCAGCGCCTTCAGGCTGCCCTGGCGGCCGGCGGTGTCGATGCGCAGCTCTTCGCAGATCGTTTCCAGCAGTTCCAGCGGGCTGACGCGCGGGTTGAGCACCAGCGCGACGCGCACGTTTTCCGGCAGTTGCTCCAGCAGCAGGCGGCAGAGCGTGGTCTTGCCGGTGCCCACTTCGCCGGTGAGCTGCACGAAGCCGCCGCCGCCGCCCTGGCCGATGCCGAACAGCAGGTGCGCGAGCGCGTCCCGGTGCCGCTCGCTCAGGTACACGAAGCGCGGGTCCGGGGTGATCGAGAACGGCGGCTCGGTGAGGCCGTAGTGCTCGAGGTACATGCGCGGCTCGGCGGAAAGGGGCTGTCAGGATGCCACGACGGGGCGGCGCGCAGGAATCGGGTTTTCCACGGCGCCACCGGGCGGGCTTCCACGCCGCGCCGCGGTGGCCGGCTGACCGCCTTGCCGGGACAACGCCGATTCGGCGCGGGCGTTTGCGGCGGATCGTAGGCCTGCGCCCTGTCGGCGCGGAGGAGACGACGATGAAGAAAATGACGAGGCTTGGGCTGGCGGCACTGTTGCTGGCGTTGGGCGGCCTGGCGGCGGCCTACCCGCCGAGACCGGATCTGGAGCGCCCGCCCTGGATGCCCACCGAGCAGGAGCTGATCGACGAGCAGTGCGCCATCCGCGAAACCGAGCGCCGCAACAGCTGCTGGGACTTCTGCTACGGCGAAGGCATGTTCGGCTCGTACAAGTCCGGCGTCTGCGGCGTGGGCGGCACCTGCAGCTGCACCTATTACGCCAGCCAGGACCTGCTGCGCTGAAAACGCAACGGGCAGCCGCCGCGAGGCGCGCTGCCCGTTCGTGCCTGGCCGCGTGGGCCCTGCGTCAGTCGTCGAGCGTGAGCAGCGAGGCGTTGCCGCCGGCCGCGGTGGTGTTCACGGTGACGGTGCGCTCGGAGGCGAAACGCAGCAGGTAGTGCGGGCCGCCGGCCTTGGGGCCGGTGCCGCTCAGGCCTTCGCCGCCGAAGGGCTGCACGCCCACCACGGCGCCGATCTGGTTGCGGTTGACGTAGCAGTTGCCCACCTTCACGGTGCGGGCGATCTTCTCCACCGTGGCGTCGATGCGCGAGTGGATGCCCAGGGTCAGGCCGTAGCCGGTGGCGTTGATGTCGGCCAGCACCTGGTCGAGCTGGTCGGCCGGGTAGCGGATGACGTGCAGCACCGGGCCGAACACTTCGCGGGTGAGCTGCGACAGCGACTTCAGCTCGTAGGCGCGCGGGGCGAAGAAGCAGCCGTGCGCGGCGGCCTCGGGCAGCTTCACTTCCTTGATGAGCGTGGCTTCCTTGTCCATGCGCGCGGCGTGCTCGGCCAGGATCTTGCGGGCGTCCTCGTCGATCACCGGGCCGACGTCGGTGGACAGCAGGCCCGGGTCGCCCACCACCAGCTCGTCCATGGCGCCGGCCAGCATGTGCAGCACCTTGTCGGCGATGTCGGACTGCACGAACAGAACGCGCGCGGCCGAGCAGCGCTGGCCGGCGGAGTCGAAGGCCGAGGTCATGGCGTCCTTCACCAGCTGCTCGGGCAGGGCGGAGGAGTCGGCGATGAGCGCGTTCTGGCCGCCGGTTTCGGCGATCAGCGCGGCGATGGGCGCGTTGCGCGCGGCCAGGGCCCGGTTGATGGCCCAGGCGGTTTCGGTGGAACCGGTGAAGCACACGCCGGCCACGCGCGGGTCGCGGGTGAGCGCGGCGCCGACGGTGGCGCCGTCGCCCGGCACGAACTGCAGCACGTCCTTCGGAACGCCGGCCTCGTGCAGCAGCTGGGTGGCGACGAAGGCGGTGAGCGTGGTCTGCTCGGCTGGCTTGGCGATGACGCTGTTGCCCGACGCCAGCGCCGCGGCCACCTGGCCCAGGTAGATGGCCAGCGGGAAGTTCCACGGGCTGATGCATACGAACACGCCGCGGCCGTGCAGCCACAGCTCGTTCGATTCGCCGGTGGGGCCGGGCAGCTTTTCCGGCGCGCCGAACAGCTTGCGCGCCTGCATGGCGTAGTAGCGCAGGAAGTCCACCGCCTCGCGCACCTCGGCCACCGAGGCCGAGAGCGATTTGCCGGCTTCCTTCACGCACAGCGCCATGAACTCGGGCATGCGCTTTTCCAGCTGGTCGGCGGCGTGCTCCAGGATGAGTGCGCGGCTGGCGGCCGGCATGCGGTCCCAGCCTTCCTGCGCGGCCACGGCGTTGGCCAGGGCGCGCTCGACCGTGGCGGCGTCGGCGCCGGTCCACTCGCCCACGCGCTCGCGGCGGTCGGCGGGGGTGGTGACGGCCACAGGCGTGCCGGCGGCGCTGGCGCCCGGCACCAGCGGCGTGGCCGAAACCGGCTTGAGCGCGGCGTTGATGTCGCGCGCGAGGGTGGCAAGGGTGTCGTCGTTGGCGAGGTTGGCGCCCATGGAATTGTTCCTGTCTTCGCCAGCGGCCCGGTAGAGGTCGCGCGGCTGGGGGATGCGGGTATGCGGCTTGCTGGCGTAGGCGGACACCACCGACACCGGGTCGGCGACCAGCTCGGCCGCCGGCAGCGATTCGTCGGTGATGCGGTTGACGAAGCTGGAGTTGGCGCCGTTCTCGAGCAGGCGGCGCACCAGGTAGGGCAGCAGGTCTTCGTGCGAACCCACCGGCGCGTACACGCGGCAGGGCACGCCCAGGCGGTCGGCCGGGATCACTTCGGCGTACAGGTCGTCGCCCATGCCGTGCAGCTTCTGGTATTCGAAGCGCTGGCCCTTGGCGAAGTGGTGGATGGCTGCGATGGTCTGGGCGTTGTGGGTGGCGAACATCGGGTAGATGGCGTCGCTGGCCGCCAGCATGCGGCGCGCGCAGGCCAGGTAGCTCACGTCGGTGTTGGCCTTGCGGGTGAATACCGGGTAGCCGGCATAGCCTTCCGCCTGCGCCTTCTTGACCTCGCTGTCCCAGTAGGCGCCCTTCACCAGGCGCATGGGCATGCGACGGCCGGCCTTGCGGGCGGCGTCGGCCAGGTAGTCGATGACGAAGGGCGCGCGCTTCTGGTAGGCCTGCACGGCCAGGCCGTAGCCTTCCCAGCCGTCCAGCGACGGGTCGGCGAAGGCGCCGACGATCACGTCCAGGCTCAGCTCCAGGCGCTCGGATTCCTCGGCGTCGATGGTGAAGCCGATGCCCTTGGCCTTGGCCAGCTGCGCCAACTCCAGCACGCGCGGGGTCAGTTCGGCCTGCACGCGGGCGCGCTTGGCGAGCTCGTAGCGCGGGTGCAGGGCCGAGAGCTTCACCGAGATGGAGGGCGCGGCCAGCACGTCGGGGTAGGGGCCGCCGGCGCCGATGGCTTCGATGGCGTCGCGGTAGGCGCGGAAATAGCGGTCGGCGTCGGCCTGGGTGAACGCGGCCTCGCCCAGCATGTCGAACGAATACAGGTACTTGGCCTGCTCGCCCTTGCGGCTGCGCTCCAGCGCTTCGGCAATCGTGCGGCCCATGACGAACTGGTGGCCCATGATGCGCATCGCCTGGCGCACGGCGAGGCGGATGGCGGGCTCGCCGGCGCGGCCCACCAAGCGGCGGAAGGCGCCGATGGCGTTGCGGCGGGTTTCTTCGGCCAGGTTGACCATGCGGCCGGTGAGCATCAGGCCCCAGGTGGAGGCGTTCACCAGCACCGAGCTGGACTGGCCCATGTGGCGGTCCCAGTCGGCGTCGCCGAGCTTGTCGCGGATCAGCTTGTCGGCGGTGGCGCGGTCGGGGATGCGCAGCAGGGCCTCGGCCACGCACATCAGCAGCACGCCTTCCTCGCTGGACAGGTCGTACTGGCGCATGAAGGCCTCGACCATGCCCGGGTCCGCGGCGCGGATGCGGGTGCGGCCCACCAGGGCCACGGCGGTGGCCTGGACCTTGGCCTGCTCGTCGGCCGGCAGGCGGGCCTGGTCGAGCAGTTCGGCCAGGTGCTCGGCCTCGTCGCGGTGGAAGGCAGCGGTCACCCGGGCGCGCAGTTCCGACGGCGCACCGGGCAGTTCAGGGCTGAGGATCGGCTTCACGGGGGTCCACGAGGGTCGGCGCGGGGCGCGCGAGAACGCGGATTCTAAGCCCCGGGCGGGGGGCGCGAAAGCCGTCGCCCTTCACGTTTCCCGCATTCCCCGGGGGGGTATCGGCTTGCCCCCCCCTCGCGGGGGTCGCTAGAATCTCGCAGTTCTCCCGTAACCGGGTCGCGGAGCGTCCGCGTGATCGAGCTCGTCGTTTCGGCGCCGCCAGGTCCCGGAGCCCAATTGGTGCTCCGGCCAAGGCGCGCCCTGACGGCGAGGCAGTTCACCCGACTGTTCCTCGTCCTGTCGCTGGCCGCCTTCGGAGTGGCCGGGGTCGCCTGGAGCCAGGGCAATGTCCTGGCTCCGGCCTTCGCGGTGCTGGACGCGGCTTTCATCGCGTTCGTGCTGCGATGGGTGTGGCGCCAGGGCGAGCGTTTCGAGGTGATCGCGCTCGACGAGCGGCACATCGAAGTACGCCGCTCGGCCCAGGCCCAGCCCGCCTTCGAGGCGCATCCCTATTGGGTGCGCGTTTCGGTGGCGGGCGGCGAGGGAAGGGAACGGGTGCTGCTCGGCTCGCAAGGCCGGCAGGTTGAAGTCGGGGCCTTCCTCTCGCACGAGGAACGCCGCGACCTCGCGGCCCGCTTGAAGACACTGCTGGCATCGGCCTCGGGCCGGGGCCGGGACCAAGACCACACGTTGGGGTAAGTTCGGATGAAAGCGATGAATGCAAGCGCCATTGCCGCCAGGGTCGCCGCCGGCCTCGCGGCCGCCACGGCCAGCGCCACGGCCTGGGCCGACAGCGAGCCGGTCCGCTGGCAGCTGAACATGCCCGAGGGCGTCACCCGCACCGCGGAAAACGCCTACGACATGCACATGCTGATGCTGTGGATCTGCGTCGTGATCGGCCTGGTGGTCTTCGGCGCGATGGCCGTGGCCATGGTGAAGTTCCGCAAGTCCAAGGGCGCCAAGCCGGACGTGGAGTTCACCCACAGCACCAAGCTCGAGATCATCTGGACGGCGATCCCCATCCTCATCCTGGTCGTGATGGCCGTGCCGGCCACCACCAAGGTGATCGAGCAGTACGACGCAAAGGGCCACGAGATGACGGTGAAGATCACCGGCTACCAGTGGATGTGGCGCTACGAGATCGTCGGCGAGGACGTGAACTTCATCTCCCGCCTCGACCGCGAATCCGACCGCATCCGCCAGAGCGGCGAGAAGCCGAGCGCCGAAGAGGCGCCGCACTACCTGCGCGACGTCGACAACGTGCTGGTGCTGCCCACCGACACCAAGATCCGCTTCGTCATCACCGCCGACGACGTCATCCACGCCTGGTGGGTGCCGGCGCTGGGCTGGAAGCAGGACGCCATCCCGGGCCTGATCAACGAGGCCTGGACGGAAATCAAGCAGCCGGGCACCTACCGCGGCGTCTGCGCCGAACTGTGCGGCAAGGACCACGGCTTCATGCCGATCGTCGTCAAGGCCGTCCCGCGCGCCGAGTACGAAGCCTGGCTTACCGCCCAGAAGGCCGGTGACCTGGCCGAGGCCGCCCGCATCGCCGCCACCGCCCCCGCCGCCGCGGGCGGCGAGGGCTGAGAAGAACCCGAGAGAGGCACAAGACCATGGCACACACTGACGCTGCCCACGCCGACCACCACGGCGAGCACAAGCAGAGCTTCTTCCAGCGCTGGTTCTACTCCACCAACCACAAGGACATCGGTACCCTGTACCTGGTGTTCTCGCTGGTGATGTTCTTCGTCGGCGGCTCGATGGCGCTGGTGATCCGCGCCGAACTGTTCCAGCCCGGCCTGCAGCTGGTCGAGCCGGAATTCTTCAACCAGATGACCACCATGCACGCGCTGGTGATGATCTTCGGCGCGGTCATGCCGGCCTTCGTGGGCCTGGCCAACTGGATGATCCCGCTCATGATCGGCGCGCCGGACATGGCGCTGCCGCGCATGAACAACTGGTCGTTCTGGATCATGCCCTTCGCCTTCACCCTGCTGCTGATGCCGCTGGTGCTCCAGCTGGTGTTCGGCATCGGCGGCGGCGGCCCGGCCGGCGGCTGGACGCTGTACCCGCCGCTGTCGCTGCAGGGCGGCAACAGCACGGCCTTCACCATCTTCGCCATCCACCTGATGGGCATCAGCTCGATCATGGGCGCGATCAACATCATCGCCACCGTGCTCAACATGCGCGCCCCGGGCGTTGACCTGCTGAAGATGCCGGTGTTCGTGTGGACCTGGCTGATCACCGCCTTCCTGCTGATCGCCGTGATGCCGGTGCTGGCGGGCGCGGTCACCATGCTGCTGACCGACAAGTTCTTCGGCACCAGCTTCTTCAACGCCGCCGGCGGCGGCGACCCGGTGATGTACCAGCACATCTTCTGGTTCTTCGGCCACCCGGAGGTCTACATCATGATCCTCCCGGCTTTCGGCATCGTGTCGGAGATCATCCCGACCTTCGCCCGCAAGCCGCTGTTCGGCTACCAGGCCATGGTGTACGCCACTGCCGCGATCGCCTTCCTGTCGTTCATCGTGTGGGCCCACCACATGTTCACCGTGGGCATGCCGCTCGGCGGCGAGCTGTACTTCATGTACGCCACGATGCTGATCTCGATCCCGACCGGCGTGAAGGTGTTCAACTGGGTCACCACCATGTGGCGCGGCTCGATGACCTTCGAAACCCCGATGCTGTTCGC
>Ga0154536_1147_pt6 | contig 19985 bp, 22 predicted proteins | sample RifGroF1_FD_105679 | JGI IMG/M metagenome (GOLD analysis project Ga0154536, IMG submission 105679) | Xanthomonadales bacterium GWF1_69_6 | reverse complement strand
TTCGTCGCGCGCGAACAGGCCGTCGTCGGCGCCGCCGGGGTTTTGCACCACCAGCCAGTGCGCGTTGGTGAAGTTGACCAGGTAATCCAGGTCGACCCGGTCGGCCTTGAGCAATTCATGGATGAGCGCGAAGGCCAGCAGCCCGTCGGTGCCGGGGCGGATGCCGATCCATTCGTCGGCGATGGCGCCGTAGCCGCTGCGCACCGGATTCACCGCCACCACCTTGGCGCCGCGGCCCTTGAGCTGGCCCAGGCCGAGCTTGATCGGGTTGGAATCGTGGTCTTCGGCGACGCCCCAGAGCATCAGGTACTTCGTATGCTCCCAGTCGGGCTCGCCGAATTCCCAGAAGCTGCCGCCCAGCGTGTACAGCCCGCCGGCGGCCATGTTCACCGAGCAGAAGCCGCCGTGCGCGGCGTAGTTGAGGGTGCCGTACTGCTGCGCCCACCAGCCGGTGAGGGCCTGGCTCTGGTCGCGGCCGGTGAAGAAGGCCAGGCGGTCGGGGTCGCGTTCGCGGGCCTCGCGCAGCCAGCCGGCGGCCAGGGCCAGGGCCTCGTCCCATTCGATCTCGCGGAACCTGTTTTCGCCGCGTTCGCCCACCCGCAGCAGCGGCTTGTCCAGGCGCGCCGGGGAATAGTGCTGCAGGATGCCGGCCGAGCCCTTGGCGCAAAGCACGCCGCGGTTCACCGGATGCGCCGGGTTGCCCTCGATGTAGCGCACGCGGTCGCCGCGCAGGTGCACGTTGATGCCGCAGCGGCAGGCACACATGTAGCAGGTCGTCTGCCGGACCTGGTCGCCCACGGGTTGTTGCAGGTCGAGGTCGGGCTCGCGCATGGCGGGCATTGTGCCAGTGGCGGGGCGGGGGCAGGAACTGCCATCCTAGGCATCTCGAACGCGACAGCCGGAACGCCCCCAGCCATGGACCGCTACGAGCGCATCCTCGCCCTGCACCGCAGCCTGAAGACCGCCCGCTACCCGGTGCCGATCCGGCGCCTGATGGAAGAGCTGGCGTGCTCGCGCGCCACGCTCTACCGTGACATCGCCTTCCTGCGCGACGCACTCGGCGCGCCGATCGAAAGCGAAGGCGAGGGCAGCATCCGCTACGACGAGAAGGAAGCCGAGCGCTTCGAGTTGCCGGGCCTGTGGCTCAATTCCGACGAACTGCATGCGCTGCTGGCCGCGCACCAGCTGCTCGACCGCACGGGCCAGGGCGTGCTTTCCAGCGCGCTGGCGCCGCTCAAGGGCCGCATCGAAACCCTGCTGGCGCAGCAGGCCGGCGGCAAGCGCTGGCCGGTGGAGCGCGTGCGCGTGATCGCCTCCGGCGTGCGCCGGCGCGACGAACTGGCCTTCCGGCTGGTGGCCAGCGCGGTGCTCGACCGCCGCCAGCTGGAATTCGACTACCTGGCGCGCTCCACCAACGAGCGCACCCACCGCAAGGTGTCGCCGCAGCGGCTCACGCATTACAAGGACAACTGGTACCTCGACGCCTGGGACCACGAGCGCGAGGCGCTGCGCAGCTTCTCGGTGGACCGCGTGCAGCACGCGCGCATCCTCGAGGGCGCCGCGCGCGACCTGCCCGACGAGGAGCTCAACCAGCACCTGGCCTCGAGCTACGGCATTTTTTCCGGCGCGCCCAAGGGCACGGCCACCATCGTGTTTTCCGCCAAGGCGGCGCGCTGGGTGGCCGACGAGCACTGGCATTCGAAGCAGGAGGGCCGCTTCCTGCCCGACGGCCGCTACGAACTGCGCCTGCCCTACAGCAACGCCAAGGAGCTGCTGATGGACGTGCTGCGCTACGGCGCCGACGCCGAGGTGGTGGAGCCGGCGGCGCTGCGCGCCCAGGCGCGCACGATGCTGCAGTTGGCGCTGTCGGCGTATGAGCGCTGAAGATACCGGCCATGGCCGCCCGCCCGGCCGCCGGGTGGCGCTGGTGCTGGGCGCCGGCGGCGCGCGCGGCATCGCCCATGTCGGCGTGATCCAGGCAATCGAGGCGCGGGGTTACGAAATCGCCGGCATCGCCGGGGCCTCGATGGGTTCGCTGGTGGGTGGCATCTATGCCGCGGGCCGGCTGAAGGAATATGCGGAATGGGCCTGCGCGCTGGAACGCGGCGACGTGCTTCGGCTGCTGGATTTCGTGTACGGCTACCCGGGCCTGATCCGCGGCGAGCGGGTGATCGCGGCGCTGCGCGAGCTGGTGGGCGACCACCTGATCGAAGACCTGCCGATTCCGTACACCGCGGTGGCCACCGACCTGGCCAGCCAGCGCGAGGTGTGGCTGACGCGCGGCAAGCTGTTCGATGCCATCCGCGCGTCCATCGCCATCCCGATGATCTTCACGCCGGCGATGTTCGAGGGTCGCGAACTGGTGGACGGCGGCCTGCTGGCGCCGGTGCCAATCGCCGCCACGCGGCAGATGCGGGTGGATCGCGTGATCGCGGTGGATGTGAACGGGCCGGTGCCGTGGGCCAATCCGGGGCTGGAGCCGCGGGCCGAGGAAGTAGTGGCCGGGCACGCCGAGGAAGATGAAGCCGGCGATGCCGACGGTGGCCCGGAAAGCCTGCGCGAGCGCATGGCTTCGATCTGGGAGTCGATCGCGGCCTCGGTGACGCCGGCCCGCGCCGGCAAGGTGAAGAGCCGCGGCGTGATGGACCTGATGTCGCGTTCGCTCGACACGATGCAGGCGCACATGGCGCGCGTGCAGCTGGCCCAGGACCCGCCCGACCTGCTGATCCAACTCTCCCGCGAGGCCGCCACCTTCTACGAATTCTGGCGCGCCGGAGAACTGGTCGAAAAAGGCCGCCAAGCCGCCGAAAAAGCCCTCGACGCCGCCGGCCTGTGAACCAGGTTGATTTTATCCAACCAGGTTCATTTTCCTGAAAGCGGGTGAACCTGGTTGGATAAAATCAACCTGGTTCACTTGGTTCATTGAAAGCCGGGTTGGCCGGCTTGTTCGGGGAGCTGGGGGATGCGCGCGATGGTTGCCGGGTCGTAGCCCCAGGCGGCGAACTTCGCCCGCAGCTGCTGGTAGAGCGCTTCGTCCATGGTCTGTTCCCGGGCGAAGATCCAGGCCAGCTTGCGCTTGGGGTGGCCGATCAGCGCCCAGGAATAATCGGGCGCCACTTCCATCACCAGCAGGTCGGCCTTCACCAGGCCGCCGAAGAAGGCGATGCGCCACTGCGCGTTGTTCGTGCCAGGCACCACGGTCGCCACGCCGTCCATGGACTTTTCCGGCTTGCCGAAGGCCTTGCGGTAGGCGTAGGTGTTGGCGATGCGGCCATCCTCGCGCAGGGCGTAGATGTCGGCGGTGGCCACTTTCCCGCGCTCGGCGAAGTAGGGAACGTTGGCGATCACCCACCAGCGGCCCATGTAGCGCTCCAGGTCCACGGTGGCGGTGCTGGTCAGCGGCGGCATGGGGGTTCCTCCGGTGCTGGCGCAGGCGGCCAGCAGCATCAGCAAGGGAAGGAGCAGGGCGAGGCGGCGCATGGGCGGCTCCCGGACAAGGAAGCCCCAGCCTGCGCCCGGCCGGCTGAAGGTGGCGTCAAACGGCGTCTCGGTCCGTGAGACGAGGCCCGCGGAAGCTGTGTCCACGCCCACCGCAGGACACGCCCATGTCCCGTCTCCGCACCGAAGCCCCGTCCATCGTCGACCCTGCGCTCTCGCGCGCCCTGTGGCAGGCCCTGGGCCTGGCGCTGCTGCTGGTGGCTTTGCCCGTGCTGGCATTCGGCCAGCCGCTTCTGGGTCCGTCGGCGTCGTTCTGGCTGCCGGCGCTGCCCGCCCTGGCCCTGCTCACGCTGCATCGCCGGTTCCTGGCGTCGGCGTGGCGTGCGCACCTCGTCCGCGCCACGCCACGCCGCCGCCAGCGTTTTGGAAATAGGGGTCAGAGTACTATTTCCACCCACTATCCCCGGGCTCTGGAGAAGGCGCCTGGAAATAGTACTCTGACCCCTATTTCCGCTAGTCGCGCACGCCGAGGCGCTTTCGCTCGAGCCGCCTGAGGAACTCCGACATGATGCGCAGGTACAGGTCCTCGCCCAGGTAGGCGTCCTCGACCCCGGCGTCGATGCTGGGGTTGTCGTTCACCTCGATCACCACCGTGCGGTCGCCGGCCACCTTCAGGTCCACGCCGTACAGGCCGTTGCCGATGGCGTTGCTGGCGCGCAGGGCCAGCCGCACCACTTCCGAGGGCGCCTCGCGCACGGGCAGGGTCTTGAAGCCGCCCGAACGCACCGCGCCCTTGCCGGCGCCACCCTTGGGCGCGTGGTCGTAGATCTGCCAGTGCCCGCGCGACATGAAGTACTGGCAGGCGTAAAGCGGCTCCCCGTCGAGCACGCCGATGCGCCAGTCGAATTCGGTGTACAGGTATTCCTGCGCCAGCAGCAGCGCGGTGTGCTGGAACAGCTGCTCGGCCGCGGCCTTGAGCTGCTCCACCGTCTCCACCTTGTGGATGCCGCGCGAAAAGCTGCCGTCCGGGATCTTCAGCACGATCGGCAGCCCCAGCAGGTCGGGCAGGGCTTCGAGCTTGCGGGCGTCGTCGCGGAATACGATCTCGGTGCGCGGCGTCGCCAGCTTGCGGCTGCGCAGGCGGTCGTGCAGGTAGATCTTGTTGGTGCAGCGCAGGATCGACACCGGGTCGTCGATCACCACCATGTCCTCGCGCTCGGCGCGGTGCGCGAAGCGGTAGGTGTGGTTGTTGATGGCCGTGGTCTCGCGGATGAACAGCGCGTCGTACTCGGCCAGGCGCGCGAAATCGCGCTTGCCGACCGGGTCCACCTCGATGTCCAGCGCCTTGCCCGCCTCGATGAACTGCTTGAGCGCCTTCTTGTTCGAGGGCGGCATCTGCTCGTCCGGGTCCTGCAGCATGGCCAGGTCGTAGCGGTATTTCCGGCGCGCCCGCGGCTTGCGCCAGAGTCTCTTGCTGAAGGCGTCCAGGGCTTCGGCGAAGGCGTCTTCCTGGTCGTCGGTGAGCATGTGCAGGCTGGCCGGCTTGATGGCCGCGATCTGCCACACCCGCTGGCGTTCGAACTCGATGCGCAGCACGGGGCAGGGGAATGTTTCGAACACCTGCTGGGCCAGGTCCTCAAGCGGCGCGTAGTGCGTGCGGCCGAAATACACCAGCAGGCCGAAGTCGCTGGCGTCGCGCGAACCTTCGGGCAGGAACTTGCCCAGCTGCGCGTTCAGGTCCTCGATGTCCACGCCGTACAGCGAACGCCGGCGCAGGTCGTTGATGGTGCGCACGCTGGGGATGACCTTGTGCCCGCGCGCCTCGGCAAGCAGCGACACGTAGTAGCCGGTGCCCATGTATTTGTAGCTGCGGCACAGGTTGATCACCTGGGTGCGCTCGCCTTCGGCGCCGACGTCGCCGCGCAGGTAGTCGGCCGCCGCCACGACGTTGTCCGAAGGGTAATAGGAGCCCCAGTCCGAGGGCTTCTCAACGACGATGACGAGGCGGCTCATGGCGGCAGGGCGGGGGCGACGCGCGCAGCATGAGCCTTCGCCCCGCGCTTGGATAGACTGCCGCCATGACCGCCGAACCCCGCCTGCGCGCCGCCCGCGCCGCCGACCTGCCCGCCCTGCTGGCGCTGGAGGCGCGCTTCCCCGGCGACCGGCTCTCGGCCCGCCAGTTCCGCCACCACCTGGACAACCCCCGGGCGCGGCTGCGGGTGGCGGTGGGCGAGGGCGGGCTGCTGGGTTACCACCTGCTGCTGCTGCGCCGGGGCAGCGCCTGGGCCCGGCTGTATTCGATCGCCGTGGATCCGTCGGCCCGCGGCCGCGGCCTGGGCCGACGCCTGCTGGCCGACGCCGAAGCCCAGGCCCGCGCCGCCGGCTGCACCGGCCTGCGCCTGGAAGTACGCCAGGACAACGCCGCCGCCGTCGCCCTGTATGAAGCCTCCGGCTACCGCCGGGAAGCCGCGCTGCCCGCCTACTACGAAGACGGCGCCCCCGGCTGGCGCTACGCCAAGGCAGCGGGGCATGACTTTGGGCCTACGGCGGCTTAACGAGGGGGCGTGCTAGCGTCCGGGGCTTGTTCCTTGTCCCGGGGATCCACCGTATGCGTCGTTCCGCCCTTGCCTGGCTTTGCGCCGGCGTCTTTTCCGCTTCCGCCTTCGCCGCCGAGCCCGCCGCCATGATCGAAGACCCCAACCTGTGGCTCGAAGACGTCGAGGGCAAGCAGGCCCTGGACTGGGTCCGCGCCCGCAACGCCGTCTCCGAAAACCAGCTGGCCAAGGACCCGGGCTTCGAGGCCGTGCGCAGCGACCTGCTGGCCATCCTCGATTCCGACGCGCGCATTCCCTACGTCGGCAAGATGGGGAACTACTACTACAACTTCTGGCGCGACAAGCAGAACCCGCAGGGCGTCTGGCGCCGCACCACGCTCGAGGAATACCGCAAGGACGAGCCGCAGTGGGAAGTGCTGCTCGACATCGACGCGCTCGGCAAGGCCGAAGGCGTGAACTGGGTCTGGGCCGGCGCCGAGTGCCTGCGCCCCGACTATGACCGTTGCCTCATCGACCTCAGCCGCGGCGGCGCCGACGCCACCGTGACCCGCGAGTTCGACGTCTCCGACAAGGCCTTCGTCGAAGGTGGCTTCAGCCGCCCCGAGGCCAAGGGCCAGATGGGCTGGATCGACATCGACACCGTCTACGTGGGCACCGATTTCGGCCCGGGCTCCATGACCAGCTCCGGCTACCCGCGCGTGGCCAAGGAGTGGAAGCGCGGTACGCCGATGTCGGAGGCCAAGCTGGTGTTCGAAGGCCAGGCCAGCGACATCTCGGTCGGCGCCTTCCATGACGACACCCCGGGCTGGGAGCGTGATTTCGTCTACCGCGGCCTCACCTTCTACACCAACGAACTCTACCTGCGCGGCAAGGACGGCAAGCTCACCCGCTTCGACCTGCCCGACGGCGCGCAGAAGGGCGTGTTCCGCGAATGGCTGAGCGTGGAGCTGCGCCAGCCCTGGTCGGTGGGCGGAAAGGACCACGCCGCCGGTTCGCTGCTGGCCATCAAGCTCGACGAATTCATGGCCGGCGACCGCGACTTCGACGTGCTGTTCGAGCCCGCCGCCAACACCTCGCTGGCCAGCAGCGGCGCCACGAAGGACTTCTACTTCATCAACGTGCTCGAGGACGTCAAGAACCGCATCTACGTCCTGACCCCGGGCGAAGACGGCTGGAAGAAGGAGCCGCTGGTGGGCGCGCCGGAGTTCGGCACCGTCAGCATCAGCGCGGTGGACGCCGAAGAGTCGAACGACTACTTCATGACCGTCGCCGACTACCTCACCCCGACCTCGCTGCTGATGGGGACCATCGGCGAGAAGCCGCAGGTGCTCAAGCAGCTGCCGGCCTTCTTCGACGCCTCGCCGTACCGCATCGAGCAGCACTTCGCCACCAGCAAGGACGGCACCAAGGTTCCGTACTTCATGGTCTCGCGCAAGGACCTCGAGCTCGACGGCGACAACCCGACCCTGCTCTACGGCTACGGTGGCTTCGAGGTTTCGATGACGCCGGGCTACTCGGCCGGCGTGGGCAAGGCCTGGCTGGCCGACGGCGGCGTGTACGTGGTGGCCAACATCCGTGGCGGCGGTGAATACGGCCCGCGCTGGCACCAGGCCGCGCTCAAGGCCAACCGCAACAAGGCTTATGAAGACTTCGCGGCCGTGGCCGAGGACCTCATCGCCCGCAAGGTCACCCAGCCCAGGCGCCTGGGCATCCAGGGCGGCAGCAACGGCGGCCTGCTGATGGGCAACATGACCGTGATGTACCCGCAGCTGTTCGGCGCCGTGGTCTGCCAGGTCCCGCTGCTGGACATGAAGCGCTACCACCTGCTGCTGGCCGGCGCGTCCTGGATGGCCGAATACGGCAACCCGGACAAGCCGGAGGAGTGGGATTTCCTGCGCAAGTACTCGCCCTACCAGAACGTGAGCAAGGACGTGGACTACCCGCCGGTGCTGTTCACCACCTCCACCCGCGACGACCGCGTGCACCCGGGCCACGCCCGCAAGATGATGGCGCGCATGATGGAGCAGGGCCACGACGTGACCTACTACGAGAACATCGAAGGTGGCCACGGCGGCGCCGCCAACAACGCCCAGTCGGCTTACATGTCGGCCCTGGCCTACACCTTCCTCAAGCAGAAGCTCTTCGGGGACAAGAAATGAAGCATCGCATCCTGCCTTTCAGCGCCGCTTTCCTGGCCGTCGCCCTCGCGGGCTGCGCGGCCCAGCCGGCCCGCACCGCCGACGCGCCGGCCCCGGCCGCCGCCGCCGCGGCGACGCTGCCGGCGCCGCCGGTGGCCGCCAGGAAGCCCTACGTGGTGCGCGCCCCGCATGGCGCCGAGCGCCAGGACGAGTACTACTGGCTGCGCGACGACACCCGCAAGAACCCGGAGATGCTGGCGTACCTCACCGCCGAGAACGACTACACCGACGCGGTGCTGCGCCCGCTCGAGGCGCTGGAGGAAACCCTGTACGCCGAGCTCGTTGGCCGCGTGAAGCAGGACGATTCCAGCGTGCCGTATTTCGAAGACGGCTACTGGTACTACACGCGCTACGAAACCGGCCAGGAATACCCCATCCACGCCCGCCGCCAGGGCAGCATGGACGCGCCCGAGCAGGTGCTGTTCGACGTCAACGCCATGGCCGCCGGCAAGAACTTCTTCCAGCTCGGCAACTTCGAGGTCAGCCCGGATGGCCGCCTCGTGGCCTGGGCCGAAGACGCGGTGGGTCGCCGCCAGTACGTGCTGAAGGTGAAAAACCTCGCCACCGGCGAAGTTTTCGCCGACCAGATCACCGGCGCCTCGTCGGGCCTGATGTGGGGCAACGACAACCGCACGCTCTACTACATCGAAAACGACCCGGTCACGCTGCTGTCCAAGCGCGTCAAGGCGCACGTGGTCGGCACGCCGGCCAGCGCCGACAAGCTGGTCTACGAAGAGAAGGACGACACCTTCTACATGGGCATCGGCCGCACCCGCTCCGATGAATACCTGTGCATTGGCGTGCAGAGCACCGTGTCCTCGGAAATGCGCTGCGCCGACGCCGACGCGCCGCGCGAGTTCACCGTGCTGGCGCCGCGCCAGCGCGACTTCGAATACCAGGCCGACCACCTCAACGGCCGCTGGGTGTTCAACACCAACTGGGACGCGCAGAACTTCCGCGTGATGACCCTGGCCGACGGCCAGCCCTGGGGCAACCGGAACCTCTGGCAGGAAATGATCCCGCACTCGCCGGACGTGCTGATCTCCGGCCTGGAGCTGTTCGACGGCTTCATCGCCATCTCCGAGCGTAGCGGCGGCCTGCAGCGCCTGCGCATCCGCAGTTGGGACGGCAAGCGCGACGAGTTCGTCAAGGCCGACGAGAGCGCCTATTCCATGGGCATGGCCATGAACGCCGAGCCGGGCACCGACTGGCTGCGTTACACCTACACCTCGCTCACCACGCCGGCCACGACCTTCGAGGTCAACACCCGCACCGGCGAGCGCAAGCTGCTCAAGGAGCAGCCGGTGCTGGGCGGCTTCGACAAGACCAATTACGTCACCGAGCGCCTGTGGGCCACCGCCCGCGACGGCACGAAGGTGCCGGTGTCGGTGCTGTACCGCAAGGGCTTCGAGAAGAACGGCCAGGCGGCGCTGTACCAGTACTCGTATGGCTCCTACGGATCGAGCTCGGACCCGGGCTTCAACGGCAACGTCATCAGCCTGGTGGACCGCGGCGCCGTGTACGCGGTGGCGCACATCCGCGGCGGCCAGGAAATGGGCCGCGCCTGGTACGACGACGGCAAGCTGCTCAACAAGGTCAACACCTTCACCGACTTCATCGACGTCACCGATTTCCTGGTGGAGGAAGGTTATGCCGCGCCTGACCGCGTGGCGGCCATGGGCGGCAGCGCCGGCGGCCTGCTGATGGGCGCCATAGCCAACATGGCGCCGGAAAAGTACAAGGCCATCGTCGCCCACGTGCCCTTCGTGGACGTGGTGACCACCATGCTCGACGAGTCGATCCCGCTCACCACCAACGAGTTCGACGAGTGGGGCAACCCCAAGGACAAGACCTACTACGACTACATGCTGTCGTACTCGCCCTACGACCAGGTGGAAGCCAAGGCCTACCCGGCCATGCTCGTGACCACGGGTCTCTGGGACAGCCAGGTCCAGTACTTCGAACCGGCCAAGTGGGTGGCCCGCCTGCGCGCGAAGAAAACCGACGCCAATCCGCTGCTCATGCGCACCAACATGGAAGCCGGCCACGGCGGCAAGTCCGGCCGTTTCCAGCGCTACCGGGAGCGCGCGGAGGAGTACGCCTTCGTGCTGGACCAGCTTGGCCTGGTGAAATAAAGAGCCTTGAACACGGATTTGCACGGATAAGAAGCGGATAGCACGGGTAAAGCGAAATCAATTCAGAATTGTTCTTCGCCCTACCTGTGTCTATCGGCTTTTATCCGTGTCATCCGTGGCAAAAAACCTTCTACCACCCCGCCTCGCGCAACAGGTCCTCGGTACGCGCGTCGGCGGGTTTGGCGACGAGGCCGCCGGCGGGGTTGAGGGAGACGTCGTAGATCGCGCCGTCGAGCATGGGCAGGTAGGCCGCGCTGCCCCAGCGGGCGTCGGCCACCGGCCAGCGGGACAGCCAGCGCTGGCGGAATTCCCAGAAATCCCCGCCGGTGCGCAGGTCGTGCACCGTGCGCGGTGCGTCCAGCTCCTGCTTCGGATCGCCGTAGCGGCCTGACAGCCGCTCGAAGCGGTAAACCGGCGGCAGGCCGGCCAGGCGGCCGGGCAGGGTCCAGCGGATCACGCGGGCGTCGAGCTGCCATTCGTCGCCGCGCAGTTCGAACACGCGTGGCGGCTGCCGGTCGAGGGTGAGCGTGGCCTCGAAGCGCTGCGTCCCGAGTTCGCGCAGGGCGATGCTGGCCACCGGCACGTCGGCCAGCAGCCAGTGGTAGCTGCGCAGCAGGCCGCCCAGGCCCGCCAGGGCCAGCGCCAGCACGATGGCCACGACGCCCAGCGTGCGGCCCAACCAGCCTCGCCGGCCTGCGCGCGGCCGGGCCGGCCGGCGCCGCGCCCAGGGCCACAGTCCCAGGAGGAGAACCCCGCCGGCCAGCAGCCACAGCCAGTTCGAAAGCGTCATCGCGCCCTCCATTCGCCTCGGTCCAGCCCCGGACTATACTCGGCGCATGAAAACCGTCCGCGTCGCCCTGCTGCTGCTGAGCCTCGCCCTGGTCGCCGCCTGCGGCACCAAGGGCGACCTGGTCCTGCCCGACAAGGCCGAACCGGCCGAGGCCACCGCCGGGTCATGAGCGCGGGCCCGCCCCTGCGCTTTTCCAAGATGCACGGCGCAGGCAACGATTTCGTCGTGCTCGACCTGCGCGGCGGCCGCCCGCTGCCCTCGCCGGCGCTGGCACGCGCGCTCGGCGACCGCCACGCCGGCGTCGGCTTCGACCAGCTGCTCACCATCGAAGACCCCGTGGCCGCCGGCTGCGTCGCGCGCTACCGCATCCTCAACGCCGACGGCAGCGCCGCCGGCCAGTGCGGCAACGGCGCGCGCTGCGTGGCCGCCTGGCTGCAGCGCGACGGCGCCGCGCCCGGCGAGCATTTCCGCCTCGACAGCCCCGCCGGCGTCATCGACGTGCAGGCACTGGGGCAGGGCCGCTATTCGCTGGCCATGGGCCTGCCGAAGTTCGCGCCAGCCGCGCTGCCTTTCCTCGCGCCGGCTGAAGCCGCCTCGTACGAACTGCCCGTCGGCGGACAGCGCCTGCGCTTCGGCGCCGTGTCGATGGGCAACCCGCACGCCGTGATCGAAGTGCCCGACGCCGCCGCGGCCGACGTGGCCACGCTGGGCCCGGCGCTGCAGGCGCGGCCCGAATTCCCGGAAGGCGTGAACGTCGGTTTCGCCCAGGTGCTGTCGCCCGACCGCATCAGCCTGCGCGTGTTCGAACGCGGCGCCGGCGAAACCCTGGCCTGCGGCAGCGGCGCCTGCGCGGCGGTGGCCGTGCTGGTGCGCCAGGGCCGCGTGGGCCGCCACGTTTTCGTCGGGCTGCCGGGCGGCACGCTCGAAATCACCTGGCCTGCCGACGACGCGCCCATCGTCATGGCCGGCCCCACCGCCTTCGTGTTCGAGGGTGAATTCCCGCTGGAGCAAGTCGAATGATCGAAGACAAGAACGAGCGCCTCGGCGCCCACGAGGTCGCCACCTTCCTGCGCCGGCACCCGAAGTTCCTGGCCCAGTTCCCGGACCTGGCGCTGTCGCTGGTGGTGCCCAAGGAAGAAGGGCAGGCCGCCTCGCTGGCGAGCTACCAGCTCGACGTGCTGCGCGACAAGAACCGCGAGCTCACCCGCCGCCTCAACGAGCTGTTCGCCAACGCCCAGGAAAACGAGCGCCTGGCCGTGCGCACGCACCAGCTGAGCCTGGCGCTGATGCGCGCCGCCGGCCCGGCCGAAACGCTGCGCACCATGGTGGCGGTGCTGGGCGAAGACTTCCACGGCGAAGTGGTGCGCCTCGTGCTGCACGCGCCGGTGGCCGGCCTGGAGGACGCGCCCTGGCTGCAGGTGGTCGGCGAAGCGGATCCGGCGCTGGCGCCGTTCCGCGATTTCCTGGCCGGCAGCGAACCGCTGTGCGGGCGTTTGAACCAGGACAAGCTGGCGCTGCTGTTCGGCGAGCAGCAGGCGCAGGCGGCGTCGGCCGTGCTGCTGCCGCTGCCGGGCCTGGGCATGCTGGCGGTGGGCAGCACCGACGCCAACCGCTTCTTCCCCGGCATGGGCACGCTGTTCCTGCGCATGATGGGCGAAGCCCTGGTCACCGCCATGGGCCGCGGCGCCCGCGGCTGAACATGGCCGGCGCGCTGCCGCTGCAGGCGGAGTTGGAGGCCTTCCTGGCCTACCTGCAGGTGGAGCGGCGCATGTCGCCGCACACGCTCGACGGCTACCGGCGCGACCTTACCGACCTGGCCGGCTGGATGCGCGACAACGGCCTGCAAAGCTGGGCCCAGCTGCGCCAGGAAATGCTGCGCGGCTACGTCGCCGGCGCGCACCGGCGCGGGCTGTCGGGCAAGAGCCTGCAGCGGCGGCTGTCGGCGGTTCGCAGCTTCTTCCGGCACCTCAACCGCAGCCAGCTGAGCGAACTCAACCCGGCGCTGGGCCTGCGCGCGCCGAAATCGCCGCGCAAGCTGCCGCAGGTGCTCGACCCGGACGAAATGACGCGCCTGGTCGAAGTGCCCACCGACGGTGAACTGGGCCTGCGCGACCGCGCCATGCTGGAGCTGTTCTATTCTTCGGGCCTGCGTTTGTCGGAACTGTGCGGGCTGCGCTGGCGTTCGCTCGACCTGGCCGACGGCTTGGTGACGGTGCACGGCAAGGGCGGCAAGACCCGCATGGTGCCGGTGGGCAGCCACGCGCGCGCGGCGCTGCAGGCCTGGCACGAGCAGTCGAAGCCGGGGCCCGACGCGCCGGTGTTCCCCGGCCGCCAGGGCGGTCCGATCAGCCCGCGCACGGTGCAGGCGCGGCTGCGCCTGCTGGCCATGCAGCAGGGCCTGTTCAAGCGCGTGCACCCGCACCTGCTGCGGCACAGTTTCGCCAGCCACGTGCTCGAATCCAGCGGCGACCTGCGCGGCGTGCAGGAACTGCTGGGCCACGCCGACATCGCCACCACCCAGATCTACACCCACCTCGACTACCAGCACCTGGCCAAGGTCTACGACGCCGCCCACCCCCGCGCCCGCCGCAAAAAAGAATAGGGGTCAGAGTACTAATTCCCCATCCGGGGAATTAGTACTCTGACCCCTATTCTTTTTGCTTGTTTCCTGGCCGGGCGGCCCCATTTCGGAAGTTCAGCCCCCGGGAACACCCATGGATCCGAACACCTTCCACGCCACCACCATCCTTTCCGTGCGCCGCAACGGCAAGGTCGTCGTCGCCGGCGACGGCCAGGTCACGCTGGGCCACACCGTCATGAAGGGCAATGCGCGCAAGGTGCGCAAGCTGGCCGGCGGCAAGGTGATCGCCGGGTTCGCCGGCGCCGCGGCCGACGCCTTCACGCTGCAGGAGCTGTTCGAGTCCAAGCTGGAAAAACACGGCGGCCAGCTGGTGCGCGCCGCGGTGGAAATGGCGCGCGAATGGCGCACCGACCGCCGCTTCGGAAAGCTCGAGGCGCTGCTGGCGGTGTCCGACGCGGAAACCTCGCTGGTCATCTCCGGCACCGGCGACGTGATCGAGCCCGACGACGGCATCATCGCGATTGGCTCGGGCGGCCCCTACGCCCTGTCGGCGGCGCGCGCGCTGATGCAGCACAGCCAGCTCGACGCCCGCGCCATCGCCGAAGCCGCGCTCAACGTCGCCGGCGACATCTGCATCTACACCAACCGCAACCTCGTCATCGAGGAACTGTGATGTCCGAACTGACCCCCCGCGAAATCGTCGGCGAACTCGACCGCTACATCATCGGCCAGGCCGGCGCCAAGCGCGCCGTGGCCATCGCCCTGCGCAACCGCTGGCGGCGCATGCAGCTCGACCCCGCGCTGCGCGACGAGGTCATGCCCAAGAACATCCTGATGATCGGCCCCACCGGCGTCGGCAAGACCGAAATCGCGCGCCGCCTGGCCGCGCTGGCCAATGCGCCGTTCGTGAAGGTCGAGGCCACGCGTTTCACCGAGGTGGGTTACGTCGGCAAGGACGTCGAGCAGATCATCCGCGACCTCGCCGATGGCGCGGTGAAGATGTTCCGCGAGCAGGCCAAGCAGCGCGTGCGCACCCAGGCCGGGGAGCGCGCCGAAGACCGCATCCTGGAAGCGCTGCTGCCGCGCCGCCGCGGCCCCGGCTTCGCCATCGAGGTCAATGCCGAGGGCGAAAACGAAACCCGCAACAAGCTGCGCCGCCAGCTGCGCAGCGGCGAACTCGACGACCGCGAGATCGAGCTTGAACTCTCGCCGCCGGTGGGTGGCATGGACATCATGACCCCGCCGGGCATGGAGGAAATGGGCCAGCAGCTGCGCCAGATGTTCCAGAACCTCGGCGGCGGCAAGTCGCAGAAGCGCACGCTGGCCATCAAGGCCGCGCGCCCGATGCTGGAGGAGGAAGAAGCCGCCAAGCTCGTGAACGAGGAAGAGATCCGCGCCCAGGCCATCACCGCCTGCGAGCAGAACGGCATCGTCTTCATCGACGAAATCGACAAGGTGGCCAAGCGCCAGGACACGCACGGTGGCGACGTCAGCCGCGAAGGCGTGCAGCGCGACCTGCTGCCGCTGGTCGAAGGCTCCACGGTCTCCACCAAGTACGGCGTGGTGCGCACCGACCACATCCTGTTCATCGCCTCGGGCGCCTTCCACCTGGCAAAGCCGTCCGACCTGATCCCGGAGCTGCAGGGCCGTTTCCCGATCCGCGTCGAACTCACGGCGCTCAGCCAGGCCGACTTCAAGCGCATCCTCACCGAGCCGAAGAACGCGCTGGTGCGCCAGTACATGGCCTTGCTCGCCACCGAGGGCGTGAACATCGGCTTCGACGACAGCGCCATCGAGCGCCTGGCCGAGATCGCCTTCCTGATCAACGAGCGCCAGGAAAACATCGGCGCCCGGCGCTTGCACACCGTGCTCGAGAAGCTGCTTGAGAAGCTCAGCTTCGAAGCGCCCGACAAGGGCGGCCTGTCGCTGATGGTGGACCGCGCCATGGTGGACGAGCAGCTCGGCGACGCCGTGCAGGATCCCGACCTGAGCCGCTACATCCTTTGAAGCAGGTGAACCAGGTTCATTTTACGGCCTGCAAAGGCCGGGATAACCGAGGCATCCCGGGCCGTAAAATGAACCTGGTTCACTCGCTTGTCAGGATTTTCATGGGCGGGCGGTCTATCGATCCAAGCCCCCTTGGAGCGTCCCACCGCCGTGCCCGCCGCCCTTGCCGCCCGCTACGCGCCGCCCCCGCGGCCCGCGCCTGAGCCCGCCGCCCCGCCCGTGGCCGCCGCCGACCGCCCCCGCATCGAGGACGTGCTGCGCGAACACGGCCCCATGCTCTCGCGCATCGCCGGCAGCTACGAGTCCGAGCCGGCGCGCCGCGACGACCTGCTGCAGGAAATCACCCTGGCGGTATGGAAGGCGCTGCCGGCCTGGCGCGGCGACGCCTCGCTGCGCACCTTCACTGCGCGCGTGGCGCATAACCGCGCCATCGACCACCTGGCCCGCGAGCGCAAGGCCATGGGCGAAGAACTCGACGAAGCCCACCCCGACCCCGGCGCCAGCCCCGTGCACCACGCCGAGGCGCAGCAGCGCCGCGCCGGCCTGGTGGCGGCCGTGCGCCGGCTGCCGCTGGGCCAGCGCCAGGTGGTGGTGCTGGCGCTGGAAGGTTTCGCGCTCAAGGAAATCGGCCAAGCCCTGGGCCTGGAGGAAAACACCGTCGCGCAGCGCCTGAGCCGCGCGCGCCGGCAACTCAACGACTGGCTGGGGGAGGGCGCATGAGCGCGAACCAGGACTGGGCGGCGCTGTCCGCCGACTGGCGCAGCCAGGAGTCGCCCGGCATCGACGTGGAGGCGCTGCGCGCCGAGGCCACGCGGCGGGGCCGCACGCTGCGCCGCGTGCTGGCGCTGGAGATCGTGTTCTCGGCGCTGGTGGCGGTGATGTGCGCCTACATCGCGCTGCAGCCGGGCGCCGATGGCTTCGAACGGTGGCTGTTCGGCGGCCTCGGGGTGTTCATGGTGGTCTACCAGGCCTACATGGTCTGGCTGCGCCGGCGCGAGTGGAGCGAGGCGGGGCTTGATGCCTCGGCGTTGCTGGAGGTGGAACTGCGCCGCTGCGCCACCACGCAGCATTACTGGCGGCTGGGCATGTGGCTGTCGCTGGCGATCTGGGTGGGCCTGTTCGGGCTGTGGCTGCACGCGCTGCAGGCCGGCTGGCCGGACCAGCGCGTGGGCGGGCTGATGGGCGGCCTGCTGGCGAACATGCTGCTGATGCCGGCCCTGGGCGTGTACGGGCTGTGGCGCAGCCGGCAGGCCCGCGCGCGCTGCCAGCGCCTGCACGCCCTGCGCGAGTTGCTCGGCGCGGCCTAGAATGGCGGCATGAGCACGCCGTGCCCCACCGACCTCGTCCTGCACCAGGCTTCGCACGTCCTGGAAGTCGCCTTCGAGGACGGCCGCCGCTACCGGCTGCCCTGCGAATACCTGCGGGTGGAATCGCCCAGCGCCGAAGTGCAGGGCCACGGACCGGGCCAGAAGGTGCTGGTGGCGGGCAAGCGCGACGTGAACATCCGCGCCATCGAACCCATCGGCAACTACGCCGTGCTGCTGCGCTTCGACGATGGCCACGAAAGCGGCCTCTACAGCTGGAGCCTGCTGGCCACCCTGGGCGAAGAACACGCCAAGCGCTGGCCCGCCTACCTCGCCGCCCTCGAAGCCGCCGGCCTCTCCCGCTGACCCTGCTTCCGTGGGAGCGGCTACAGGATTTCCTGGAAACGTTCTACGGGCCGTCCGATGACGGCCCGCTCGCCCACTTCCAGCACCGGCCGCTCGATCAGCCGCGGGTGTGCCGCCAGCAGGGCGGCCCATTCCGCCGCGGGCCGCTCGTCGGTGGCGGCCAGGCCCAGGGCCTTGGCCTCGTCCTCCTTGAAGCGCACCAGCGCCCGCGGGTCCCCGCCCAGCTTGGCCATCAGGGCCAGCACTTCGCCGGCCGAGGGCGGCTGCCCCAGGTAGTCCACCAGCCCGGCCTCGAGCCCCCGCGCCGCCAGCCACGCCACCGCCTCCCGCGACTTGCTGCACCGCGCGTTATGCCAAAGCCTCATCCCGCCACCTAAAAAATGGGGTCAGAGAACATTTTCGTTTCAATCACCCGATTCAATCAAATATGTTCTCTGACCCCATTTTCGGGGGGATAATGGTCGGATGGACGAGAAGAGCGTGCAGGACACCACCCACTTCGGCTTCCGCGATGTGCCGGTGGGCGAAAAGAAGAAGCTGGTCGGCCAGGTGTTCAGCTCGGTCGCGCGCCAGTACGACCTGATGAACGACCTGATGTCGCTGGGCATCCACCGCGTGTGGAAGCGCTACTTCGTCGGCACCTCGGGCGTGAAGCGCGGCGACCGCGTGCTCGACCTGGCCGGCGGCACCGGCGACATCGCCGCGCTGCTGCACGAGCGCGTCGGCGAAACGGGCAGCGTGGTGCTGGGCGACATCAACGCGCAGATGCTGGGCGTGGGCCGCGACCGGCTGACCGACCGCGGCCTGGTGCGCGGCCTCGAATACGTGCAGCTCAACGCCGAGGCGCTGCCTTTCCCCGACGCCAGCTTTGATCTCGTCACCATCGCCTTCGGCCTGCGCAACGTCACCGAGAAGGCCAACGCGCTGAAGGAAATGCACCGAGTGCTCAAGGTGGGCGGCCGCGCGCTGGTGCTCGAATTCTCACAGGTGAAGCCGGAGTGGTTCCGCCCGGTGTATGACTTCCATTCCTTCCAGGTGCTGCCGCGCCTGGGCAAGCTGTTCGCCAACGATGCCGGCAGCTACCAGTACCTGGCCGAGTCGATCCGCAAGCACCCGCCGCAGGACGAGCTCAAGGCCATGATGGAAGCCGCCGGCTTCGCACGCTGCGACTACCGCAACCTCAGCGCCGGCATCTGCGCCATCCACTCCGGCTACAAGATCTAGTCGGCGCGGACGCGCCAGGCTTCGGTGAGGGAAATCAGGCCCTGGCGGGCCAGGTTCACGGCGGCCTGGGTCAGCGGCACCATGCCCTCCTCGATCGCGGCGGCATGGATTTCGTCGGCCTCGGCGCCCGGCACGATCAGCGACTGGATGCGCGGCGTCACCACCATGAACTCGTACACCGCCCGGCGCTTGAACACGCCCAGGCCCTCGCAGTGCGAGCAGCCGCGGCCGGCATGGAACACCTCGTTCGCGCCCACGCCCAGCACCGCGCGGATGTGCGGGTCCACGTCCTCCACGTCCTTGCAGTGCTCGCAGGTCAGGCGCACGAGCCGCTGCGACATCACCGCCAGCAGCGAGGCGCGCAGCAGGTAGGCCTCCACGCCCAGGTCGAGCAGGCGCGTCACCGTGGTGGCGGCGGTGTTGGTGTGCAGCGTGCTCAGCAGCAGGTGGCCGGTGAGCGCGCTTTCCACCGCGATGTTGGCGGTTTCCTGGTCGCGGATCTCGCCCACCATGATCACGTCCGGGTCATGGCGCAGGAAGTTGCGCATGGCGCTGGCGAAGGTGAACTGCGCCGCGCGGTTGACCTGCATCTGCTGGATCTCGTCGATGTAGAACTCGACCGGGTCCTCGATGGTGAGGATGTTGATGCGCTGCTTGCGCAGCTCCAGCAGCATCGCGTAGAGCGTGGTGGACTTGCCGCAGCCGGTCGGGCCGGTGGTCAGGAACATGCCGTGGCTGCGGCTCATCACGTCGTCGATGCGGCGGCGGTCCTCGGGCGTCAGGCCCAGCTGGTCGAGGTCCCACAGGCTTTCCATGGTGTCGAGCAGGCGCACCACCACGCTTTCGCCGTACACCGCCGGCAGCACCGAGATGCGCAGGTCGATCTCGCGGCCGTCGTCGAGGGTGAAGGTGGTGCGGCCGTCCTGCGGCTTGCGGTGCTCGGCCAGGTTCATCGAGCCCAGCACCTTGATGCGGCTGGTCACGGCCGGGTGCAGGCTGCGCATGATGCGGCGCACCGGCACCATCTCGTCGTCGATGCGGTAGAGCACGTCAGTGCCGTGTTCGCCCGGGCGCAGGTGGATGTCGGAAGCTCGGCGCGCCACGGCTTCGGCGATGAGCCCGTGCACGATGCGCACCACCGGCTTTTCGCGCGACAGGCGCTGGGCCTCCTGCTCGCTGGTCTCGACCACGGCGCCGGCGGGGTCCACGCCGAGCTGGCGGGCCACGTCGCGGTCCTCGACCTGGTCGTAGTGCCGGGCGATGGCGTTGCGGATGTCGCGCGCCGTGGCCTGCAGGGCCTGCACGCGCTGGCGCGACAGGAAGTCCAGGGTGCTCAGGGTTTCGTCGTTGCCGGGGTCTTCCATGGCCACGGCCACGTTGCCGCCGC
>Ga0154536_1048_pt2 | contig 20098 bp, 18 predicted proteins | sample RifGroF1_FD_105679 | JGI IMG/M metagenome (GOLD analysis project Ga0154536, IMG submission 105679) | Xanthomonadales bacterium GWF1_69_6 | reverse complement strand
GCCTATGAGCGGCTGCGCAGCCACCGCATGCGGCCCTGAGGCCAGGAACGACAAAGCCGCCCGGAGGCGGCTTTGGTCTGGTGTCCGTTGCGTTCCATCCCGCTGTCCAGGGGATGGTGGGCGGTACAGGTTTCGAACCTGTGACCCCTACCATGTCAAGGTAGTGCTCTACCGCTGAGCTAACCGCCCGCAAGGGCCGCGAAGTATAACAAGCGGTCCGCGGAAGGACAACGGCAGTCAGCGGGCGAGACCGTGGCGGCGGGCGCACTCCTCCCGGCGGTGGGCTGCGGAGTGTTCGTCGCTGCGGGCGGATGCAGCCTGGCTTAGTTCGCAGGCCTTGGCCTTGGCGCGCGCCAGCAGGCCGGGGCCGGCGGCCTGATGGGTGGGCGCGGATTCGATGCCGGCCAGCGCCGGGGCGCCATGGCTGGCGCCGGCCACCAGGCCCAGCGACATAACGAACAGGCTGGCGAGCAGCCCCCTGAAACCCAAGGTCCCCATGGGTTCGACTCCTGTACCCGGGAGCGGATCCCCTACCCGCCCCTGCTCACCTTTCTACCCCCCTGCCAGAAGTAATGCAACGGCCCGGTCAGGCCATCAGCCCCTGGGTGCGCAGGCGGTGGATTTCGTCGCGGACGCGGGCCGCTTCCTCGAACTCCAGGTCGCGGGCGTGCTGGTGCATCTTCGCTTCGAGCTGCTTGAGGCGGGCGGCGAGCTGGGCCGGGTCGAGCAGCGCGTAGTCGGCGCCCTGGTCCGCCACCTTGCGGCCGCGGCCGCGCACGTCCTCGGGCTCGCTGCGGGCACCTTCCATCACGTCCATCACTGCGCGCACCACCGACTTCGGGGTGATGCCGTGGGCCAGGTTGTATTCGACCTGCTTCTGGCGGCGGCGGTCGGTTTCGTCGATCGCGGCCTTCATGGAGTTGGTCATGCGGTCGGCGTAGAGGATGGCCTTGCCACGCACGTTGCGGGCGGCACGGCCGATGGTCTGGATCAGCGAGCCGGTGGAACGCAGGAACCCTTCCTTGTCGGCGTCGAGGATGGCCACCAGCGACACCTCGGGCATGTCCAGGCCTTCGCGCAGCAGGTTGATGCCCACCAGCACATCGAACACGCCCAGGCGCAGGTCGCGGATGATCTCGACGCGCTCCACCGTGTCCACGTCGCTGTGCAGGTAGCGCACCTTCACGTCGTGCTCGGCCAGGTAGTCGGTGAGGTTCTCCGCCATCTTCTTGGTGAGCGTGGTGATCAGCACGCGGTCGCCCTGCTTCACACGCTGGTGGATCTCGGACAGCACGTCGTCCACCTGGGTGGCGACCGGGCGGATCTCGACCTCGGGGTCGATCAGGCCGGTCGGGCGCACCACGAGTTCGATGACCTGGTCGCCCGATTTCTCCATTTCGTACTTGCCCGGCGTCGCGGAGACGAAGATGGCACGCGGCGAGCGGCGCTCCCATTCCTCGAACTTCAGCGGGCGGTTGTCCAGCGCCGACGGGAGCCGGAAGCCGAACTCCACCAGGGTTTCCTTGCGCGAACGGTCGCCCTTGTACATGGCGCCGATCTGCGGAATGGTCACGTGCGATTCGTCCACCACCAGCAGCGCGTCCGGCGGCAGGTAGTCGAACAGGCAGGGCGGCGGTTCGCCCGGCATCTGGCCGGTGAGGTGCCGGCTGTAGTTCTCGATGCCCGAGCAGAAGCCCCCCTCGGCCATCATCTCGATGTCGTACATGGTGCGCTGCTGCAGGCGCTGGGCTTCGAGCAGCTTGTTGGCCTTGTACAGCACCTCCATGCGCTCGGTGAACTCGGCCTTGATGGTCTCGATGGCCTCGAGCACGGTGCGCCGCGTGGTGACGTAGTGCGACTTCGGGTACAGCGTGTAGCGCGGCAGCTTGCGGGTGACGTGGCCGGTGAGCGGGTCGAACAGCGACAGGTTCTCGATCTCGCCGTCGAACAGTTCGATACGCAGGGCCTCGATCTCGGATTCGGCCGGGTGCACGTCCACCACCTCGCCGCGCACGCGGAAGGCACCGCGCACCAGCTCGGTCTCGTTGCGGCTGTACTGCATCTCGGTGAGGCGGCGGATCAGCTCGCGCTGGTCGATGCGGTCGCCCTTGACCAGGTGCAGCACCATCCGGAAGTACTCGTTCGGGTCGCCCAGGCCATAGATGGCCGAGACGCTGGCCACCACGATGGCATCGCGGCGCTCGAGCAGGGCCTTCGTCGCCGACAGGCGCATCTGCTCGATGTGTTCGTTGATGTTGCTGTCCTTCTCGATGAAGGTGTCCGTGCTCGGGATGTAGGCCTCGGGCTGGTAGTAGTCGTAGTAGCTGACGAAGTACTCGACGGCGTTGTTCGGGAAGAAGGACTTGAACTCGCCGTAGAGCTGGGCGGCCAGGGTCTTGTTCGGCGCCAGCACCAGGGTGGGCTTCTGCACCGCCTCGACGACGTTGGCGATGGTGTAGGTCTTGCCCGAGCCGGTGACGCCCAGCAGGGTCTGGTGCGCCAGGCCCGCCTCGAACCCGTCCACCAGGCGGCGGATGGCCTGCGGCTGGTCGCCGGCGGGCTGGTAGGGGGCGACGAGCTGGAAGCGGTCGGACACGGGGGACGTCCTCGCGGGGGCAAACGAGCAGTATAGCGGCGAGCCGACGCGCGCCCGGGCGTGCTTCCTACATGGGGATGCGGGGACCTGCCGTTCAAGGTTCCGGGATCGCCGGGGACACTGGCCCCCGGCTTCCCGCAGGGCTGCGCCATGTCGAGTCGCGACAAAGGCTTCACGCTGGTCGAACTGGTGGTGGTGGTGCTGGTGCTGGCCATCGCGCTGGCCGTGGCGATGCCGGCCTTCGGGGCGATGCGGGAGCGCTTCGCCGCCATGAACACCTTCCACGCGCTCACCGTGGCGCTGATGTCGGCGCGCATGGCCGCCATCACCCAGGGCCGCCCGGTCACCGTCTGCCCCAGTGCGGATGGGCTGAGCTGCCGGCTCGACCTGCGCTGGGACGAGGGCTGGATCGTCTACCGGGACCCCGGAAGGTCGCCGCAGCCCCTCGATGCCGGCGCCATCCTCTGGGCCGAGCAACGTGCGCCCGGGCCGGTGGCAGTGCGAAGCACGGTGGGTCGCCACCGCGTGCGCTACCAGCCCAGCGGGTTCTCGGGTGGCAACAACCTCAGCCTGCGCGCCTGCAGCCGCCGGGGTGCGCGCTTGCTGGGCGCGGTGGTGGTGAACCTGGGCGGCCGCGCCCGCGTGGAATGGGCCCGGGAGGCCGAAAATCCGCCCTGCCCCTACGCTCCCTGAGCCGCGAGGGCTTGACCGGGGGGCCGTGTCGTTTAAAATGCCCGTCCCCGCCCGAATAGCTCAGCCGGTTAGAGCACTTGACTGTTAATCAGGGGGTCGTTGGTTCGAGTCCAACTTCGGGCGCCAGATGAAATGAAAAAGGCTCGCAGCGATGCGAGCCTTTTTCTTTTGCCCTTGCCCTGCGGAAGGGTTACCAGCAGTCGACCGGCGTACCCGAACCCGTTTCGGTCTTGGCGCCGATCTGGTTCAGGCCCAGCGTGCCGCATTTGGTGTCCCGGTCTTCCTGGATTCCCTTCGGCGTAGCCGTGATGCTGAAGGCCGAGGCCGTCGGGTCACCCACCACGTCGAAATCGTAGAACAACTCCAACTCCTGCTCGCAGCTCGATTCCTGGCGGGCGGCCTTCGAGCCGACGTAGCTCATGTTGGTCGTGTAATAGCGCTCCATGAACTGCGACATCTCCGTCAGGCAGGCCGCAGCCGCCGCCCGCCGGGTATTGGTCACGTAGTTCACGTAGGACGGATAGGCGATGGCGGCGAGCACCGCGATGATCGCCACGGCGATCATCAGCTCGATCAGCGTGAAACCACGCGCCTTGTCGTTATGCAGGGTCATCGGTCAATCCTCTCCGTACAGTTCACGCCAGGACATGCGGCGCGGCGAGCCGGGACCCCCGGTCTGGGGCGAGGCAGGCACCTCTTCGCAGGTGCCGTCCGAGCCGCAGACCAGCACGAGGTCGTCGATCTGGCTCGACTCGGTCGGCATGCCGACGCCGAGGTCCACCGAGCCCACCGGGAGCGTCGTGTCGCCATCGGTGACGGTGTCGTTGGAGCCGGAGCCGCTGCGGTCGATGTCGAAGAAGGACGAGGAGCTGCCGCCGCCATCCGCACCCTCCGGGCTGGTGCCGGTGAAGACATCGATGGCGTTGAGGTAGCCACTGCCGCCGGCCTCGCAGCCATTGCCCTCGGAGGGGATCACGCTCGAGATGAAGGCGGCGCGGCCATTCACGCGGGCGCCGCTGACCACGCGCTCGCCCGGGGTCGGTTCATCCAGGTCGACGTACCAGCCGCGCGAGTTCACGGGCAGCGGATCGTATTCCTCGAAGGCACGGACGCTGCGGCCCTGTGCATTGGTGCCGACGATCGCGATCTCGCGCTCGGTGAGGTCGTCGCGACCCTCGATGACGGTGCTGTTGTTGTCGATGATGCCGTACCAGGTCTGGACGTCGGTGGACGCCATGTCGCTGATGCTGATCAGGCGCCCCGTACCGAACGTGATCCAGATGCGCGGGTTGGCCGACTCGCGGGCCAGGGCAAGGCCGCCGGTGATCGGCTGCGGATTGCCGTCGGCATCGGTGGCGGTGAACAGGGGTTCGCCTTCGAGGGCGACCGCCCAGTCGTTGTCATCCGTGGAAGTGACGTCGAACTTCCAGATGTTGCCCTTCAGGTCGCCGGCGTAGATGTAATCCGCCTTGCCGTCGGCGTTGATGTCGGCCGCGCGCGGCGAGGCCAGGCCGTTGCCGCCGCCAACGCCGGTGTTGAGCTTGGCGATCTGGCTGCCGTCGGTCACGTCGTAGATGTACAGCACCGCGTTTCCGTTGGTGCTGTCGATGCCGTTCGGGACGACGGCGAGGATCTCGTCGTTGTTGCCCTTGACGATCAGCGGCAGGCCGGTGACGTAGCCCATGTCGGCGTCGGTGGCCGCGGTCTTGTCCCAGAGGACGTCGCCATTGGCCATCGAATCCGGGTCGGAGACATCGAGCGCGAAGGCGCCCTTGCCACCGCGGCCCAGGGTGCCCACCAGGTAGTTGGTACCCGAAACCAGGCGGTAGCTCGACACCTGCACCGGGCCGTCCACGAAGAAGCCGTGGGTGTAGGCCGGGTCGCTGATGCTCGCCAGCTTGCTCCAGTTCAGGCCCGCGGGCACGTAGGAGAAGGTCACGTTGCCCGTGAGCGCATCGATGGCGTGCAGCATGCCGTCGTTGGCGCCGACGAAGATGTGCTCGGAGTCGCGGATGTAGAACGGAGAGGAGTTGATGATGTCGCCGAACACCGTGGTGCGGCTGCGCAGCACGCCGCCGCTGGCGATCTCGAGCGACTGGTCGCCCTTGATGTAGGCCGCGTTGTTTGCGCCGGTGACCACGGCGGGCCCGGTGCTTCGCGCCAGCGCGGTGGCCTGGGCGGTCGTGGGGAAGGTGGCGCCGCCGGTACCGCTCCAGGTCAGCACGTCGCGATTGTGGAAATCGTCGCCGGACTGGTTGTTGTCGTAGGTGGCGTCGATGCGCGTGGTCACGCGCCAGGCTTCGGTGTTGCTGATGCCGCCCGAGGCGGTCACGTCGCGCGCCACCAGGTCGCCGGTCCACACGCCCGAGCGGTAGGTCGCCTGGTACATGCGGGTGTCGGACTGGAAGGTGGTGCTGTTGGTGGCCACGTTGGAGCCGGACGCCAGGCGCGACTGGATGATGCCCAGCACGCCGCTCAGCGCGGTGCTGAAGGTCTCGGCGTTGTTGGCGGCGATGAACTCGCCATGGCCGTTGACCGCGGCATGCAGCAGGTCGTCGATGCGTTCGGCGTTCTCGCCATCCATGGGATCCGGCCAGTCCACCGCCGTACCATTGATGCGGGGACGGCCATCACGCAGGATTTCGGCCACGGACCCCTGGTCCACGGTGCCCTTCAGGCCGATGGAGATGCCGAAGGTCACCATGTGCTGCCAGAACGCCGGGTTCGACGTGCTGGTCGGCATGATGTTGTCCTGGTCCGGCCGCAGGTCGGTCTTCCAGTACTTCATCGCCACGTCGGCCAGCGTGTCGCTGTAGTTCGTGCTGCTGGCCGTGTCGCGGTAGGGGTGGGTGCGGGTGTAACGCACCGTATTGGTGTTGTCCTCGGGATTGAGGATGTTGGCGCCGCTGGTGCCGTCCTGGTCGCCGATGCTGCGGGAATCGATGCTGCCGTTCCAGTAGCCGTCGGTGGTCAGGATGGCGAAGTTCTGCCGGCACTCAAGCTGGTCGTCGGTAGCCGCCGGGCCATAGGGGCCTTCGGCGGTGTCGAGCGAGAAGTACTCGCCGGTGTCGTACAACGCGGCGCGCAGCGGCGTGCTGCTGCGGCCACGGGCGCCAAACAGGCGGCTGAACCACGTATCCCGCGAGGTACCCTCGAACACACCATTGTTGCCATCGCCGACCGGGATGTCGAAGTTGCTGCGGCTCCAGATCGTGCGGTAGCCCACGCGCACGTTGTCGCCAAGGTCGTTGAACGCCTCGCTGGCGCCAGCCTTGGCCGTCTTCATGCGGGTGCGGTGGTAGGAGAACCAGGTCGCGAAGTTGGTGAACTCCGCCGACTCCTGGGTGCGGTCCGTGGTGGGCACAGCGAAACGGCAGTTGCCCCAGGCGTAGGTGGTGCTGCCGACCACGCTGCAGCCGGTGTCCTGCGGGGTGGTGGTTTCGCGCTCATAGGTCGCGAAGACGTCGATGTCGACGTTGTCAGCGCCGTCGTATTGCCCATTCGGCGTCGTCACGCGGACACGGTAGTTGTCGGCTTCCGCGTTCGCCACGGAGCAGTCTTCATTGCTCGTCCGCCCGGGATCGGTCGTGAGGTTCGCACCCTGGCAGACCGTGACCCAGCTGTTCCCGATGCGCTGCTGCAGGAACAACTGGGCATTGGGATCGTTGCCCCTCAACTGGGCCCGGAGGGTGGTCACGTCGAAATCGAGATCGAACTCATAGTTGCCCGAATCGTTGCGACCGAAATCTTCGTTGTCCCAACTTGCGATGCGGTCGTCGACCACCGTTTCAGTGCTGACGATCGGCGGGAAGTCGCCATAGCCACCGCCCGCGACGAGCTCGCTGCGGATGATTCGCGGCGCGCCCTCGTACAGCCGGATCTGGTAGCGATAGTAGTTCGTTGTTTCCCGCAGGTAGGTCGCGGAGGTCTGGCTGGGATCCTTCGGGACGTAGAAGGTCTGCGTTCCGCCGCAAACGGTGGTGCTGTTGCTGTTGCGGTCGTAGTTCTCGCAGTCGGCGCTGTCGGTGAGGTCGATGGTGTCGAATTCCTCGCCCGTGCCCGGACCGGCGAAGTTGAACGAACCGAACACGGAGGTCAGCGAGGTGCCGCCGGTCATGCGCTGGCCGTCGGACGCCTGCCAGGGCTGGTAGTTGACGAATGGGTTGTAATACACGGTGTTACCGACGTAGGTGTTGTCGGTAATTGTGTTGTCCTGGCAACTGCCGCGGCTGGAACGACGGCAAATGGTGCTGACGTCCGGGTTGGGCATTTCCTCGAAGGCCATCGAGCCCGAGTCGTCGAGCACGAACATGATGTTCGGCTCCACGTCGCCCGCGCCGGTTTGCAGCGGGTAGGACGGGAAGCTCTGCGCCATCACCGAGGACACCGGCAAGGCCAGCAGCGTGGCCGCGAAGGCGGCCAGCGCGGGCAGGGAACGCTTGCGGAACTGCGGGGCGGTTTGCGTGTTCATGCGGGTCACCTGCCGTTACGGCACCTGGTAAGCAGACTGGAGCATCACCTGCGCGCCGTTGTCCATCTGGACGAAGGCGGTGATGCGGTAGTTGTTCGCGCCACCGCCGGTGGACGTGCAGGTCGGGGCGGAAAGGTCGATGTCGCTGGTGCATTCGGAGGGGCCACCGATGCCCTCGCCCATGTCTTCCACGACATAGCGCGCGGCTTCGATGTTGCCGGTCTCGAGCGCCGTGGAGGACCGGTAGCCCCCGGCGGTGGTCCAGAAGCCGTCCGCCTCCCAGGCAGAGGGCTCGCCCGGATCGGCCATCGCGCACAGGCCATTGCTGCATCCCGATGCGGGCATGCTCGGCCTGCCGGCAGCCAGCGACTCGGCCTCGCGCAGCAGCGATTCAGCGGTCTGGAAAGCGATGCTGCGCGCCGCGGCGTTGCCGCTCATGCGCTCCTGCATCACCGTGCCGCGCATGGCAGCCAGGCCCAGCAGGGTGACGATGACGAGCAGCAGCAACACGACTACCAGGGTGATGCCATGCTGGCGCCGGCGCAGGTTGGAGATGGTCGGCTTCACAGGGTGCCCTCCCGGTTGCGCAGCGCCACGACGTGGGTCATCCGGCGCGTGAGCGCTTCGCCATCGGTACCTTCGATCTCGCGGCCGGTCAGCGCTCCGCGCGTGCCCTCCATCACCAGCTCGATCCGGGTCGCGATCACGCGCGACCAGTCGGCGACGCCGGCGGGGACGGTGTAGGCGTTTTCGCCCTGCTCGAGGTAGGTCACCGTCATGTCCTCCACGCCCTCCACCACTTCGATGTTGTCGAGCAGGGTGTCGGGGTTGTTCGTGCTGCCGCGGTTGGTGACGATGGCGCGATAGAGCGACGTGCCGCCGCGTGCATTGTTGCCCACGAACCAGCGCAGCGAGCCCACCTTGGCCACGTAGGCCGGCGACTCGCTGCTGCCCACGCACTGCGCGCTGGGCGTGGCGCCCGGCACGAAACAATAGCCGAACGCGCCGCTGGCGCCGCTACCGGTGCAGGGCTCGTCGAACTGGAACTCCTGGGCGCAGTTGAGGCTGGTGCCGGCGTTGTGCTGGATCTTGTTGTCGCCCGGGAGCTGGGTCACCTGGAAGATGAAGGCGTAGTCCATGTTGCAGATGACCAGCACGTCGTTGTCGACGATGTCGCCCTGGTCGCTGACTTCGACGACGGCGCTGGGCGTGGCATGGTCGACGACGCGGATGCCACCGCCGAGCGCCGAATTGATTTCCACCGCATCGGTGCCGGCCACGCGCTGGCCCACGCCGGTGCCGAAGACGCCCATGCCGGCCGTGGTGCCGCCCATCGCGTCGTCGCCGTCGTAGCCCTGGATGCCGTTGCCCCAGTCGGCCCACCAGTCGTTGCCGCCACTGGACATCTGGTTGACGATGACAGAGGCGCTGGAGCACGGGTTGCCACCCGCCTCGCGCAGGTCGCGCGACATCAGCTCGAAGCCGACCCGGGTGTTTTCCTGGATGCGGCCCAGCGTTTCGGTGGAGGTGTACACCCGCTTGTTCGAGATGAACACGCCGCCGGCGGCCGCCACAACCAGCAGGCCGAGCAGCATGGCGATCATCAGCTCGATCAGAGAGAAGCCGCCTTGCAGGGCCCGGAAACCGCTGCGATTTTTCTGGAAAGTACGCATGGTCAGAGCCTGGTCGTAGTGATGATTCGCTGCTCGGCATCGCCGTCACTGCCGCGACTGTCGTCCCATTGCACCGTGACCGAACAGTCCACCGCCCCGCAATCGATGCTGCCGCAGGCGGAATCACCCATGCTCTGCTTGAGCTGGGCGATCCAGCGGTCCAGGTCGCCGGCCACGCGGGAAGCCGCCGGATCCTCCGGCGCCTCGCACAGCAGGCCGGTGTTGTAGTTGCCGGCGCGCGCCTGGTCGCGGTTGGCGCGCATCATGTCGAGCATGGCGTAGCTCTGGATGATGGCGGCCGTGCGTTCGGACGAGCTCTGGGTGTTCTTGAGCGTGATCGACTGAAGGGCCGCGATGCCCAGCAGGCCGATGGCCAGGATGAGCACGGAAACCAGGACTTCCAGCAGGCTGGCGCCGGACTGGCGGCTGGCGCGGCCGCGGTGGGTGGTGCTTGCTTGCATGGTCAGGGGCCTCAGTCAGTCGCCGCGGTGCAGGCCGCGGTGCCGTTGCGGGTGACGACGCTGATGCGGCTCACCGCGACCATCACGTCGCGGGTGTTTTCCGCCGCCGGCAGCGCGGTGGAGCACACGGACAGGCCGCCGGCGGCGTTGGTGGTGCCGCCCACGCGGGCGAAGCCGGAGGAGGTAAAGGCGATCTGGTTGTTGTCGTCCACGTTCGAACTGGACTTGATGGCGAGGCCCCGGCCGGAGAACTGGAATTCGCGGATGACCTCGCCGGCCGCATCGGCCTCGCGCACGATCATGCGCATCCAGTTGGCGCCGCTGCAGGTGGTGCCGTTGGTGCTGGGGCACATCAGCACGCGCTGGTTGCGGCGGATGGCTTCCATGCGCGTCAGCTGCATGGCCGCCACCACTTCGTTGGCGACTGAAGTGAGCCGGTTGCGATTGGTGATGCCCTGGAAGCTCGGGATCGCGATGCCCAGCGCGATGGCCAGCACGGCCACCGTGATGACCAGCTCGAGCAGCGTGAAACCGGCCGGCCGCGGGCTCCCCGCCCGGGCCGCCGTGGTTGCCTGGTTGCTTTCAAAACGCCCCATGTTCCCTTCCCGTGGAGGCTGATGCAGCCAAGTTATCCCCAAGCCCGACCCCAAGGCCAACGCCCCCCGACGAACGGGCCGACCATCCGAACAGGCGGCAGGGCGCCACGCCGCCGGTGTTTCTGGGCATGATGGAGGCTTCCCAGCTCCGCCCGGACACCAATGCCCGCGCCACCCGCCCCCGCCCCTTCCCGGCCCCTGGACGTGCTGTGGCAGGCCACGGCCATCATCTGGGTGATCCTGGGCGGCGAGGGACTGGCGGCGGTGCTGGCCCTGGCACCGGGCCTCGAGGGCGAACGCCTGGTCTATTTCGGGCTGGCCTCGCTCTGGGTGCAGTGGACCGCCCTGCTCACCCTGGCCGCGCTCTACCTGCTGCGGCGCCCGCTCAATCGCCTGCGTCCGCCGCAGGTGGCGGCGATTGCCCTGGCCATCGGCCTGGCCATGTGCTGGCTGATCACCCTCGTCGTGCGCACTTACCTGGGCCCCGGCGACCCGGCCGACCCGGTGGACTGGCTGGGCCTGGCCTGGCGCGTGTCCGGCATCACCCTGACCGTCGGCCTGCTCGGCCTGGCCGCCTTCCACAACCACTGGAAGGGCCGGCTGGCCGCGGTGCGCGCCAAGCAGGCGGAGCTGGAGGCGCTGCAGGCGCGCATCCGGCCGCACTTCCTGTTCAACACGCTCAACACCGGCGCAGCCCTGGTGCACGCGCGGCCCGAAGAGGCCGAGCAGTTGCTGCTGGACCTGGCCGACCTGTTCCGGGCCGCATTGTCGGGCCCCTCGGAACTGCCGCTGCAGGAAGAACTGGGCCTGGCCCGGCGCTACCTTGAAATCGAACGCCTGCGTTTCGGCGACCGGCTGTCGGTGGCCTGGGATCTGCCCGACCCGCTGCCCGAGGTGCGGGTGCCGACCCTGTCGATCCAGCCGCTGGTGGAGAACGCCATCCGCCATGGCATCGAACCCTCGCCCACCGGCGGCCGGCTGGACGTGCGGGTCAGCCGCCGCCCGGGCGAAGTGCAGGTGGTGGTGGGCAACGACCTGCCCGGCCCCGGCACGCGGCCTGCGGCAGGCCACCAGGTCGGCCTGGCCTCGGCGCGCGAGCGCATCGAGGCCCTGAGCGAGGGTCGCGGCCGGCTGGAAACCAAGGTCGAGGGCGGCCGCTACATCGCCACCATCACCCTCCCGGATTCCCTGTAGGAGCGGGGTTATTCGCCTACGACCTGGTAGCAGGGTTCGTAGGTGCCGGCGATCTTCATGCGGCGCTGTTCGACGAAGGCGCGCAGCAAGGCGTCGAGCGCCCGCATGATGTCCTTGTCGCCGTCGATGCGGAACGGGCCGTGCTTTTCGATTTCGCGCATGCCCTCTTCCTTCACGTTGCCCGCGACGATGCCCGAGAAGGCGCGGCGCAGGTCGGCGGCCAGCAGGTGCAGGGGCTGGTCGCGGCGCAGGTTGAGTTCGGCCATGGCGCGGTGGGTCGGCGCGAACGGCTGCTGGAATTCGAAGGGGATGGTCAGCGACCAGTTGAAGAAGAAGGCGTCGTGCTCGCCCAGGCGGTGCTCGCGCACCTTCTTCAGGCCGGCGCGCATTTCCTTGGCCACCGCCGCCGGGTCGTCGACGATGATGCGGTAGCGGCCGCGGCCCTGCTCGCCCAGGGTGAGTTGCAGGAACTGGTCGATCTGCTCGAAGTAGGCCGCCGAGGCCTTCGGGCCGGTGAGGATGAGCGGGAACGGCAGGTCCTGGTTGGCCGGGTGCAGCAGCAGGCCCAGCATGTACAGGATTTCCTCGGCCGTGCCGACGCCGCCCGGGAACACGATGATGCCGTGGCCCAGGCGCACGAAGGCCTCCAGGCGCTTTTCGATGTCCGGCATTATCACCAGGTGGTTGACGATCGGGTTCGGCGATTCGGCCGCGATGATGCCCGGCTCGGTGATGCCGATGTAGCGCGGCTTCCAGTGCCGCTGCTTGGCGTGGGCGATGGTGGCGCCCTTCATCGGGCCTTTCATCGCGCCGGGGCCGCAGCCGGTGCAGATGTCCAGGCCGCGCAGGCCGAGCTCGTAGCCGACCTTCTTGGTGTACAGGTACTCCTCGCGATTGATCGAGTGACCGCCCCAGCAAACCACCAGGTTCGGCTCCTGGTAACTCTTCATCACCCGCGCGTTGCGCAGGATCTCGAACACCGCCTCGGTCATGCCCGGCCCGGTGTTGAGGTCGATGCGGCCGCTGCCGGACACCTCGTTGGCGTTGTAGACGATGTCGCGCACCACCGCGAACAGGTTCTCGGCGATGCCGCGGATGATCTCGCCCTCGACGAAGGCCTCGCCCGGCGCATTCTTCAGTTCGATCTTGATGCCGCGGTCCTGCTGGTGCACCTCGATGTCGAAATCGGGGAAACGCTGGGCCGCCGCGCGCGGGTCGTCGGAATCGCTGCCGCTGGTCAGCACCGCCAGCGCGCAGCGGCGCAGCAGGTCGCGCTGGCCGCCGGTGGAGGCGTCGGCGAGGCGGGCCACCTCGTCGCGGGAAAGGATGTCCAGGCCGCCACGCGGGGAGATGCGGGCGTTGACGGTGGCCGAAGCCTTGGGGGTCTCGCTCATCTGTTCTGCTTTTTCTGTCTGTCGTTGTCGGACCCGAAACTCTAGCACCGCCCGGGTCGCGAAAAAGAAACGGCCGGCGGTTTCCCGCCGGCCGTCCAGGTGACTCAAGGTGCTTCGATCAGAACTGGTACTTGAAGCTCAGCATGACCGACCAGCGCGAGACCGCGGTGTTGCCCTTGTCGTTGTTGTTTTCCTGGATCTGCGCGCCGGTGCCCGGGCCAGTCCAGTGGTACACGTAACGACCCTCGTTGCCCGCGCAGGCGGCCAGCGTGGTGGTCGGGCCGCAGATGCCGGCGTAGTTGGCCAGCTGCTGGGTCGAGTTGAAGCCGTAGTCCTCGATCAGGCCCCACTCCTTATTCAGGAGGTTGCCGATGTTCATGATATCGAGGGCCAGGACCGACTTGTGGCCCTTGGCGAAGCCCGGCAGCTCCTGGGTGATGCGAACGTCGAAGCTGTTCACCCACTCGGTGCGGAAGGCGTTGGCCGGGGCGATCTGGCCCTGGTAGGCCATCAGCTCCGGGTTCTGCTCGAGCCACGCGAAGAACTGCGCTTCCATCGCCGCGCCGCCGGTGAAGACCACGTCGCCCGGGCCGTTCGGCACGTAGAACAGGTCGTTGAAGCCACCGTTGTCGCCGTTGGCGTCGTTGCGGAAGATGTAGCTGAACGGACGGCCCGAGCGGCCTTCGTAGAACATGGAGACGCGGGTCTCGTAGTTCTCGAAGAAGTTGTGGCGCCAGGTCACCGTGCCGGTGATGCGGTCCTTGATCGCGTAGCGCGAGTCATAGGCCACGTCCTCGTTCATCGAGCCGATCAGGGTGCTGTTCCAGTTCGAGCCGTTGACCGAGCTGGTCATCGGGCTGACGTCGGTCGCCTCGGTGTAGGTGTAGTACAGGCTCCAACCCCAGGTGTCGACCAGCGGCTTGTCGAGGCCGACGGTCAGCTGGGTGCTCTCGCCCTTGTCGGTGTTGCTGATCAGGAACACGTCGCCCACGCCGTTCGGACGCAGGGCGCGGTTGCTGACGCCATTGCGGCCGTTGGTGATGCCGAAGGTGTCGCGGCGATCCGGGTTCAGGCCGTTGGCGTTCCAGAACAGCTCGCGGCCGTCCGGACCGATGGCGGTGACGCCGTCGCCGGCGGCGTTGAACGGATCCAGGCGCTGGATGAACAGGCCGTCCTTCACGTTGGTCGCCAGCGCCTCGGCGCTGAACACGATGCCGTGCCACGGCAGCTCGTGCTCGAACGCGATGTTGGCCTTCCACACCGACGGCAGCGCGAAGTCAGGCGCGATGATGTCGACGTTCTGGCGCGGGCAGCTCGACAGGGTCGGCACCGGGTTGCAGGCCGGGTTCAGGCCGGTGTCGGGGATGTACGGCGGCACTTCCGGGAAGAAGTTGCCGGCGCTGCGCTCCTCGTACTGGACGTAGTTCAGGCCGGTGTTCTGGTAGGCGCCGGCGATCCAGACGTTCGGCGAGGCACCCTGGAACAGGCCGAGGCCGCCGCGGACCTGGGTCGGGCGCTCGCTGTCGAAGGTGTAGTTGAAGCCGAAGCGCGGCTGCAGGATCGAGACGTCGACGGTGTTCGAGTTGTCGTAGCCGTAGATGTTCGAGACGTACTCGTTGTACAGCTTCTGCTCGTCGAAGTCCGGGGCGTCGTAGCGCAGGCCGAACATCAGGGTCAGGTTGTAGTTGACCGACCAGGTGTCCTGCAGGAACAGGCCCGTGTTGCTCTGGGTGTAGGTGGCCGGGATGTCGGCGTAGGTACCACCGTTCGGGCGCGGGGCGCGCACGATGTAGGTGGTCGGGTTGCCGGCGATGAAGTCGGCCAGGTTGCGGAAGGTGTAGGTGCCGTTGAGGTCGCGGCCGTAGAAGTTGACGATGTCGTTCTTCTCGTAGTCCGCGCCGAACTTCATCTCGTGGTCGCCCACGAAGAGGTTGCCGGCCAGGAACATCGAGGTCTGCTCGGTGTCGATCAGGTTGACGTGGCTGTTCTGCTCGGTGCCGAGGTAGATCGAGCGGTTGCTCGGGCCAAAGCCCTGGATCTGGATCTGCGGCAGGTTCGAGTTGGTCTCGCGCACGGCGACGTAGTCGCGCTTGGACACCTTGAACTCGGTCGAGAAGCTGTCGGTCCAGTCGCTGAACAGCTCGAACACGGTCGACTCGAATTCCTTGGCGTAGTTGTACCAGAAGGTATTCAGCGAGATGGAGTCGTTGTCGACCTGCGGGAAGCGCAGCACGCCCTGCTCGAGGAAGCTGTAACGCAGCGCGGCGCGGTGGGCGTCGGTGATGTTCCAGTCCAGCTTGATCGCGTATTCCTCGATCTCGGTGTCGGCGTTCAGGCCGTCGACGCCGCCGGCGTCGAAGCCATAGGCCGCGGCCGCGGCCTGCACCGCCGCGATGTCGGCGTCGGTGATCTGGCCAGCGCCGTACGGGGTGGCGCCGAAGCCGGTGGCCGGCGCGGTGCGCACGTAGTTCTCGTAGTTCACGAAGAAGAACAGGCGGTCCTTGATCAGCGGGCCACCAAAGGTGCCGCCGTAGGTGTCCTCGGACTCGAAGCCGTTGAACTTCACGCCGTTGAGGTCTTCGCGGACCCAGTCACCGTCGCGCAGGGTGTAGTACAGCGAGCCGTGGAACTCGTTGGTGCCCGACTTGGTGACCGCGTTCACGACCGCGCCGGTGCCGCCGGCGATGGTGGTGTCGTAGTTGGCCAGGTCGATGTTGATTTCTTCGATGGCGTCGATCGAGACCGGCTGGCGCTCGGTCGGCAGGTTGTTCGACTCCAGGCCGAACGGGTCGGAGCTGCTGACGCCGTCGATCTTGATCAGGTTGTAGCGGGTGTTCTGGCCACCGGCCGAGATGGCGCCGTCGGCCTTGCTGGTCTGGGCGATGCGCGGATCCAGGCGGATGTAGTCCTGGATGTTGCGGTTGGCCGAGGGCAGCGCCTCGATCTGGCCGCGGTTGACGTTGGTGCCGGTGCCCATCTTGTCGGCGGCGAACACTTCCGACATGACGGCCGAGCCGGTCACTTCGACGGCGGCCAGGGTGGCCACGTCTTCGCCCAGGGTGGCGTCGATGGCGGTGGTTTCAGCCAGCTGCAGGTACACGCCTTCGCGGACCTCGGAAACGCCGTCCTTCACGATGGTGATCGTGTAGGGACCACCGACGCGCAGGCCGCGCGCGGAGTAGCGGCCGTCGGCGCCGGTCATGGCGTTGCTGACGGTACCCGACGGGGTGTGGACGATGGTCACCTGGGCGCCGGCCACCGGCTGCTCGTCGCTGCCGACGATGCGGCCGCCAACGGCGGCGGTGGTGTTCTGCGCGAAAGCCGGAGCCGCCGCGAGCGCGATGGCGAGGCCGAGGGAGAGCTGCGAAAGCCGAACCCGGTTGCGATTGGTCATGGTGGTTAACCCTGATTTTAGGAGTGGCGAAAAAAAAAGACTGCGGCGTCCCGCCGCGGTGCCTGACGGGCCAGGCACGGCTATTCCTTGATGAATTGCCGGGAGGGTGTCCCCTGGGCCCCTTAGCAATAACAAGAGTTTAACACGCTAACCGGCTTACATGTCATTCAGGTTACGGCGCGATGGCGGGGGTCACCCGGCCAGGCCGACCCGCAGGTAGGCCGCGACCCCGTCCAGCAGCATCTGCACAGAGATGGCCACCAGCAGCATGCCCATCAGCCGCTCCACGGCGGTCAGGACCCGCATGCCCAGCACTTTGTAGAGGTAGGTGGCCGAGAACAGCAGGGCGGCCGTGCCCAGCCAGGCCAGGGTCAGGGCCAGGCTCCAGTCGCCCATCCGGTCGGGCTCCTGGGCCGCCAGCAGCATCACGGCGGCCATGCCCGAAGGGCCGGCCACCAGCGGGATGGCCATGGGCACGATGAAGGGTTCCCCGTCCGGGACCTCGCCGAACATGCCCTCGGCGCTGGGGAAGATCATCTTCAGGCCGATCAGGAACAGCACGATGCCGCCGGCGATGGACACCGACTCCTGACGCAGGTGCATGGCCTCGAGCACGTACTTGCCGCCCCAGAGGAAGGCGAACAGCACCGCCAGGGCGATCAGCAGCTCGCGGGCCAGCACCACCCGCCGGCGCGCTGCCGGCAGCGGCTTGAGCAGGCCCAGGAAAACCGGGATGTTGCCCAGCGGGTCCAGGATGAGGAACAGCAGCAGGGCCGCCGAAAGGGTGGTCATGCCGGCACCCGGGGTGCCCAGACCTGGCCGCGCTGGGCGGCGCCGGCCGGCGAGAGCAGGTGCACGCAGGCCGGGGCGTAGGCAGCCGGGGACGGAACCCGCAGCTGCGCCTCGTCGGCGTAGGCACGGGCGCGCAGGTCGGTGCGCATGGGGCCCGGCTCCAGGCCGGCCACCCGCACCGGGGTGGCATCGGTCTCTGCGCTCAGCTGGCGCACCAGCGCCGCCAGGCCCTGCTTGGCCAGGCCGTAGGCGCCCCAGTAGGCCTTGCCCACGCGGGCCGGGTCGTCGGTGACGAAGACCACGGCGGCGTCGCCCTGCCGGCGCATCCAGGGCAGGCAGGCCTGGGTGAGCAGCCAGGGCGCGGTCAGGTTCACGTGCAGGGTGCGCACGAAGGCCTCCGGATCGGTGGCCTCCAGCGGGGCCAGGCCGGTGAACTCGGCGGCGCAGTGCAGCAGGCCGTGCAGGCCGCCCAGTTCGGTGGCGACCTTCTCCGCCAGCGCCGCGTAATCAGCCGGATCGGCGCCGGCCAGGTCCAGCGGATAGATCGCCGGCTCGGGGCCGAGCGCCTTCACGGCGTCATAGACGCGGTTGAGCTTCGGCACCTTGCGGCCGAGCAGCACGACGGTGGCACCGGCGCGCGCGCAGGCCTTGGCCGCCTCGGCGCCGAGACCGCCGTGGGCCCCGGTGACCAGCACCACCCGGCCGGCCAGCGCATCGGGCGCGACCGCGGGCAGCGGCGCCGGCGCGGTGCTCATGCGGCCTTCTGCGCCTCGGCCACCATGCGGGCCAGCTCGCCGCTCTGCAGCAGGTCGACGGTGATGTCGCAGCCGCCGATCAGTTCGCCGTTGATGAAAAGCTGCGGGAAGGTCGGCCAGTCGGAATAACGCGGCAGGTTCGCGCGCACTTCCGGGTCCTCGAGCACGTTGACGCTGTGGAAGCTGGTGGCGCCGGCGCCCTTGAGCGCCTGCACGGCGCGGCTGGAGAAGCCGCACATCGGGAACTGCGGCGTGCCCTTCATGAAGAGAACGATCGGGTGGCCTTCGACCTCGGCCTTGATGCGGTCCATGACGCTCATGTGAAGCTCCGTTGCGATGGCGACCCGGGGGGAGGGGCCGCGTTGGGGCTAGAATTATACGGCTTGGACGCCGCCCGCCGGCGCCCCACCCCACCCGAAAGGAGAGCCCCATGGCCATCGAACTGCCCGCCCTGCCCTACGACCGCGCCGCCCTCGAGCCGCACATCTCGGCCGAGACCATCGATTTCCACTACGGCAAGCACCACCAGACCTACGTCACCAACCTCAACAACCAGATCAAGGGCACCGAGTTCGAGGCCATGGACCTGGAAGCCATCGTGCGCAAGTCGCAGGGCGGCATGTTCAACAACGCCGCGCAGGTGTGGAACCACACCTTCTACTGGAACTGCCTCAAGCCCAACGGCGGCGGCGAGCCCACCGGCGCGCTGGCCGAAGCCATCAACAAGGCCTTCGGCAGCTTCGCGGCGTTCAAGGAGCAGTTCACCCAGACCGCGCTGACCACCTTCGGTTCCGGCTGGGCCTGGCTGGTGCAGCGCCCGGACGGCTCGCTGGCCCTGGTCAGCACGCCCAACGCCGCCACCCCGCTCACCGGCGCCGACAAGCCGCTGCTCACCTGCGACGTCTGGGAGCACGCTTACTACATCGACTACCGCAACGCCCGCGCCAAGTACGTCGAGTCGTTCTGGAACCTGGTGAACTGGGACTTCGTCGCCGGCCAGATGGCCTGATGCCGGAAGCGGCGCCGCTGCTCGAAACCGACCGGCTGTCCTGCTCGCACGCAGGGCAGCCGGCCGTCGTTTCACTCAGCCTGGCGCTGCGGCCCGGCGAGTTGGGCTGCCTGCTCGGGCCCAGCGGCTGCGGCAAGACCACCCTGCTGCGCGCGATTGCCGGCTTCCACGCGCCGGATTCGGGCCAGCTGCGGCTGCGCGGCGCCGACGCGCTGCGGCTGCCGCCCGAGCGCCGGGGCCTGGGCTTCGTGTTCCAGGACCTGGCGCTGTTTCCGCACCTGACGGTGGAAGACAACGTGGGCTTCGGCCTGCACCGCCTTTCGCGCGGCGAACGCCGTGCCCGCGCGCTGGAAACGCTGGCCATGCTCGGCCTAGATGCTTTCGCCGCGCGTTTCCCGCATGAACTTTCCGGCGGCCAGCAACAGCGCGTGGCGCTGGCGCGCTCGCTGGCGCCGCGCCCCGACCTGCTGCTGCTCGATGAACCTTTCTCCAGCCTCGACGCCGACCTGCGCGGCCGCCTGCGCGACGACCTGCGCGCGCTGCTTAGGCAACTCGGCATCGCCGCGCTGCTGGTCACCCACGACCAGGAAGAAGCCTTCGCTTTCGCCGACACCGTGGGCGTGATGCAAGCCGGCCGCCTGCTGCAGTGGGCGCCAGGCTTCGAGCTCTACCATCGTCCGGCCACGCCCTTCGTGGCGTCGTTCGTAGGCGAAGGACGCTTCCTGCCGGCGCGCGTGCTCGCGGGGGGCCGCGTGGCCACCGCGCTGGGCGAACTCGAAGTGTCCGGCGGCCTGGACTACCCGGTGGGCAGCGCGGTGCGGGTGCTTCTGCGACCCGACGACCTGCGCCCGACCGACTGCGAAGGCGAAGGCCTGGAGGCCGAAGTCGGCGCAGTGGCCTTCCGCGGCGCCGAGTCGCTGCACACGCTTGTGCTGGCCGACGGCACCACGCTCAGCGCGCTCTTCCCCAGCCACCAGCAGCGCGAGCCCGGCGCGCGGGTGCGCATCCGCCCCGACCTCGCCCACGTGGTGGTCTTCCCGTCCGAAGCGTAATCCGCTTCTTGTGATGCG
>Ga0154536_1033_pt3 | contig 20108 bp, 20 predicted proteins | sample RifGroF1_FD_105679 | JGI IMG/M metagenome (GOLD analysis project Ga0154536, IMG submission 105679) | Xanthomonadales bacterium GWF1_69_6 | reverse complement strand
GCCCACCCTGTCCCGCGCGCCGAGGGAGTCCCCTGATGGCCACTCGCAAGAAAGCGGCGACGCGCCCCCGCGCATCCGCCACCGATCCCTTCGCCAAGGCCCTGGAATCGCGCCGCAAGACCTCCGTCCGCCGCACGCCGCGCGTCACCGACCGCGTCGTGCTGGACTGGGCGAAAGCCCAGCTTGGCAAGGACCTGGGGCGTTACACGCCGCGCAATGCATCACTTCCCAACATTGCGCCGGTGGTTGAGCTGACTCCGCGCGCGCCGCACGGCGCCCACGGCCACATGGACCTGCTGTGGCCGGGCCGCTGGGACTGCGAATCGAACCTGGTCTTCATGCGGCCCATCGTCTACGGCGACAGCCCCGGCGAGTGGGACGGCAGCGTCGCCTACGTGCGGCTCAAGGCGCCGGCCGATGGCAGCTACCTGGTCGCGGCGGTGTTCGCCGGATTCTCCAGCCCCCAAGGCGGCCAGGGGCTCGTGTTGAAGATGAACGGGCCCTGGGGCAGCAACACCGCCTCCGGCCAAACCACCGAACCCAATGGCCCGGTGGCCATCTGGAATGCGCAGGCCGGGGATTCGCTTTATTTCAGTGTCACCTGCACCGGCGGGATCATCGGCTACCTGCAGGCAATCCGGCTCTATCCCCTGGCCTGAGCCCCGCGCCGCTGCCGGCAACCTGGCTCAGCGCGCCAGGCACTGCCGGTAGCGGCCGTCCACGCGGGTGGCGAACCAGGCGGTGCTGAGTTCGCGGGTGATCTTGGGGCTCTCGAGCGTGATGCCCGGGATCATGGCCCGGGGCAGCGGCTTGCCGGCCCTGGCGTCGGCCAGTGCGAACACCTGTTGGAACAGGTCGCTGTCGTTGAAATCGAGCCGCCGGCCGAAGGACAGCGCTTCGCGGATCTCGCGTTCGTCCATGCCCAGCTGCGGCGCCAGCGAACGCACGGCGCGTTCGGTTTCGCCGGGGCGCGACAGCGGCGCGCCGGGCGCCAGCAGGTCGCCGTCGAGCGCAAGCTTTCGCCCCGTGGCGGTGGCCACGGCGTTCTGGAAGGCCGCGTTGCGGCTGGCGTACCAGCCTGCGTTGAAATCGGCGAAGCGGTGCACCTTGCGCGTGTACGGCGTGTCGTAACCCAGCAGGTGTTTGATACCGAAATACATGCCGCCGCGACGCGTGAACACCTCGCGGCGCACGCTGCCCGCCCTCTCGTACGGGTAGCCTTCCGCATGCGCCTCGGCGAAGGCGATGGAAACCTGCATGGGCCCGCCGGTCTGCACCGGGTTCCAGTTGTCGAAGAGGCGCTTGCCCAGCGGCACGCGGCCCACCAGGTCCTCGAAGATCTCGCTCAGCTCGCGCTCGGTGCGCACCGCGGCCAGGCGCTCGTCGTAGCTGCGGCCGTCGGTGGACGGCAGCTTCAGCGCGGCGTTGAGCGCGAACAAGGGAATGTGCTTCGCCTTCGCCCGGCGTTCGAGTTCGGCCCGGGAAATCTTCGCCAGGTTCGGCACCGCCGGGTCGGCCACGTAGCCCGATTCCTGCTCCAGCACGGCCAGCACCGCTCAGATGTTCTCGGGGTTGGGCGTGAGGGCCTGCGCCTCGAACGCCACCTGGATGTCGGTGGCCCAGCCGGCGCGGTCGGCCACGTTCGCCGGAATGCGGCGTTCGATGTCCTTGCGCACCTGCGCCGGCGTCGGGCCCGGCGGCGTGGTGGCGCAGGCGGCCAGCAGCAGGAGCGGCAGGGCCAGCGGCCAGCGCAGCAGCCCCCGGCTCATGCGCCCTGCCCCGCCGACCGTGCCACCGAACGCGCGATGCACCACAGCGACGCGTAGTAACCGGCCAGCACCCACAGCAGCGCCAGCGGCAGGCCGCCGCGGAAATGGTTCCAGGCCAGCAGGGAATCGCTGAGCACGAACAGTGCGCCGCCCACGGCCGCCAACCGCGCCGGCCCGGCCAGCGCCGCGTCGCCGCGCAGTGCCCACGCACGCGCCGCCGCCAGCGCGGCCATCAGCACCAGCACCGCCACGTAGGCCAGCACCGGCACGCGCATATCGCCCGGCACGTGCGGCCACAGCAGGCCCACATTCACCGCGGCCAGCGCGGCATACGCGCAGACCACCAGCGCATTCGCACGCAGCCCGCCACCCGGCCACAGCGCCACGATGAAACAAAGATGCGCCAGCAGGAACGCCACCAGGCCGCCGAGGAACAGGCCCTGCGGCAGCATCAGCAGCACGTCGCCCACCAGCGAAAACACCACGCCCGCCGCTATCGCGCGCTTGTAACGCACCGACACCACCGGCACCGCCCGCAGCACCCAGGCCAGCACCATCAGCGTGGCCAGCGGCTTGCAGGCGTAATGCAGCCAGAGCCACGGCCCGCCCATCAGCCCACCCGCGATGGCGCCGGCCACCACCAGGGCGAGGAGCGCCGCGTAACGGCCGGGGGCGGTGGGCATCAGCCGGCGTGGGCCAGCGCGTAATCCAACGCCGCGCGCACCGCGGCCACCTGCGCCGCGTTGCACTGTTCGGGCGAAGCGCGCGGGCTGTCGGGATACACCTCGGTGGTGCTGCGGAAGCGCGCGCGGGTGACGCTGGCGCACAGGCCCAGTTCGCGGCAGGGGTAGTTGATGACGCCGTGCGCCACCACCGGCGAACCGATGATCTCGCCCTTGGCGTCGGCCGGCGCGATGTGGGTCACCTTCGCCACGCCGGCGATGATGGCCTGCTGGAACCCGGGCTGCGGGTCTTCGCTGTCGCCCACGGTGTAGAAGCCGTCGGGGATTTCGCCGGGTTCGAAGGGCTGGCCGTCGCGCGCCGCCTTGGCCGGGCGGAATTCGCCTTCGTCGCTGTCGGTGGTTTCGTGCAGGTCGATGTGCACCAGGAATGCGTCCTTCAGCGGCGCCACCAGGGCCTTGAGCATGGCCGATTCGGCGGCCTTGCCGTCGTCGCCGAACGAGCGGTTCGGGTCGATGGCCTCGGCGTTCCAGCGCTGGATGCGCTCGTAGGCCCAGGGGCTGACGCAGGGCACGATGAGCAGGTTCATCCGGCCCGCGTATTCAGCGGCATGGTTTTCGGCGAACTGCAGCGCGCCGTGCACGCCGCTGGTTTCGTAACCGTGCACGCCGCCGGTGACCAGCGCACACGGCAGGCCGTCGCGCCAGTCCTTGCTGCGCAGGGCGAACACCGGGAAGCGGCCGTCGGGGCCGGCGTCGAGTTCGCCGTATTGCTGCACGTCGAAGGTCGCGCGCAGGCGGTCGATGGCCGTGAGCACGTCGTCGGCGTAGCTGCGCTGCTTCAGCTGGCGGGCGCGCCAGGCGGCGCGTTCGGCGGCGCTCCAGGGCTGGCCCGGGGTGCCGATGGGATAAAAAGCGGTGGGCGTATTCATGCCCCGCACTTTATCACCGGCTTATTCCAGCGCTATCCAGTCCACGTCCAGCTGGAACGGCCCCTCGCGCTTGTCGCCCAGCAGCAGGCCCAGTTCGCGCACCTGGCCGGGATCCATGGGCGGCCCCTGCAGCGCCACGCCGCGCACGCTGGGGCGAAGTTCCGCCAGCGGCACCCGCACGTCGGTCCACTGCCCCGCCACGGTGGGGAATTCGCCGCCCCAGGACACGGTGATGCCGCGATAGCGGGCGTCGGTGGCCAGGCGCAGCTGGTAGGTGCGGCCGTCGCCGCGCACGCGCAGCACCACGGCGGTGGCGCCGCTGAAATCGAAGCTGCGCCCCACCGTCCGCACCGAGGAAAAGCCGCCGTTGTTCTCCAGCGACAGCACGCCGCTGAAGCGCAGGAGGCCGCCCGCCACCTCGGGCCCGCCCTGCGAACGGCCGCCCATGACGCCATCGTTCACCGCCACCCAGCGCGGCTCGTCGGCGCCGGCGTCGAAGCTGAACAGGGTTCTCATCGGCGGCTCCTGGGCGGCGTGGGCGGGCCCTGCCAGCAGCAGGGCAAGGATGAACAGACGAAGGAAGGACATCGCGGCGACCTGATGTTCAGGATCCACATTGCATCCCGCGCGGCGTGGGGGGTGCGTGACGGGCCAGCCCGGGAGTAGGCTTGGCCTTCCCCCCGGCAGGAGAACACGCCATGGCCTACATCGACGGTTTCGTCTATTCGGTGCCCGCCGCCGACAAGCAGGTGTTCATCGACTTCGTGCACAAGTTCGACCCGCTGATGCTGGAATTCGGCGCCACCCGCGTGGTGGAGTGCTGGGGCGACGACGTGCCGCACGGCAAGCAGACCGATTTCTACCGCGCCGTGGACGCCAAGGAGAACGAAGTCACCTGCTTCGCCTGGATCGAATGGCCCGACAAGGCCACCCGCGACACCGGCATGAAGAAGATGATGGAGGACCCGCGCATGGACCCGAAGGAAAACCCCATGCCCTTCGACGGCAAGCGCATGATCTTCGGCGGCTTCCAGCCGGTGCTCGACCTGGGCTGAGCCCCGGTTGCGGTCCCCTCCCCGGGTAGGCAATGCTGGCCCCGGGGAATCACGCTTCAACCAGGGGACCGGGTAATGAAATTTTCGACACGGCTGCGTGCCGCTCTTTGCTGTGCGCTGCTGGGCGCGCTGTGCCTGCCACCGGCCGCCATGGCCACGCCGGCCGCGGCGCCCGCGGCCGCGGCCGCGGCCGAAGCCCCGGCCCTGTCCGGCGCCGAACAGCTGCGCGCCCTGCTGGCCGAACGCCGCTTCGACGAGGCCAACGCCCTGGCCGACACCCTGCTGGCCGAACCCGGCCTGACGCCGGCCAGCGAAACCGAAATCCTCACCGTCTGGATGAAGGGCCTCTTCCTCGCCGGCAACCTGACGAAGATTCCGCAGCTCGAACCCCGCGTACAGGCCCTGGCCGCCCGCGACGAACTGCCGGCCGAGGCCCGCGCCAGCCTGCTGCACCAGTTGATGTCCCTCTACACGCGCGTGCCGCGCTTCGCCGACGCGCTGGTCGTGCTGGGCCAGATCGAAAGCCTGGTGGGCGACACGCCGAGCAGGCCGCTGCTCGACGCGCTCAGCGCCAAGGGCGCCGTGCACGCCATGCAGGGCCAGAACGCCGAGGCCATCGAGGCCCTGCACCGCGCCGAAAAGGTAAGCCAGGCCCTGGGCCTGCCCGAAGACCCCAACCTGATGCGCAATCTGGCCGGCCTGTTCATCGGCCTGGGCGAATTCGAGCGCGCCATCGATTACGCCAAGCGCGGCGAAGCGGCCCAGCGCGCGCAGGACCCGCCGCCCTCGCCGCCCGCGCGCAAGGGCATGCTGTCGGTGCTGGCCACGGCCTATATCAGTGCCAAGGACTTCGAGCAGGGCAAGCAGTGGTCGGAAACCGCCATCGCGTTCGGCCGCGAGCACGGCCTGCCGGTCACCGCCGAGCTCAACAACTACGCCACCTTGCTGCGCGACACCGGCCGCCACGCCGAGGCGCTGGCGATCTACCAGGACCTCACGCGCCAGGTGGCGCCCACCGACGCGCCGGAAATCCGCGGCGTGCTGGAAAAGAACATCGGCGAAACCCTGGTCGCCCTGGACCGCCGCGCCGAAGCCGCCGGCCACCTGCAAACCGCCCGCGAGCTCTACGAAACCGCCGACGTGCGCCCCAAGCGCCTCGAGCTCTACCCGGTGCTCATCGACAACCTCGAAGCCCTGGGCCGCCACGCCGAAGCCCTGGCCGCCCTGCGCGAATTCAAGGCACTGAGCGACGAAACCATCACCGCCGAATCGCAGACGCGCATCGGCCAGCTCGAGAACGCCATCGACCTCGAGCGCAAGGAAAAGGCCCTGGCCGAGGCGCAGGCCGCCAACGAACTGCAGCGTGCCGCCAACGAGGCCTTGCAGGCGGAAAAAGCCCGCGCCCGCGCCATCAACCTGGCCCTGGCCGCCAGCCTGGTGGCGCTGGCCGCGGTGCTGGCCCTGCTGTGGCGCACCTTCCGGCTGCGTGCGCGCGCCCACCGCACCATCGAAAAACAGAGCCGCGAGGATGCGCTCACCGGCCTGGGCAATCGCCGCAGCCTGCTCGAAACCATGGCCGAAGCCGACGCCGCCGGCGGCCTGCTGGTGATGGCCGACCTGGACAACTTCAAGGCCATCAACGACCAGCACGGCCACGACACCGGCGACCGCGCGCTGCGCCTGTTCGCCGACGCGCTGCGCGCCGTGGCCCGCAACGACGACCTGATGGTGCGCTGGGGCGGCGAGGAATTCGTGTGGCTGTGCCGCAACACCGACGCCGCCAAGGGGCCGCAGCTGTGCGAACGGCTGCTGCGCCAGCTGCGCGACAACCCGCTGGACGTGGACGGCAAACCGCTGCCCGTCACCGCCTCGCTGGGCTTCGTGCCCCTGCCCGTCTGGCCTGGCACGGCCACCGACTGGGACACCGCGCTGCGCATCGCCGATTACGCGGTGTACTGCAGCAAGGACGCTGGCCGCGACGCGTGGACCGGCTTCGTGGGCGGCGAAGGCGGCCCCGGCGAAGCCGGCGTGGCGCCGGCGGTGCTGGAGCAGCAGGGCAAGCTGAGGCGCGTCGGCGCCTGACTGGCGCCTCAGCGTTCGTCGAGCGCGTGGTGGATCAGCACCACGCACTGCGAGGCGAACAACATCTTCTTTCCCAGCGAAATCCGCTTGGTGCCCAGGCGGTCGAGCGTGTGGAAGGTGTTCTTCGGCATCGGGATGTGGTCGGTGAGCAGGAAACATGGGCTGCTATTGAAGGCCTGCTCGCGGATGGGCGTGCCCTTGGGGTCCATCACGAAGAGCTGATGGTCGGCCGCCAGCTCCTGCACCAGCTTCTCGAAGCTGATCGTGCGCACCGTGACGCCCGACTCCACCGGCCGCGTTTCCTCCTTGCCCATGCCGCGCGAGACGTCGAGCGCCGCGGCCACCTTGCCCAGCAGCGCCCGTTCGTCGAAGCCGCCGATCGAATGCATGGCGTTGGCCTCGAAACGAACGGTGCGCGAAAAGTCCTGCGTGCTTTCCAGCACCAGGTACACCACCACGTCGGGCCGGTGCGACTGCGCCACGAAAATGGCGTTCATCAGCGTGTGCGCCAGGATTTCCGGGTGCGCCTCCTGGCCGATGGCGGCCAGCAGCTTCTGGCTGTCGGTGGGGGCGGCGCGGGCGCGCAGGACGAAGGTTCGCATGAGGGGTGGGCGCAGGGCCTCAGCCTGCCTTGTCGCCGGCCGGGTCCTTGCCCGCCGCGAACTTCGACAGCAGCTTCTTGCCTTCGGTCGACTGCGCCAGGGCCTCGAGCATGCTGGCCACGGCGGTGCCGCCGTCGGCGGAGAACAGGTCCATCACGCTCGACAGGCCCTTGCCCGGGGTGCCGGCGTTGGTGATCACCTTCACGTCGGCCGACTTCAGGGCTTCGGCCTGGGCCATGCCCACGGCCTGCGCGGCTTCGATGTTGCGCACGCCCAGCAGGTAGTCCTGGTAACCCTTGTCACTGCCGATCTTCTCGGCCAGCTTGATCTGCGCGTCCACCGGCGCCATCAGGATGGCGGTTTCGGCCGAACCCTTGGCGTGGCCCTCGGCCGCGATGCCCTCGGCGTTGCGCTTGGCGGCCTCGAGCTGGCCTTCGGCGGTGAGCACCGTCTGCTGCTTGTGGCCTTCGGCCGACACGATGGCCACCTGCTTGCTGGCCTCGGCCGACACCACGGCCACCTGCTTGGCGGCATCGGCTTCCACCAGGGCCACGTCCTTGGCCTGGGCGGCGGCGATGACGGCGGCCTCGCGGGCGATCTCGGCGCCGCGCACGGTCTTCACCTGCACCACGTCCATTTCCTTGGCCGCGGTTTCGCGCTGCTGCACCTTCACCTGCTGGGCGGCCTGTTCGTTGGCCACGCCCACGTTCTTGTCCTTTTCGGCGGTGCGCAGGCCCACCTGCTCGGCGGCCAGCTGGCGCGACATTTCGATTTCGCGCTTGGCGGCGATTTCGGCCATCTCGGCCTGGCGGCTGTTGTCGGCCACCACCAGGCGCGACTCGCGGGCGATGCCCGAGGTGCGCTTGGCCATGATGTTCTGGATGACGTCGCTTTCGCGGGCGTCGCGGATGTCCATCAGCTCGATGTTCTTGATCGCCTCCACGCCCCAGCTGGCCAGCTGCGGCTGCACTTCCTTGGTGAAGGCTTCGCCGAAGCGGCTGCGGTCGAGCATGATCTGGTCGATCTCGTGCGCCGCCAGCACCGTGCGCACCGAACCCTGCACGATGGCGGTGAGCTGTTCCTTGAGCTCTTCGAACGAGGCCACGCGCTGGGCCGCGGTGTTCGAATCGCTGATGCGGAAGAAGGCCATCACGTGCACCAGGAAGGGCACGCGCTCCTTGTCGTAGGCCGCGTATTCGGGCAGGTCGATGGCGAAGTTCGACACCGGCAGCGTGACGCGCGTCAGGCCCACCAGCGGCAGCCGCGACGGCCATTCGTAATAGGTATTGCTGGCGAAACCCTTGCCGTAGGACACCGTGTCCTTGCGGGTCTGCACGATGTGCACTTCGTTCACCGGCACCACACGGCGCAGGCCAAGGACCCAGACAAGCACCATGGCGCCCACGAGCGCGGCGATGGCGATGGGGATGAGCAGGAACAGGGAGTATCCGAGCATGGGTGGCTTCCGCGGGCTGAGGGGTGCCGGGGGAGTATAGGCAAGCCGCGGGCGGTTCCGGGGTACGAAATTGTCGTGCATGGCAACCTTGGCCCTGGATTATGGTTCCGGGGCCGGCTCACTATTTGCCTCAGCCCCACCCTCAGTCGAAAACCCATGGCACGACGAAAAGAAAGCGGATTCGAGGTGCTCGCCAGCCTGCCTTGGCAGGTCGGTATCGCGGCGGGCGTGCTGGCGTTCCTGGCGGTGCGGTATGGCGTGCCCTGGTACCTGGGGCAGTCCGGGGGCTCGCTTGGCAAGGCGTTTGCCTCTGGGCAGGCAGCGCATGGACTGGGCCTGATCGCCTGGACGCTGTTGGGTGCGTGCTGGCTGGCCGCCGCTGCTTCCTTCGCCACGCGTCGAAACCGCGCACGGCTTTTCGACGCCCAGGCCATGGATCCGCGCCTTGGCTCGCTCAGCTGGCGCGAATTCGAAAATCTGGTGGGTGAATGGTTCCGACGCCAGGGCTATTACGTCGAAGAAACCGGCGGTGGTGGCAAGGACGGCGGCATCGACCTGCTCATCAGGAAAGACGGCCGCAAGGAACTGGTGCAGTGCAAGCAGTGGCGACGCCAGCGCGTCGACGTCGCCACCGTTCGCGAGATGTGGGGGCTGCTGCAGCACCACCGGGCCGATGCCGTTTGGGTTGTCTGCATTGGCCGGTTCACGCCGGACGCGGCAAGCTTCGCCCTGGGGAAACCGATCAACCTGGTATCGGGCCGGCAACTCGAGGACCTGATCCGTTCGGCGCCAAGCACAGGCGAGCCACGTACACCGCCAGTCATAGCCACGCCGGCTACAGGCCCCCGGTCTTGCCCCAGATGCGGCAGCCCGATGGCGCAGCGCCAAAATCGAAAGACGGGTGAGGCTTTCCTGGGCTGCACCACGTACCCCACCTGCCGCGGAACCCTTCCGCTGGCGGATTGAGCGCCGCGCGAAGCTAGCGGGTCGCCGCGCCCGGATCGGCCTTGGCCATGGCGTCGCGGCAGGCCACGCGGTAGTCCCGCGGCGTGCAGCCCATCGCCGCCTTGAATGCCCGGTTGAAGGGACCCAGCGAAGCAAAGCCGCACTCGGCGCTGATCCCGAGGATGCTTTGCGCCTCGCCCGGCTCTGCCAGCAGGCGGCAGGCGTGGGCCACGCGGTGCCGGTTGATGAGCTGGTTGAAGTTCCTTTCGCCCAGCGCCTGGCCGATCAGGCGGCTCAGGCGCTGTTCGGTGGTGCCCAGGCGGCGGGCCAGGTCGGCCACCTTGAGCTCGGGCTCACGGAAGACCTGGCGCATCTCGAGTTGGTACCGGAGGGCCTCGGCCAGGCGCGCTTCATCGCTGCCCGGTTCCGGCGGAGCCGCGGCCGCTGGCCGGGCCTTCGACGGCGGCAATGGCAGGCGCCGGCGATGGCGGAACGCCGCGTGCGTGAAAACGATCATGGCCGTCGCTGCCACCGCGACCACCGCACTGCGCAGCCCGGCCACCGCCGGCCAGGCCTGCGCCAGCGTACCCAGCAGCGTGGTGGACAGCACCGTGGTGGCGAACAGCGCCAGGAAGGCAAGGCGCATTCGGCGCTCCGCCGCCGGCCACCGGGGCGACCACCCACGCAGCGCTTCAAGAAAAGTCAGGCCCAGCAGGATCGAACTGGCCAGGCCCAGCAGGTCGCCGAGCGCCAGCAGCAGCGGCGCTCCGGTTTCGGCGCCGGACAAGCCGGAGCCCCGGTAAGCCGCGATCAGCACCGCCACGCCGGCCGCCACCGACACATGCACGGAGCGAACGCCACCCTCGCCGCGGAACAGGCTGCGCGACACCAGCCAGTAGCCATTGCAAGTGGCCGAACCGCCGATGGCCACGGCCCACAGCAGCCAGCCCGGTGCACCGCCCAGCCAGGGCGCCATCAGGGACAGGGCCATCGAAGCGCTGACCACGGCGAACAGCACGTCGGCGTCGGACCGGGGCCGTCGACGCAGCAGCGCGGCCAGTGAGCCCAGCGACACCGCGACAGCCATCGCGGTCAGCCCCGCCTGCCAAACCTGCATCGCCCGTCTCCCCCGCTTGCTTGCCGGCAAGGGTGGCGCCAGCGCCCCGTCGACGGCAAGCGCCATCGGTAATGACTAAACCCTTCCTGACCGCCGAATACCCCGCACCGGCTTCGACCGGCCGAATCGCGAATCGGCGAGACGCCGCCGACCGCGGCTGCGCACGCTTCCGGCACCTGCCTTCCGGAGCCCACCGCATGCTGTCACCTGCCCGCCTGACCCGCCCCGCCCGTGCCCTGGAGTGGGGCGCGGCCGCCTGGTTCCTTGCCGCCACCCTGGGCCAATGGGCCTTCGTGGGATTCATCGCGCTCTTCTATGGCGGCCACGGCCTGGACGGCAACCTTGGCGCGCTGAACGGGAAGCCTCACATCACCGGCTACGTGCCGGGCGACGTGATGGGCAATTCCCAGTTCCTGGCGCACGCCCTGCTGGGTGGCCTGGTCACCTTCGCCGGCGCCTGGCAGCTGCTGCCCGGCCTGCGCCGGCGCTGGCCCGCGTTACACCGCTGGAACGGGCGGCTGTTCCTGGTCATCGCGCTTGTGGTGACGCTGACCGGCTTCTGGCTCACCTGGGTCCGCGGCTCGCAGTTGGGCACCGGCAGCAACCTGTCCATCAGCCTCAACGGGCTACTGATCCTGGGCTTCGTGGGGCTAGCGTGGCGCAGCGCAAGGCGGCGCGACTTCGCCGCGCACCGCGGCCACGCGCTGCGCGCCTGGCTGCTGGTGAACGGCGTGTGGTTCCTGCGCATCGGCATCCTGCTGGCCGGCATGGTGCTGGCGCCACTGGGCGTCACGGTGGACTACACCAGCGCCACATTCGTCATCGTCAGCTTCGCCAGCTGGGGACTGCCGCTGGCCGTGCTGGAACTCTACCTGCGCGCCGGGCGCTCGCCGCGGCCGGGGCCCAAGTACGCCACGGCGCTGCTGCTGGGTGTGCTGGCCCTGGCCACCCTGGCAGGCAGCGCCGCCGCGTTGGCCTTCATGTGGTTGCCCTACCTGTGACGGCGGCTGGTGCTGGGGGCGCAGGTGTTCCGCGATGTCGTGATGGCGTGGATCGGGCGCGGGGGCGTACTGGACCGAGGCTCCACGACAATATGTCCGAAACGGACAATACTGCGTCCTAACGGACATCCGTCCCCAGCGCATGATTGCCCCCCATGAGCCAGCCGCGAAACATCGTCACCCTGCTCTACCCCGGCTTCGACCTGCTCGACGCTACCGGCCCTGCGGCCGTGTTCGACGCCGCCCGCGACCGCGACCCGCGCGCCGACTACCGGCTCACGCTGTGCGCGGCGCAGCCGGGCCCGGTGCGCAGCAGCAGCGGCCTGGCCCTGCTGGCCGAACGCGCGTTCACGCCCGGCCCCGCGAAGATCCACACGCTGGTGGTTCCCGGCTGCACCGACCTGGCCGCCGCGATGGCCGACGAGGCCCTGCTCGGCGCCATCCGCCGGCTCGCGAACCGCTCGGAACGCGTGGTGTCGATCTGCACCGGCGCCTTCCTGCTGGCCGCCGCCGGCCTGCTCGACGGCCGCCGCGCCACCACGCACTGGCGCTATGCCGCCGACCTGGCCCGGCGCTTCCCCACGGTGAAGGTCGAGCCCGACGCGATCTACCTGCAGGACGGAAACGTGTGGACCTCGGCCGGCGTGAGCGCGGGTATGGACCTGTCGCTGGCCCTGGTGGAAGCCGACCACGGCCAGGCCCTGGCGCTCGACACCGCGCGCGCCCTGGTGGTGTACCTCAAGCGCCCCGGCGGGCAGAGCCAGTTCAGCCTGCCGCTGCAGGCGCAGTCGTCGGAACACGTCACGCTGGACCGCGCCCGCCAGGCCATCCTCGACCGCCCCCACCTGGCCTGGTCGGTGGCGCAGCTGGCCGAACGCGCCCTCGTTTCCGAACGCCACCTGCGCCGCCTGTTCAAGCAGGAGCTGGGCATGAGCCCGCGCGAATTCATCCAGGGCACCGTGCTCGAGCGCGCGCAGCGATTGCTGAGCGACGGCGACGCCACCGTGGCCGACATCGCCCGCCGCTGCGGCTACCTCAGCGCCTCGTCCTTCATCCGCCGCTTCCAGGCGCGGCTGGGCGTGAGCCCCATGGACTACCGCGCGCGCTTCCAGTCGCGCGGCGGCGCGGCGAAACCATGACGCTGCGCGCCGTCATCGCCCACTGCTGGACCGGCACGCCGCAGGCCGGCTGGTACCCGCAGGCCGCGCGTTCGCTGGAAAGCCTGGGCATCCGCACGCAGGTGCCGGCGCTGCCGGACACCGATGCGCCGACGCTGGAAGACTGGCTGGCCGCCTTGTCCGCCGCCATCGGCGAGGCGGACGACACGCTGCTGCTCATCGGCCACAGCCTGGGCGCCGTGGCGCTGCTGCACTGGCTGGCGCGCGCCGAACCCACGCGGCGCATCGGCGGCCTGCTGCTGGTGGCGCCGCCCATCACGGCCACCGGCATCGCCGAAGTCGACGCCTTCCTTGCGCCGCCACCCGACCTGGCCGCCGCCGGCCAGCGCGTGCAGCGCAGCGAAGCCATCGTGTCGCTGGCCGACACCTACCTGCGGCCGGACCCGCTGCAACTGTCGCGCCGCCTGCTGGAAGAACTGGGCGCGCAGGTGCGCCTGGTGCCCGACCGCGGCCACTTTTCCCCGGCCTCGGGCCATACGCCGCTGCCCGAACTGATGCACTGGGCCCGCAGCTTCCTGCCCACCCCACCCCTACCCCGGAACTGAGCCATGGACCTGATTGACGCCACCCAATTCACCGCCGACCGCGCCTGGGGCAGCCTGCCCCTGATGAGCATGGGCGACTACCGCGCAAAGCTGCACTGGACCGACCAGCCGTTCGAATGGCACGAAAACGACGGCGAGGAATTGTTCGTGGTGCTGGATGGCGTGGTGGACATGCACTACGCGAGCAGCGAGCACGAGGCGCCGCGGGTCGTGGAGTTGCGGCCCGGTCAGGTGGCGGTGTTCAAAGATGGTGACCGCCACGTGGCGCACCCGCGCGGCGCGGCTCGCATTCTCGTGGTGGAACGGCACGACTCCGCCTGAGCAGCGAACCCCGCTGCGGCCAAGAGGCGGATCATGGCCGCCAGCGTCACCGCAGCACGTGATCCCGGGTTGTCCCTGCCTGAGGTGCTAAGCGCCAGCGGGCATGGCACCGCAACACCGACAAATCGCACGCCCTCGAGCGCGCAATGAAGGTGGACGCGAAGCCGTTGACCGGTACCGACGTGAAAGACTGCATCTCATTTCCAAAGGAAGTCGCCCATGCGCACACTCCCTCTCCTTCTGCTGGTCTTGGCGATGTCGGCGGGCGTCTTCGCGTATCAAGAGGCGACGAAGCCGCCGCAGTACACGGGCCCCGCCCCGGCTATCCCGTCCCCGTCGCCCGCCTCGGCCCCGGCGCCGGCTGCCACCGTGGAGCCGCCGCCCGAGGCGGAGCTCAAGGAGATCGCCAACGCCTTCGAGCAGGACCAGGAGAACCGCATCGAGGCGAAGCTGCGCGCGCTGCAGGCGAAGCATCCCGAAAGTGCTGACCTACAGGCCCTGCTGGCGCGGCTTGAATACGCCCAGGCCGTGGCGGGGCGCGCGCAGCCGATCGACAAGTCGCGCTTGAATTTCGACTGGCCGCTGATGCGATCGGCCGACCAGTGGGCGGTTCGTGCCACCGAAACGAACCCCGAGCTGGCCGAGGCCTGGCGGATGCGGGGCCGGACCGCGCTGGCGCTGGGAGATCCACGCCAGAGCCTGGCGTACCTGGAGCGGGCCGAAGCGCTGCAGCCGGACAGCGCGCTGATGCGCCTGCACAAGGGCGACACCCTGCAGGCCATGGCCGCCTATACCGGCGACAACGTGCACCTGTCCAAAGCCCTGGTGGAATACGGACGCGCCATCCAACCGCCACCGGACAGCCGCCTGGAATACATCGCCTTGCGCCAGGTGGGCGAGATACAGGCGGCCTTGGGCAACCATGACGAGGCCATCGGCGCCCTCACCCGCGCCATTGCCGGGTTCGAAGGGAGCGACCTGGCATTTACCCTGGACGCCCGCGCCCGCATCAACCTCGATGCCGGCCGCGTGGATGCGGCCATCTCCGACAGCCGCGCGGCCCTCAAGGTCATGACCTTCCAGGTCGCGCTCCACACGCTGGCCGATGCCCTGCTGGTCAAGGCCGGCCTGGCCGTCAGGAACGGGAAGGAAGCGCTTGCGGCGCCCTATCTCGAAGAGTTCCTCTCCATCGAACGCGAGCCGACCGAACACGCTGATCATCTGGCCGAAGGAAAGAACACGTTCCCGGCCGTCTATGCCCTTTTCTCCGAACCGATGCGCCGAGGCCACTGGGACCGCGTGGTGCCCGACACCCTTCCGGGCGCCGCCGCCTTCATCGGCGCCAGCGACCTGCGGGCCCTGGCGTCACGTGGCCTGCGATTCGATGGCGGCGACCAGGCGACGTCGCAGCTGCTGTTCCAGGCCATTGCCTACGACAACGTGGACGCCGTGCGGGAACTGCTGGCGCTGGGCGCCAACACCAAGGTTCAGCGCGAAGACGGCGCCACCCTGCTGGATGCCGCGCGCATCGGCACCCGGCCCGACCGCGCGGAAATCCGGCGCCTGCTGCTGGCCCGCATGGGCCGCCCGCCCGGCTGGACCGACACCCCGGTGGACCTGCCAACGCCCGGCCGTTGGTACCGCGCCGAACGCACCATCGGCGCAAAGGAGAATCCGAACGACAAGCAGATCGAAGCCGGCATGGTGCTGATGGCCGGCACCCAGTGCTCCACGCCCGGCCGCCCCTATACCTGCTTCACCTTCTACACGGCGCCGGAGAAGTACTACGGCACGATCAAGGTGCCGATCGACAGCCCAGAGGACTTCAATGCGCTGCGTGAAGTAGAGGCGCCGAGTCCCTGAGGTGGAGGAGAGCTTGGACGTGCACGGCACCCGCTGGGTGGCCATGTACCTGTCGGTGTGGCTGTATTCCTACCAGCAGCCCGGCACCGGCATGCTGCACTACATTGCCGTGAACAGCCGCACCGGCGAAACCATGGGCAGCATTCCCATCCAGCAGTGGAAGCTGCTGATGGCGGCCATCACCGCGAGCACCTTCATCGAGGCGATCGTGCTCGCCATCCTCGGAGCGCAGGTCAATCCGCGCAGGAAATGAAACATGAGGCATGACTAAGAGACCTGGACGCACCCCGTGGTGTGTGAGGCAGAAACCGCGTGACGGAAATAAGGCCGAGACTCGATTCACGCATGCCGCCCAACTCCGAGTTCGACTCAAGCGCCCAGAAATCTGACGCATGACTCGCCCGACAACCGAGCTGGGTAATTAAGTCTAGGGTGCGCCCAAGCCCGAGCAGACGTTAACAGCCTAGTACGCCACTTTCAACGCCTTCTTCTGGAGCATCTGCTCAATCTTGAGGCCCTTACCCCATTCTGTGAATCCAAGATCCCTCTCAATAAAGTTTGTGACCTGGCCGACCATTCCGTTTGGAGGAATCCGACCCAAGCACCTGATGTGCATTCTTTCAACGATCGCCAATTTGATCTTACGATCTACATGAGGGCACGAAACAAAATCAACGAACATCATCACCCGGTCGCAGAAAAGGGATGGATCACCCTCCGCCAGCAGCCTTTTTTCAATTTCTCCATTTATTGCAGCCGCTAGACCTGAGTACTTCTTCTCGCACTCGATATACCTCAACGCCGTCATCATTCCGAAGTAGTCGACGCCCGACAGATCAAACTCATGTACCCCGACCCGCGCACCGACAATTTTTGCGACCTCCACCTCAGAGAGCTCAAAGCCATCCGAGATGGAGCTCAGGGCGACCACCAGGTTCGCGAGCTCGACAGCCCCATGCTGAGACCTCACGAGATCTCGGATTGAGCCCACAAGACGGTCAATTGCGTCCCGCCTCACCGATCCGACCTTCTCTCCGAGGAAAGCGTCAATTCGATTTGCCAACACCACGACCTGACAAAGCAAATAGCAGGTATATGCTCGCCGATCCATAGTGAATACATAAAAGGCAATGTTTAACAATGCAAGCAGATAGGCCTCGACAACTGCCGAACCACCGCTGGCCGAGACCTTTCTGAACCCCCTGGCGTTCCTGTGAATACCTCTAGCAACCGAACTGAGAACGTAGCTCGCGATCGACTTCACACCAGCCTCTGGCTCCACACAAGCATCCAGCAACGCATCAATCGTGTCCTTGGCCAATCGGGAAGTCTTCCTGACTTCTCTTTCAACCTCCTCGGCACTAGAAGAGGCAAAATCAAAAGACTTCACGTTCTTCGCAAACTGATCAACGCCGGCAGCCATGACGAGCCGCACTCGGCGCTTCGCTAAAGAGACCGGTGAAACAAAGGGCCTCGTGCTTACCCGAGTCTTTCCTTCATTCACGAACAGCTTGTATCGCTCCAAGTGCATCCTTGCAACCGAGAAAACCCTGCGTCCAATCTCGGCGGAATCTGAGAAAACAAAGTAGTCATCTACATAGCGACGAAGCGCAAACGAATCAGAATCAACGCCGGCAGCCTTCAGGTCCTCAAGTATGTCGAGATCAATGCGCTGAAGAATTATCTCCGCGAAAATCCTGGACACCTCGGAGCCAACAAGAATTCCGTTCGTTTCATTGTAGTTACTTTTCTGCATTAGTGAATCAAATTCAGCCTCAAACGACTGCTTTTGATCCTTATTTACCTTGCTGAAATACTTATCCTTGACTGCCCAAGAAATGGAGTGCGTGTAGATAGAATCAAAGCATCTGGAGACATCAAACTGCTGAAGATGAGGGTACTTTCGCTCCAACAATTGATATTCATCTGAATCGTAAAACTTATACAGATGAGTGATCTCGCCATATCTGAAGTATGAAGAGGCATACACCTCATCCGGCTCAAAGCCACCCCGGGCCGATTCGACGTCAGTGCTTTTGAGCTTTCGGTTCCAAGTAGAAAATGCTGGCTCAAAGAAGTAAGACGCCACAGCTACTGGCGCACGAACCGAACACGGACTCTTCCTGCACAGATACGTGATGCGCGTATCGTAGTCTCGATAGAACTCAACGAAAGCAACCTGAGAGGATGGGTGCATCACGGAGATAGTTCTCTCCGACCACTCATCCTTCCGGATACGGTAGGAGAATGGAACCGTGTACGTCTTATTAAAGAAAAATCTCTTGAGTAGCTCCGGCGCCTTACTCAAACGCTGAGACTTTAGTGCGTGATAGAACCTATCGTTCGAAAAGAAGAGCGGCGTTTCAAATGGCAGCACTTCGGTCCTAAGCACTCGACAGCTATCGCGTTTATCAACCCTCCGCTTTCTAACCATACTTCCAGCACTCCTTCACCAGACCGGATCCAGTTGGCGCCGCTTTATTTGTGATCCTATGCGCCACCGCAGCAGCGAACGAGATTCGCACCAGACGCAATGCGTCTATCGGAGACAGCGCGTGAGGTACGCCTGCCGTAGCAGCATAGATCTGAGTTCGCAGGAACACGTCCAGATCCTTCAACTGATTTAGAAACGCCGGATCGGACACATCGCACTGCATATAACTGTAGAAGACTCCGGCCCTCAGTCGCCCGCGATTCTGCGAGGATTTCAACTTATGATTTCCGGCTAGATATTTGATTCTGCGCCCCAAGAGCACTACGTCACCGGTAGCCCGGTAATCACCAAACGCTCTTATCATCCTAGTTTTCAGGGTGGTGATTTTCCGAGCCGAAAATCGTAATGACACCGAGTTGCTCTGTGCATTTTCTTTCTTAAACTCGAACGCATAGCCAAGGAAATCGAGCACCTGGGGTTTCGGGCCGGCGGTCGCCTGACAGACGCCCTTTCGGACACATGCACTCTTCGCAGGACACTTAAACTCGCAATTCATGTGAACATTGAAGACTTTGTGCTTTTCCGAATTGATTCGCAGCCCAAATGACTTCAGTATCTTCCTAACCAGGCCTCGTGTCTCATCAGGACTTTTGAAGCAAAAGACGATAATGTCATCAACATACCTGTTGACGTGGTAGACACCAGGAATTGCTCGGATCTGCCTATCAAGATCCCTGACGTGCAACTCCGCCAAAGTAGCGCTTAAGCTAAGCCCTCTAGGCAGCCCGTGAAATTGACGCTCTTTGCAGATCCGCAGGAAGTCAGCGAGCAGCTGTAACGTTAGTGTTGACAGCTTGCGGTCCTGCTCCAACTGGCGATAGAGCTGATTAACTGGCACCGACTCAAAGAACGACCTGATATCGATCTTGATCAGATGCTTCGTAGTGTTCTCACGAAGCAACTGCGCAACTTCGTGAGTTATTTCGCTTCTGCTTGGCTGCTTTATTCCGTAGGCCCTACGAATGTTGTCGTTGACCTTTCGCAGAATTAGAGCCGCCTCTAGTGAGTCGGCGGTCAATCCCGACTTTCGCTTGATTGTGAAACGCGAGAAATGTTCGGGTATTTTCTTGGTCGCACTGACCTTTTGCTGAAGCAACGAGAGAAAGGCAGCCCACTGAACCTTGTCCGCCGGATAGCCACCGTATCCGACGAACTTGAATCGGTCAGACCTCCGCCGCATATACGCAAGCTGTTGACTATCGAAGGACTGACTGTTCATTCTCGATCACGCCCAATGACTTTGTAGCCGGAAATTTGGCGCGACGACTGAATGCATCACATGTTGCGCCGGTACTCCCCACCCACCTCATACAGCGCATGGCTGATCTGGCCGAGGCTGTGGGTCTTCACTGCTTCCATCAACGCCGCGAAGATGTTCTTGCGGTCGCGGGCGGTGTTTTGCAGGTAGGCCAGGGGCCTATTCGCGGCTGAAGCCGCTCCTACAACAATGAGAGAATTTCTCGCGGCCTGGAAGGTGCGCACGTTGGCGATCTGGGCGGCCTTTTCGGGCTCGGTGCTGCGGATCAGCTCGATGGTGGTGGCCACCTCGCCGGCGTGGTCTTTGGGCAGGAAGGTGTTCACGCCCACCAGGGGCAGGCTGCCGTCGTGCTTCTTGTGTTCGTAGTACAGGCTTTCTTCCTGGATCTTGCCGCGCTGGTACATGGTGTCCATGGCGCCCAGCACGCCGCCGCGCTCGCTGATGGCCTCGAACTCCTTGTACACGGCCTCCTCCACCAGGTCGGTCAGCTGGTCGACGATGAAGCTGCCCTGCCAGGGGTTCTCGTTGAAGTTCAGCCCCAGCTCCTTGTTGATGATCATCTGGATAGCCACCGCGCGCCGCACGCTTTCCTCGGTGGGCGTGGTGATCGCCTCGTCGTAGGCGTTGGTGTGCAGGCTGTTGCAGTTGTCGAACAGCGCGTACAGCGCCTGCAGCGTGGTGCGGATGTCGTTGAACTGGATTTCCTGCGCGTGCAGGCTGCGGCCGGAAGTCTGGATGTGGTACTTCAGCATCTGGCTGCGCTCGTTCGCACCGTAGCGCTCGCGCATGGCGCGGGCCCAGATGCGGCGG
>Ga0154536_1149_pt5 | contig 22384 bp, 15 predicted proteins | sample RifGroF1_FD_105679 | JGI IMG/M metagenome (GOLD analysis project Ga0154536, IMG submission 105679) | Xanthomonadales bacterium GWF1_69_6 | reverse complement strand
CGCCGCCCCGACGCTGGAGATCACGCCTGCCAGCCTGCCCTCGGGCATCGTCGGCGTGGCCTATGACTCGGCGATCTCGGCCAGCGGCGGCATCGCGCCCTACAGCTACGCGGTCAGTTCCGGCAGCCTACCGGCCGGCCTGTCGCTGGCGGCCGATGGCTCGATCTCGGGAACGCCGACCACGGCCGGCAGCTTCGATTTCACCCTCACCGCGACCGACAGCACCGGCGGCACGCCGGGCACGGCCAGCCAGGCCTACACGGTCGAGATCGTGTACGCGCCGCCGATCGCGGTGGACGACGCCGCCACGGTGCTGGCGGGCGAGTCGGTGGCGATCGACGTCACGGCCAACGACAACAGCCTCGCGCCGATCACCAGCGTGGCCATCGTGTCGCCGCCGGCCGAAGGCACGGCCACGGTTTCGGGCCTGGACATCGTCTACACCGCGCCGACCCTGGCTTCGCCGCAGGTCAGCTTCACCTACGTCGCCAGCGGCCCGGGCGGCACCTCGGCGCCGGCCACGGTCACGGTGACGGTGAACCCGCTGCCGATCCCGGCGGCGCAGCAGGCCAGCACGCCGGCTGCCACGCCGGTCACCGTGGACATCACCGCCGGCGCCACCGGCGGCCCGTTCACGGCGGCCGAAGTGCTGTCGGTCGCGCCGGCGGGTGCGGGCACCGCGGCCCTCGCCGCGGGCGGCAGCGGCTACCTGCTGACCTTCACCCCGGCGGCGACCTTCGAGGGCCAGGCCACGGTGCAGTTCACCATCAGCAATGCCTACGCCACCTCGGCGGCGACGTCGCTGGTGGTGACGGTCGAGCCGCGACCGGATCCGTCCGCGGACCCGGAGGTGCGTGGCCTGATCGACGGCCAGGTGGATTCGGCCCGTCGCTTCGCGACCGCGCAGATCACCAACTTCCAGCAGCGTCTCGAGCAGCTGCATCGCGGTGGCGGCGGCGGCAGCCAGAACACGCTGTCGTTCGCGGCCTCGCGCACCTGCGATGAGCCGCTGGTGGGCCACTCGATCGAACCCTGCGGCCAGGCCTTCGACGACGGCTCGGGCCTGGGCGGCATCGGCAGTGCCGGTGCCGGTGGCAACGGTGCGGGCGCCCCGGCCTCGGGCGGCGGTTCGGACAGCCCGTGGGGCACCTGGGTCGGCGGCATGATCCGCTCGGGCAAGCTCGACGGCAGTGCCGGTCGCGCCGGTCTGGACTTCGAGTCCGATGGCCTGAGCACCGGCGTCGATTACCGGGTCAACGCCGACCTGGCGGTGGGCGCCGGCTTCGGCTGGGGCCAGGACGAGCTCGAGGTCGGCCGCAACGGCAGCCGCATCGAAGGCAAGGCCCGCACGCTGGCGATGTACGCCAGCTGGCATCCGGGCCAGCGCTGGTTTGTCGACGGCCTGCTCGGCCTGCAGGACCTGCGCTTCGACCTGCGCCGCTACCTGCCCGGCACCACCGGCTTCGTCACCGGCCGCCGCGACGGCGACCAGTGGTTCGCCTCGGTGTCGGCCGGCATGGAATACCAGCGCGACGGCCTGATGCTCTCGCCCTACGCGCGACTGGACGTCGCCGAAGGCTCGCTCGACAGCTACGTCGAAACCGGCCACCCGGTGCTGGCGCTGGCCTACGAGTCGATGGACGTCGAGACCAGCATCGGCACGCTGGGCCTGCGCCTGGATTGGCGCCAGGCCCGCGAGTGGGGTTCGTTCACGCCGCAGGCCCGCCTGGAGTACCAGCAGGACTTCTCGGGCCGGTCCGTGGCCGAGCTCGGCTACGCCGACCTGCCGGGCGGCCCGGTTTACGGCGTCGCGGCCAGCCGCTTCGACCGCAACCGCTTCGTCGCGGGCCTGGGCATGCTGTTCGATACCCGCAGCGGCTGGAACTGGCGCGTGGAGTACCGCGGCCAGGTCGGCGGCGACGGCGAGGACCACGGCGTGCAGCTCAACGTGCAGAAGCAGTTCTGATCCACCCGCACCACGCGTGACCACGAAGGGGCCGGGCAACCGGCCCCTTTCTTTTGGCCCGGCGTCCCGAGCCCGCCGGCGCGCTAGCATTCGCCGTCCGCGGGCCGCTACCCTGAGCCCGCACATCCTCCGGAGGCGCCGTGGCGCACAATCAGTTCGAACTGCTGCGGCAGCGACGTTTCCTGCCCTTCTTCGTGGTGCAGTCGCTTGGCGCGTTCAACGACAACGTGTACCGGCAGGCCATCATCGGCCTGCTGTTTTTCCTGGGCACCAGCGCCGAACAGCGCACGCTGTACACCAACCTGGCGCCGGCGCTGTTCATCCTTCCCTACTTCCTGTTTTCCGGCATCGCCGGCCAGGTGGCCGAGAAGCTGGAGAAGTCGCGGCTGATCCGCATCACCACGATGATGGAGATCGGCATCATGTCGGTCGCCGCCGTGGGTTTCCTGGCCGAAAACATGGCGCTGCTGCTGGTGGCGCTGTTCGGCACCGGCCTGCAGTCCACCCTGTTCGGGCCGGTGAAATATTCCATCCTGCCCAGCGTGCTCAAGCCCGAGGAACTTACCGGCGGCAACGGCCTGGTCGAGATGGGCACGTCCATGTCCATCCTGCTGGGCATGATCTTCGGCGGCCTGATCTTCGTGGTCGCCGGCGAATACGGCCCGGAGGCGGCCGCGGCGGCCATCGTGGCGCTGGCCATCACCGGCAACCTGGTGAGCCGGAGCGTGCCGACCGTGGACGCCTCGGCGCCGGACCTGAAGATCAACTGGAACCCGTTCCCGGAATCGCTCAAGGCCTTCCGGCTGGCGCGCAAGCAGCTGGCGGTGCGCAACGCCATCCTCGGCATTTCCTGGTTCTGGTTCGTCGGCACCGTGCTCACCGCGCAGCTGCCCACGTACGCTGAAACCTACCTTGGCGGCGGCAACACGCTGTACCTGTTCTGCTTCGTGCTGTTTTCAGTGGGCACCGGCATCGGTTCGCTGCTGTGCGAAAAACTCAGCCACCGCACCATCGAAATCGGCCTGGTGCCGCTGGGCGCGATCGGCATGACGGTGTTCTGCGCCGACCTGTACTTCGCCCAGCCGGGCCCGGTGTCGGCCAGCGGCCTGACCGTGCGCGAATTCGTGGCCGCCGGGAACTGGCGCCTCATCGCCGACCTGGTGCTCATCGGCCTGTTCGCCGGCATCTTCATCGTGCCGCTGTTCGCGCTGGTTCAGAGCCGCACGCCGAAGGAAGAGCTCTCGCGCGTCATCGCCGGCGTGAACATCCAGAACGCCTTCTTCATCGTCATGGCGGCGGTGCTGGGCGTGGCGGTGCAGCAGCTGCTGGGCTGGACCATCCCGCAGGTGTTCCTGGCACTGGCCATCGCCAACGCGCTGGTGTCGATCCTCATCTTCAGCCTGGTGCCGGAATTCTTCCTGCGCTTCCTGGCCTGGATCTACGTGTCGCTGTTCTATCGCGTGCGCATCGAGGGCGTGGAAGACAACGTGCCCGACGAAGGCCCGGCCGTGCTGGTATGCAACCACGTCAGCTACATGGACCCGCTGGTGATCAGCGCCGCGGTGCCGCGCCCGATCCGTTTCGTCATGTACTACAAGATCTTCCGCATCCCCGGCATGAACTGGGTGTTCCGCGCGCACCGCGCCATCCCCATCGCCGGCGCGAAGGAAGACCCGGCGGTGATGGAAGCGGCATTCCAGGAAGTGAAGGCCGCGCTCGAGGCCGGCGAACTGGTGTGCATCTTCCCCGAGGGCGCGCTCACCAAGGACGGCCGCATCGCGCCGTTCAAGGGCGGCATCGAACGCATCCTCGCCAGCAACCCGGTCCCGGTGGTGCCGATGGCGCTCACGGGCCTGTGGGACAGCATGTGGAGCAAACGCGACAGCCGCCTCGGCCGCCTGCGCGTTCCGCGCCGCCTGCGCGCCCACGTCGGCCTCGTCGCCGACCCGCCGGTGCCGGGCACCGAAGCCACTGCCGCCTCGCTGGAAGCACGCGTGCGAGAACTTCGCGGGAACCTACCTTAAAAAGCCTTTAACACGGATGACACGGATAAAAGCCGATGAACACAGATAGGGCAAAAGCGATTTGAGTTTGGTCCCGCCAAGGAATTACCGAGGCGTGAAGATCCACTTCAAACCGCTCTTAATCCGTGTTCATCGGCTTTTATCCGTGTCATCCGTGGCAAAAGACCTTCTGCCAGCACACCGGATGCGTCAGGTCGCCCAGCCGGCCAGCACGATGACGGCGAGCACGCCGAGCCAGAGCAGCAGCACGCGCCAGACCAGGCTCATGGCGTCGCGCAGTTCCAGCAGGCCCGGGGCCTGCGCGGGGCCGTCAACGGCATAGGCGTCTTCTTCGGCCAGTTCGCTGGCCACCGAGGCGCGCGCCGCGGCGCCCAGGAAACCCACGTCCAGGCGAACGCCCTCCGCGTGCCAGTCGCGCCAGGCACTGAGCACGCGGTCGAAGTCGGCCGCCAGCGCCAGCGCAAAGGTCATCAGCTGCGCCACCGGCCAGTTCAGCACCGCCAACGCCACGCGCGCCACGCCTCGCTGGCCGATGGGCAGGCTGCGGCGGGCTTCGCCCTGCGCGCACAGCGAAATCAGCCGGTAGCCGATGGCGCCCACGGCACCGGCCACCAGGAACCAGAACAGCACGCCGAACCAGCGCCACAGCGCACAGCGGAACACCGCCTCCACCAGCGTCGGGCCTTCGCACACCGGCTCGCCGCCCTCGGGGAACAACGCCGCGGCGGCGGCGCGGCGCGCCTCGGGTTCGCGCGCTTCGATCACGGCTTCCACGTCCAGGCTCAGGTCGCGCGGACCCCAGGTGTAGAGCAGCGCCAGCAGGGCGAAGAAAAACGCCGGCAGGCCGTAGGCCAGATCGTCGATGAAGAATTGCACCGCGCCCACCGCCAGCAGCGGCAGGCCGACGGCGATCAGCAGGCCCACCTTGTTCGGCCAGTCGCCGCCGCTCTGCTTGCCCAGCCAGTGCAGCCAGCCGATGAACCAGTCGTAGCGGCGCAGCGCCGGCAGCGCCGGGAACACGTGCCCCAGCAGGAGCGAAACGACGACGGCGATGAGCGCGGCGGACATGGCGCGATTCTAGCCCCGATTGCCGCAGGGCCGCCTAGGCCCCGGGCTGGCCCGCCAGCCAGCTGTCGATGAGCCAGCGCGAAATGGACAGGCGCGGCGACAGCAGCAGTTCGCCCGAAGCCACGCCGGCATGGATGTCGGCGGCGCTGAACCAGCGCGCCTGCTCGAGTTCGTCGCTCACCACCGGCTCCACCGGTGCGCCTTCGGCGTGGAAACCCACCATCAGCGCCGCCGGGAACGGCCAGGGCTGGGACGCGGCGTAGGTGCAGGACAGCACCGGCACGCCGGCTTCTTCCATCACTTCGCGGGCCACGGTTTGTTCCAGCGATTCGCCGGGCTCCACGAAACCCGCCAGCACCGACCAGCGGTTCGGCGGCCAGCTGGCCTGGCGGCCCAGCAGCAGGCGCGTACCGTCGGTGACGGCGACGATGATGGCGGCGTCGGTGCGTGGGTAGTGTTCCAGGCCGCAGGCCGGGCAGCGCGCGCAGTAGCCGGCGCGGGCCAGCACCAGCAGCTCGCCACAGCCGCCGCAGTGGCGGTTGCGCTGCTGCCAGTGCACCAGCGCGCGCGCCTGGGCCAGCGCGGCGGCGTCGAGCGCGGGCCAGCGCACGGCGGCATCGCGCAGGCCGAGGCGGCCGGGCAGCGGTTCGGGCAGGGATTCGTGCGGCAGGGCGAACCAGGCGGTGTCGCCGTCCAGGCCCAGGAAGCTGGCGGCGGCCGGCAGTTCGTCGGCGAAGTCGGCGCCGCGGCCGGGCTCGGGGGCCTCGTCGCTGCCGTGGAAGCGGGCGTTGCCCTCGGCGTCCACCACCAGCACGCGCGCGGCCGGCCAGCGGGCGCGCAGTTCGTCGGCGCGGTCGCGCAGCAGTTCGGAACGGTCGGGGCCCGGGCCGCGGAAGCCGAAGGCGGGCGGCGGCACGGACGACATGCGCGCGGGGCTCAGGCCGAGAAGCTGCTGCCGCAGCCGCAGGTGGTCTTGGCGTTCGGGTTGCGGATGACGAACTGGGCGCCCTGCAGGCTTTCGCGGTAATCCACCTCGGCGCCCATCAGGTACTGCAGGCTCAGCGGGTCGACCAGCAGGGTCACGCCGTCGCGCTGCAGGGCCAGGTCGTCCTCGGCCTGCTGCTCGTCGAATTCGAAGCCGTACTGGAAGCCCGAACAGCCGCCGCCGGTGATGTACACGCGCAGCTTGAGCGCCGGGTTGCCTTCCTCGGCGATGAGCGAGGCGACCTTGGCGGCCGCCGACGCGGTGAACTCGAGCGGGGCGTCGAGCTGCTGGTAACTGGGGTGCATTTCCATGGGGCCAAGATGGGGCCTCGCGGCCCCGGGTTCAAGCTTCCTGCGCTTCGCCCCTGGCCTTCACGCGGCCGGCCGGCGCCGGCGCCGGCGCCGTGTCCGGACCGGTGAGCTGGGCCAGCGGGGCGTCGGCGTGGATCAGGCGGCCGGTGATCATGGCGCCGGCGGCCATTTCCACCACCTTGTAGTGGATGTTGCCCTGCACGCGGGCGTTGGCGGCCAGCTCCACCCGCTCGCTGGCGTACACGTCGCCCTGCATGTGGCCGTTGATGACCACCACCGGCGCACGCACCTCGCCTTCGATGCGTCCCTTGTCGGCGATGGTGAGCACGGCAGCCGAGCCTTCGTCGGCCACCACCTTGCCGTGGATGGTGCCCTCGACGTAGAGGCCACCGGTGAAATTCACGTCGCCGCGGATCACCGCGCGCGGGCCGACCAGGGTTTCCACGGCGTGTTGGCCGTGGCCGGGGGACTTGCCCTTTCCGATGCCGAGCATCTCAATCTCCTCGTGGTTCCCGGGCCTGCCAGGGGAAGGCCTGGTCCACGGTGCTGCCGTCCGAGCGCAGTTGCACGCGGACGCGTTGGGGGGTGAAGCCCTCGGGCAGCATCACGCTGCCTTCGAGCTGCTGGAAATAGCGGAACGAAAACGGCTGTCCGGGTGCGCCCGGCTTCTGCAGGAGCTCTTCCCAGCCCAGGCTGCGCAGGCGGCCCTGGCTGACGCCTTCCACCGACACCCGCGCCTCGCCCTTGCTGATGGCGCCGCGGTTGAGGTTCTGGGTGAGCGTGACGGTGTAGCGCCAGGTGCCGCCTTCCTCGGGCGCGAACACGGCCTCGTGCACGCTCAGGCCGCGGCGCTGGCCGGTGGCGCCCACCAGGCGTTCGTAGAAGGCCACGTCGGCGCGCAGGCCGGACACTTCCTCCTCGCGCTCGGCCAGGCTGGCCTGCAGCTCGGTGTTGGCGCTGCGGCTGATCTGGTCGCTGCGGCGCAGGGTGGCCACGTTCTGGCGCAGCTGTCGCACCAGGGCCTCGCTGTCGGCCACGCGGCGGTTCGCAAGCTCGAGTTCGTCGCGCACCTTGGCCAGGCCCGGCGCGGCGCGCTCGGACGCCACCCACCAGGTGGCCACCAGGCTCGCCAGCCACAGCACCGCCGCCACGGCCAGCAGCGCCCGCACGTGCGGGCGGTGCGGGACGATGACGAAGCGGGGCTTGACCGGGGCGGGGGTGCTCATGGGCTGGGACAGGTGCGCGGGCGGCGCGAATCCGGTCAACTAGAGCCGGTGCGCTCCGCCAGCGTCAAGGCGGAGCCTCACTATACTGTGAACCACGTCACGCTCCGGGAGCCTCCGCCATGACCGAAGCCCACATCTTCGCCCTCGGCCTCGCCCTCGCCTGCCTGGCCGGCGTGCGCGCCTACCTGACGGTGTTCGGCGTGGGCATCGCCGGCCTGATGGGCTGGGTGGAGCTGCCCACCGCGCTGGCCGCCACCACCTCGCCCTGGGTGCTGGGCACCGCGGGCGCACTGGCCGTGGTGGAATTCGCGGCCGACAAGATCCCGGGCGTGGATTCGGGCTGGGACCTGCTGCAAACCCTGGCGCGCATCCCGGCCGGCGCCTTCCTGGCCGCCGCCACCTTGTCCGACGACGGCCAGCTGGCTGGCGGCGCCCTGGCCCTGGGCGCGACCGCCGCGCTGGGCACGCACCTGCTCAAGTCGGGCACGCGCGCGCTCATCAACGCCTCGCCCGAGCCCGTGTCGAACTGGGCGGCGTCCGCCGGCGAGGACGTGGCCGCGCTCGGCGCGCTGGGCCTGGTGTTCGCCTACCCCTGGGCGGCGCTGGCGCTGCTGCTGGCGGTGCTGGGCATCGCCGCGCTGGTGGTGTTCTGGGTGGCACGCTGGGTGTGGCGACGCACGGCTGGCAGCAAAGGCATAATCCAAGGCCAACCGGGGGCCACGCGATGAATCCGCACGACGAGTCACGACTCGCCGAACACCGACACGCCTTCCTGCGCCACCTGCCGCGGCGCGTGGAAACCCTTGGCCGTCGCCTGCACCGCTTCCTGCAGGACGGCTGGGACATCAACGGCCTGGCGCTGATGCACGAAGACGCCCTGCACCTGGGCCACGCCTGCCAGCGCCACGGCCTGGACGATGCCGGCGAACATTTCCTGCGCCTGCATGCCCTGCTCGACGAAACCCTGCAGCAGCAAGTGCTGCCCTCGCCGGAAACCGGCGAACGCCTGTGGCACCTGGTGGAAGACATCGGCCACGCCGTGCCCATGGCCACCGAGGCGCCCACGCCCGACCTGGCCCCGCCGCGCCCGCAGCAGGGCAGCGGCCGCGCCGAAACGCCGCCGGCGAACTACTGGCGCCGCTGGAGCGAAGACGCCCCGCCGGCCACCGCCACCGAAGTGGGCGAAGCCGCCGCGCCGCCACCGCAGGCCGAACCCGCCAAACCGGTCAAGCCTGCCGAGCCGGCGCACATCGCCGCAGGACCGCGCCACGGACCCGCGCCGACGCCCACCCCGAAGCCGGCCGCCGCCGCGTCCGCCAAACCCGCCGCCCCGCCTGCGCCTGCGCCCGCCGCGCCACCCGCCGCCGCGGCCGAGCCGCCGCCGGTCGCGCCCGGCACCCGCGTCTACCACCTCACCGAACACGGCCCGCTGTCGCTGGAACTCGACCAGCGCCTGGAAGCCGCCGGCTACGAAGTGGAGCTGCTGGAAAGCGCCGAGGAACTGCGCGAACTGCTGGGCGCCCTGCCCGCCCGCCTGGCCCTGGTGGACGCCGCCTTCAGCGACCAGCTCGACGCCATCGGCGCCACCGTGCGCGAAGCCCGCACGCGCAGCAGCCAGCCCATCCAGCTGGTGGCGCTGAGCGCCGCCGACGACATCACCCTGCGCCTGAACGCCCAGCGCGCCGGCGTCGACCTGCTGCTGGTGGAACCCAACGCCGCCGAAGTGCTGCGGCGCCTGGCCGTGCTGCTCAGCCCGGGCGGCGGCGAACCCTTCCGCGTGCTGGTGGTGGAAGACGACCGCAACCAGGCGCTGTTCGCCGAAGGCATCCTGCGCAACGCCGGCATGCAGACCGAAGTGGTGCTCGACCCGCTCGACGTGCTCGAGGCACTGCACCGCTTCAACCCCGACCTGATCCTGATGGACCTGCACATGCCGCATGCCAACGGCATCGAGCTGACCGTGCTGATCCGCGACCAGGACCCGTTCCTGCACACGCCCATCGTGTTCCTGTCGGGCGAAGCCGACGCCGACCGCCAGTTCGACGCACTCGAGGCCGGCGGCGACGACTTCATCACCAAGCCGGTGCGCCCCAAGCACCTGATCGCCGCCGTGCAGAATCGCGTCACCCGCCATCGCGCCATGCAGGCGCGCCCGGCCAAGCGCGGCGTGCGCAATGCCGAAACCGGCCTGCTGTCGCGCTCCGAGCTGCTGGAATCGCTGCACGGCGTGGTGGCCGGCGCCAGCCCCGACAGCGCCGGCGGCCTGCTGTTCCTGGAAGTGGAAAGCGTGAACCTGCTGCGCGACCGCCTGGGCCTGACCGCGCTCGAGCAGCTGCTGGCCGGCGTGGGCAAGCTGGTGGGCGAACGCGCCGGCAAGGTGCCGGCCACGCGTTTCGGCGACGGCAGCTTCCTGGTGCTCGACACCGAACGCGACGAGGCCGCGCTGGAAGCCTTCGCCACCCAGCTGCGCAGCGCGCTGGTGCAGCACCCGTTCACCGTGCAGGGCCACCCGCTGCGCCTGCGCGTGTCGGTGGGCATCTGCGCCTTCAGGCATCGTTTCCACGACGCCGGCGACCTGCTCAACGCCGCCGAGCGCATGGCCCGCGAGGCGCGCACCAGCGACCGCGGCTTCAAGCGCTTCGAGCCCGCCCAACCCACCGAGGCGGCGCGCGAGGCCGCGCTGGTGAAGCAGATCCGCGAGGCCATCGCGCTCAACAGCCTGGAACTGCTCTACCAGCCGGTGGTGGCCGTGGCCGGCAGCGACGACTCCCAGTACCAGGTGCTGCTGCGCCTGCGCGACGCCAGCGGCAAGCTGCTGCCCGCGGCCGAGGTGGTGCCGCTGGCCGAACGCGGCGACTTCATCCTCGACATCGACCGCTGGGTGCTGCAGGCCTCGATGAAGCTGGTGCGCGACCGCCGCGCCGAAGGCCGGCCGCTGCGGCTGTTCGTCACCCAGTCGCCGCTGACGCTGGCCGACCCGGGCCAGGCCACCTGGCTCAAGGCCGAGCTGGTCGCGCATGACGTGCCCGGCACCTCGATGGTGATCGAGCTGCGCATGGAAGACGCGGTGATCCACGCCGCCACCATCCGCCAGTTCTGCGACGCCATGGTGGCCGACGGCGTGCAGTTCTGCCTGAGCCAGTTCGAATCGAGCCCCGACACCGATCGCCTGTTCGACGAGCTGCCGCTGGGTTTCGTGAAGCTGGCGCGCAAGTACACCGCCACCGCGCTCACGCCGGCCATGCGCGACGAGCTCAAGGTGCTGATCGACCGCGCCCACCGGCGCGGGCTCGAGGTGATCGGCCACGGCGTCGAAGACGCCCAGGCCGCCGCCACGCTGTGGATGAGCGGCATCGATTTCATCCAGGGCAACCTGGTGCAGCAGGCCGATCGCGACATGGACTTCGACTTCCAGCAGGCGGTGCTCTGAGATGCCTCCCAACGTGCAGGATGCGTTGATCGTCCGCTGGCTGGCGATCGCCGGCGCCGCCGGTGCCGCCATCGCCGCCGCCATCAGCCACTTCAGCGACAACTGGCTGTGGCAGTCGCTGGCCTTCGTGGCGGCGCTGCTGGCGCTGGCCGGCGCGGCCGGCTTCTGGCGCGCGGTGACCCTGCGCAACCGCGCGCTGGTGCAGGCCGCCCAGACCACCGGCGAACAGACCCGCGAAGTGAACGCGCTGCAGGAAGAACTGGCCCTGCACCGCCGCCTCGAGCGCGAACTGACCGAAGCCAAGCAGGCGGCCGAATCGGCCATGATGGCCAAGGGCGAATTCCTGGCCACCATGAGCCACGAAATCCGCACACCGCTCAACGGCATCATCCCCATGCTCGACCTGCTGATGAGCTCGCGCCTGCAGCCCGACCAGCAGGAAATCCTGCGCACCGCCTACACCTCGGCGCGGCAGATGCAGCGCATCGTCGACGACATCCTCGACTACTCCAAGCTCGAGGCGAACAAGGTCACGCTCGAGACCACCAGCTTCAACCTGCGCGAGCTGCTCGATTCGGTGATCCGCCTGATGGAAAAACCGGCCGAGTCCAAGGGCCTGCGCCTGAACCTGCAGATCGACCCGGCCGTGCGCCTGGCCGTGCGCGGCGACCCGGTGCGCCTGCGCCAGGTGCTGACCAACCTGCTCAGCAACGCCGTGAAGTTCACCGAGCGCGGTTCGGTGAGCCTGGCGGTGAGTCGCCGCGGCGAAACCCGCAGCCAGCACGAGCTGCGCTTCGAAGTCACCGACACCGGCATCGGCATCGACAAGGACGCGCGCCTGTTCCGCGCCTTCAGCCAGGCCGACGCCAGCACCACCCGCCTGTACGGCGGCACCGGCCTGGGCCTGGTGATCTGCAAGCGCATCGTCGACCTGATGGGCGGCAGCATCGGCGTGGAATCGGAGCCCGGCCGCGGCTCCACCTTCTGGTTCGAGATCCCGCTGCTCAAGGCCGCCGGCGACATCCAGGGCCAGCGCACCGACCTCAACGGCGCCCGCGTGCTGCTGCTGAGCACCGACGCCCACCTGCGCCAGCGCATCGGCCAGGCCGCGCCCGGCTGGGGCGCCAACCTCACCCAGGCCGAAACCACGCAGGACACGCTGACCAAGCTGCGCACCGCGCTCACCCGCGGCGCCAACTGGAGCTTCGACCTGCTGCTGGTGGACCTGAGCAGCGTGCGCACCACGGCCATCGCCCTGCACCGCAACCTGCGCCGCACCCCGGAACTGGAGGATTTGCGCGTGGTGTACCTGCATGGCGAGGAAGCCGTCCCCGCAGAACTCAGCCAGGGCCCGCACGCCCTGCTGCTGTCGCGCCAGATCGGCGGCACCGAACTGCGCAATGCCATCGGCAGCTTCCTGTCGGCCCAGGCCGCGCCGCGCACGCCGGACCCCGAACCCGAGCCGCTGCCCGAGCGCACGCTGGTGGGCGCCACCGGCGAAGAGGGCGGCGACACCGGCAAGGGCCGCCTGCGCGGCCGCATCCTGCTGGTGGAAGACAACCCGGTGAACCTGATGGTGGCGCAGCGCCTGGTGGGCCTGCTGGGCCTGCACTGCGAGACCGCCGACAACGGCGAAAAGGCGCTCGACCGCATGCAGCAGGGCAACCTGGACCTGGTGCTGATGGACTGCCAGATGCCGGTGAAGGACGGTTACACCGCCTCGCGCGAATGGCGCCAGTTCGAAGTGGCGCAGAACCTGGCGCGCCTGCCCATCATCGCCATGACGGCCAACGCCATGGCCGGCGATCGCCAGAAGTGCCTGGACGCCGGCATGGACGACTACCTGTCCAAGCCGGTGGACCGCCGCTTGCTCGAAGCCACCATCGCGCGCTGGCTGCAGCACCGCCCGTCGGCGGCGGCGCCCGCGCCTGCGCCCATGCCCGAACCGATCACGGCGCCGATGCCGGCCGCCCCGGCACCGGTGGCCGCCGCACCCCGCCCGGCCGCGCCCGCCGCACCGTCGATTCCGCGGCCGAGCGTCCCGTTCCCGCCGCGCCCTGCCGCGCCCGCGCCCCTGCCCGCCGCCGCCAGCGCACCGGCACCGGTCTCCATCGAACACCGCCCCGAGCCCGCGCCGACCCCGCCGCCGGTGCTGGCCACCGAAGTGGTGGACGAACTGCGCGCGGTGATGGGCAACGAATACCTGAGCCTGGTGCGCCTGTTCCTGGAAGACGCGCCCCGGCACGTGCAGGCTCTGGAAGCCGCGGCCACGGCCAACGACATGGCCGCCATGGTGGCACCGGCGCACACGCTCAAATCGGCCAGCGCCAACCTGGGTGCCATGGCCCTGTCGGCCGCCGCCAAGCGCATCGAGCTGGGCGCCCGCCAGGGCGTGCTGCCGCGCCCGGCGGTGGCGGTGGCGGTGCTCGATTCCGAATACCGCCGCGCCTCGCAGGCGCTGCACGGGTTGCTGCGCGGCTGACAGCCCCGCAGGTTTCCCCGGCGCAAAAGAAAGGGCCCGGCATCGCTGCCGGGCCCTTCGTTTTTGCAGCGGGCGTTACGTCAGAAGGACTCGACGTTGAGGCGGCCGTTGGTGGCCACCTTGCCCTGCACCGACGGGGTCGGGGCGGCGTTGTTGAGGATGGCCGCCTTGATCTGCGCCGCGGTGGCACCCGGGTGGCGGGCCGCGTACATCGCGGCGGCGCCGGTAACGTGCGGGGTGGCCATGGAGGTGCCGTTGTAGCTGGCGTAGCCGGAGCCGACGGTGGCGTTCTTGCCCTTGCCGCTGGCCACCGGAACCGTGGACCAGATGCCCGAGCCCGGGGCCGCGATGTCCACCGTGGTGGCGCCGTACTGCGAGTAGCTGGCCAACGCGCCGGTGTTGGTCAGCGCCGCGACGGCGATGACGTTGTTGCTGGCGTAGCCGCTCGGGTAGGAAGCCGTGGCGTCGTTGTTGGTGCCGCTGTTGCCGGCCGCGGCGATGAACAGGATGCCGGCCGCGTCGGCGCGGTCGATGGCGTCCTTCAGCGCCTGCGAGAAGCCACCGCCGCCCCAGGAGTTGTTGGTGGCGACCAGATTCAGGCCGTGGCGCTGCTTCATGTCGGTGAAGTAGTCGACCGCCTTGATGGCGTTGGCGGTGGTGCCGCCGCGGCTGCCCAGGAACTTCGCGCCCATGAGCTTGACCGACCAGCACATGCCGGCCACGCCGGTGCCGTTGCCGCCGACCGCGCCGATGGTGCCGGCCACGTGGGTGCCGTGGTCGTCGGCGGAGCCGTTGCCGTCGTCGTCGATGCCGTTGCCGGCGATTTCGCCCGGGTTCTTGAACGCGTTCGGGGCCAGGTCGGCGTGGGTGTACATGTAGCCTTCGTCGATGATGCCGATCACGACGTTGGAGCAGCTGGTGCCGCCCGAGGCCCACACTTCGGCGGCCTGGCTGCCGTACTGGTTGGCCGGCGAACTGGCATTGCCGTAGACGCCCCACAGCGAACCGTTGGTGTAGTAGGTGTCGTTCGAGGTGGCGGCGTGCTGCACGATCCAGTTCGGCTCGGCGAATTCGACGGCCTCGTCGGCGTAAAGCTCGGCCAGCAGGTCGACGATATCGGCGTGGCCACGCGCGTTGAGCAGCTCGACGTCGCCGCTGCGGCCACGGCCGCGGGACAGCACGTCGGCGCGATTGCCGTTGACGCGGCCCATCACGCGCGCCTTGTCGGCAGCGGTGGCATCGGCGCGGAACTGGACGATCACCTGGTCGGCCTGGAACGGCTTGCCCTGGGCGATGCCGCGGGCGACGAGGTCGGGACGGCCGCCGGCGAAGGCGGTGGAAGCAGTGCCGAGGGCGGCCAGGGTGGCCGCGGCCAGCAGGGTGGTGCGGAAGACGGACTTCATGTGCAAGGAACTCCCCGTAAGTGCCGGACCCAATACGGGGCCGGGTATCGGAACTTAGGGGGTGTGTGCAGAAATTGTCATTTTGCGATGCAGCACGCAGTTTCAGCAGAAACCGTTACACAAAGCTGAACGGGCTTGGCGCCAAAAAAGACATTAAAAACAAAGGCCTGCCCAAACCGCGGACAGGCCTTCGTTCAGTTTCGGGCGGGCCGGCTCAGCTGCCGATCTTGGTCTGCAGGTAGTTCTGCTCGCCGATGCGCTCGATCAGGGCCAGCTGGGTTTCCAGCCAGTCGATGTGCTCTTCTTCGGAGGCCAGGATGTCGGCCAGCAGCTGGCGGCTGGTGTAGTCGGCCACCTGTTCGCAGTGGGCGATGCCGGCGCGCAGGTCGGGCACGGCCTGGTTCTCGAGCTTGAGGTCGCACTCCAGCGCTTCCTTCGGCGTCTGGCCGATGAAGAGCTTGCCGAGGTTCTGCAGGTTGGGCAGGCCGTCGAGGAACAGGATGCGCTCGATCAGGCGATCGGCGTGCTTCATCTCGTCGATCGATTCCTTGTACTCGTGCTCGCCCAGTTCCTTCAGGCCCCAGTTCTGGAACATGCGGGCGTGCAGGAAATACTGGTTGATGGCGATGAGTTCGTTGTAGAGCGCCTTGTTGAGATGCTCGATGACCTTGGCGTCGCCTTTCATGGGCGCCTCCGCTTCCGTGGGTTGGGCGCCCAGCCTACCCCGATGCCAGGCCCGTGGCCGAAACGCCACTCACTTTCATCAAGCCGCGGCCGCAAACACCGCCAACGGCAATGGCGTGGCCTTGGCCTCACCCAAAATCTCGGACGCCAGCTCCCCGCAGCTGCCGCAGCCGCTGCCCAGCCCCGTGCGCATCGTCAGTTCGGCCAGCGAACCGCAGCCGGCCTCGGCCGCGCGACGGATGTCGTGGTCGGTAACCCCGTGGCAAAGGCAGACGTACATGGCGAGCCGTCCTTAATGGGAACGGTTCGCATTACGCCTCAGATGCGAATGATTGTCAACTACCGGGCGACCCGGGCCTTGGGCGGGGCGGCCGGCAGCAGGGCCCGCACGCCCTCGCCCGCCGGCGGCACGGCCTGTTCGCCGGCCACGGCCCGGGCCCGGGGAGCCAGGTGCTCCAGGGCCCGCACGTAGACCTCGCGCTTGAAGCTGACCACGTGCTCGGCCGGGTACCAGAAGTCCACCCAGCGCCAGCTGTCGAATTCGGGCTTTTCGGTGAGGTCCAGGCGCACGTCCTGCTCCTGCCCGGTGAGGCGCAGCAGGAACCACACCTGCTTCTGGCCAATGCACACCGGCCGGTTGCCCCGGCGGATGCAGCGGCGCGGCAGGCGGTAGCGCAGCCAGCCCGGCGTGGAGCCCAGCACTTCCACGTGCTCGGGCAGCAGGCCGGTCTCCTCGCGGAGTTCGCGGAACATCGCCTCGAGCGGCGTCTCGTCGGTGTTCATGCCGCCCTGCGGGAATTGCCAACCGTCGCGGTTGACCCGCCGGGCCCAGAACAGGCGACCGTCGCCGTGCATGAGCACGATGCCCACGTTGGGGCGATAACCGTCCGGATCGACCACGATCGGACTCCAAAAATCTACTTGGGCCAGACTGCCACAGCCCCGGAAGCCCCCACAAGCACGGGCCGGGCATTTGACAGGGGGCCCCGCCAGGGCCCAAAATTCGCGGCCCTGTCTGCAACGGACAGGCCGCGTTGCCCCATGGCTATGTAGCTCAGCCGGTTAGAGCACAGCACTCATAATGCTGGGGTCGGTGGTTCGAGTCCACCCATAGCCACCATTCTAAACCCGCGGATTTGCGGGTTTTTTTGTTCACGGGCATCAGCTCCGGAGCGCTCCCAGACACCCTGTGACACTTCCCGTGACGAATCTGTGGCACTTCGCGGGACAGAAAATCCGGGAAATTGACCCGAGCACGATTGTGCCGTCTCAGTTGTCCAGATGACCCCTGCACACGTCGTGCTTTGGTACCGCACGAACAGCGTTTCCCAAGGCGCCCCCAACACACATGCGCGCCGCATGGTCGATTAACGCTGGGATCGGCAACACCCGAGTACTGCCACTCTAGCTTCTGCTTCCGGCCAGAAGCGGACGCTCACCATTGAGCGCGCCGTTCAAGGAACAAGGCGTTGACGATGAGGCAAGACCTGCCTGAGAAATTCCCTCAAGGGTCGGTTGCTTTAGGGCATGCCGCGACGCGCCGGGTTCTTTATCCAATTGATTATTGATCGCATGAAATCCCAGACGTCCCCATGGCCGGGATGCACATAGGTCAATTCAACCGCCGCCGCTGTGATTTTATCGGAAGCGTGATTCCGACAAAGTCTAAAATGAGTTCGGGACATTCAGACTAGCAGATGCTCACGAAACTCGGCGCGATTCCGCTCTCCGAAGGATCGCCAGTTCAAACAACAAATAGCAGCCTAGAGCCAGCGCCGAGGCTAAACCTGCACTGGGACCGGCGAATAGCGCTACCAAGGAGCCCCCCACAATACCAGCGCCAGCGCCTCGAAGCCTTGGGCGAACCAGCAGCAGAAATGCCGCCAACGAAAGCCCGAAAATCGCAGGATACCAATTCAGCAGCGCAACAGATCTACTTATGAGAGATGCCGACTCAGCAGGGGTCGAGAAATCGTACCCTTTCTCTCTAAGTATCCTATCTCTCTCGTGAGCGCCTATCAGTTTCCCATCCCGATAGGACGCCTCATAAAATGCCCGAATCCGCTCCTCCGCCAACTGGGGATCAGCGGGCGCGCCGAGATGAAAACCAATCGCGCTCGTGCATAGAATTGAAAGGGCAAAAGCAATGAGGACCCTCACTCCACCATTAAACCAAGCCGTCTTCATTACCAATCCACCCTGTATTCTGTCCTAGTTGCCGGGACACCAACGCCTACCCACTCGGTTTCACTTGTCCACACCGTTCCATAACCATTCGGAGCGTCGGCGCGGAGTGTGCTCACTCCATTTTCTCCGAACACCACCTTATGAGAGTAGCCGATCCTTACGAGCACTGAGACTTCTCCGTGTTGGGTCGCCATCTGAAGGTCAGGGACGGCCTGCGATAGAAGCACCGAGAGCCAAAAAGACCGCAACACAGTTTTTGGAAGATTGACAATAGGCACACCCACCCAATCAGCTTCAGGTATAGGCTTCCAATCCACACCGCTCCCTATCGGATCTTCGACTCGCTCCCAATAATGGCTGTGACCGCTCGACGTCCCATCATCTCTGAACACGTGCTCACTCTCCGGAAGTGCGGGAAGGTCAGCTTTTGACTTAACAACTGATGACCTCGATCTACCTTGCTGCGCAGTGCTACGCGTGCCGCTTCCGTTACCGCCCACGGCGCCACCGCCGCCCGCCCCGCTGCAACGTGTCGGCTGATGACTGCAAATCGATCGCTTGTCCGTCGTCCTTGACGCCCTCCCATCCGGATCTACGAACCTGTAGGGATTGTTGCTCGCATAGGAATAGCGACTAAACATGGCTCCCGAGACTGGATCTGAAGGCAGCGGATCTTCTGACAAGAACCTCCCAGCCACCGGGTCATAATAGCGCTGCTGCATATAGACGAGCTTCGTCGCGGCATCATTCTGGTGACCCGTAAAGCCGTGCCCGTTTTCCCAAACGCCATCCACCGGCTCGCCATAAGCCGTCATTCGCTCCCGCCGGCCGACAACCCCATTAGCATCACTCGCCGCCACCAGGCTCCCAAGCGCGTCTGTGTGCTGATAGGTATGGGAAATCGCACCATCACTGTGGCCCAGGGTCCACTTGGCCACCAGGCTACCGGAGAGATAGACATACATATGGCTGCGTGCCGTCTTGTAGTCCTCTGCGTAGAGCAGCTGGCCGGCGCGGCTGTATTGATAGTAGGTTCCCAGCCCGCCTGACGTCTCCCGGGTTCGTCGGCCGAGACCGTCATATTCGTAGCTGCTGTTCCCCAGTGTCGTCGATGTGAGTCGATTGGCAGTATCGAAATTGAAGGTATGCGTCTGGCCGCCCTCGGTTCGCGTGCTGAGGTTTCCGCGCGCGTCATAGGTGTAGCTGGACAGCGTTGCGCCGGCCGCGTTCTTCAGCGCGCTGAGTCGGTTGGTCACCACATCGTACTGGTGCCTTCCCGTCCGGCTGCCCTGGTCCAGTTGCCGGATATTGTCGAGCGAGTCATAGGCGAAGGTTCCGGCTCCACCCTGTGCACTGCCAGCCGCGACCCCAACCAGGCGGTCCAGGGCGTCGTAGGTCATGGTCCGGTTGCCCGGCTGCCCGGACAGTCCGTCAGTAATCGCCGCGACATTTCCATTGAAATCGTAATCGTAGGTGTCGTCGAGCGGCGTGCCCGAGGAACCCGTATCCAGGCTCCGCTCCGGGAGCTGGCGTTCGTTGAGGGTCAGCGTGTGCTGGAGCTGGTTTCCATAGGTGAACGACTTCAGTGCGCCATTGGGGTAGTAGGTGGCATTCGTTGCGTAGGTGCCCGCCTGCGTCGCCTGGCCGAGGGCATTGGGCGCAAAGATGACCCAGTCGCCGGTCGGGTAGGTCATGTACTCCTCATGACCCAGGCTGTTGTAGTTGTGCGTGACCAGCCAGTTTAGGAACGGCGTCTGGGATCGCTCCGAGGTCAGGAGGCGGCGCTTGTTGTACTGATAAGTCAGCACCGACGTGCCCGCCGTGATCGTGCTCACCTGGCCATCGGCGTAGTAGCTCGTCGCCACATCGACCGCCGATCCGGGGTAGTCGACGAGGGTCAGACGGTTCCGGTTGTCATAGGTGTTCTGCGTCTTGCCCGAAAGCGGAACGCCACCGCGGGTGGTGGCGCAGCCATCCGAATTGGTCGGCCGCCCTTCGGCATACCACGCCACGTTGCCGGCGTTGTCATAGGCATACACCGTGGTGCCCGTCTCAGGCTCCTTGCGCATGCACAGCCGCAGTTGGTCGTCGTAGACATAGCTGCGCGACAGGGACACCGGCGAGCCGCCGTAAGAGCCGCTGCGCGTGAGCGAGAGCGTCTGCCCCAGCGCATTCTTGGCGATGGTGGTGGTCTGCTGTTCGGGCTGCCCAACCGCGGCGATGATCTCAACCGGGTTGTCCGTGGCCGGCTGGTCGAAAGCCTGGTAGCCGGTGTCGGTCGAGAATCCCCGCGGGTTGGTGACCCGCGTCTTGAAGCCAGACAGGTAGGCGTACTGCGTCAGCATCTGGCCATATTCGAGTTCGGCGTCCTGCCTGGTGGCCGTTGGCCGGCCCAGGGCGTCGTACTCGTGCCAAAACCCCTTGTTGAGGCTGGATGTCGTGCCCGGGTACGATGAAAACGCCAGCTGGCCAGTCGCATGGTAGGCATGGCGCTTGTACCGGTCGGTGCCGGCGATGTTCGTGACGTCGTGTTCGCGCTCGACGATCGGCCGCCACATGGCGTCGAAGTAGACGTACTTTCGATAGTTGCCGTGGGTGATCGTCTGGCGCCAGTGTCCGGCGAGAATTCCATGCTCGGTCGAGGCAACCTGCACGAACGCGATGTCCTTCACGGCCCAGGTGGTCGTGTCCTGGCTCGGGTACGTGACTTTCTTTAGCCTGCCGCCGTTGTCGTACTCGTAGGCAGTGGTGTATCCCATTTCGTCCGTCACGCTGGTGATCTGACCCAAGGCGTTGACCGTTGCCGCCTGGGTGGCACCGCCCGGGAACTGGATGTTCTTGGGGACACCTCGATACCAGTTACTCAACGTGGTGACGTTGTTCCTTCCATCCTTGGCCGTGGCGATCGTGCCATCGGTGTTGTAGGTCAGGGTTTGCATGGCCTGAAACTGCGTTGCACCAACCGCATCCGGGCTGTGGAATACGGTGGGCAAGGCCGTCGCCGGGTCATAGCTTGTCTTCTCGATGACGCGACCCAGGTCTGTGTTTACGACCTGTGCCACCTGGCCGAGAACCCACAGGTCCTCCCTGTCCGCGTAGGTGGTGACGTCGGTTCGGGCATTGGGACCCGGCGTCAGGCTGCTGTATCGGGTCGTCTGCAGCGGTCGCGCGAACTTGTCGAACGTCTGGCCTTCCCAGGTGAAGGTCGCGCCTTGCTGGGTCGTGACCGCCTTGATTTGCGGGCGGTGATATTCGCTTTGGTTGCTGTCGCCGTTGCCACGCTGCCCAAGACCCCAGCGGACCTTGTAGTCGGAGCCATCCGTCTTGGAGAGGTTGTAGGTGTAGACGGTCGACCGGAGGATGTTGGTGCTGCTTGTTCCCTCCTCGACGCTGATGAGCTTGCCCTCGTCGTACTGGAACGTGTTTCCGTATTTGTGCCGGGCCCAGCTCCCGCCCGGCCCCGTGACCACGGTCGTGCTGCGGCCTGCGCACAGGTCCGACTGGCAGGGGGGCGTAATGCACGCCGCCCACTGGCTGGTATTGCAGACGGGATACTGCCGCGTCGCGCCGGCCTGGTACACCAGGCTGGTGTCTGAGGAATACGTGTAGTTCCACTGCGCCGTCGTCAGGGCCGGCCCCGAGATCACCTTGCTCTTGAGGCTGTAGGCGAAGTACTTGATCGGGAAGAAGGGCGTGTCATCGTTCTGGTCGTTACCGCTGCCGCCGACGGTGACGTTGTTGCATGTGACGGGGACCTTGCTTCGCCCGTGCTCCACCAGGGACACCGTGAAGCTACCCGTCGCCCCCGAGGGATGAGTAATGGTGCCGACGGGCTGGGTATCGATGTTGAGAGGTGTCTCATTCATCGTGCAGGTGCGGTAGATCTCGCCCAGCATGAAGACTTCGGTCTGCAGGATCTCGGCGTTGGTGAATGCGGCGAAGTTGATGGTGTACTTGCTGGTGTCCGGCAGGGTCACCTGGGTCAGCGTGCGCCGGCCGGAGCTCGTCGTGCCGTAGGTGTAGGTCCAGCTTCGCGTGCCGTCGCTAACGCTGCTGACTCCGCCTTGGGCGTTGTAACTCAACGTCAGCTGGCGCCCGTCGTTTGACGCAATCTGGGTCAGCCGGGCGCGCTCGGTGGCACCGTTCGTGTAGGTGTAGGTGACCCAGTTGCCGAATCGGTCCTCCACCCGCGTGGCCAGCAGGACGTTTCGACGGATCGTTGCCGAGTACTCAAGCGGCACCCCGCCCTGGATGACCGTCTGACTACCGCGCCGGATCGGCGGCTCATGGTGCTGCGCCATCCGGTTGAACCAGATCTTGGTTCCCTCGGGAGTGATCGCGAGGAAACCCTGGCCGGTGCCGTTCTGGATCGTCGACAGGCAGCTGAAGTGCACCTGGTCGTTGGTCATCCAGTAATACGGTCCACCCGTGCTCGGCTGGGGGCTTCCGGCGAGGGGGGTCAGGAGCTCTCCTGAGGAGACGCCCGGCAGGTTCAGCTGTGCGCCTTGCCAGAAGTCGATCGCGTGCAAGCCCGGATATTGTTGCGGACTGGGGGGCGGGCCCGGGTTACTGCAGCGATTCACGCCACCATCCCGATCCACCCAGGGGCCCGCGTGCA
>Ga0154536_1125_pt3 | contig 24212 bp, 18 predicted proteins | sample RifGroF1_FD_105679 | JGI IMG/M metagenome (GOLD analysis project Ga0154536, IMG submission 105679) | Xanthomonadales bacterium GWF1_69_6 | reverse complement strand
GGCATGCGCACCCCCCGCCCCCTGCTGCTTGCCTCCCTGCTGGCCCTGGCTGCCGGCGTCCCGGCCCGCCCACTGCACGACTTCGGCAACGCCGACGCGGCCACCGACGCGCTGGTCGCCGGTTACGCCCTGCCGGGCGCCTCGCTGCGCCTGGCCACCGGCGCCGGCGAAGTGCATCGCCGCCACGTGGGTGCCTACGATGAAACCACGCGCGTGCCCATCGCCTCGGCCAGCAAATGGCTGTCGGCGCTCACGCTGGCGCGCCTGGTCGAAGCCGGCGAACTGCGCTGGGACAGCACGGTGGGCGAGTACTTCCCGGAGGCCCCGGCCCCGGTGCGCGGCATCACCGTGGACCAGCTTTTCTCCCACACCAGCGGCATCGCCACCGAAGAAGCCAGCTGCCTGTCGGCCCGCGGCGTCACGCTGCAGGAGTGCGCGCTGGAAATCCTGGCTGCGCCGCTGGCCTGGGCGCCGGGCAGCGTGTTCGCCTATGGCGGCAACTCCATGCAGGTGGCGGGCGCCATGGCCGAACGCGCCACCGGCCGCAGCTGGGACACGATCTTCCAGGCCGAAATGGTGGCGCCGCTGGGCCTCACCGGCACCGACTGGACCGCCGCCGCCCTGCGCGACGGCTACGTGCCCAACGCCAACCCGCGCATTGCCGGCGGCGCGCGCTCCACCCTGGCCGACTATTCGCGCGTGGTGGACATGGTGCTGGCGGGCGGCGACGTGGACGGCGAAACCTTCCTCACGCCGCAGACCCTGGCGGTGATGGCGCGCGACCGCACCCTCGGCCTGCCCATCGCCGACAGCCCCGAATCGCGCACCGACCAGGGCTACGGCCTGGGCCAGTGGGTCGAGGCGCGCGACGTGCACGGTGCCACCACCCGCGTTTCCAGCCCCGGCGCCTTCGGCTTCACGCCCTGGGTGGACTGGCGCCAGGGCAGCAACGGCGTGCTGCTGGTGCGGGGCAATGGCAGCGAGATGCGCAACGACATCAACGCCCTGCAGCAAGACTGCCTGGATGCGATCGAGCCGCCGCGCGAACTGCAGCAGACCGCCTCGCCGGCATCGCCTTCGACGCACACTGCGCCCGCGCGGCTCGACGCCACCCGCCGCGCTCACTAGCCTATGGCGGTGACGACCGCCGCCCGCCCCGATTTCCCCATCGCCGAACTGCTGCCGGGCCTGCTGGAAAGCCTGGCAGTGCACCCGCGCCTGGTGCTCGAGGCGCCGCCCGGCGCGGGCAAGACCACCCAGGTGCCGCTGGCCCTGCTAGATGCGCCCTGGCGCGGCGACGGCCGCATCCTGATGCTCGAACCCCGCCGCGTGGCCGCGCGCGCCGCCGCCGGTTTCATGGCGAAGCAGCGGGGCGAACAGCCCGGCGACACCGTCGGCTACCGCATCCGCTTCGAAGCCAAGGTCGGCCCGCGCACCCGCATCGAGGTGGTGACCGAGGGCATCCTCACCCGCATGATCCAGGACGACCCCACGCTCGAAGGCGTGGCGGCCATCGTCTTCGACGAATTCCACGAACGCCACCTGGCCGGCGACCTGGGCCTGGCGCTGGCGCTGGACGTGCAGTCGCAGCTGCGCGACGACCTGCGCCTGGTGGTGATGTCGGCGACGCTTGACGGCGAAAAGCTGGCGCGTTTCCTCGACGCACCGCGGCTCACCAGCGCCGGCCGCAGCTATCCCGTCACCGTGGCGCACTTTCCCGCGCGCCGCGACGAACCCGCCACCGCCCAGCTGCGCCGCTGCATCGCCGAGGCGCTGGAAAAACATCCCGGCGACCTGCTGGTGTTCCTGCCCGGCCAGCGCGAAATCGCCGATGCCCAGGCTGCGCTGGCCGCAACCGCCGCCGCGCACGACGCCGCGCTGCTGCCCCTGCACGGCGACCTGCCCGTCGAAGCCCAGTCCGCCGCGCTCGCGCCCGACCCGCAGGGACGCCGCCGCATCGTGCTGGCCACCAACGTCGCCGAAAGTTCGGTCACGCTGCCCGGCGTGCGCGTGGTCATCGACGCCGGCCTGGCGCGGGAACCGCGCTACGACCCCAACTCCGGTTTCTCGCGGCTCGAAACCGTGGCCATTTCCCAGGCCTCGGCCGACCAGCGCGCCGGCCGCGCCGGCCGCGTCGCCGAAGGCTGGGCCTACCGCCTGTGGCCGCAGTCGCAGCGGCTCGAACCCATGCGCACGCCCGAGATCGCCCAGGTCGAACTGGCCGGCCTGGCGCTGGAGCTGGCGGCCTGGGGCGAAGCCTCGCTGCGCTTCGTCGATGCCCCGCCGTCCGGCGCGCTCGGCGCCGCGCGCGAACTGCTGCAGCGCCTCGACGCGCTCGACGCCGACGCCCGCATCACCGCCTTCGGCCGCGAACTGCTGGCCCTGGGCACGCACCCGCGCCTGGCCGCCATGCTCAAGGCCCCGCGTGATCCGCGCGAAACCGCGCTGGCCTGCGACCTGGCCGCGCTGGTGGAAGCGCGCGACCCGCTGCGCGAACGCCGCGACGATATCGCCAGCCGCTGGCAGGCGCTCGCGGCCTTCAGGCAGGGCCGCGCACCCGCCAACGCCAACCGCGGCGCGCTCGCCGCCATCGATGCCGCCGCCAAGCAGTGGCGCCGTCGCCTGCGCTGCGACGCCTTACCGCCCGCCGACGCCCCCGCGCACCTGCTCGGCGACGTGCTGGTGCACGCCTTCCCCGACCGCATCGCCCGCCAGCACCCGGCCGACCCGCGCCGCTACCTGCTGGCCAACGGCCGCATGGCGCGCCTGTTCGACGACAGCGCGCTGTTCGGCGAGCCCTGGCTGGTGGCCAGCGAACTTCGCTTCGAAGCGCGCGACTCGCTTATCCAGCGCGGCGCCCCGGTGGACGAATCACGCCTGCAGCGCGATTTCCCCGCGCGCTTCTTCGAAGGCGACGTGGTGCGCTGGGACCCCGAGGCCCGTGCACTGGTCAGCCGCCGCGAACGCCGCTTCGACAAGATCACGCTCGAATCCAAACCCGCCGGCCGGCCCGACCCGGCGCTGGCCGCGCAGGCGCTCACCGACGCCGTGGGCGAACTCGGCCTCGACGCGCTGCCCTGGACCGACGGCCTGCGCCAGTGGCGCGAACGCGTGCGCTGCCTGCGCGAGTGGATGCCCGAGCTCGGCCTGCCCGATGTTTCCGACGAAGCCCTGCTGGCCAGCCGCGAGCAGTGGCTCAAGCCCGCCTTCCGCGGCAAGGCGCGGCTCGACGCGCTGGGCGAGGATGAACTGGGCGAAGCCCTGAAATCCGGCCTCGACTGGTCGCTGCGGCAGAAGCTCGACACGCTCGCCCCGCGCCGCATCATCGTGCCCTCGGGCATGGAGCGCGGCATCGAATACGCGCACGGCGCCGCGCCGGTGCTGGCGGTGAAGCTGCAGGAGCTGTTCGGCCTGGCCGACACCCCGCGCATCGCCGACGGCCGCGTGCCGCTGTTGCTGCACCTGCTCTCGCCGGGTGGCAAGCCGCTGCAGGTCACCCAGGACCTGCGCAGCTTCTGGGCCAACACCTACCCGGAAGTGAAGAAGGAGATGAAGGGCCGCTACCCGCGCCATCCCTGGCCCGACGATCCCTGGACCGCCACTGCCACCCATCGCGCGAAACCCCGCGGCACCTGAGCGCACGGCCGTTCCCCGGCGCGCCCGGCGTTGGCATGATGGTCGCGGGGCAGGGCCCGGGGAGCGGCGCATGTCGGAAGTGACGGTATTGCTGCGCGAATGGCGGGGCGGCGACGCCCGCGCCATGGACCAGCTGCTGCCGCTGGTTTACGACACGCTGCGGCACATGGCCTCGGCGCGCATGCGCCAGGGCGCGCCTTCGGCCACCCTGCAGCCCACCGCGGTGGTGAACGAAGCGCTGCTGCGCATGCTCGGACGCGACGCCGACTGGAACGACCGCGCGCACTTCCTGGCCATCGCCGCGCTGAAGATGCGCGCCGTGCTGGTGGACCACGCCCGCGCCCGCGCCGCGGAAAAACGCGGCGGCGCGCCCACCTTCGTCACGCTCTCGCAGGCCGACGCGCAGGCCGGCGACGATGCCGGCGTCGAGGTACTCGGACTGCACCTCGCGCTCGAACAGCTGGCCGACGCCGAACCGCGCGCCGCCCGCGCGGTGGAAATGGCCTACTTCGGCGGCATGGAGCGCGACGAGATCGCCGCCGTGCTGGGCGTCTCGGTGCCCACCGTCGACCGCGACCTGCGTTTCGCCAAGGCATGGCTCAACAAGGCCCTGGCGTGAATTCCCTGCAGGCGGCGCGCCGCCTGTTCGAGGCCGTGTGCGACCTGCCGGCGGAGCAGCAGGCGCCCGCGCTGCACGGCCTCACCGACGACCCGGCGCTGCGCCGCGAAGTGGAGGCCCTGCTCGCTGCCCAGACCGACGCCCTCGGCCGCGCCCTGCGCCCGCTGGGCGAACTGATGGCCAGCCTGCCGGAAACCGAACTCGCCGAAGGCGAAGCCCTGGGCCAGTGGCGCCTGGTGCAGCGCCTGGCCAGCGGCGGCATGGGCACGGTATTCGTGGCCGAACGCGCCGACGGCCTGTACCGCCAGCGCGTGGCGGTGAAACTGCTGCGCGGCCGCCCCGACCCCGCCGTGGCCGAACGCCTGGCCGCCGAACGGCAGATCCTGGCCAGCCTGCAGCACCCCGGCATCGCCCGGCTCTACGACGGTGGCACCACGCCGGCGGGCCAGCCCTACCTGGTGATGGAATTCGTCGCCGGCCTGCCGCTCGACCGCTACCTGGCCGAACACCGGCCCGGGCTCGAGGAGCGCATCGTGCTGTTCCTGCGCATCTGCCGCGCGGTGGCGCATGCGCATCGCCAGCTGGTGGTGCACTGCGACCTCAAGCCCGGCAACGTGCTGGTGCGCGAAGGCGGGCACCCGTCGCTGCTGGATTTCGGCATCGCCCGCGCCAGCGCCGCCGAGGGCGACGACGGCCTGCGCTACTGCACGCCGGCCTACGCCGCGCCCGAGCAGCTGCGCGGCGAACGCGTGGGCGTGGCGGCGGACGTGTTCGGCCTGGGCGTGATGCTCGGCGAACTGCTGTCGGACGCACCGCTGGGCCGCGGCCCGGCCGACGTGGACACGCCCTTGCCGCGGCCTTCCGAACGGGCCGGCGCCGTGCCCTGGGCGCGCCGCCTGCGCGGTGACCTCGACGCCATCGCCGCCCGCGCCACCGCGCTCGAGCCGGCCGCGCGCTACCCCACCGTCGACGCGCTGGTGGACGACCTCGAGCGCTGGCAGCGCCACGAACCCGTGGCCGCACGCGACGGCGGCGCCGCTTACCGCAGCGGGCGCTGGCTGCGCCGGCACTGGCGCGGCAGCCTGGTCGCGACGGCCGTGTTCGCGGCGGCGGTGGTGTTCACCTGGCGCCTGGCCGAAGAGCGCGACCGCGCCGAACGCGCCGCCGCCACCGCGCGCCAGGTGAGCGACCTGCTGGTCGGCGCCTTCGACGCCGCCGACCCGCGCCGCACCGCCGGCAGCCGCGAGATGTCGGCGCGCGAAGTGCTCGACGCCAGCGCGCGCCGCATCGACGACGAACTCTCCGCCAGCCCGGCCATCGCCGCCGAGCTGCAGCTGGTGCTTGGCCGCGCCTACCGCAGCCTGGGCCAGCCGAAGCAATCGGAGGCCCTGCTGCGCGACGCCGCCGAAGCCTTCGCTTCGCCCGCGCTGGACCAGCCCGCGCAGGCCGCGAACGCCTGGAGCCAGCTGGCCACCCTGCTGGCCAACGACCGCCGCGGCGACGAAGCGGTGGCCGCCGCGAACGAGGCGCGCCGCCTGCGCGGCCCGGCGCCCACGCCGGCGGAAGAAGCCGACACGCTCAATTCGCTGGGCATCGCCCTGACCGCGAAAGGCGACCTGCCCGCCGCGGAGGCCGCGCTGCAGGGCGCGCTGGCGCTGCGCCGCGCCGAAGGGGCCGGCGGCGTGGCCTCGGTGGTGGCGTCGCTCAACAACCTCGGCCGCGCCCAGCGCCTGCGCGGCGACGCGGCGGCGTCGGAAGCCAGCCACCGCGAAGCGCTGGCGCTGGCCGGAACGCTGGGCCCGCTGGGCCAGCCGATGGCGCAGCTCTCGCTCGACGGCATCGCCCGCGCCCTGTTGCTGGCCGGCCGCCGCGACCAAGCCTGGCCCGTGTTCGAACAAAGCCTTTCGCTGGCCGCCGAACTCTATGGCCCGCACAGCAACGCGGTGGCCGGCGCGCACAACGAACTGGCCAACCTGCTGCACGACCTGGGCCGCTGGGACGAAGCCGGGCGCCACTACCGTGCCTCGCTCGACATCGAGGCCGCGGTGTCGGGCGAAGACAGCCCGCGTTACGCCGTGGTGCTCAACAACCTCGGCGCGCTGGCCGAGGACCGCGGCGACCCGGCCGCGGCGGAAGCGCTGTTCCGCCGCTCGCTGGCGATCCGCGAAGCCGCGCTGCCGGCGGCGGACACCTCGGTGGTGCGCAGCCGCCTGAACCTGGTTCGCCTGCTGCTGCGCTCGGGCCAGCTGGACGAGGCCGGCGCGCTGCTGGCCGCGCAGGACGCCAGCGGCGTGGCGCAGGGCAATGAAGCGCTGCGCGCGCGGCTGCTGTCCGCCGAGCTGCGGTTCCGGCGCGGCGCGCTGGCCGAGGCGGAGGCGCTGCTCGACGGCGTCGCGCTCGATGACACCCCGGCGCAGCGTCCGCTGCACATCGTGCGCGAGTTGCTGCGCGCCGACCTTGCCGCCGCCCGCGGCGACGCCACCGCCGCCCGCGCCGGCCGCGAGCGCGCGCTGGCGGCGCAAGCCGCCCTGACCGGCCCGGACAGTCCCGCCGCCCGCCGTATCCAGGCCATGCTGGCGCCCGCGCCGGAACCTGCGCCGGCCCCGTGATAGGCGGCGCCACCTTCTGACGGTTGTCCTGTTGAGTGCCCGGTGGCGGGCATGCCAGGAGCCAGCCCATGAACCCGAATCGCGTCTTCCCGCCCGCCCTTGCGCTGCTCGGCCTCGCCGCGCTGGCCTTCCTGCCCGCCACCGCCAGCGCGCAGGTCCACTGCCTGGGCAGCGCCGGCGAGGCCACCGGTGCCTATCACACCGTCGCCTGCGGCAACCTCTCGCTGGCGGCCTTGCCCGGCGCCGTGGCGCTCGGGTCGTTTGCCGAAGCCAAGGAGCTCAATTCGATCGCCGTGGGTTACAGCGCCCGGGCGTGGGGCCGTGCCGCGGTCGCCATCGGCGGCAACTCCGAGGCCATGGCCTACGGCAGCGTCGCGCTGGGCGAGAACACGGAAGCCACCGGCTGGGGTGCCATGGCCCTGGGTTCGGATGCGGCGGCCTGGGGTGACGAGGGAATCGCCCTCGGCGCCAGGGCCTCGGCGTCGGCGTCCTTCTCCGTGGCGATCGGATCGGGGGCCATCAGCAACCGCGAGTGGACGGTGTCCTTTGGCAAGCCCGGCCAGGAGCGCCAGCTCGTCAACGTCGCGGCCGGCACGCAGGGCACCGACGCGGTGAACCTCAACCAGCTCAATGCCGTGGCCGCCACGGTCGATGCCGCGCACACCGCGGCCAGCGCCGCGAACACCACCGCCAACAACGCCCAGGCCACGGCCGACAGCGCGCTTTCCGCCGCGAGCAATGCGCAATCCACGGCGGACACGGCACTCTCGGCCGCCAGCAGCGCCCAGTCCACGGCCGACAGCGCGATGTCGGCGGCGAACAATGCGCAGTCCACGGCCGATGCGGCCCTGGCCGCGGCCACCGGCAACGGCGTCGCCGCGGCCAACGCGCAAGCGACCGCGGACACTGCCCTGTCTGCCGCCAACAACGCGCAGTCCACGGCCGACACCGCGCTGTCCGCGGCGAGCAACGCCCAGGCCACCGCCGACACCGCCCTGGGCGTGGCCAACACCGCGCTCGCCGCCGTCGGCGATGCCGTTGGCGTGGCGAACGACTACACCGACCAGCAGGTGGCGGCGGGCGTGGAGCAAGCGAACGACTACACCGACACCCGCGTGGCCGCCGGCGTCACCCAGGCCAATGCCTACGCCGAAGGCCGCGCCGCGGCCGCGCTCAGCGCCGCGCAGTCGTATGCCGACGCGGGCGACGCGGCCACCCTGGCCCGCGCCAATGGCTACACCGACGGCCGCTTCCAGGCCATCGAACTGGCCTTCGACCAGCTGCAGGCGGACCTCTGGGACCGTTTCGACCGCACCGACAAGCGCATCTCCCGCACCGGCGCCATGAACAGCGCCATGGCGAACATGAGCGCGTCGGCGGCGGCCATCCAGCGCAGCAACCGCATCGCGGTGGGCGTGGGCTACCAGGATGGCTACGAGGCGCTGGCGATCGGCTTCCAGCGCGCGCTCAGCGACAACGTCACGGTGACCTTCGGCGCCTCGCTCAGCGGCAACGAGCGCAGCGTGGGCGGCGGCGTGGGCGTGGGCTGGTGAGGCGCGCGCGATAGGCGGCGACAACTTCCCACGGTTGCAGGAATGAGTGCCCGGTGGCGGGCACCGCCAGGAGAACTTCCATGAACCCGATCCGACACCTACCCGCCGCGTCCGTGCTGCTGGCGTTTGCCATGGGCTGCACCCTGCCTGGCGAGGCCCGGGCGCAGGCAACCTGCCTGGGGCCGGCGACCCAGGATGCGCTGTACGACGACACCGTGGCCTGCGGCGCGCAGTCGGAGGCCACGGAATCAGGGGCGGTCGCCGTGGGCAGCTTCGCGTTCGCCAGGGGTCCCTATTCCACGGCGATTGGCTTTGGCGCGGACGCCTGGACCCGCGGTTCCGTCGCGGTCGGCACGTCGGCCCAGGTCCATGGCATCTTCGGCGTGGCCGTGGGCAGGGCCTCCTGGTCCAACGCCGAAATGGCCGTCGCCATGGGATACGAGGCCAGGGCGTTCGGCAGCTACAGCCTCGCCCTCGGCGCGAATGCCGTGGCGACGGCGGACAATGCGGTGGCCCTGGGTTCGCACTCCCAGGGGAACCGGTCCTGGACCGTTTCGATCGGCCGGCTCGGTGCCGAGCGCCAGCTGGTGAACCTGGCGGCGGGTACCGAGGGCACCGATGCGGTGAACCTCAACCAGCTCAATGCCGTCGCTGCCACGGCCAGCGCCGCCGCGGCCGCAGCGCAGGACACCGCGGACCAGGCGCTCGGCTCGGCCCAGGCGGCCAACACCGCGGCCAGCAACGCCCAGTCCACGGCGGACACCGCCCTTTCGGCGGCGAACAACGCGCAGTCCACGGCCGACGCGGCGCTGGCGGCCGCCAGCGGCAACGGGGCCGCCGCCGCCAACGCGCAGGCGACCGCCGATACGGCCCTGGCCGCCGCCGCGAACGCCCAGTCCACGGCCGACACGGCGCTCGGCGTCGCCAACAGCGCGCAGTCCACGGCCGAAGCCGCGCTGGCCGCCGCGGGCAACGCCGTGGGCGTGGCGAACGACTACACCGACCAGCAGGTCGCCGCCGGCGTGACGCAGGCGAACGACTACACCGACACCCGCGTGGCGGCGGGCGTGACGCAGGCCAATGCCTACGCCGAAGGCCGCGCCGCGGCCGCGCTCAGCGCCGCGCAGTCGTATGCGGATGCCGGCGACGCGGCCACCTTGGCGAGCGCGAACCGCTATACCGACCAGCGGCTGGGCGCCATCACCCAGGCCTTCGACCAGCTGCAGCTGGAGGTGTGGGATCGCTTCGACCAGACCGACAAGCGCATCTCCCGCACCGGCGCCATGAACAGCGCCATGGCGCAGATGAGCGCCGCGGCGGCCGCCATCGAGCGCAGCAACCGCATCGCCGTGGGCGTGGGCTACCAGGACGGCTACGAGGCGCTGGCGGTCGGTTTCCAGCGCGCCGTGCGGGACAACGTGACGGTGACCTTCGGCGCCTCGATCAGCGGCGGCGAGCGCAGCGTCAGCAGCGGCCTGGGCGTGGGCTGGTGAGGGGCGGGGGCGCGCCGCGCGGCCTGGTTTGGAGTTAGGCTGTAGCGGCAAGCCCCGACGTTCCACCATTCCCTTTGCGGAGACCTGTCATGAGCAAGACGAGCAAGATCGTTTCGACCGCCATGGCCAAGATCGGCGACACCGGCGCCGCGGCCAAGAAGGCCTGGGACAAGGCCGACCTGGCGAAGAAGGCCGGGGCCCTGGTCAGCGCCGGCGCCGGCGTGGCGGCGGTGAAGAAGGGCAGCGCGGCCGCGGTGAAGGCCGTGAAGAAGCACCCGGTCGGCACCGCCGTGGCCGCCGCCGCCGTCGCGGCCGTGGGCGCCGCGGTGTACGCGGTGAACAAGCGCAAGAAGGCCGCCGCTAAGGCCCCGGCCAAGAAGTCCACCCAGGTCGCGGCGAAGAAAGCCGCTGCGCCCGCCAAGAAGGCGGCGGCCAAGAAGGCTCCCGCCAAGAAGGCGCCGGCGAAGAAGGTCGCTGCTGCGAAGAAGCCGGCCGCCAGGAAGGCCCCGGCCAAAAAAGCCACCAAATAACCCGCCCAAGAAAATGGGGTCAGAGAACATATTTGTTTCAAACAAATATGTTCTCTGACCCCATTTTCGTTGGGGACGTCAGCGGGGCTGGGCGGCGATCCAGGCGTCCATGCGCTGCTCGAGCACGCCCAGGGGCAGGGCGCCTTCGGCCAGCAGCGCGTCGTGGAAGGCGCGCACGTCGAAGCGGTCGCCCAGCCTGGCTTCGGCGCGGGCGCGCAGTTCGCTGAGTTTCATCTGGCCGATCTTGTAGGCCAGGGCCTGGCCCGGGGTGGTGATGTAGCGGTCCACCTCGTTGGCGATGTCGAGCTCGGCCTTGGGCGCGTTGGCGGCGAAGAAGTCGATCGCCTGCTGCCGGCTCCAGCCCTTGCTGTGCAGGCCGGTGTCCACCACCAGGCGCACCGCGCGCCACATGTCGTAGGCCAGCTGGCCCATGCGGTCGTAGGGGTCGTCGTACAGGCCCATGTCGTAACCCAGGCGCTCGGCGTACAGGCCCCAGCCTTCGATGAAGGCGGTGAAGCCGCCCTGGCGGCGGAACATCGGTTGGTCCGGCATTTCCTGCGCCAGCGCGATCTGCAGGTGGTGGCCGGGCACCGCCTCGTGCAGCGACAGCGCCATCATTTCCCAGCGCGGCCGCGATTCGGGCTTGTACAGGTTCACGTAGTAATAGCCGGCGCGTTTGCCGTCGGCCGACGGGCGCTGGTAGTAGGCCGTGGTGGTGTCGGGCGCGGTTTCGGCGGGGATGGGGATCACGCCGTAGGGCGTGCGCGGCAGCTTGCCGAACACCTTCACCAGCTCGGGGTCGATGCGCCGGGTCAGGGCGCGGTATTCGGCCAGCAGCGCCTGCGGGTCGGTGTGGAAGAACTTCGGGTCGGTGCGCAGGTGGGTGAAGAAGGCCTGCAGGTCGCCTTCGAAGCCGACCTCCGCCTTCAACGCTTCCATCTCGGCGCGGATGCGCGCCACTTCGCGCTGGCCGATGGCGTGGATCTGGTCGGCGCTGAGGTCGGTGGTGGTGTACAGGCGTGCCAGGTGGTCGTAGAAGGCCTTGCCGTCGGGCAGGTCGCCGGTGGCCACGGAATCGGCGCAGGCAGGCAGGTATTCGGTGTTGAAGAAGGTTTCGAAGCGGGCCAGCGCCGGCAGCACCACCTCGTCCACCGCGGCCTTCGCTTCGGCCTGCAGGCGCGCGCGTTCATCGGCGGGAAGCGAATCGGGCATGGCCAGGAAGGGCTTGTAGAAGCTGCTGTCCGCCGCCGTGGCCACGCGCTGCGCGGCGATCTGCGCCGGCACGCGCTGCATCACGGCCTTGGGCGCCACCCAGCCGCTGGCCAAACCTTCGCGCAGCAGGGCGATGGTCTGGTCCACGAGGGTGCCGTAGCTGCGCAGGCGCGCGGTCCAGTCGGCGTAGTCCTTGGCCGATTCGAAGCGCAGCGCCGGCGCCATTTGCACGGCCAGCAGGTGCACGCCGCCGCGCTGGTCCACGGCCAGGCGCTCGGGGTGGAAGCGGAAGCCGGCGATTTCGGTTTCCAGCTGGCGGCGGTAGATGTCGTAGTTGAGCTGGTCGGCGGGCGACAGCGCGGCGCGGTCGATGGTGTCGAGCGTGGCCAGCGAAGCACGCACCGCGGCCTGCTGGCGTTCGCGCGCGGCCGGGGACAGGTCGGGCAGGCGGTCGTTGTAGCGCTTGTCGCCGAGGTAGGTGGCCATCAGCGGGTTTTCTTCCAGGCCGCGCTGCCAGTCGGCTTCGAACAGGGCGTGCAGGCGCTGGGCGGCGGCCGTGGCGGGCGCGACGGTGGCGGTGGCGGCTTCACCGGCGGCGAGGGCGGGCGGCGCGAGGGAAACGAGCGCGGCGGCCAGGGCCGCGGCGAGCAGGGTGGGTCGGAACATTCGGGACTCCATCGGGAACGAAACGGGGAATTCAGTCGTTGGGCGTGCGGCCGGCGCGGATCGACAGCGGCCAGTCCACTTCGCGCTTCTGGCCGGGGTCGCCCCAGGCCTGGGTGAAGGCGGCTTCGTGCAGGGACACCGCGTCCTTGCCGGTGTCCTTGAGGTAACGCTGGCTGGCCGACCAGGTGCGCAGGTAGGCCAGGTACTGGGCCAGCGTCCATTCCTCGCGCATTTCCAGGCGCGGGATTTCGCCCAGGGCCTCGAAGGGGAACACCAGGTGGCGGTAGCCGTCCTCGATGTGGCGGCGTTCGTGCGGCCAGTAGGGGCCAAGCGTGTCGTGGTAGAGCGCGTGGTAAACCTCGTCGACCTCGCGGCTCACGCGCGAGATGCCGTAGCACCACACCGCGCACAGGCCGCCGGGGCGCAGCACGCGCGCGGCTTCGTGGCAGAAGCGTTCCTGGTTGAACCAGTGGAAGGATTGCGCGGCCGTCACCAGGTCCACCGTGCCGCTGCGCAGCGTGCAGTGCTCGGCGGCTTCGACGCGCCAGGTGATGCGCGGGTTGGCCGGTGCGGCGGCGATCTGTTCGGGGCTGGGGTCGCTGGCGTGCACGCGGGTGAACCAGTGCGTCAGCGCCAGGCTGGCCTGGCCGTTGCCGCAGCCCACGTCCCAGACCAGGTCATGGTGACGGCACTGGTCGGCCAGCCACTGGAACAGTTCGCGCGGGTAGGTCGGCCGCGCCGCGGCGTAGTCCTCCGCATGCCCCGAAAAATGGTCCTGGAACGCCATGCCACGCCTCCCGAAAGAAAAATGGGGTCAGAGAACATATCCGTTTCAAACAAATATGTTCTCTGACCCCACTTATGGCTAGAGCGGCTCTTCGCGCCAGTGGCCGGGGCGCAGGCCCTCGAGGCGGTGCGGACCGATCGCCAGGCGCACCAGTCGCAGGGTGGGCAGGCCGATGGCGGCGGTCATGCGGCGCACCTGGCGGTTGCGGCCTTCGGTGATGGTGAGCTCGATCCAGCTCTCCGGCACCGACTTGCGGTAGCGCACCGGCGGGTCGCGCGGCCACAGCCAGTCGGGCGCGCCCACCAGCACCTGGGCCTTGGCCGGCCGCGTCATGCCGTCCTTGAGCTGCACGCCCTGGCGCAGCGCGGCCAGGTGTTCGTCGGTGGCGGTGCCTTCGACCTGGGCGAGGTAAGTCTTGGGCCAGTGGAACTTCGGCGAGCTGATGCGGGCGATCAGCGGGCCGTCGTCGGACAGCAGCAGCAGGCCTTCGGAATCCTGGTCCAGCCGGCCCGCGGCGTACACGTCGGGCGGCAGGCCGAAGTCGGCCAGCGTGGGCCGCGGGGGCTCGGCGCTGTCGGTGAACTGGCACAACACACCGTACGGTTTATTGAACGCAATCAGCATCCGGCCAGTGTACGCCGCATGGGACACTGTTGCCGGCCCCCACCGCCCCGGACCCCCATGGCCCCGACCCATCCGCTGCGCCGGCTCGCCGGCTTCGCCCGCCCGCACCGCCGCACGGCCGCCCTGGCCACGGCGTACTCCGTGCTCAACAAGATCTTCGACGTGCTGCCCGAACTGCTGATCGGCGTCGCGGTGGACGTGGTGGTGAACCAGCAGGATTCCTTCCTGGCCGGCTTCGGCATCCCCGACCCGCTGCAGCAGCTGTACCTGCTGGTGGCGCTGACGGTGGCGGTATGGGTGCTCGAATCACTGTTCGAATACCTGTACGCGGTGAAGTGGCGCGGGCTGGCGCAGGAACTGCAGCACGCGCTGCGCCAGGCCGCGTACGGCCACCTGCAGAAGCTGCCGCCGGCGGTGATCGAACGCGAGCGCAGCGGCCGGCTGATGGCGCTGATGAACGAGGACGTGAACCAGGTCGAGCGCTTCCTCAACACCGGCGCCAACGACCTGATCCAGGTGGCGGTGTCGTCGCTGCTGGTGGGCGGCGTGTTCTTCGTGCTCACCGCCGACCTGGCGGCGCTGGCCATGCTGCCGATCCCGCTGATCCTGGTGGGCGCGTTCTGGTTCCAGAAGCGGCTGGCGCCGCGTTACGCCGCCGCGCGCGAGGCGGCGGCCACTGTGTCGGCGCGTTTGAACAACAACCTCGCCGGCATGGCCACCATCCAGGCCTACACGGCGGAAGCGTTCGAAGCCGAACACCTGCGCCAGGCCAGCGATCAATTCCGCGGCCGCAATGCCGACGCCATCCGTTTTTCCGCGGCCATCACGCCGGTGATCCGCATGGCCATCCTGGCCGGTTTCGTGGCCACGCTGCTGTACGGCGGCGTGCTCACGCTGCGCGGCGAGCTGGGCGTGGGCAGCTATTCGGCGCTGGTGTACCTCACGCAGCGCCTGCTCTGGCCGCTGACGCGCCTGGCCGACATGGTGGACCTGTACCAGCGCGCCATGGCCTCGGTGAACCGGGTGATGGACCTGCTCGACACGCCGGTGCCGCCGAGCGGCACGCAGCCGTTGCCCGCGGGCCTGCGCGGCGAACTGCGCTTCGAAAGCGTGGGCCACGATTACGACGGCCGCGTGGCCGTGCAGGGCATCGACCTGCACGTGCCGGCCGGCAGCACGGTGGCGCTCGTCGGCGGCACCGGCGGCGGCAAGAGCACGCTGCTCAAGCTGCTGCTGCGTTTCATCGACCCGAAGGCGGGCCGCATCACGCTCGACGGCGCCGACCTGGCGGCGCTGGACCCGGCCGCGCTGCGCCGCGCGATCGGCTATGTGGCGCAGGAGCCCTTCCTCACCGACGGTTCGGTGGCCGACAACATCGCCTACGGCGAACGCCAGCCGGACCGCGCCCGGGTGGAAGCCGCCGCGCGCGCGGCCGAGGCGCATGACTTCATCGCGGCGCTGCCGGCCGGCTACGACAGCCCGGTGGGCGAACGCGGCGGCAACCTCAGCGGCGGCCAGCGCCAGCGCATCGCCCTGGCGCGCGCGCTTTACCGCGACCCGCGCGTGCTGGTGCTCGACGAAGCCACCTCGGCCGTGGACAACGAGACCGAAGCCGCCATCCAGCATTCCCTGGCCACCGCCGCGCGCGGCCGCACCACCCTGGTGGTGGCGCACCGCCTGAGCACCGTGCGCCATGCGAACACCATCCACGTGCTCGACGCCGGCCGCATCGTCGAATCCGGCACCCACGACCAGCTGATCGCCCGCAACGGCCCCTACGCCGCCCTCTGGCGCCTGCAAACCGGCGAAAAATAGGGTCAGAGAACATATTTGTTTCAAGCGCGCGTTCGAGGCCGGCCGGGGCCGGCCACCGCCAGCCGGCGACCCGTCAGCGCGGACAGCGCCTCCTGGAACGCTGCCGAGCCCAGCGGCTGCTCCTTGCGCGTGTATTCGCGAATGGCGTCGGTATCCGCCGACGCCGAAGCCGCATCGGCCAGCCGGTGTCGCCACAGCGCGGCGCGCAGTGCGTCGGCAGACGCCAGCGCCAGGAATACCGGGTGCGGCGTGACCCAAGGCTCCATCCGCAGCCCGAGGTGGTGGTGCACGCTGGACCACGGAAAGGCCTCGGCTTTCGCCGCCAGTCCGGCGCGCACCGGGTTGAGTTCGATGTAGGCCAGGCAGTTGAGCAGGTAGCGGTCGGTATCCACCGGAAAGGAGCGGAATCGTCCCTCCCACAGCGTGCCGGTGCGCGCGTGGCGGTCATTGTGCCGGCGCACGTAGCGTCGCCCGAGCGCCTGCATCATCCGCGCCGTGCTTCCACGCACGGCGCCACTGGCCAGAAGGTGCACGTGGTTCCCCATCAGTACGTAGCCATGGACCTGAACGTCGCTGCGCGCAGCGGCCTCCGACAGGGCCAGAAGGTAGCCCTGCCGGTCCTCGTCATCCCGGAACACGGCGGCGCGATTCACGCCGCGGTGGGTGATGTGCAGTGGAACTCCCGGAATATCGATGCGGGGGCGACGCATGGAAGCGGCACCGTGGTGGGTGTGCGTCCAGCCTGGCCCGAATGCCGCCCCGGTTCGATCAGCGAACAGGCCGTGCCCTTGCCCTCCATCGCCTGTTTAAAACCAATATGTTCTCTGACCCCTTTTCGGGGATTGGATACACTCGGGGGAACCTGACCGAGAGAGTTGCCATGACCCTGCGTTCGCTGGCCCCGGCCCTGCTTGCTGTTTCCCTTGCCACCGCGTTCGCGGCTTCCGCGCCGCAGGCGGCCGTGACGCCGGCGGCCGGCGACGGCACCGTGCTCATCCGCGCCGCGCGCCTGCTCGACGTGCGCAGCGGCAAGTGGATCGAGAACCCGAGCATCCGCGTCGAAAACGGCCGCATCACGTCCGTCGCCAGCGGCGGCGAACCTGCGCCCGGCGAACGCGTCATCGACCTGGCCGGCATGAGCCTGCTGCCCGGCCTGATCGACATGCATACCCACCTCGATTCCGACCCCAGCTACGGCGGCTACACCCACCTGCAGTTCACCGACCGCTTCTGGTCGATGCTGAGCGTGAAGCACGCCGGCGAAACCCTGGACGCCGGTTTCACCACCGTGCGCAACGTCGGTTCCGACAGCTGGAACGACGTCGGCCTGCGCCAGGCCGTGGACGAGGGCAAGATCCGCGGCCCGCGCATCGTTTCCGCCGGCTACAGCTTCGGTGCCACCGGCGGCCACTGCGATTCCACCTTCTTCCCGCCCTCGTTCGACGCCAAGAGCCCCTACAACGCCGACAGCCCCGACGAAGCCCGCAAGCGCGTGCGCGAAATCCGCAAGCACGGCGCCCAGGTGATCAAGATCTGCGCCACCGGCGGCGTGTTCTCCCGCAACACCGAGCCGGGCCAGCAGCAGATGCGCGAGGAGGAAATGCGCGCGGTGGTCGAGGAAGCGCACCAGTGGGGCCTGAAGGTCGCCGCGCACGCGCACGGTGCTTCCGGCATCAACGCCGCCATCCGCGCCGGCGTGGACACCATCGAGCACGCCAGCCTGATCGACGCCGAGGGCATCCAGTTGGCGAAGAAGAACGGCACCTGGCTGTCCATGGACATCTACAACACCGAGTACACGCAGTCGGAAGGCCGCAAGAACGGCGTGCTCGAGGACAACCTGCGCAAGGACCGCGAGGTGGCCGACATCCAGCGCGAGAATTTCCGCCGCGCCCACCAGGCCGGCGTGCGCATGGTCTACGGCACCGATTCGGGCGTGCACCGCCACGGCGACAACGGCCGCCAGTTCGCCTGGATGGTGCGTTACGGCATGACGCCGCTGCAGGCCATCCAGGCCGCCACGGTGAATTCGGCCGAGGCCCTGGGCCGCAACGACGTGGGCGTGGCCGAAGTGGGCCGCTGGGCCGACCTGGTGGCGGTGAACGGCGACCCGACGGCGAACGTGGCCCTGCTCGAAGCCATCCCCGTGGTCATCAAGGGTGGCGTGGTGGAGAAGGACGCGCGCTGACGTCCTTCCCCGGTCGGCCGGCCGTTACTCGGCCGGCGCGGCTTCCGCCTGCGGCTTCACGAAGCGCAGCGTCATGCGGTCGCTTTCGCCGATGGCGGCGTACTTGGCTTTGTCGGCTTCTTCGTGGTTGTTGCTCGGCGCCAGGGTCCACACGCCGTTCGGGTGGTCCTTGGTGTCGGCCGGGTTGGCGTTGATCTCGCTCTTTTCCTCGAGCACGAAGCCCGCCGCGGTGGCCAGGCCGACCACGTAGTCCTCCGGCAGGTAGCCCGAGGTCTTCACTTCCTCCAGCGTCTTGCCGGCGGCCGCGCGGTGTTCCACCACGCCCAGCACGCCGCCCGGGCGCAGCACGTCGAAGAACGACTTGAACATGGCGGCTTCGTTGCCGGCCATCACCCAGTTGTGCACGTTGCGGAAGGTCAGCACCACGTCGGCCGACGCCGGTTCGCCCAGCACCGGCGCGTTCGGGTCGATTTCGACGAGCGTGGCGTTGCCGTACACGTCGGCGCGCGCCGCCAGCTTCTCGCGCAGCTTGGCGTTGGCATCGGCGTAATACTTCTGGGCGCGTTCGTTACCCGACCGGGCCGGGTCGTTGATGATGCCCACGTAGCGGCCCTTGCCCTGGGCCAGCGGCGCCAGGATTTCGGTGTACCAGCCGCCGCCCGGGCTGATTTCGACCACGGCCTGGCTGGGGCCCACGCCGAAGAAGGCCAGGGTTTCGCGCGGGTGGCGGAAGGCGTCGCGGGCGCTGTTGGCCGGGTCGCGCCAGTCGCCGGCCAGGATCGCGTCCATCGGGTCGGCCTGGGCGTCGCGGTCGGCGGTGTCGTCGGTGGTGGCGTCGGCGGCCGGCGCGGCGGCGGTGTCGCCGTAGGTGCCGTCGGCCGGCGGCGCGGCTTCTTCGGATGCCGGGCTGCAGGCGGCCAGCGCGAGGGTGGCGGCGAAGGCAAGGGCGAGCGGGGTGCGGCGCATGGTGGGCTCCGGTGTCGGGCAGGGAAGGCCGCCAAGCTAGCACAGCCCTGCGTCAAGGCCGGGTTGATAGGCCAGGGCTATCGCTTACATCCAAAACATTCATTTCAGCTGAACGTGGGTGAAGTCCAGACTGCAAAGACTTCCCGTCCCATCCACCCCAGGAGAGCGCCATGTCCAACGAATCCAAGTGCCCGGTCCACCATATCGGGATGGGCAAGGGCCCGCGAAACCTCGACTGGTGGCCGAACCAGCTCGACCTGAGCCCGCTCACCGTCCACTCCGAGAAGACCAACCCGCTCGGCAAGGACTTCGACTACCGCAAGGAATTCCAGAAGCTCGACCTCGATGCGGTCATGGCCGACCTCAAGGCGCTGATGACCGACTCGCAGGACTGGTGGCCGGCCGACTACGGCAACTACGGCGGCCTGATGGTGCGCCTGGCCTGGCACGCCGCCGGCACCTACCGCATCAGCGACGGCCGCGGCGGCGCCGGCACCGGCGACCAGCGCTTCGCCCCGCTCAACAGCTGGCCCGACAACGGCAACCTCGACAAGGCCCGCCGCCTGCTCTGGCCGATCAAGAAGAAGTACGGCAAGAAGCTCAGCTGGGCCGACCTGCTGGTGCTCGCCGGCAACGCCGCGATGGAAGGCATGGGCTTCAAGACCTTCGGCTTCGCCGGCGGCCGCGCCGACATCTGGGAGCCGAACGTCGTCGACTGGGGCCCGGAAGCCGAGTGGCTGGCCACCAGCGACAAGCCGGGCAGCCGCTACAGCGGCGAGCGTGACCTGGCCAACCCGCTGGCCGCGGTGCAGATGGGCCTGATCTACGTGAACCCGGAAGGCCCGGACGGCAAGCCCGACCCGCTGGCCTCGGCCCGCGACATCCGCGAAACCTTCGCGCGCATGGCCATGAACGACGAGGAGACCGTGGCGCTCACCGCCGGCGGCCACACCTTCGGCAAGGCCCATGGCGCCGGCGACGCCTCCAAGGTGGGCGCCGAGCCCGAAGGCGCCGACATCGCCGAGCAGGGCCTGGGCTGGATCAGCACCCACGGCACCGGCAAGGGCAACGACACCATCACCAGCGGCATCGAAGGCTCCTGGACCCCGAACCCGATCCAGTGGGACAACGGCTACTTCGACGTGCTGTTCGGCTACGAGTGGGAGCTGGTGAAGAGCCCCGCCGGCGCCTGGCAGTGGCACCCGAAGGACCTCAAGCCCGAGCACCACGCGCCGTCCGCGCACGACCCGTCGAAGAAGGTCACCGTGATGATGACCACCGCCGACATGGCCATGCGCATGGACCCGGCTTACGAGAAGATCTCGCGCCGCTTCCACGCCAACCCGAAGGAATTCGCCGACGCCTACGCCCGCGCCTGGTTCAAGCTGACCCACCGCGACATGGGCCCGCGCTCGCGTTACCTGGGCAAGCTGGTGCCGCAGGAAGTGCTGATCTGGCAGGACCCGGTGCCCGAGGTCGACCACCCGCTGGTGGACGCCGCCGACGTGGCCGCGCTCAAGGCCAAGGTGCTCGCTTCCGGCCTGACCACGCAGCAGCTGGTGGCCACCGCCTGGGCGTCGGCGTCGAGCTTCCGCGGCAGCGACAAGCGTGGCGGCGCCAACGGCGCGCGCATCCGCCTGGCCCCGCAGAAGGACTGGGAAGCCAACCAGCCGGCGCAGCTGGCCAAGGTGCTGGGCGTGCTCGAGGGCATCCAGAAGGACTTCAACGCCTCCGCTTCCGGCGGCAAGAAGGTCTCGCTGGCCGACCTGATCGTCATCGCCGGCAACGCGGCGGTCGAGGACGCGGCGAAGAAGGCCGGCGTCAGCGTCACCGTGCCCTTCCACCCGGGCCGCACCGACGCCAGCCAGGACCAGACCGACGTCGACTCGTTCGCCCCGCTGGAGCCCAAGGCCGACGGCTTCCGCAATTACGCCGCCAAGGGCTTCGAGAGCAACCAGGCCGAGCGCCTGATCGACAAGGCCGCCCTGCTCACGCTCACCGCGCCGGAAATGACGGTGCTCATCGGCGGCCTGCGGGCGCTCGACGCCAACGTCGGTGGTGCCAAACACGGCGTGTTCACCGCCCGCCCGGGCGTGCTGAGCAACGACTTCTTCGTGAACCTGCTCGACATGGGCACGAAGTGGGCGCGTTCGGCCGGCGACCAGAACGTGCTCGAGGGCCGCGACCGCAAGACCGGCGCGGTGAAGTGGACGGGCACGGTGGTGGACCTGGTGTTCGGTTCGAACTCCCAGCTGCGCGCCATCGCCGAGGTTTATGCCGAGTCCGATTCCCAGGAGAAGTTCGTCAACGACTTCGTCGCCGCCTGGACCAAGGTCATGGAAGCCGACCGCTTCGACCTCCACGCCTGATCCCCGCAAACAAAAACCCCACCCGGCCTCGCGACCGGGTGGGGTTTCTTATTGGCCACGGATTTACGCGGATGACCGCGGATCAACACCGAGAGAGCAAAAAGAAAATGGGGTCAGAGAACATATTTGTTTCAAACAAATATGTTCTCTGACCCCATTTTCGATTCATCCGTGAGCGTTCGTGTCCTTCCGTGTAGATCCGTGGCAAGAACCGCTCTTACAAAGAAGCCAGGGCGGCGTTGAAGGTCGGGCTGGGGCGCATGGCGGCGGAGACCTTGGCCGGGTCCGGGCGGTAGTAGCCGCCGATGTCCACCGGCTGGCCCTGCACGGCCAGCAGCTCCCCCACGATCTTCTGCTCGTTGTCCGCCAGCGCCTTCGCCAGCGGCGCGAACTTCGCCTTCAGGGCCGCGTCCTCGTCCTGCGCCGCCAGGGCCTGGGCCCAGTACAGCGCCAGGTAGAAGTGGCTGCCGCGGTTGTCCGGGCCGCCGACCTTGCGCGAGGGGCCACGGTCTTCGTCCAGGATGCGGCCGTTGGCCAGGTCCAGCGCCTTGGCCAGCGCCGGCGCGGCGGAGTTGAGCCAGCGCTCGCTCACGTGTTCCAGCGACGCCGCCAGTGCCAGGAATTCGCCCAGCGAATCCCAGCGCAGGTAGTTCTCGGCCACGAACTGCTGCACGTGCTTGGGCGCCGAACCACCCGCGCCGGTTTCGAACAGGCCGCCGCCGGCCATCAGCGGCACGATGGAAAGCATCTTGGCGCTGGTGCCCAGCTCCATGATCGGGAACAGGTCGGTGAGGTAGTCGCGCAGCACGTTGCCGGTGACCGAGATGGTGTCCTGGCCGGCGCGGATGCGCTGCAGCGAAAGCTTCATGGCCTCCACCGGCGGCAGGATGCGGATGTCCAGGCCCGAGGTGTCGTAGTCCTTCAGGTAACGCTCGACCTTGGCGATCACCTGCGCGTCGTGGGCGCGGGCCGGGTCGAGCCAGAACACCGCCGGCGTGGCGCTCAGGCGCGCGCGGGTGACGGCCAGCTTCACCCAGTCCTGCACCGGCGCGTCCTTGGTCTGGCACATGCGCCAGATGTCGCCGGCTTCCACGGCGTGTTCGAACACCACGCTGCCGTCGGCGGCCACCACGCGGATGCTGCCGTCCACCGGCGCCTGGAAGGTCTTGTCGTGCGAACCGTATTCCTCGGCCTTCTGCGCCATCAGGCCGACGTTCGGCACGCTGCCCATGGTGGCCGGGTCGAAGGCGCCGTTGGCCTTGCAGTCGTCGATCACCACCTGGTAGATGCCGGCGTAGCAGCGGTCGGGGATGACGGCCTTGGCGTCCTGCAGCTCGCCCTTCGCGTTCCACATGCCGCCGGAGTCGCGGATCATGGCCGGCATCGAGGCGTCCACGATCACGTCGCTGGGCACGTGCAGGTTGGTGATGCCCTTGTCGGAGTTCACCATCGCCAGCGCCGGGCGCTTGGCGTACAGCGCCTCGATGTCGGCCCGGATGGCGGCCCGGGTGGCGTCGGGCAACGCGCCGATGCGGGCGTAGAGGTCGCCGATGCCGTTGTTCGGGTCGAAGCCGACCTGCTCCAGCGCGGCCGCGTGCTTTTCCAGCACCTCGCGGTAGAACTCGCCCACCGCCACGCCGAACATGATCGGGTCGGAGACCTTCATCATGGTGGCCTTGAGGTGCAGCGAGAACAGCACGCCCTGTTCGCGCGCGTCGGCGATCTGCGCGGCGATGAAGGAGGCCAGCGCGCGGCGGCGCATGACCGAGGCGTCGACGATCTCGTCGGCCTTCACCTTCACCGATTCCTTCAGCACGCGGGTTTCGCCGTCCTTGCCCACCAGCTCGATGCGCAGGCTGCCGGCCTCGGCCATCGTGGCCGAACGCTCGCTGCCGTAGAAATCGCCGTCGTCCATGTGCGACACGTGCGACTTCGACGCCGCCGACCACTTGCCCATCTTGTGCGGGTGCTTGCGGGCGTAGGCCTTCACCGACTTCGGCGCGCGGCGGTCGGAATTGCCCTCGCGCAGCACCGGGTTCACGGCGCTGCCCATGGCCTTGCCGTAGCGGGCCTTGACGTCGGCTTCCGCGGCGTCCTTCGGCTCGTCCGGGTAGTCCGGCAGCGGGTAGCCCTGGGCCTGCAGCTCCTTGATGGCCGCCTTCATCTGCGGCACCGAGGCGCTGATGTTGGGCAGCTTGATGATGTTGGCCTCCGGCCGCTTGGCCAGTTCGCCCAGCTCGGCCAGGTGGTCGCCGATGCGCTGGTCCTCGCGCAGGCGGTCCGGGAACTGCGCCAGGATGCGCCCGGCCAGCGAAATGTCGCGCGTCTCGACGGCGATGCCGGCGGCGCCGGCGAAGGCCTGCACGATCGGCAGCAGCGACTGCGTGGCGAGGAAGGGCGCTTCGTCGGTGAGCGTGTAGATGATCTTGGGCGTATCGGACATGGACGTCGTCTCGTGAAAAACACCGGCCATTGTCGCGTTTCCGCCGCCCCCGGGCAAAACACGCCCGTGGGATGGATCAGTGCGCGGGCGTAGGGTCTGCGGGCGCCGGCGCGGCGGCCCAGTCGGCTGGCGTCAGCGGCGCCAGGCCGTGGGCCAGGCGGCCCTTGTCGCACTGCGGGCTGTGCCGGCCGAATTCCCACGACGGCTCCACCGCGCGGCACACCGAGGGCCGCTGCGGGTAGATGCCGCAGTGCCCGTCCACGCCGATGGTGCCGCGCAGCGCCACGCAGCGCGGGTTGGCGCCGTCGGTGCCGCGCATGGCCAGTTCGTGCCGGCGCAGCGGCACCACCAGTTCGGCGGGAGGGCCGTCGGGGTTGTCGGGTTGGGCTTCCGACCAGTGGAAGGAGACGCGGAAGGTGGCGCAGCAGGCGCCACAGCGGACGCAGGGATGGCTCATGGGGACGGAAGTTCGTCGAAAGCCGGGGTCGGGCCATCGCAGCGCGACGTTGCCGTCGCGCCGTGAGGGAGTTGGGGGTTATTCGATGCGGAAGTTGCGGGTTTCGGCCACGCGGTCGTTCACCGCGATCTCGACGCGGTAATCGCCGGCCGGCCAGGGCTCCGGCTGCGACAGGCGGAAGCTGGCCACGGTGGGCGCCTGCGGGGCCAGGTCCTGGCGGGCCTGGGCCACTTCGCTGCCGTCGG
>Ga0154536_1151_pt8 | contig 24347 bp, 18 predicted proteins | sample RifGroF1_FD_105679 | JGI IMG/M metagenome (GOLD analysis project Ga0154536, IMG submission 105679) | Xanthomonadales bacterium GWF1_69_6 | reverse complement strand
GCTCCAGCACCGCGAACAGGCCGTGGCCGCCGCGCACGTCGCCGATGACGGCGTGGCGCGCCTGCAGGCCCTTGAGCGTGGCGAACATCTGCGCGCCCAGCCGGCGCGAGCGCTCGATGAGTCCCTCGTCCTCGTAGGCCTGCAGCGCCGCCAGGCCGGCGGCGCAGCACAGCGGGTGGCCGGCGTAGGTGAGGCCGGTCTGCAGCTGCTGCGGTTCGATCACCGCGGCCACCTCGGGCGACAGCAGCACCGCGCCCAGCGGCAGGTGCGCGCCAGTCAGGCCTTTCGCCACCGTCATCAGGTCGGGTCGCCCGGCGGCGCCGAAGCGCTGCCAGGCGAACCACTCGCCGCAGCGGCCGAAGCCCGACATCACCTCGTCGGCGATGAGCAGCACGCCGCTGTCGCGGGTGAGCGAACGCAGGCGCGGCCAGTAGGTGTCGGGCGCGACGATGCCGTTGGTGCCGGCGTTGGTTTCCACCAGCACGGCGGCCACGGTGTCGGCGCCGTGCGATTCGATCTGCCGGCCGATGGCTTCGGCCGCGCGTTCGCCGCAGCTGGCCTCGTCGCGGCTGCCGAAGGGGCAGCGGTAGGCGTAGGGCGCCGGCACGTGCAGCACCTGGAATGCCGCGGGGTCCACCTGGCGGCGCGTGCGCTCGTCGTCCGACAGCGCCATGGTGGCGTAGCTGGCGCCGTGGTAGCTGCGCTCGCGGGTGATCACCAGGCCCTGCGGCAGGTCGCGGGCCTGTCGGGCGAACTTCACCGCGTGTTCGTTGGCGTCGGCGCCGCCCAGCGTGAAATAGACGCGACCGCCTTCGAAGCCGGCCTTTTCCAGCAGGCGCTCGGCCAGCGCGCGGCGGGGTTCGGCGCCCCAGCCGTTGGTGACGAAACACAGGCGTTCGGCCTGGTCGCGGATGGCGCGCACCACGGCCGGGTGCTGGTGGCCCAGGTTGCTGCATTCGGCCAGGCTGGACATGTCCAGCAGCTCGCGGCCGTCTTCCAGCACCAGCCGGGCGCCGCGGCCACCGACCACGGTGGGCGCGTCCCACATCGCGGGCACGCACCAGGTGTGCAGGACGCTGTCGCGCTCGCGGCTGTGCAACGGAATCTCCCCCCGGGACCCTGAAATGTTCGGTAATCGAACATCTATTCGTATTGCGAACTCATTGGAATCCTCCTAGGCTCGGCCTGTCAACCAGCCCATGGACCCCGATGGCCGACGAACCGTTCGAGGACAGCGCCGACTACGTGCAGTCGCTGGCACGCGGCCTGAGCGTGCTGCGCGCCTTCAGCCGCGACCTGCCCACGCCCAGCCTGTCCGACGTGGCCATCCGCACCGGCCTGTCGCGCGCGGTGGTGCGCCGCAGCCTGATGACGCTGCAGCACCTGGGCTACGTGGGCCAGCGTGGCCGGCAGTTTTTCCTCACCCCGCGGGTGCTGGAGCTGGGCTACAGCTACCTGTCCTCGCTCGACCTCACCGAACTCGCGCAGCAGGCCATGGAACAGATGGCGCAGCGCGTGGGCGAGTCGTGCTCGATGGCCGTGCTCGACGGTGGCGACATCGTCTACGTGCTGCGCGTGCCGGTGAAACGCGTGATGAGCATCGCCCTGGGCGTGGGCGCGCGGCTGCCGGCCGCCGCCACCTCGATGGGCCGCGTCATGCTGGCCGCGCTCGAACCCGCCGAACTCGACGCCTGGCTGGAACAGCACCCGCCCAGCGCCCACACCGCGCACACGCTCACCGAGGCGCGCGCGCTCAAGGCCGAACTCAAACGCGTGCGCGAGCAGGGTTACGCGCTCACCGCGCAGGAGCTGGAACTGGGCCTGTGTTCGATCGCCCTGCCCGTGCGCACCGCCGACGGCCGCGTGGTGGCCGGGCTGAACGTGGGCATGCCCTACCGCCCCGATTCGAAGAAGCGCGCGGTCGAGGACATCCTGCCGATCCTGCACGAGACCCAGATGACCATCGAACGCGCCATCCGCCAGGGCGGCTGGCTGCCGGCGCTGCAGGGCCACGGCCGTGGCTGAGGTGTTCCTGGTCGACGCCACGCGCACGCCCTTCGGCCGCTACGGCGGTGCGCTGGCCACGGTGCGCGCGGATGACCTCGCGGCCCTGCCCATCGCCGCGCTCATGGCGCGCCACCCGTCGTTCGACTGGGCGGCGCTCGATGAAGTGATGCTCGGCTGCGCCAACCAGTCCGGCGAAGACAACCGCAACGTCGCGCGCATGGCCACGCTGCTGGCCGGCCTGCCCGTGACCGTGCCGGCGGTGACGGTGAACCGGCTCTGCGCCTCCGGCCTGGAGGCCATCGCCCAGGCCACGCGCGCCATTGCCGTGGGCGACGCCGACCTGGTGCTGGCCGGCGGCGTGGAAAGCATGAGCCGCGCGCCCTACGTCATGGCCAAGGCCGGCGCCGCCTTCGGCCGCGAGCAGCAACTGCAGGACACCACGCTGGGCTGGCGCTTCGTGAACCCGGCCTTCGAGACGCGTCATGGCGTGGATCCGATGAGCCAGACCGCCGAGAACCTGGCGCGCGAACACGGCGTCAGCCGCGAACGCCAGGACGGCTTCGCCTGGCGCAGCCAGCAGCGCGCCGCGCACGCGCAGCGCGAAGGCTGGCTGGCCGAGGAAATTTCCCCGATCGTGGCGGGCCAGGGAAGGCGCGCCACGACCGTTTCGCTCGACGAACACCTGCGCCCCGACACCACGCCCGAGGCGCTGGCCGCGCTGTCGCCGCTGCTGGGCACGGGCACGTCCATCACCGCCGGCAATGCCTCGGGCCTGAACGACGGCGCCGCCGCGGTGCTGCTGGCCTCGGGTGACGCGGTGGCGCGGCACGGCCTGCAGCCGCTGGCGCGGGTGCTGGGCCAGGCCGCGGCCGGCGTGGAGCCGCGCATCATGGGCATCGGCCCGGTGCCGGCGATCCAGCGCCTGCTGCCGCGCCTGGGCCTGTCGCTCGACGACTTCGACCGCATCGAAATCAACGAAGCCTTCGCCGCCCAGGTGCTGGCCTGCGCCCAGGCCCTGGGCCTGCCCGACGACAGCCCGCGGCTCAATGGCAACGGCGGCGCCATCGCCCTGGGCCATCCCCTGGGTGCCAGCGGTGCGCGCCTGGCCATGACCGCCGCGTATGCACTGCGCCGCCACGGCCAGCGCCGCGCCCTGGTCAGCCTGTGCGTGGGCGTCGGCCAGGGCCTCGCGCTCGCCCTCGAACGCCCCTGACCCGGACCCGCGCATGAAACACCGCCCCGCCCTGCTCGCCCTGGCCCTGCTGCTCGCGACCACGGCGGGCGCCACGCCGCCGCAGGCGCCGGAGCACGAACGCGCGCGCGGCCGCGAGCTGCTGCGCCTGCTCATTGAAACCGACACCACGCCCCGGGCCGGCACCACCGCCGCGGCGGAGAAACTCGCCGCGCGTTTCCTCGCCGAAGGTTTTCCGCGCGAAGACGTGCAACTGCTCGGCGACGACCCGCTGCGGAAAAACCTGGTGGTGCGCCTGCGCGGCCGCGGCGAGCGCAAGCCCATCCTGCTGATGGCCCACCTGGACGTGGTGGAAGCCCGCCGCGAAGACTGGACGCTCGACCCGTTCGCGCTCACCGAACGCGAAGGCTGGCTTTACGGCCGCGGCACCATGGACATCAAGGGCGGCGCCGCCGGCGCGGCCGCCACGCTCATGCGCCTGCGCGCCGAAGGCACCGTGCCGCGCGGCGACTTCCTGCTGCTGCTCACCGCCGGCGAAGAAGACGGCGTGGCCAACGGCATCCAGTGGCTGCTGGAAAACCGCACCGACCTGCTCGACGCCGCCTACGCCATCAACTTCGACGGCGGCGGCCCCGAGGTGCGCGGCGGCCAGCCGGCGGTGCTGCCGGTGCAGACCGCCGAGAAGGTCTACCTGAGCTATACCCTGGAAGTGCGCAACCCCGGCGGCCACAGCTCGGTGCCCACGCCCGACAACGCCATCCACCGGCTGGCGAAGGGCCTGGCCGGCCTGGCCGCCTTCGAACTCCCGCTGCGCACCAACTCCGCCACCCGCGGCCATTACGCGCGCCTGTCGAAACTGGAAACCGGCGCCACCGCCGCAGACATGGCCGCCGCCGCCCGCCTGCCCCAGGACGAAGCCGCCCTGCGCCGCCTGGCCGCCCGCTCGGCCTACGACAACGCCCAGTTGCGCACCACCTGCACCCCCACCCTGCTCGAGGGTGGCCACGCCGAAAACGCCCTGCCCCAGCTGGCCCGGGCCACGGTGAACTGCCGGATGCTGCCCGACGAGGACCCGGCGCAGGTGGACCGCTGGCTGGCCGACGCCGTCGCCGACCCCGGCATCACGATCCGCCGGGTGGCCGAACCCACGCCCAGCCCGCCCTCGCCGGTGGACGAGGCCCTGTTCCAGGCCATCCGCGAGGCCGCCGCGCCGCTCTGGGGGCCGATCCCGGTGGCGCCCTACATGTCGGCCGGCGCCACCGACAGCCTGTTCCTGCGCGCCGCCGGCCTGCCGGTGTACGTCTTCAACGGCATCCCCTACGACGTGGACGACGACCGCTCCCACGGCCAGGACGAGCGCATCGGCGCCGCCGCCTACGACCAGTCCCTGGAATTCACCCACCGGCTGCTGGGGGGGCTATGAGGGACTATCCCGCGGCCCGCGACAACGTTAGATTCGGGTGAAGACCCCATGACCCCGGGAGCCGCCAGCATCGCCATGGCCACCGCCGAGCCCACCGCCGGTTTGGACGAGGCGCTTGCGCACGCCACCCGGCTGCTTGAAACCCAGCCCGCGCTCGCCGGCGAACAGGCACGCGAAATCATCACGGCCGTCGGCGAACACCCGATGGCCGTTTTGATTCTGGCGGTCTCGCACCGCCTGCAGGGCCAGCTGCAGCCCGCGCTTGATGCGCTGCGGCCGCTGGTGGCCAGCCAGCCGAACTGGGCGCTGGCGCACCATGAATTGGGCATCGCGCTCGGCCTGGCGGGCGACACCGCCGGCGCCATCGCCGCGCTGCGCCGCGCCGTGTGGCTCAAGCCAGGCCTGCCGCAGGCCTGGCGCGCACTGGGCGACCAGCTCGCCGCCGCCGGCGAACTCGACGCGGCCGACGAGGCCTATGCCAGCCACGTGCGCTTCTCCACCCGCGACCCGCGCCTGCTGGCCGCCGCCTCGGCCCTGCACGCCAACGAACTGCCCAAGGCCGAAGCGCTGCTGCGCGAACACCTGGCCGCCGCGCCCACCGACGTGGCCGCGCTGCGCATGATGGCCGAACTGGCCGCGCGCATCGGCCGCCAGGAAGACGCCGAACGCCTGCTCGAACGCTGCCTGGAACTCGCGCCGGGCTTCCTGGCCGCGCGCCAGAACTACGCCCTGGTCCTGCACCGCGGCAACAAGCCGCGCGAGGCGCTGGCGCAGATAGACCGGCTGCTCGCCACCGACCCGCGCAACCCGAATTACCGCAACCTCAAGGCCGTGGTGCTGTGCCGCACCGGCGACTACGAGCAGGCCATCGCGCTCTACGACGGCATCCTGCGCGAGCACCCGGGCCAGTCGAAGATCTGGCTCAGCCAGGGCCACGCGCTCAAGACCGCCGGCCACACCGAGCGCGCCATCGCCGCCTACCGCCGCAGCCTGGCGGTGGACCCGTCCTGCGGCGAAGTCTGGTGGAGCCTGGCCAACCTCAAGACCTTCAAATTCAGCGACGAGGACGTGGCCGCCATGCAGGCCCAGCTCGCGCGCCCGGGCCTGTCGCCCGAAGACGTGCAGCACCTGCACTTCGCGCTGGGCAAGGCGCTGGAAGACCGCGCCGACTACGCCGCCTCCTTCGGCCATTACGACCAGGGCAATACGCTGCGCCGCGCCCAGCTGCACTACTCGGCCGACGACACCACGGCGCGGGTGGAGAAGATCGAACGCACCTACACGCCGGCCTTCTTCGCCGCGCGCGCCGGCGCCGGGGCGCCCGAGCCCGACCCGATCTTCGTGCTGGGCCTGCCGCGCGCCGGCTCCACCCTGGTCGAGCAGATCCTCTCCAGCCACTCGGCGGTGGAGGGCACGATGGAGCTGCCCGAGGTGATCTCGATCACCCGCGAGCTGCGCAAGCTGGGCGAGGCCGGCCAGTCCCTGCCCTACCACGACGTGCTGGCCTCGCTCGACCCGGACCGCCTGCGCGAGCTCGGCCAGCAGTACCTCGAGCACACCCGCATCCAGCGCAAGACCGGCGCGCCGTTCTTCATCGACAAGATGCCGAACAACTTCATGCACATCGGGCTGATCCACCTGATGCTGCCGAACGCGCGCATCATCGACGCCCGCCGGCACCCGCTGGCCTGCTGCTTCTCGGGCTTCAAGCAGCACTTCGCCCGCGGCCAGGCCTTCACCTATTCGCTGGCCGACATCGGCCGCTACTACGCCGACTACGTGCGCCTGATGGCGCACTACGACGCCGTGCTGCCGGGCCGGGTGCACCGCGTGTTCTACGAATCCATGGTGGACGACACCGAAACCGAGGTGCGGCGCCTGCTCGACTACTGCGGCCTGCCCTTCGAGGAAGGCTGCCTGCGCTTCTTCGAGAACAAGCGGCCCGTGCGCACCGCCAGCTCCGAGCAGGTGCGCCAGCCCATCTACCGCGACGGCGTCGACCACTGGCGCCACTTCGAGCCCTGGCTCGAGCCGCTCAAGGACGCCCTGGGCCCCGTGCTCACGGCCTATCCCGCGATACCCGCGTTCCACTGAAGCAACACCCACACCAACAAAGCAAGCCGAGGGGAAGGAAATGAGCAAGCAAACAAGCAAGCGGCGGGGCGCGGGGACGGCGCGCACGCTGTCGCGCGCCTCGCTGGCGGCCGCGATCTACCTGGCGATCGGCTCCGCCGCGTTCGCCCAGGAAGCCGCGCCGGAAGCCGAGCAGCAGGCCGTCACGCTCGACGAGGTCACGGTGACCGCGCAAAAGCGCGCCGAGAACCTGCAGAAGGTGCCGATCAGCCTGCAGGTGCTGGACTCCCAGCGCCTGGACGACCTGAACGTCACCAACTTCGAGGACTACGTCAAATACCTGCCCTCGGTCTCCTACCAGACCTTCGGCCCCGGCTTCGCGCAGATCTACATGCGCGGCGTGGCCTCGGGCGGCGACGGCAACCACTCCGGCTCGCTGCCGAGCGTGGGCGTCTACCTCGACGAACAGCCCATCACCACCATCCAGGGCCCGCTGGACATCCACATCTACGACGTCGAGCGCGTCGAGGCGCTGGCCGGCCCGCAGGGCACGCTGTACGGCGCCAGCTCGCAGGCGGGAACGCTGCGCATCATCACCAACAAGGCCGATCCCAGCGGCTTCGAGGCCGGCTACACCGTGGGCCTGGACTCCACCAGCAACGGCGGCATGGGCCACGTGGCCGAAGGCTTCGTGAACCTGCCGATGGGCGAAAACGCCGCCATCCGACTGGTCGGCTGGAAGGAGAAGGAGGCCGGCTACATCGACAACGTCTCCGGCAGCCGCACCTACCCGTCCTGGGACGCCGACTCGGGCGGCAACGGCACCGAGTTCAACGACGACCTGGCCGGCAAGGACTACAACGACATCGACACGATGGGCGCGCGCATCGGCGCGGTCATCAACCTGGGCGACAACTGGACCATCAGCCCCACCGTGATGCACCAGCGCACCGAGGCCGGCGGCTTCTTCGCCTTCGACCCGGTGGTCGGCGACCTCGAGGTCACCCACTTCAACCCCGAATACTCGGACGACCAGTGGACCCAGGCGGCGCTGACGATCGAGGGCAAGATCGGCAACTTCGACGTCACCTACGCCTTCGCCCACCTCGACCGCGACGTGGACGGCGCCTCGGACTACAGCGACTACGCCTTCTGGTACGACACGCTGGGCGGCTACGGCGCCTACTTCTACGACAACGACGGCAACCTGGTGAACCCGTCGCAGTACATCCAGTTCCGCGACCAGTACAAGAAGTCCAGCCACGAGATCCGCATCTCCTCGCCGCAGGAGAACCGCGTGCGCTTCGTCGGCGGCTTCTTCTTCCAGCAGCAGGACCACGACATCCAGCAGGACTACCGCATCGACGGCATCGCGGACTTCCTGCACGTCACGGGCTGGCCGAACACGATCTGGCTGACCAAGCAGTTCCGCGAGGACGACGACCAGGCGGTGTTCGGCGAAGTGAGCTTCGACTTCACCGACCGCCTGACCGGCACCCTCGGCGCCCGCCACTTCCAGGCCGACAACAGCCTCAAGGGCTTCTTCGGCTACAGCGCGGGCTACAGCAGCGGCACCGGCGAGGCGGCCTGCTTCGACGAGACCGACTTCAACGGCGCGCCCTGCATCAACCTCGACAAGAAGGTGGACGAGTCGGGCACCATCGGCAAGGCGAACCTGACCTTCCAGGTGGACGACACCAAGATGGTCTACGTCACCTGGTCGGAGGGCTTCCGCCCGGGCGGCATCAACCGCCGCGGCACGCTGCCGCCCTACCTGTCGGACTACCTGACCAACTTCGAGATCGGCTGGAAGACCACCTGGGCCGACAACCGCCTGTCGTTCAACGGCTCGCTGTTCCGCCAGGACTGGGAGGACTTCCAGTTCTCGATCCTGGGCGCGAACGGCCTGACGGAAATCAAGAACGCCAACCAGGCGCAGATCGACGGCATGGAGCTGGAGCTGAACTGGGCGGCCAGCTACAACCTGAGCATCGGCGGCGGCGTGGCGTTCTACGACGCGAAGCTGACCGACAACTACTGCGGCTTCACCGACGACGACGGCAACCCGGTGACCGATTGCGCCGACCCGGAGGCGCCGAGCGGCACGCAGCTGCCGGTGACGCCGAAGTTCAAGGGCAACCTGATCGCGCGCTACTCGTTCGACCTGGCGGGCGGCGAAGCCTACTGGCAGGCGGCCCTGTCGCACGTGGGCGAGCGCAAGTCGGACCTGCGCCTGCTCGAGCGCAGCATCCTGGGCGACCTGGGCGCTTACACCACCGCGGACTTCTCGGCGGGTTTCCGCAAGAACGACTGGTCGGTGGACCTGTACGTGTCGAACCTGTTCGACGAGCGGGCCGAGATCTTCAAGTTCACGGCCTGCGGCGAGACGGTGTGCGGCGCCTCGGGCGTGGACCCGGTGTACACGGACGGCCAGGTCTACACGGCCACCATCCGCCCGCGCACCGTGGGCATCCGCTTCTCGCAGTCGTTCTGAGGCGAGTGGCAAGGGCGGGCCTTCGGGCCTGCCCTGCTTCCAGGACCCCGGCTACGGCCCTAGGCGTTCACTTAATGTGTTGAAATACCCTCTTGGCGGCGCCCCCACACGGGCGCCGCATCCTTTTGAGGGTGGGGATGGGAAGCAAGGGCATAAAACCCGAAACGCCGTGGTGTCCGCCGGCAGTCGACGGCATTGACGTCAATACCTGCCGCACGCCCAGATGCGAGAACTTCGGGATACCGCCCATACCGCGCGCTTCCGGTCGCCGCGTCGACGCCGAGATTCACGGTTACACGCGATATGGCACGGGCGATGGGCCGCTGGGCAGCATTGCGTTGAAGTGTGGCCGCTGTGGCTCGGTCAACACCATGTTGAACAATGCAGCCATCGCCGAGGAACTGGCTCGCTTCAACATTCCGATCAAGCAGCCGGCATGCCGTACCGCCACATGCGAGAACATGGGCATCGCTGCTGCGAGTGACCCCAGCCGGTACCACCAGTTCGGACGCACGAATGCAGGGTCACCGCGGTGGCGCTGTCGCGCGTGTGGCTCGACCTGTTCAGCGTCGAGCCGCGGGGGACGCCGCCTACGATTGCCCGAGGCCAGCGAGGACGTGCTGCGGCTGCTCGTCAACAAGGTGCCCATGCGGCGAATCTGTGAAGTCGCTGGATTACACCCCCAGGTGCTCTACGACCGAATCTCGCGCTTGGCAACTCAGTTCCGCGCTCTGTCGGCACACTACGAGACTTCTGCACTGTCTAGTACACGATGGACACGCCTGCACCTGAACACGGATCGCCAGACGCACACCCTCAACTGGGGCACGGCGCTGGAACGACAGCCGATCGTGCTATTGGCCATCGCCACGGCGGACGTGTCGTCCGGTTACGTCGTGGCTCAGCACCTGAACTACGACCCTGACGCCAACCCAAGGGCGACAGAGCTGCTGGCATACGCAGCCGGCGATCCTCAGCGGCGTGCCGCATTCCGCCAGTATGCGCGGCTATGGCTTCCCTACGAGTCCGCTGACGACGGCGACTCAACGCGACCAAAGAGCGCTTCGGAGCTGCGGGTGCCGGGCGTCGGTGGGATTGTGCACGAGAACTACACAATGGCCGCGCACCTGCAGGCGCTCAAACCCTGGGTGGCACAAGCGGGCTATGTGCAATTCAGCCTCGATCTAGACCCCCTGCTGGACCGCCTGTGCCTCCTCACGTTCTCCGAACGTGTTCGAGACGGGACGCTCGACGCCTTTTTGGTGCGCATCAACAAGGACATGACGGTTGCCCAGCGCAGGCAGGCACTGGCAGAGGCCGAAGCCGAACTCGATCGACTGCGCGGTCAGTGGCCCCAACTCACGGACAGCGACCTGATCCGGACGGTCTTGGCGGAGAGCTTGGAAGAGGCCCGGGCACAGGGTTTACCGCCGGGCCGGGTGTGGATCCGGCACCCTTTCCCCACCATGAGCGAGCCCCAGCGCTCGGTTCAACCGCTGACCGATAACGGCCGGCGCCCGGACGCGCAGCTGGTCGCTGGCATGGCTCGCGCAACATTGCGGGCGCTGGATCGCTACTTCATGCAGGTGCGGCGCAAGATCAACGTCCTGGAGCGCCCGATTCACAGCGCGAGCGCCAGTGGCCGCGCGTGGCATGGATACAACGCCTACAGCCCGCGTGTCGTGGCTGAGACGCTGGACATCTTCCGGGTGGTCTACAACTTCCACCTGCGTGGGCAGGACGGCAAGACACCGGCGCAGCGGTTGGGCCTGGCCGAAGGGCCGCTGTCCCTGACCGAGTTGTGCGCGAACTCGCCGGTGTCCTACTCGTTGCCGCCGGGCAGGAAGTAGGGCCTGAGCTCGGCCGGATTGCGCAGAACGACCCAATGGGAGCTGGAGGCTACCGGCACCTTGGCGTCCAGGCCGTAGCGCCGGGCGAAATGACCGGCCAGGCACTGGCGCAGCTCGACCGACCACACCCATTGCTTGCCCACGCGCTTCATGCCGAACTCACGCGCGACCACCGACTGCTGGTGGGCGTTGAGCTTGGGGTGCGGCACGACATGCGCCGTCACGTGCTTGTGCCAGCCCGCATCGTCGCTGGCCGGGACCGGGGTGCTGCCTTCGCTTTTCCCCGCCGCGCTGATACGCGAGATCACGAAGCTGCGGAAGCTTGCCGAGTCGCTGTCATAGGCCCGCACATACCAGCGTAGCCCGGTGTTGATCAGGGCATGCGGCCACAGCGTGCGCGTGCTGGGACCCTCAGCACGCATACCCAGGTAGGTCACGGCCAGCCCATGCCCTTGATGGATGGCGCGCACGAGCTGCTTGAGCACCGTCTTGTCGATCCCCATCGCCGGCGACGGCAACGCCCCGACCTGAACGGTGCCGCCCGTCAGCGGCAGCAATGCCGCGCCCTGGCTGTCGGCCCGAGCCTGCAGCAGACCCAGGTACTCCCCCGGGTCATCCGAGGCAAATCGCGGCTTGAAGTTGGGGCCAGCGACGTAGCCCCTCAGCTCCGGCCGAAAGTCGATCGCCTCCGGGAAGCGCTCCAGGTAGTAGCGCATATCGCGCGAGACGTGGTTGGGGGCGATCCGAAAGACATCGGACACGCGCTGTCGCCGCACCAGGCCCTCCCAGAGCAGTACGACCTCTACAAAGCGCAGGCGTTCCTCGAGAGCGAAGGCGGGTTGGCTGATGGTCGAGACAGTCCCCATAGAATATGTAGAGCCCGCCGAATATGTAGAGTCCGTATGTTGCGTATAGTACGCAACTTATGTATCTTGGCAAGCAGGGAATTTCCGGTACGGTTCAGTGAAGAAGGAGCTGGGCTCACAGATGTCTGCGGACCACCTCTCGCAATGGCTGGATCAGCTGGGCTACAGCGCCGAGGCTGAGGCGCTGCACCGGGCGGGCGACGTCATTTCGCCTGCTCACCCGTACGCGCTCGAGATGCACGCCATGTTGCAGCCGCAGGGCGCCATCCAGGCCCAAGCGGTTTTCGACGTCGAGGGCGTGCCGACGGTGGTATTCGTGTCCGAGCGCGATGGTCGCCCCCTGACCGGGGCCGAGCTCGACGGCGTGCGCCAGCGGCTGTGGAACCAGAACCTGGCCACCGTGGTGATCGCCATCGACGGTGATCGCGCCTGCGCGCTGCCCGTGCGTCGTTTGCGGCGCGCAGAGCAGCCGCTCGCGCTGGCTAACGCCCGGCCGGATGGCCCCTTCTCCGCGGCGGAGGTGCGATCTTCTGATCTGTCCAAGCGGCTGCCGGCCTGGTTCGATGCCAAGGCACGCGTGGATCGCAAGCTGCTCGAGAATCTCTCGGCCGCCGTTCGTCAGCTGGTGGCGGTCGGCCTGGACCGACTGCAGGCGCAGGCGCTCATGGGCCAGGTTCTTTTCGTCTCCTACCTCGAGCACCGCAATATCGTCAGCGACATTTACCGCTCGCGCCGCGGCGTGGGCACCTTGCACGCCCTGGTGAGCGCCGGCGACCGGGCGGGGGTGGCGACGCTGATCGCGCAGTTGCGCACCGATTTCAATGGCGACTTCCTGAAGGCCCCGGACCCGGCGGGTGAGCCTGCGGCGACGTCTGTCCTGGATCCGTGGGAGGCGCTGCCCGACAGTGGGTACGACTTGCTCGACCGCTTCCTCAGTCGTGTGGACCTGGTGACCGGGCAAGGCGACCTGTGGAACTACAACTTCAGTTTCATCCCGGTAGAGCTGCTCTCGGGCCTCTACGAGTCCTTCCTCAGCGCCCAGGAGCAAGCCCAGGATGGGGCGTATTACACGCCACGCCATCTGGCGACGCTGACTCTCGATGAGGCCTTTGCCGCTTCCCCCGACCCGCTCCAGGAGGTCATTTTTGACGGCGCTTGCGGATCGGGCATTCTGCTCACGACCGCCTACCGCAAGTTGATCGCGCTGAGTGAGGCCAGGTTGGGCCGGCCGCTCGGTTTTGCCGCCCGTCGCGATCTGCTCTTGCGCCAGATCTTTGGCGGCGACACGAACCCGATGGCGTGCCGCGTCACGGCCTTCAGCCTCTACCTGTCCCTGCTAGAGGGCCTCAATCCGGCGGACGTGCTCGAGGCACAGGAGCGAGACGACGTGAAGCTGCCGCGCTTGCGAGGCAGCAACCTGTGCGATGGCCCGTCGGCCGACTTCTTCAGCGACGCGCACCCGTTCGCCGGCAAGCGGTTCACGCTGTGTGTCTCCAATCCGCCGTGGAAGGAGGCCTCCGGTGAGGCCACGTCGGCCGACGATTACGCCGATGCGGTTCAGATGCCGGCGGTGCTTCGCCAGGTGGCGGGGATCTACGCGGTGCGTGCCCTCGATTTCCTCATCGAGGGGGGCACCCTTTGCCTGATCTTGCCGATCAACCAGTTGCTGGGTGCCGGCGCCAAGCGCTATCTGCCCTATCTGTTTGATCGCATTGCGCCGCGCCGCCTGATCAACTTTGGCGACCTGCAGGCCTTGCTGTTCCCGACTGCCGAGAACACCTGCCATGTCCTGGTGGCGTCGCGTCGTCCCAGCGCACAGATCGGCCGCGTGCCTTTCACCGAAACCTTCGACTACTGCGTTCCCAAGGCCGATCTGAGCCTTGCCTTCGGACGGCTGACCCTCCAGTCGGCGGACCGGCACGAGCTGCAGACGCAAGCCGTGCAGGAGGACCCCTCGCTCCTCACCACCTTCATGTGGGGCGATGCCAATGACCTGGACCTGCTGACCCGGCTTTCGCTGGGAGGCACGCTGGGAGACTTCTGGAACGGCGGAAAGCGTGCGCGTTGGCGGAACCGGAAAGGGGTGCATTTTGTCGACCGCAAGCGCAGTCCAGACGATGCTGGCCCGCTCCGGGAGATCCCCTATGTCAGCACCGAAGGCCTCAAGGCGGGCGTGCCGGTACTGCATGACAGCCAGGCCACCGGGTGGCCCGCCGACCAGGACACGGTGGTGGGCCTGGATTCGGTGCTGCCGCTGTTCGACGGTCCGCGCGTGCTCTACCCGGACGGGTTCTCGAAGGGTGAGCACAATGTGCGGGCCGTCTTTGTGGATGGCCCCCTGTCCTTCAAGAGCTCGATCGGCGTGATCGCGGGTCCGCGCGAGGACGAGGCGCTGCTGCGCTTCGTGGCGATCTTCCTGCGCTCAAGCCTGGCGCGCTACTTTCTGATGCTCACGTGCACCAAGATGCTGTCCGAGCGCAATGGCGTCCATCTGGACGACATCGAGGCGTTCCCCTTCTTCACGCCCGAGCACGCCCCGGACCCGGCGCGGGCACAGGCCGCGCTGGACCGCGCGGCCGCGTTCTCCCGCGAACTCGAACGCCTGCCCTCGCCCCACGCCCAGACCATGCGCTTCCAGGACGAGAGGGACGCGTTGGACGAGCGGGTCTTCGACTATTTCGGCCTCTCGCCGAGCGAGCGCGCCATCGTGCGCGAATCGGTGACGGTGCTGATGCCCTCGATCCGGCCCCGCAGCTACAAGGGGCTTTACACGCCGCTGCAAAAGCCCGCATCGGCGCAGGCGCTTGCCGGCTACGCGAAGGCCTTGGGGGACAACCTAACGCTGTGGCGTGACCGCATGGGCGGCGTGGGTCACTTCGCCGTCGCCGTCGTCGCGACTGACCCGGCGCGAACCGGCGCGCTCGGCGTGGTGCGGGTTCAGTACCTGCCGGAGGGCACCTCGCCGGCGGATGTCCGCTGCAGCGTGGATGATGCCCTCGTGCAGGAAACCCTGCAGGCCCTGCGGCGTGAGGCGCTGGACGTCGTCCAGCGCCCGGATGGCCTCCGTTGGGTCCCCGACCAGATCCTGTGGACACCGCGTGGCCTGTACCTGGTGCGGCCCCTCACGCAGCGCGGCTGGCTGCTGCGCACTGCCCTGCGCGATGCCGAACGCATTGTCCGGCAGGTCCAGCGCCTTGCGTCGCGCGAGGCGGCGGCTGCATGAGTGCGGGCCTGGAGTGGCTCGCGGCCTTTCCGCATGCCGAGGCCCAGCGCGCCGTTAGCGCCGTACACGCAAGCTGGACGCAGCTGGCATCCCGTTCGCGCTCCAACTTCAATCCCGCCATCCCGGAGCCCAAGCTGACCCGGGTCCTCAAGCAGCACGCCGAGCGCGTGACCGCGCGTCAGCTCGGCCTGCTGGGCTACTGGGGCGCGGAAGGTGTGGACAACGACGTGGACTTCGAGTCCGGCGAAATCACAGGCGAGACGCGCACCGACATCCTCTACGCCTGGAACGATGAGGCGCGCAGTCTGCGCCTGGTGTTCGAGTTCAAGCGCGTCAGCCACTTGGCCGAGTCGCGAAAGAAGTACTACGGCAAGGGCGGCCTCCTGCGATTCGTGACTGGCACCTATAGCCGCGGTCAGGCCGTGGCCATCATGTCGGCGATCCTGATCTCCGAGCCGGTCGAAACCCAGGCCGCGCTCAAACGCAGCTTGCAACAGGCCCCGACGGCAGCCTTGCTCCGCATGGTCGCCGGCAGCGATAAGTCGTGGCTGCATGAGCCCTCCAGTTTGTTCCCTGCCGAGTGCGCGTTTGACACTGAGCACCTGCGGCCGGGCGAGTTGGGGCCTACCCATCGCACGATTCGGGTCGCACATCTGTTTTTGCCGTTCGGGTATCCGGTAGCGGCGCGCAAGCGAGGGACCCGGGACGCGACGCTGACGGCATTGGAAGGCGAGTAGGCTGCTTCGCGCCGCGCGTTCTCTGCCAAACGTCCTGACTGATTCCCAGATGTCCTGCTTGATCCGAGGATCCCGTTGACCCGGGTGGCGAAGAGACACCGCCGGGCCGCCGGTTGCTCCGCTTTGTACACCCGTGTCGTCCCTAGGAGGCCTGCCGATGACATCGCCACCCGCCGCGCTGCTGGCCCTGGACGGCCGGCACCTGGACTCGCTGACGCCGGCCGAGCTGGCGGTGTTCCAGCGGTATCGCAACGGCCGCCCCAAGGACGGACGGCCGTGGATCTCCGTCGGGCTGGGCACTCCGCTTCTCGATCCGAGCGCCCTACTGAGCGCCCCGACCCAGGCGCAGGCCGACGAAATCCTGAGAAACGCCGGCGCGGTCATCTGTGTGCGGGTCTACGACTAGTCGGCCGAGGTGGCGAGTGCCGGGGCGATGCCCGCGTCCGCCCAACGCTGACAAGCCCGATGGCGCTGACACAGGCGAAACCGGTTCGACGCTGCCCGGCAAATCTAGACGACTGCCTTTACAAGGGAAACATCCCTGTGAGGTATCCCGCGGTTGACAGGGGCGTCGGCGCTCCCTCAGGCTAGCGTGATGCGTCCTTTGTCTGCCCACTGCCTGCGGTTCCTGCGCATGAGCGCCCTGATGCTGCTCCTCCTGAGCATCATGACGAGGCCTATGGTGGAGCAGATGGGCGGGATCCATGAGGTGGAACATGCTGTGCTGGCGGCGGCTGACGCGAACCACGGGCACGACCACGCCGACCACGACCCAGCCACCGATCCCGACCACACCAAGGGCTTCCATGGCCTGATGCACCAGGCCGAATGCGGGGCCACCGCCGCGCTTGCCTCCTCTTGGGCGGTAGCGCTGGCCATTCCGCCGGCGGATGCACCGCCGTTGCCTGGAGCGGCGGCACCCCGGCTCGGCATTCCCGCGACGCCCTTCCGACCTCCCATCGCCTGATCGACGCTCGGCCGCCCTGACGCGGCTCGTTCCCTGTCGTCCGTCGATCCCGGAGGTTTTCCGTGAAATTGCGTTACCTGCTTGTCCTGGCGCTCGCCGGGACGTGCGGCTTGGTCCCATTGGGCCAGGCCGCCGAACCCCTTCGTCTTCCCGAGGCGGTTGCCCGCGCCTTGGCCGCAAACCCCACCGTCGCCGTGGAGTCGGCGCAGCTCCAGGCCGTCCGGGCCCGGAGCGCCCGAGATACCCTGCCGCCGCCCTACGTCGTGGGCGGCGAGTTCGAGAACTTTGCCGGCAGCGGCAGCCTGCGCGGCGCGGACTCCGCCGAGACCACGCTGCGCATCAGCCGCGTGATCGAGCTGGGCGGCAAGCGCGCTGCCCGCGAGGCGTTGGGCGATGCCCAAATTGGCCAGCAGGCGCAGCGGGTGCAGCAGGCCCGCATCGATATAGCGAGCCGAACGACCGCCCGGTTCATCGAGGTCCTCGCCGATCAGCAGCGCTTGGACTACGCCCGCGAACGGGTGTCCCAGGCCGAGCGCACGCGGCGCGAAGTCGCGGCCTGGGTAAGGGCGGCGCGCAACCCCGAGACCGACCTGCACGCGGCGGAGCTGGCGGTGGCCGAAGCGCGGCTGGAGTTTGAGCACGCCGAGCACGAGCTGGACAGCGCCCGCATGACCTTGGCCGCCAGTTGGGGGGCCTCCACTGCCGATTTCGAAGCCGTTGAAGGAGACCTGCAGGCCTTGCCGAAAGTTGACGATTTCGCAGCGCTCGCCGCACGGCTTTCGGAGACACCCGAGCAACTGGCCAACCGCCTGGAGGCGGAAACCGTGGCGGCCCGCCGCCGCGTTGGCGAGGCCAGTCGCTCGCCCGATGTAAACCTCAGCCTCGGCGTTCGCCGGATCGAGGGCCTGGATGACCAAGGCCTCGTGATGTCGGTGTCGGTGCCGCTGGGAAACCGCCCGCGTGCGGCCTATTCACTGGCCGAAGCCGACGCCGAACTGGCCGCCCTGGAGGCGCGCCGGGAGGCCGATCGACTGGAGAGCCATCAGGTCCTGTTCGAGAAGGTCCAAGAGCTGCGGCACGCCCGCACTGAAAGCGAGACGCTGCGCGACTCCATGCTGCCCACGGCCGAGAAGGCGGTGGCGCAAACTCGCCGCGGCTTCGAGGCCGGGCGCTTCTCGTTCTACTCGCTGGCCCAGGCCCAGGACACGCTGTTCCGCCTCCGCGAACGTGCCGTCGAGGCCGCGAGCCGCTACCACTTGCTGCTGGTCGAGGTTGAACGCCTGACCGCGAATGCCCAGGACTCCACGCCATGATCCGACTGATTGCATTGATGTTCACCCTGCTGCTGGCCGCCTGCGGCGCCGACACCGGGCAAGAGACCGCCGAGGGCGGCCCTGCCGCACCTGCGGCGGGTGATTACGAACGCGGACCCCACAACGGCCGCCTACTGCGCGAGGGCGACTTCGCGCTGGAGATCACCATCTTCGAGGACGGCGTGCCGCCGCAGTACCGGCTGTACGCCTACCAGGGCGGAGAGCCGCTGGATCCGGTCACTGTGGAGGCCAGCATCGAACTGACCCGCCTGGATGGCGAGGTCAATCGCTTCGCTTTCACCGCGAACGGTGACCATCTGGGCAGCCCCGATACGGTGACGGAACCGCACTCCTTCGACGTCAACGTGGCGGCGAAGCACGGCGGCCGCGACTTCGCGTGGACCTTCGCCTCCTACGAGGGGCGCACCACGATCCCCGCGGCGGCGGCCAAGGAGGCCGGCGTCGTCGTGGAAGCCGCCGGTCCCGCCATCATCCGCGACGTGGTGCCGCTGTTGGGCACCGTGGCGATGGATGGCAACCGCCAGGCCAGCGTGCGCGCCCGATTCCCGGGCATCGTCCGTTCGGTGTCCGCACAACTGGGTCAGAAAGTACGCGCCGGCCAGGCGCTCGCCACCATCGAGGGCAACGAAAGCATGCGCACCTACGCGGTCACGGCCCCGTTCGATGGCATCGTGCTCGCCCGCAACACCAACGTCGGCGATGTCGCCGGCGATGGCGCGCTGTTCGAGATCGCCGACCTGTCCCGGGTGTGGGTCGAGCTGCGCGCCATCGGCACCGACGCCGACAAGCTCGCCACGGGCCAGGCGGTGCGCCTGCGCACCGCGACCGGAGACACGGCGGCCGAGGCGACGATTGACACGATCCTGCCGATCGCCACGAGCGGCCAGGGCGTGATCGCCCGGGTGGTGGTGCCAAACGAGGACGGCCGCTGGCGGCCCGGCATGACGGTCTCGGCCGAAGTGACGGTGTCGGCCCGTGAGGTGCCACTGGCGGTGAAGGAGTCCGGCCTGCAGCCCTTCCGTGACTTCACCGTGGTCTTCGCGCAGGTCGAGGACACCTATGAGGTGCGCATGCTCGAACTGGGCGACCGCGATGGCGACTACGCGGAAGTGCTGGGCGGGCTGAAGCCGGGCACGCCCTACGTGTCGGGCAACAGTTACCTGATCCGTTCGGACATCGAGAAGTCCGGCGCCAGCCACGACCACTGAGGAGCGCGCCATGCTTGAACGCATCATTCGCGCGTCCATCGCGCATCGTTGGCTCGTGCTCCTGCTGGTACTGGCGCTGTCCGCGCTGGGCCTGTGGAACTACGGCCGCCTGCCCATCGACGCAGTCCCGGACATCACCAACGTCCAGGTTCAGATCAACACTGAGGCGCCGGGCTATTCGCCGCTGGAGGCCGAACAGCGCATCACCTTCCCGGTCGAGACGGCGCTGGCCGGCCTGGCCCGGATCGACTACACGCGTTCGATCTCCCGCTACGGCCTGTCGCAAGTGACCGTCGTGTTCGACGATGGCACCGACATCTATTTCGCCCGCCAGCAGGTGGCCGAACGCCTTCAGCAGGCAGCCTCCCAGCTTCCGCCCGGCATTGAGCCCTCGTTGGGTCCAGTCGCCACGGGCTTGGGCGAGATCTTCATGTACACGGTCGAAGCCGAGCCAGGCGCGACCATGGCCGACGGCCAGCCATGGACGTCCACCGAGCTGCGCACACTGCAGGACTGGGTGGTGCGGCCGCAGCTACGGCACCTGGAGGGCGTGACTGAGGTCAACACCATCGGTGGCTTCACGCGGCAGATCCACGTCACCCCCGATCCGGTGAAGCTGGTCGCCTATGGCCTCACCCTGCGCGACGTGCTGGACGCTGTGGCGCGCAACAACGCCAACGTCGGCGCCGGCTATATCGAACGCGGCGGCGAACAGTACTTGGTCCGCGTGCCGGGACAGGTCGCGACACTGGACGAGCTGAGGGACATCGTGGTGGCCACCCGCGACGGCCTGCCGCTGCGGCTGCGCGACGTCGCGGCCGTCGGCGAAGGCCAGGAGCTGCGCACGGGTGCGGCCACCAAGGACGGCAAGGAGGTCGTGCTGGGCACGACCTTCATGCTGATCGGCGAGAACAGCCGAGCCGTGGCCCAGCGCACCGCCGCCAAGCTCGAGGACATCAACCAGAGCCTGCCGGCCGGCGTGCGCGCCCACGCGGTCTACGACCGCACCGACCTGGTGGATCGCACCATCGCCACCGTACGCACCAATCTGTTCGAGGGTGCACTGCTGGTGGTCGTGGTGCTGTTCCTGCTGCTGGGGAACATCCGCGCGGCGCTGATCACCGCGGCCGTCATCCCGCTGACGATGCTGTTCACCATCACCGGCATGGTGCAGAACAAGGTCTCGGCCAACCTGATGAGCCTGGGCGCGCTGGACTTCGGCCTGATCGTGGACGGCGCGGTGATCATCGTCGAGAACTGCCTGCGCCGCTTCGGCGAGCGCCAGCACGCGCTGGGCCGCCTCCTGACCCGCGATGAGCGGTTCGAGCTGGCGGCCAGCGCCAGTGCCGAGGTGATCAAGCCCAGCCTGTTCGGCCTGTTCATCATCACCGCGGTCTACCTGCCGATCTTCGCGCTGACGGGCGTGGAGGGGAAAATGTTCCACCCCATGGCGATCACCGTCGTTATCGCACTGACTGCCGCGATGGCGCTGTCGCTGACCTTCGTGCCGGCGGCCGTGGCGCTGTTCGTCACCGGCAAGGTCGCCGAGTCGGAAACGCGGGTGATGCGCGGGATCAGCCGCGGCTACCGGCCGCTGCTGGAGCGGGCGCTGGCCTGGCGCGGCGCGGTGGTGGCGGGCGCTGCGGTGCTGGTGGTGGCCTCGGGATTGCTGGCCACGCGCCTGGGCACCGAATTCATCCCCAGCCTGGACGAGGGCGACATCGCCCTGCACGCGCTGCGCATCCCCGGCACCAGCCTGAGCCAAGCGATCGCCATGCAGGGGCAGCTCGAAGCCCGCATCAAGCAGTTCCCGGAGGTGGAGGAAGTGGTGGGCAAGATCGGCACCGCCGAGGTGGCCACCGACCCGATGCCGCCATCCGTGGCGGACACCTTCATCATGCTCAAGGATCGCGAGGACTGGCCGGACCCGCGCAAGCCGCGCGACCAGCTCATCGCTGAGCTCGAGGCGGCCGTGTGGGCCATCCCCGGCAACAATTACGAGTTCACCCAGCCGGTGCAGATGCGGATGAACGAGCTGATTGCCGGCGTGCGCGCCGAGGTGGCGATCAAGCTCTACGGCGACGACCTCGCGGAGCTGGCCCGCGTAGGCGAGCAGATCGAGGGCGTGGCCAAGGGCATCGCCGGCGCCGCCGACGTCAAGCTTGAGCAGACCACGGGCCTGCCGCTCATGAGCGTCACGCCGGACCGCGCGGCGCTGGCGCGTCACGGTGTCTCCGTGGACGAGCTGCAGCAGGCGGTGTCGGTGGCCGTGGGCGGCGAGACCGCCGGGCAGTGGTTCGAGGGCGATCGGCGTTTCGATATCGTCGTGCGGCTGCCGGAGGCGCAGCGGCAGGATCCGAAGGCGCTCGCCGCCTTGCCGGTTCCGGTGCCCGCTGCTGCCGGCGGTGGCTACGTGCCGCTCGCACAACTGGCGACCATCGAAGTCGCACCCGGCCCGAACCAAGTCAGTCGTGAGAACGGCAAGCGCCGCGTCGTGGTCACCGCCAACGTCCGCGGCCGGGACCTGGGTTCTTTCGTCGACGAGCTGCGTACGCGCGTGGCTGCCGACGTCGAGCTCCCGGACGGCTACTGGATCGACTACGGCGGCACCTTCGAGCAGCTGATCTCGGCCAGCCAGCGCCTGTCGGTGGTGGTGCCGGTGGTGCTCGTGATGATCTTCGGCCTGCTGTTCATGGCCTTTGGCTCCGGCAAGGACGCGGCGATCGTGTTCAGCGGCGTCCCGCTGGCCCTGACCGGCGGCGTTCTGGCGCTGTGGCTGCGCGACATCCCGTTCTCGATCTCTGCGGGCGTGGGCTTCATCGCCCTCTCCGGCGTGGCGGTGCTCAACGGCCTGGTGATGATCAGCTTCATCCGCACGCTGCGTGAACAGGGCGATCCCCTGCACGAAGCGGTGATCGATGGGGCCGTGACCCGCCTGCGCCCGGTGCTGATGACCGCGCTGGTGGCCAGCCTGGGCTTCCTGCCGATGGCGATGAACATGGGCGCCGGGGCCGAGGTTCAGCGACCGCTGGCTACGGTGGTGATCGGCGGGATCGTCTCGTCGACGCTGCTGACCCTGCTGGTGCTGCCGGCGCTGTACCGGCTGATCCACCGCCGTGACGACACGAAGCGGGTGGCCAGCGCATGAGCACGCGATCCTTGACTCGCAATCCGGAGGCTTCCTTGCTGAACGATCCCCATCGCGCCAACGCCGTCCGGTGGATGGTGTTTCTGTGCCTGATGCTGCTGCCCTTGGTTGGCTGGGCCCACGGCGTGGCTGACGACGACAAGACCTTCCTAGAGCAGAACTCCGGCATGCAGCTCGTGGTGTTCACGTACCTCGGGGCCAAGCACATGGTCACGGGCTACGACCACCTGCTGTTCTTGTTCGGCGTGGTGTTCTTCCTGTACCGGATGCGCGACGTCGCTGTGTACGTGACGCTGTTCGCGGTCGGCCACAGCGTGACGCTGCTGACCGGTGTGCTGGGCGGGCTGCACGTGAACGCCTACCTGGTGGACGCCATCATTGGCCTGTCGGTGGTGTACAAGGCCCTCGACAACATGGGTGCGTATCAGCGGTGGTTTGGCGTGCAGCCCAACACCAAGGCGGCGGTGCTGATCTTCGGCCTGTTCCACGGCTTCGGTCTGGCCACCAAGCTGCAGGACTTTGAACTGGACCGCGACGGACTGGTGGCCAACATCCTGGCCTTCAACGTCGGTGTCGAGATCGGCCAGCTGCTCGCACTGGCCGGCATCCTGATCGTGATGGGGTTCTGGCGCCGCAGCGCCGCCTTCACGCGGCAGGCCTTCGCCGCCAACACCGTGCTGATGATCGCCGGCTTCGTGCTGATCGGTTACCAGCTCACTGGCTATTTCGTCTCCTGATGAGGTCCGTCATGTCCTATCCACAGTCCCCCGCGTTGCCGAGCACCGCCCGCCTGGTACGAGCTACCCTGGTTTCCATCCTTGTCGCCGCAGTGATCCTGGTCACCACCGTGCTGCCGGCCGAGTACGGCATCGATCCCACGGGGATCGGCGCCCGTCTTGGCCTGGATGCCCTTCAGCCTGCCGAGGAATCGCCGGCCGCGCCGGAGGCCGCCGAAGCCACGACTGTCGCCGCGGTGCCCGTATCCACGGACGCCACGGCGGCCAACACCGCACTGGCCGCGAAAGCGCAGGCGGCGTTTGGCGCCAACGCCGGCCAGTCGCTCGATGCCGCAGCCTTCTCGGCCAGCCCGGGCGAGCTGCGCACCGATACGTTCTCCGTCACCCTCGAGCCCGGCAAGGGCGCTGAGGTGAAGTCCGCCCTCAAGGCCGGCGATGGCCTGGTCTTCCGCTGGACTGCGAGCGCGGACGTCGCCGTCGACATGCATGGCGAAGCGCCCGGTGCGAAAGGCACCTGGACCAGCTACGCCGTCGAGGCCGCGCAGCGCGAAGCGGCCGGCACGTTCGTGGCGTCCTTCGACGGCACGCACGGCTGGTACTGGCAGAACCGCGGCACCGAGCCTGTGACGGTCGAGATCGTGGTCACCGGCTTCCAGCCTTCGCTCTACCGTCCCTGACATTCCGTTCCATCACCGATTCATCCGCGGCAGCTCGCTGCCGCCCACCCAAGGAGTAGTGCCATGACCCTGCGATCCCTCACCCTGACCACCCTGTTCGCCGCCTCGCTGTTCGCCGCCGGCGCCCAGGCCCATGACCCGGCGCTGCACGAGCCCACCCCGGCCACGAAGGCCAAGCCGATCACCTGCGAGGAACTGGCCGACACCGAGCGCTATTCCGCCGACCTGGCCGACAAGGCGCTGAAGACGACCTGCGAAGCCGAAGCCAAGAAGACCAAGGACAGCAAGGCGGCAACCGAGGAAGAGCGCGGCTGACGGTCGGCCCGGCACCCGCCGGGCGCCATGCTCGCCATCCTTCGCAACACCCGCTTCCGGCGCCTGTTCCTGGCGCAGGTGGTGGCGTTGGTCGGC
>Ga0154536_1144_pt4 | contig 24829 bp, 25 predicted proteins | sample RifGroF1_FD_105679 | JGI IMG/M metagenome (GOLD analysis project Ga0154536, IMG submission 105679) | Xanthomonadales bacterium GWF1_69_6 | reverse complement strand
GGATGGCACGGCCCGGCCCAGTCGCCGCCGCAGCGCCACCAGGCGGGCCAGCAGCCGCGGCCTTGCAAGTAGCGCCAGGATCGCCCGGCTGCGTACCGGAAGCGGGTTCCGCCGGGCCTGTTCGGTGCGGGCGCCGACCAGCAGTTGGCCGTAGCGCACGCCGGCCGGGCAGGCGGCTTCGCAGCGGCGGCAGCCCAGGCAGTGGTCGAGGTGGGTGTCTCCGGCGGCGCTGGGGGCGAGCTGGCCGGCGGCGACGGCGCGGATGTAGGCGATGCGGCCGCGGGGCGATTCGGCCTCGCTGCGGTCCATCTGGTAGGTGGGGCAGTGCGGAAGGCACAATCCGCACTGCACGCAGCGGTCGGCCAGGGCCACGAGGCCCGCGGCCGCAGGCGTCTGCGTCGGGGCGCTGGGGGCCGGGCGGGACGGTGCGGGCATGGCCGGATGCTAACACGGGGTTAATCCGGGCTTGCGCGGGCCGGAAAGGGCCGCTATCATTCCGCCTCTTTCCACCCCGATTTCTATTTGGAGCCGTCATGAAGTCCATGACCGTCAGCGCCAAGCCGGAGACCGTCAAGCAGGACTGGTATGTTGTTGATGCCAGCGGCAAGACGCTTGGTCGCCTGTGCTCGGAACTCGCGCGCCGTCTGCGCGGCAAGCACAAGCCGGAGTTCACCCCGCACGTCGATACCGGCGATTACATCGTCGTGATCAATGCGGAGAAGATCGCCGTTACCGGCAACAAGTTGCAGGACAAGAAGTACCACCGCTTCACCGGCTACGTCGGCAACCTGAAGACCGAGACCCTCGGCCAGGCCCTCGACGCCCACCCGGAGCGCGTGATCGAAATCGGCGTCAAGGGCATGCTGCCCAAGAACCCGCTCGGCCGCGCCATGTTCCGCAAGCTCAAGGTCTACAAGGGCTCGGAGCATCCGCACTCTGCCCAGCAGCCCCAGGCTCTGGACTTCAAGGCTTAAGGCATACACATGGCTACGCAGCAGAATTACGGCACCGGCCGTCGCAAGTCCTCCACCGCCCGCGTGTTCCTGCGCGCCGGCAAGGGCAACATCGTCGTCAACGGTCGCCCGGTCGATGAGTTCTTCGGCCGCGAGACCTCGCGCATGATCGTGCGCCAGCCGCTCGTCCTGAGCCAGATGACCGACAAGTTCGACGTCACCGTGACGGTCGAAGGCGGCGGCATCACCGGCCAGGCCGGCGCCATCCGCCTGGGCATCGCCCGCGCGCTGGTCGAGTACAACGAGACGCTCAAGCCGGAGCTGCGCAAGGCCGGCCTGATGACCCGCGACGCCCGCGAAGTCGAACGCAAGAAGGTTGGCCTGCACAAGGCCCGCCGCGCCACCCAGTTCTCGAAGCGCTAATCGCTTTGTAAACTGGCGGCGTCCCCGGATTGGGGGATCGTCTAATGGTAGGACTGCAGACTCTGACTCTGCCTATCTAGGTTCGAATCCTAGTCCCCCAGCCAAACCAGGAACCCCCGCGAAAGCGGGGGTTTCTTTTTGCGCCGGTGGTGGCCGCGGGGGCGGCTACCCTTGCGGGCCTTCACGGCGATAGACTGCGGTGGTCATTCCCGGAGCCTGCCATGCCCGTTCCCGCCACCGAACTCGCCCGACTGTTCCCGCTGGACTCGCTCCGGCAGGAAACCCGCGACCAGCTGGCGCGAGACGGCGTGGTGTCCGAGTACCAGCGCGGCGAAAACGTGTTCGAGGCCGGCGACCTGGACGAGGACACCGTCTACCTGCTCGACGGCGAGCTGCGCTGCAACTATCCCGACGGCCGCAGCGTGGCGCACATCGCCAGTGCGCCCCACGGGCGCTATTCGCTCAACGACTCGGTGCCGCGCCGCTTCACCGCCAAGGTGGTGTCGGGCAAGGCCAAGGTGCTGCGGCTCGACCGCCGCTACCTCGAGAAGCTGATCACCTGGGACCAGCTCAGCCGCGACGAGAGCTACCGCCACTTCGGCAACGCCGCCGGTGGCAACGACTGGGTGTTCCGCCTGCTGCGCGCGCCGGCGTTCGCGCGACTGCCGACCGGCAACATCGAGAAGATGTTCCAGATGTTCGAGCCGGTGACGGTCAAGCCCAGCGAGATCGTGATGCGCGAGGGCGACCCGGCCGATTATTTCTACGTCGTGCGCTCGGGCACCGCCTCGGTGTCCAAGTACCTCGACGGCGCGCCGCAGGTGGTGGCCTACCTGCGCGAGGGCGACACCTTCGGCGAGGACGCGCTGCTGTCGAACCTGCCGCGCAACGCCACCGTGCGAATGATGCAGGGCGGCCAGCTGATGCGGCTTTCGCGCGAGGCCTTCGAGGCCGTGCTCAAGCCGCCGATGCTGTCCTGGGTGCTTCCGGCCGACGCCGCGCGCCTGGTGCAGGGAGGGGCCGCGCTGCTGGACGTGCGCATGCCCGAGGAGCACGCCCAGCGCGCCATCGACGGCTCGGTGAACGTGCCGCTCTACCGCCTGCGCGAAGACATCGCTTCCGTGCTGCCGCCCGGTGCCCGCGTGGTCGTCTACTGCAATACCGGCGAGCGCTCCGCCGCCGCGGCCTTCGTGCTCAAGCGCCTGGGCTACGAAGTCAGCGCCCTGCACGGCGGCCTCGGCGCCATGCTCCGCCTGCTGTCCGCGCAAGCGTGAACCAGGTTGATTTTACGCCCGACCCTCTGCGGGTCGTTCCGGATTAGTGGCGCGTAAAATCAACCTGGTTCACTCGGTTCAGCTGCGGATGGGGCGCACCTTGCCGCCGATGATGACTTCGTCGGCGGGGCGGGCGGCGAACAGGCCGCAGGTGACGACGCCGGGGATCTGGTTGATCTTCGCTTCCAGGCCGACCGGATCCTGGATGCGCCAGTGGTGCACGTCCAGGATCCAGTTGCCGTTGTCGGTGACCACGCCCTCGCGCCACACCGGCTGCCCGCCCAGCGCCACCAGCGCGCGGCCGACCAGGCTGCGCGCCATCGGGATGACCTCCACCGGCACCGGGAACGCGCCCAGCAGTTCCACCTGCTTGGCCTCGTCGATGATGCAGACGAAGCGGTCGCTGGCCTGGGCGATGATCTTCTCGCGCGTGAGCGCCGCGCCACCGCCCTTGATCAGGCGGTTGTACGGGTCGCATTCGTCGGCGCCGTCGACGTAGAGCTTGAGCGGCCCGACCGCGTTGAGGTCGAGCACGGGAATGCCGTGCGACTGCAACTGGCGCGTGCTCTGCTCCGAACTCGACACCGCGCCCTCGATGCGGTCCTTCATGCGGGCCAGCCCGTCGATGAAGAAAGCCACGGTCGAGCCGGTGCCGACGCCGACGACGGTGCCTTCCACGACGTATTCCAGGGCCTTCTCGGCGGCCAGCTTCTTCTGTTCGTCGCGTGACATCTGCGGCCTCCGGGCCTTATTCCATGGAGAGGATGCGCTTGTACTGCGCGGGGGCGACGGGCAGCACCGACAGCCGGTTGCCCCGGCGCAGCAGCGCGAAATCGCCGAAGGCCTCGGCCTGTGCCTTGAGCTCCTCGAGCGAGACGGTGCGCTTGAACTTGCGCTGGAAACCCACGTCCACCAGCCACCAGCGCGGTTCTTCCGGCTTGCTGGCGGGGTCGTGGTAGTCCGACTTCGGGTCGAACTGGGTCGGGTCCGGGTAGGGCGTGGACGCCACCTCGGCGATGCCGACCACGCCGGGCACGGCGCAGTTGGAGTGGTAGAACAGGATCGGGTCGCCGACCTTCATGTCCTTGAGCATGAAGTTGCGCGCCTGGTAGTTGCGCACGCCGCTCCAGGGCTCGGTGCGCACGCGTTCGAGCGCGTCGATCGAGAACTCGTCGGGTTCGGATTTCATCAGCCAATGTTTCATGGCCGCCATTATCGCCCGAACCGAAGCCATTCCCGCTCGGTGGCCATGGCGTCGAGGTCAACGTCCCAGGGCTCGGCGGCCAGGGCGGGCAGCTCCTGGCAGGCGTAGGCCACGCCCACCAGCCAGGGCGGGCCGGGCCGGCCGCGGCGGAAGTCGAAGCTGCGGTCGTAATAACCACCGCCCATGCCCAGCCGGTGCCCTTCCCGGTCCCAGCCCAGCAGCGGCACCAGCACCAGCGACAGGGCCGCGGGCGCCAGCGTGGACGCCGGGTCGACGTCAGGTTCGGGAATGCCGAAGCGGTTGTTGGCCAACGGGTCGCCGGCGCGCCACGGTGAGAAGCGCAGGCTTCCGTCGCCCTGCACCACCGGCAGGCACCAGACCTGGCCCGGCGCCAGCCGCAGCTGCACCGCATGCAGGGGCACTTCGCCGCCCACGGCCCAGTAGCCGCCGACGTAGCCGGGTTCGCGCAGTTCGGGTTGTTCGGACAGGTGGCGGGCCACCGCGTCGGCGGCGGCAAGGCGTTCGCCCGGGGAGAGCGCGGCGCGGCGGGCGCGCAGCTGCTGGCGCAATTCCTGGCGCGTCGGTTTCAAGATAAGGCCTCCACCATGCCGATGCGTGCGAAACGACCTTGATCCCTGGGATCAAGTGGGTACCCGCGCCACCGCTTCAGGCTTTCCGCAACAGGGCGGACATGCACACCGCTTTGGCCTCGGATTCCCGGGTCGTGTTTATGGGACAAGGCGAATGTTAGGCGCGCTGTCGGACACGGCAGAGGACTTGCCGCGATTATAAGGCGGCGCCAGGAAAAAAACGTGAACGTCAGCGCGGTGCGTCGAACAGGCCGTCGAGCTTGCGGTTGAGTTCGCCGAGGGTGCGGCTGAGGGCCTGGTCGCGCTGTTCGGACTGCTGGCGCACCTGCAGCAGCTCGTGCGCCAGGTTCAGCGCCGCCAGCACGGCCACGCGGTCGATGGCGGCCATGCGGTTGTTGCCGCGGATCTCGCGCATGCGCGCATCGAGCAGGTGGGCTGCAGCCATCAGGCCATCACGCTCGGCCGGCTCGACGCCCACGGTGTACTCGCGGTCGAGGATCTTGACGTTGACCGGCTCGCTCACGCGTTGTGCTCCAGCGACTTGAGCCGCGTGATCATGGCCTCGACCCGCGAGCGGGCCTGCTCGTTCTTGTTGAGCAGCTGGGCGCGTTCGGCCACCAGCTGTTCCTGGCCCTGGCGCAGGCTGCGGTTTTCCTCGAGCAGCCGGCGATGCTGCTCGGCCAGGCGCTCGAAGCGCTCGGCAAGGGCCTGCAACTGGGCGATCGGGTCGTTGGGGCTCATCGCGGCCACCTTAGGCGGGGCGGGTCAAGGGGTCAATATGGCGCCGGGATGGCCGCCACGGTGCCGGGCTGCCAGCTGCGGATGAAGGCCAGGCAGCGGTGCGAATCCAGCGGCGGCGACAGCCAGAAGCCCTGGATTTCGTCGCAACCCTGCTCGCGCAGGTAGCTCAGCTGCTGCTCGCTCTCCACGCCCTCGGCGATGACGTTCAGGCCCAGCGAATGGCCCATGGTGATCACCGTGGCGGTGATGGCCTCGTCGTCCGGGTCGCGGGTGAGGTCGCCGATGAATTCCTTGTCGATCTTCAGGGTGTCGATCGGGAGGCGCTTGAGGTAGACCAGCGAGGAATAGCCGGTACCGAAGTCGTCGATGGCCAGGGTGACGCCGATCTTGCGCAGCTCGTTGAGCACGTGGGTGGTCTGCTCGGCGTTCTGCATCACCATCGACTCGGTGACCTCGAGCTCGATGCGGTTGGCCGGCACGCCCAGGTCCTGGATCAGGTTGCGCAGCAGCTCGGGCAGGTTGCCGCGCAGCAGCTGCAGCACCGAGACGTTGATGCCGATGGAGATCTCGTTCAGGCCGTGGGCGCGCCAGCGCTTGAGCGTCTGCAGCGCCTCGGCCAGCACCCATTCGCCGATCTGCAGGATCAGGCCCGACTCCTCGGCCAGCGGCACGAACACGGTGGGCGGGATTTCGCCCAGCTCGGCACTGTGCCAGCGCAGCAGCGATTCCACGCCGGTGATGCGGCCGTCGGCCAGCGCCATGCGCGGCTGGTAGACCAGGCGGAACTCGCCGCGGTCGAGCGCCTTGCGCAACGAGGCCAGCACGGTGGCGCGCCGGCGCGACTCGGCGTCCATGGTCTCGTTGTAGATCTGGTAGGTGTTCCGGCCCTCGGCCTTGGCCTGGTACATGGCCGTGTCGGCGTACTTGAGCAGGTCGGTGGGCACCAGCGCGTGGTCGGGATAGAGGCTGATGCCCAGCGACGGCGTGATGGAAACGTCGTGGCGCTCGTCCACTTCCAGCGGCATCGAGAAGGCGGTGAGGATCTCGCGCGCCATGCGTTCCACCGCCGGCACCGATTCCACGTCTTCCAGCACCACGGTGAATTCGTCGCCGCCCAGGCGGGCCACGGTGTCGGACGCGCCCACCGTGGCCTGCAGGCGGGTGGCCGCGGCCTTGAGCAGGCGGTCGCCGGCGGCATGGCCGAGCGAATCGTTGATGTCCTTGAAGCGGTCCAGGTCGAGGAACAGCACCGCCACCCGGGTTTCCTGCCGGCGCGCGCGCACGATGGCGCGGCCCAGGCGCTCGCTGAGCAGGGCGCGGTTGGGCAGGCCGGTGAGCGTGTCGTAGTTGGCCAGGTAGCGCAGCTCCTGCTCGGCGCGCTTCTTGTCGGTGATGTCGTTGACCACGGCGACGAAGTGGCTGCGCAGGCCCATGGCGTCGCGCACCTCGCTCATCTCGATCCAGCCCAGGAACTCCTCGCCGTCCTTGCGCTTCTGCCACATCTCGCCGGCCCAGTGGCCGGTACGCTCGAGCACGTCGCGCACGCGGCGGTAGAACTCGGCGCTGTGCTGGCTGGAATCGAGCAGGCGGCTGTTCTGGCCGATCACCTCTTCCTCGCTGTAGCCGGTGATGCGCGAGAAGGCCGGGTTCACCGAGATGAAGCGGAAGTCGAGGTCGATCACCGCCACCGCTTCGCTCATCGAACGCAGCACTTCCAGCGCGACGCGGCGCTCGCGCTCGGCGCGGCGGATGGCGGTGATGTCGCGGGCGGTGCCGGCCATGCGCAGCGGGCTGCCGGTGTTGTCGCGTTCGACCACCTTGCCACGCGAACGCACCCAGACCCATTCCCCGCGGGCGTTGCGGATGCGGTGTTCGGATTCGAACACGTCGGTGTGGCCGACGATGTGCTCCTGCAGCAGCTTCTGCACCCGCGGCAAGTCCTCGGGGTGGATGGACTGCGTGCGCCAGTCGTCGGTGCTCAGCTCTTCGCGGCTGCCCTGGCCGAGCAGCTGGTTCGCCCCGAGGCGGTAGAGGCTGTTCTCGCGGATGTTCCAGTCCCAGAACTCGTCGCCCGAGCCCCACAGCGCCAGGTTCAGGCGCTCCTCGCGTTCGTGGATCTCGGCCAGCAGGGAGGTCTCCTGCTGCCGGCGGTGGTTCCAGACGCGCCAAAGCAGCCAGCACAGGAACAGTGCGATCGCCAGCAGCACCAGCTGCACGATGCCGCCATTGCTGATCGAAGACTGCGCCCAGGCGACCGACGGCAGCCAGCACGCGGCCACGGCCACCGCCGTCCCAGGCCTGGCGCCCCTGAACCTGTTTCGCCACAGCCCCATTACGCCCGGTGTTCCCCTGGTCCGCCCCGTGCAATCCCAAGGAGTGTAGGGTGGCACTAACATCGCCACAAGCGCCGCGGCGAGCCCTTGCTAGAATGGCGCCATCCCCCATCCGGCCCCGACGATGACCGAAGCCCTGCTGCCCGCGCACGCCCAAGTGGCCGCCGAACTCGACGCCCTGGAAGCCGCGCTGGAGCCCTCGGACCTGCACGGGTCGCTGTGCGGTTACCTGGCCGGGGGCGGCAAGCACGACCGCAAGGGCTGGTTCGCGGCGGTGATGTCGGACCCGCTGGTTTCGCCGCCGGCGCCGGACAGCGCGCTTGACCAGCTCTACGAAGCCAGCACGCGGCAGCTCGAATCGCCGGATTTCGCCTTCGAACTGCTGCTGCCCGGGGAAGACCGCCCGGTGGGCGAGCGCGCCGACGGCCTGCTGGCCTGGTGCCGCGGTTTCCTGGGCGGTTTCGGCCTGGCCGCCGGCGCCGAGCCGCCGCTGTCGGAGGAAGCCGAGGAAGCCCTGGGAGACCTGGCCCGCATCGCCGCCAGCGACCTGAGCTACGACGACCCGGACGCCGACGAGGACGCCCTGGAGGAAGTGGCGGAATTCGTACGCGTGGCCGTGATGCTGCTGCACAGCGACTGCGTGCTGGGTCCGAGGCACCGCCGCAAGCTCAACTGACGCCGCCATGATCAAACCGGCCGAATTCGCCCGCCGCCGCAAGCAGCTGATGCGCATGGCCGATGAGGACGCCATCCTCATCCTGCCCAGTGCGCCGCTGCGGGTGCGCAGCCACGACACACACTACCCCTACCGCCAGGACAGCGATTTCTGGTACCTGAGCGGATTCGCGGAACCCGAGGCGGTGCTGGTGCTGGTGCCGGGCCGCAAGCACGGCGAAACCCTGCTGTTCTGCCGCGACCGCGACCCCGAGCGTGAAGCCTGGGACGGCCCGCGCGCCGGCACCGAGGGTGCGGTGGAAGCGCATGGCATGGACGACGCCTACCCGATCACCGACCTCGACGAAATCCTGCCCGGGTTGCTCGAGGGCCGTTCGCGCGTCTACTACCACTTCGGCCGCGACACCGAATTCGACCTCAAGCTGATCGGCTGGGTGAACCGCGTGCGCTCGCAGGTGCGCCAGGGCGCGCAGCCGCCGCACGAGTTCCTCGAACTCGGCCACCTGCTGCACGAGCTGCGCCTGTTCAAGAGCGCGGCCGAGCTGAAGCTGATGCGCCGCGCCGCGGCGATCGCCGCGGAGGCGCAGCTGGCGGCCATGCGCGCCACCCGCCCGGGTGGCCGTGAATACGAAGTGGAAGCGGCGCTGCAGTACGTTTACCGCAAGAACGACGCCGTGGCCGCCTACGAGCCCATCGTCGGCGCCGGCGCCAACGGCTGCGTGCTGCACTACCGCGCCAACAACGGCCCGCTGGCCGACGGCGCGCTGCTGTTGTGCGACGCCGGCGCCGAATACGCCAACTACGCCTCCGACATCACCCGCACCTGGCCGGTGAACGGCCACTATTCGAAGGAGCAGCGCGCGCTCTACGAGCTGGTGCTGAAGGCGCAGGCGGCGGCGATGGAACAGGCGCGCCCGGGGCGGCCCTGGATCCTGGGCCATGAAGCCGCGGTGGAAGTGCTCACCGAGGGAATGCTGTCGCTGGGCCTGCTCAAGGGCACGCTGAAGGCGGCGCTGCAGTCAGGCGCCTACCGCAAGTTCTACATGCACAAGACCGGCCACTGGCTGGGCCTGGACGTGCACGACGTGGGCGAATACAAGGTCGCCGGCGACTACCGCGAACTCGAGCCGGGCATGGTGTTCACCATCGAACCCGGCATCTACATCGCCCCGGGCAGCAAGGGCGTGCCGGCGAAGTGGCAGGGCATCGGCATCCGCATCGAAGACGACGTCGTCGTCACCCCCGCCGGCCACGAAGTGCTGACCGACGCCGTCCCCCGCGAAGTCGACGCCATCGAGGCGGTCCTGGCGACCCGGTGACTGGTTTTTGCCACGGATTTACGCGGATGAACGCGGATAAGAGACACGGAAAGGGCGAGAGCGAAATTCAGAATTGATTTCGCTTTACCTGTGTTGATCCGCGTTCATCCGCGTAAATCCGTGGCCAAAACCGCTCTTACATGTCGTGCTTGGCGAGGTCCAGGCCGAGCGACTGGTAGTGCTTCCAGCGCGCGCGCAGGGGACCACGCGCGGATTCGTCGGCGGGCACGACTTCCAGTACGCGTTCGAAGCCCGCGGGCACCGGGGCGTCGCGCAGGTTCAGCACCAGCGCGCGCATCGGCGGCGATTGTTCGGGCGGGGCGATCAGCACCTCCACCTCGTCTTCGTCCTCCTCGACGCCGGCCACCTGGTGCGGCAGGAATTCGTCGGGGTCGAAGGACCACATCAGGTCGTCCAGGGCCTCGGCCTGGGCCATGGACGCGGCCAGCACGAGCAGCGGCTGCCCGGAGTGCACGGCCCGCCGGGCCAGTTCGCACACCAGCAGCAGCGGCTGCTCGCGGAAACGCGGCTTGCCGATCAGGTAGAAATCGGCGCGCGGCACGTCAGCCAGCCCGGTCGATCAGCCACTGCGCCAGCAGGCCCACCGGACGGCCGGTGGCCAGGCCCTTGCGGCCTTCGCCGTTGGAAACGCCGGCGATGTCCAGGTGCGCCCAGCGCTGGCCTTCGGTGAAGCGCGAAAGGAAGCAGCCGGCGGTGATCGCGCCCGCGCCCTTGCCGCCGATGTTGTAGACGTCGGCGAAGGCGGATTCGAGCTGGGTCTGGTACTCGTCCCACAGCGGCAGGCGCCAGGCGCGGTCGAACACGTTTTCACCGGCCGAGAGCAGCTCGCCGGCCAGGTCGTCGTGCTTGCTCATCAGGCCCGAGGCGAACTTGCCCAGCGCGATCACGCAGGCGCCGGTGAGCGTGGCCACGTCGACGATGGCCTGCGGCTCGAAGCGCTGGGTGTAGGTGAGCGCGTCGCACAGGATCAGGCGGCCCTCGGCGTCGGTGTTGCCGACCTCGATGGTCTTGCCCGACATCGACGTGATGATGTCGCTCGGGCGGTAGGCGTCGGCGTCCGGCATGTTCTCCACCGCCGGCACCACCATCACCAGGTTCAGCGGCAGCTTCATCTTCGCGGTGGCGAGGAAGGCGCCGAACACGCTGGCGGCGCCGCACATGTCGAACTTCATCTCCTCGATGCCGCCCTGCACCTTGAGGTTGATGCCGCCGGTGTCGAAGGTGATGCCCTTGCCGACCAGCGCGTAGGGCTTGGCGTCGCCGGCGCCCTGGTAGCGCAGCACCACCAGGCGCGGCGGGTTGGCCGAGCCGCGGGCCACGGCCAGCAGCGAGCCCATGCCCAGCTTCTCCATGTCGGCGCGCTCGAGCACCTCCACCGTCACCGCCTCGTGTTCCTTGGCGATGCGGCGGGCGGTGTCGGCCAGATAGCCCGGGTTGCAGATGTTCGGCGGCAGGTTGCCCAGTTCGCGCGCCAGCTCGACACCGGCGGCGATGGACACGCCGCGGTCGAATTCGGCCTGCAGCGCGGCGTCGCCGGCGATGTCGAGCGCCTTCAGGCCGTCATCGCCATTGCTGACGGTGCGGGTGGCGGTATAGGCGTAGGCCGCGTGGTCGGCGGCGACGATGGCCTGGCGCAGGGCCCAGCCGGCGTCGCGGCCGGCCACCGGCAGTTCGGGCAGGGTGAGCAGGGCGTGGCGCACCGGTCCGGCCTTGAGTGCGCGCACCGCGTCGGCCACCACCTTCAGGAACTGCGGCACCGCGAACTTGGCCGCGTCGCCCAGGCCCACCACCAGCACGCGCGGCGACTTCACGCCCGGCAGGTCGTGCAGCATGGCGGTACGGCCGGTCTTGCCCGAGAGGTCGCCGCGTTTGGCCAGCGCCGCGATCCGGCCGCCCGAGGCCTGGTCCAGCGCCTTGGCGGAAGCGGACAGGCTGCCGTCGGCGTACAGGCCGACCACCACGCAGTCGAGGTCGGCGGCGGTCGGGTCGGGGCGGTTCAGGCGAAACTCGAGGGTCATGGGCTTTGATTCCGTACAATCAGGACCTGCGATTCTAGCAAGCCCACCCCTCCCCAGCCCGGCAAGCCCCCGAATGCTGTTGATCGAGCGATACCTGCTGCGCCAGTTCGCCCAGAGCGTCGCGGCCGTGGCCGTGGTGCTGCTGCTGGTGGGCCTGGGCGGGCTGCTGGTGGACCTGATGAGCGAGATCGCCCGGGGCAAGGTGCCGGCCGGCCTGCTGCTGTCGCAGCTGGGCCTGCGTTCGATCCAGGTCCTGCCCATCCTGCTCCCGCTGGCGCTGTTCATCGGCCTTCTGCTGGCGGTGGGGCGGCTCTATGGCGACAGCGAGATGGCCGTGCTCTCGTCGGTGGGCCGCGGCCCGCGCCAGTTGCTGCGGCCGCTGCTGTGGGTGACGCTGCCGGTGGTGGCCGTGGTGGCCTTCGCCTCGCTGTGGGCGGCGCCGGCCGGGGCGCGGCTGGCGCAGCGCATGGTCGAGGAGGCGAACCGCTCCTTCCTGGTCGCCGGCCTCGAGGCCGGGCGCTTCATCGAGTTGCCTGGCCGTGCCGGCATCCTCTACGTCGGCGAGATCAACACCGACGGCACCCGCTTCGGCCGGATGTTCGTGCAGACCGAACGCGAAGGCCGGCTCGACGTGATCACCGCGCGTGAAGGCGAACTCTTCCTCGAGGGCGAAGCCGACCGCTACCTGCGCCTGCGCGACGGATTCCGGGTGGAAGGCGACCCGACCCGCCGCGACTACCGCATGATGCGTTTCGCCGAGAACGAGCTGCAGGTGCCCGACGCGGAGCCGGACGTGGACCCCGCCAACCTCGAGTCCGCGCCCAGCGAGGCCTTGCTGGTGCTGGCGGAGGCGCCGGCGCGTGCCGAACTGCACTGGCGCCTGGCCACGCCGCTGATGGCGCTGGTGCTGGGCCTGCTGGCGCTGCCCCTGGGCCGCGGTGAGCCGCGCCAGGCGCGCTACGGTCGCGTGCTGGCGGCCCTGCTGATCTACATCAACGCCATGATCCTGCTGGTGCTGGGCAAGGGCTGGCTGGCCGCCGGCACGCTGCCGGCCTGGGCCGGCCTGTGGTGGCTGCTGGTGCCGCTGGCCCTGCTGGCCACCTGGCTGCTGCTCACCGACGGCCGCCTGCCGCGCCCGCGCAAGGTGGCCGCATGAGGCTGCGCCCGGGCACGCTCGACCTCTACCTTGCGCGCAGCGTGATGCTGGCCACGCTCGGCACCTGGGCGGTGCTGCTGGGCTTCGACCTCATCAGCGCACTGGTGAACGAGCTCGACGAGGTGGGCGAAGGTGGCTACACGCTCAGCCACGCGCTGCTGTTCACCATCTACACGCTGCCGCGGCGCGCCTACGAGGTGTTCCCGACGGTGGCGCTGATCGGCACGGTGCTGGGCCTGGGCGGGCTGTCTGCGCGCTCGGAACTCACCGCCATGCGCGCGGTGGGCCTGTCGCGGCTGCGCGTGGGCCTGGGCGCGCTGATCGGCATCGGACTGCTCACCGCGCTGATGGTGGTGAACGCGGAAACCGCGGCGCCCTTCGGCGAACAGAGTGCGCAGACGGTGGCCAACTCGGCCAAGACCGGCGACGTGGTGATGGCGCGCGTGTCCGGCCTGTGGGCGCGCGAAGGCAACACCTTCATCAACGCCCGCGACGGCCAGCGCCGCGAGCAGGACGGCGAGACCTGGACCGAGCTGCAGGGCGTGCGCCTGTTCGAGTTCGATGACGAAGGCCGGCTGCTGTCGCTGGCCGAGGCGCGCACCGCCGAACACCGCGGCGACGTGTGGACCCTGCGCGAACTGCGCCGGTCGCGCTTCGGCGAACGTTCGGTGCAAACCGAGGAAGTGGCCGAGGAGCGCTGGGCCAGCGGCCTGGACGACCAGGCGCTGGCGGCGGCGGCCGCGCGCCCGCGTTACCTGAGCAGCGCCGAGCTGCGCCGGAACATGGACTACCTCGAGCGCAACGGCCTGGACAACAAGACCTTCGCCAACGCGTACTGGGCGCGCTGGTTCTACCCGGTGAACGTGGTGGTGCTGTGCCTGGCGGCGCTGCCGTTCGCGTTCGGCTCGCTGCGCTCGGGTGGTTTCGGCAAGCGGCTGTTCATCGCCATCGTCATCGGCATCGGCTACCTGCTGGCGCAGCGCCTGGTGGTGAGCCTGTCGGACGTGTACCGCTTCGACGCCCGCGTGGCCTACCTGCTGCCGCCGCTGGCGCTGCTGTCGGTGTGCTGGGGCCTGTTCGCCCGCCGTCGCGGCTAGCGGTCCAGGCGCACCAGCACCGTGCCGCTGGCCAGGTCGTGCCAGGCGCGGCGCTCGCGGTCCACGAAAGTCCACAGCAGGCCCAGGCCGCCCGCCGCCAGCGACAGCGTGGCCACGACGTAGCGGATGAGCAGCGCTTTCGTGCCGGCGGGCTGGCCGTCGGCGCGCAGCACCTTCAGGCGCCAGGGGCGCATGCCCAGGGTCTGCCCGCCGCGCCGCCAAGACACCACCGCGTACACGCCGGTGACGGCCCACAGCAACGCCAGTTCCCCCCAGGATGCCCAACTGCCGGGCGGCACCGGCGTGCCGCCGCGCAGCAGCAGCACCAGGCCGCTGGCGGCGAACCACAGCGCCAGGGCGGGGAAGAAGTCGTAGGTCATCGCGAACAGGCGCCAGCCCAGGTGGGCCGGACGCGCGCGCGGGGCAGGGGCGTCGGACATCGCGACAGCATAGCCGGCGCCGGCGGCCGTCGCTAAGCTGCGGGCATGCCTGCCAGCCGTCCCGCCGATCGTCGCGCGCACGCCCAGTCCCTGCCGCCGGCCTCGCCGGCCGATGAGCGCGCCATCACCGGATTCCTGGACCGGGCCTGGGCCGAGGCCGGCCTGTCGCGGCTTACGCTCGACAGCTACCGCCGCGACCTGGAGGGCCTGGCCCGCTGGCTGGCGACGAAGGGCCGCGGCCTGGCCGACGTGGACCGCCAGGTGCTGTTCGACTACCTGGCCGAACGCACCGCCGCCGGTTACGCCGCGCGCAGCAACGCCCGCCTGCTGTCGGCCCTGCGCGCTTATTTCGGCCAGCAGGCGCGACTGGGCCTGCGCAGCGAAGACCCGACCGCCCGGCTCGACCCGCCGAAACTGGGCCGCTCCCTGCCCAAGGCGCTGTCCGAAAGCGAAGTCGAGGCCCTGCTGCAGGCCCCCGACACCGAAACGCCGGCCGGCCTGCGCGACCGCGCCATGGTCGAGCTGATGTACGCCACCGGCCTGCGCGTGAGCGAGTTGGTGAACCTGCCCGCCACCGCGCTCAACCTGCGCCAGGGCGTGCTGCGGGTGATGGGCAAGGGCAGCAAGGAGCGCCTGGTGCCGTTGGGCGAGGAAGCCCAGCACTGGCTGCAGCGTTACCTCGACGAGGCCCGCCCGCTGCTGGCCGGCGGCCGGGTGGCGGCGCCGCTGTTCCTGGGCCGCGAGGCCGGCGCGCTCAGCCGGCAGCAGTTCTGGAACGTGGTCAAACGCCTCGCCGTGCTGTCGGGCATCGACCCGGCGCGGGTCAGCCCGCACGGACTGCGGCACAGTTTCGCCACCCACCTGCTCAACCACGGCGCCGACCTGCGCACGCTGCAGATGCTGCTCGGCCACAGCTCGCTCTCCACCACCCAGATCTACACGCTGGTGGCGCGTGAAGGCCTCAAGCGCCTGCACCAGCAGCACCATCCCAGGGCCTGAATCGGCCGCGGGGCCTGTGCGAGAATCGCTGAACTTTCCGCCCCGGCCGGGGTCGGAACCGCACAGCCCCCGAGGAACGCCCCACGATGATCCGCCGCTCCCTGCTTGCCCTGGCCCTGGTGGCCACCGTGACCGCCTGCGCCGCCGAGCCCCAGGCCGCCGCCCCGGCCAAGGCCGCCTCCGCGTCGGCCGCTGGCGACACCGCCATCCGCGAGGCGCTGCTGGGCCTGGCCCCGGGCATGGAAATCGGCCAGATCACCGACTCCCCGATCCCGGGCTTCCGCGAAGTCGCCGTCGGCGCCCGCGTCGTCTACGTCTCCAACGACGGCAAGCGCCTGATCCAGGGCGCCCTGATCGACATCGCCAGCCGCGAAAACCTCACCCAGGCCAGCGAAGCCGGCCTGCGCCAGGGCCTGCTGGCCTCGGTGGGCGACGACAGCCGCATCACCTTCGCCGCCGCCCAGCCCAAGCACGAGATCACCGTCTTCACCGACATCGACTGCGGCTACTGCCGCCGCATGCACCAGGAGATCGCCGAGTACAACCGCCTCGGCATCACCGTGAACTACCTGTTCTACCCGCGCGCCGGCCTCGGCTCGGAATCGTTCCAGAAGGCCGTGAACGTCTGGTGCGCCCCGGACCGCCGCAAGGCGCTGACCGAAGCCAAGTCGGGCAAGGACCTGCCGGGTGCCGACTGCAAGAGCCCGGTGGCCCGCGACTACGACCTGGGCCGCCGCATCGGCCTGGACGGCACCCCGGCCATCTACGCGGCCGACGGCACCCAGATCGGCGGCTACGTGGCCCCGGCCGAAATGCTGGCCCGCCTGGACGAACTGGCCGCCAAGCCGGCCCGCTGAGCCCCCCGGGCCGGGCCCCTGGCCCGGCCTTGGGCTACAATACGGCGCTCGATTCCCCTGGGATTACCGCGGACATGATCGTCCTCGAGGGCCTCCCGGCCCTGTCGCCGTTCCGGCGCGAACGCCTGCAAGCCCGCTTCCAGCAGATCGTCCCCGGCCTCCGGGTCGCCGGCGCCTGGTTCACCTACTTCATCGAACCGGCCGCGGGCCCCACGCCCGACACCGGCGCGCTCGGCCGCATCCTGGAAGGCTGCGTGGCCTTCGAGGCGCCCGAAGCCGGGGCCGAATCGCGCTTCGTGGTGCCGCGCCTGGGCACGCTGTCGCCCTGGGCCAGCAAGGCCACCGAAATCCTGCAGGGCGCCGGCCTGACGGTGAAGCGCGTCGAGCGCGGCACCCGCCTCGACCTGGCCGGCCTGCCGCCCGCCGGCGACCCGCGCTGGCCGAAGCTCGCCCGCGTGCTGCACGACCCGATGACGCAGTCGCTGCTGGATAACCGCGACGCCGCCGCCGCGCTCTTCGTGGCCCAGGCGCCGGGCCCGCTCGAGCGCATCCCGCTGGCCGGCCTGGAAGAAGCCAACGGCCGCCTCGGCCTGGCCCTGTCCGAGGACGAAATCGACTACCTGCGCCAGCGTTATTCCGAGCTTGGCCGCGAGCCGTCCGACGCCGAACTGATGATGTTCGCGCAGGCGAACTCCGAACACTGCCGGCACAAGATCTTCAACGCCGACTGGACCATCGACGGCGAACAGCAGCCGCACTCGCTGTTCCGCATGATCAAGAACACCCACGCGCGCAGCCCGCAACTGACGCTCAGTGCCTACAAGGACAACGCCGCGGTGGTCGAAGGCCACCCGGGCGCGCGCTTCCGCGCCGAGCCCGGCACCGGCGAATACGGCCACGGCGCGCCGGTGGATTCGGCCTTCTGCATCAAGGTGGAAACCCACAACCACCCGACCGCCATCTCGCCCTTCCCGGGCGCCGCCACCGGCGCCGGCGGCGAGATCCGCGACGAGGGCGCGACCGGCCGCGGCGGCAAGCCCAAGGCCGGCCTCACCGGTTTTTCGGTGTCGCACCTGCGCATCCCCGGGCTGCCGCAGCCGTGGGAAACCGAGCGTCCGCTCAATCCGCGCATGGCCAGCGCGCTGGAAATCATGACCGACGGCCCCATCGGCGCCGCCGCGTTCAACAACGAATTCGGCCGCCCCGCGCTGGCCGGCTATTTCCGCAGCTTCGAACTGCCTACCGACCAGCCCGGCCTGGTGCGCGCCTACGACAAGCCCATCATGCTGGCCGGCGGCCTGGGCGCCATCGACCGCGGCCAGGTGAAGAAGCTCGACCTGCGCCCCGGCGACGCCGTGGTGGTGCTGGGCGGCCCGGCCATGCTGATCGGCCTGGGCGGCGGCGCCGCGTCTTCCGTGGCTTCGGGCCAGAGCTCGGAAGACCTCGACTTCGCCTCGGTGCAGCGCGACAACCCCGAGATGCAGCGCCGCTGCCAGGAAGTGATCGACCGCTGCTTCGCCCAGGGCGAACGCAACCCCATCCTGACCGCGCACGACGTCGGCGCCGGCGGCCTGTCCAACGCCATCCCCGAGCTGCTGCACGACTCCAACGTCGGCGGCGTGATCGAGATGGCGAAGATCCCCAGCGACGACCCGTCCCTGAGCCCGATGCAGCTGTGGTCGAACGAGGCCCAGGAGCGTTACGTGCTCGGCGTCGCCGCCGACCGCGTGGCCGACTTCGAGGCCATCTGCCGCCGCGAGCGCGCCGTGTTCGCCGTGGTCGGCCACGCCACCGCGGAAGAACGCCTGGTGCTGCGCGCGCCCGACGGCAGCACGCCCATCGACCTGCCCATGGACGTGCTGTTCGGCAAGTCGCCGAAGATGCACCGCGACACCCAGCGCGTCCCCGCGCCGCGCTGGCCGCGCCTGGATGCGTCGAAGCTCGACCTGCGCGACGCCGGCCTGCGCGTCATGGCGCATCCGACCGTGGCCTCGAAGAACTTCCTGGTCACCATCGGCGACCGCAGCGTCGGCGGCCTGTGCTCGCGCGACCAGATGGTCGGCCCCTGGCAGCTGCCGCTGGCCGACGTGGCCATCACGCTCACCGACTTCAACGGCGTCGCCGGCGAAGCCATGGCCATGGGCGAACGCACGCCGCTGGCGCTCATCGACGCCGCCGCCTCGGCGCGCATGGCGGTGGGCGAAGCCATCACCAACCTGGCCGCCGCCCCGGTGGCCGCGCTGGAAGAAGTGAAGCTGTCGGCCAACTGGATGGCCGCGGCTTCGTTCCCGGGCGAGGACGCCGCGCTGTTCGACGCCGTGAAGGCCGTCGGCATGGAGCTGTGCCCCGAGCTCGACCTGTCCATTCCGGTCGGCAAGGACTCGCTGTCCATGCAGGCGCAGTGGAACGCGCCGGAAGGCCCCCAGAAGGCGGTGTCGCCGGTGTCGCTGGTGGTCAGCGCCTTCGCCCGCGTCGCGGACGCGCGCAAGCAGCTGCTGCCGGTGCTCGACCGCGGCGCCGACTCCGAGCTGTGGCTCATCGGCCTCGGCGCCGGCCAGCGCCGCATGGGCGGTTCGATCCTGGCGCAGGTGCACGGCGCCTTCGGCGGCACCTGCCCGGACCTGGACGAACCCGGCCGCCTGCGCGCCTTCTTCGACCTCATCCAGGCCGCCCGCGAGGCCGACCTGCTGCTGGCCTACCACGACCGTTCCGACGGCGGCGCCTTCGCGGCGCTGTGCGAAATGGCCTTCGCCGGCCACTGCGGCCTTGAGCTCAACCTCGAAGGCTGGGGCGAGGACGACGCCTTCGCCGCGCTGTTCAACGAAGAGCTCGGCGCCGTGGTGCAGATCGCCGCCGAGGACCGCGTGGCCTTCGCCGACCTGGTCAACCGCCACGACCTCACCCACTGCGCCCAACGCATCGGCAAGCCCACCACCGCACCGGTGGTGCGCGTGAGCGAAGGCCGCGAGCTGCTGGCCGAGTGGAGCTGGCAGGAGCTGTTCGGCGCCTGGTGGTCGGTGACGCATGCCATCCAGGCCCTGCGCGACGACCCCGCCGGTGCCGACGGCGAGCGCGCCGCGCGCCTGGACTTCGCCGACCCGGGCCTGTCGCCCAAGCTGACGTTCGAGCCGGCCGAGGACATCGCCGCGCCGTACATCCACACCGGCGTGCGCCCGCGCGTGGCGGTGCTGCGCGAGCAGGGCGTCAACGGCCAGGTGGAAATGGCGGCGGCCTTCGACCGCGCCGGTTTCACCGCCGTGGACGTGCACATGTCCGACCTCATCGAGGGCCGGCTGTCGCTCGATTCGTTCAAGGGCCTGGCCGCCTGCGGCGGCTTCAGCTACGGCGACGTGCTGGGCGCGGGCCGCGGCTGGGCCACGTCCATCCTGGAGCGCCCGGCGCTGCGCGAGCAGTTCGCGCGCTTCTTCGAACGCGCCGACAGCTTCAGCCTGGGCGTCTGCAACGGCTGCCAGATGCTGGCCCAGCTCAAGTCGCTGGTGCCCGGCGCCGAACACTGGCCGACGTTCCACCGCAACCGCAGCGAGCAGTACGAAGCCCGCCTGGCGCTGGTGGAGGTGCAGGAGTCGCCGTCCATCCTGCTCTCGGGCATGGCTGGTTCGCGCCTGCCGGTGGTGGTGGCGCACGGCGAAGGCTTCGCCCGTTTCCAGCAGCCGGCGCACCAGGCCCAGGCCGCGGTGGCGCTGCGTTTCGTGGACAACACCGGCGCCGTTACCGAGGCTTACCCGGCCAATCCCAATGGCTCCCCGGCCGGCATCACCGGCCTGACCAGCCGCGACGGCCGCGCCACGCTGATGATGCCGCACCCCGAACGGGTGTTCCGCACGCTGCAGATGAGCTGGCATCCGGCCGGCTGGGGCGAGGATTCGCCCTGGATGCGCCTGTTCCGCAACGCCCGCGCCTGGGTCGGCTGACACCCGCCGCCATCCAGACCTGCTAAATTCCGGGCTCCCGTCCAAGGAGCCCGGCGTGGTAGCGGCCCTGCAAGAAAATCCCGGTTCCGACGACCTGCGCATCGCCGCGGCGCTGTCCGCGCGCGGCCGCCTGAAGGACACCGACCTCGCGCGCGCCCAGCGCCTGCACGCCGAAGCCGGCGGTTCGCTGGCGGCGCTGCTGGTGCGCCTGGGCATGGTGTCCGAGCGCGACATGGCCGAGGCCGCGTCCGAAGTGCTGGGCCTGCCGCTGCTGGCCGCCAAGGACTGCCCCGACGCGCCGCCGCCCGGCGTGCAGCTGTCGCTGCGTTTCCTCAAGCAGCAGTCGGTGTGCCCGGTGGGCGAGGGCGAGGGCCACGTGGACCTGCTCGTCGCCGACCCGCAGGACCCGTACGCCGCCGAGGCCGTGGCCCTGGCCACCGGCCGCGCCGTGCGCGTGAACGTGGGCCTGCGCGCCGAAATTGCCGACCTGATCGAACGCTATTACGGCTCGGGCCGCTCGGCCATGGGCGCCATCGTCGAGAACCTGGGCGACGAATCGGCCGGTGACGAGGCCGACGTCGAGCAGCTGCGCGACCTGGCTTCTGAAGCACCGGTCATCCGCCTGGTGAACCTGGTCATCCAGCGCGCGGTCGAGCTGCGCGCCTCCGACATCCACATCGAGCCCTTCGAAAACCGCCTGAAGGTGCGCTACCGCGTCGACGGCGTGCTCGAGGAAGCGGAGTCGCCGCCGGCCAACCTCACTGCGGCGGTCATTTCGCGCATCAAGATCATGGCCAAGCTCAACATCGCCGAGCGCCGGCTGCCGCAGGACGGCCGCATCATGGTGCGCGTGCAGGGCAAGGAGCTGGACCTGCGCGTCAGCACCGTGCCCACGGCGCACGGCGAAAGCGTGGTGATGCGCCTGCTCGACCGCGAATCGGTGGTGCTCGATTTCAAGGCGCTGGGCTTCACCGACGAATTCCTGGCCGACTTCGTGAAGGTGCTCGAGCAGCCGCACGGCATCCTGCTGGTCACCGGCCCCACCGGCTCGGGCAAGACCACCACGCTGTACGCGGCGCTCAGCCAGCTCAACACGCCCGACGTGAAGATCATCACCGTCGAGGACCCTGTCGAATACCAGATCGAAGGCATCAACCAGATCCAGGCCAAGCCGCAGATCGGCCTGGACTTCGCCCAGGCCCTGCGCAGCATCGTGCGCCAGGACCCGGACATCATCATGATCGGCGAAATGCGCGACCTGGAAACCTCGCGCATCGCCATCCAGTCGGCGCTCACCGGCCACCTGGTGCTCAGCACGCTGCACACGAACAACGCCGCCGGCGGCATCACCCGCATGCTCGACATGGGCGTCGAGGACTACCTGCTCACCTCCACGGTGAACGGCATCCTGGCCCAGCGCCTGGTGCGCCGCATCGAGCCCACGCACGCCGAGAAGTACGAAGCGCTGCCCGAGGTGATCGAAGAATTCGGCCTGCGTCGCTTCCAGCCGGAAGGCCCGATCTACCTGTACCGCCCGAAACCCTCGGCACTCACGCCCACCGGCTACCTGGGCCGCACCACCATCATGGAGTTCCTGGTGATGGACGACAGCCTGCGCCGCCTGGTGATGCAGCACGCCGGCATGGGCGAGCTGGAAGAGGCCGCCCGCGCCCGCGGCATGCGCACCATGTACGAAGACGGCCTGCTCAAGGCCATGCAGGGCCTGACCACCCTCGAGGAAGTCCTGCGCGTCACGCAGGAAGCGTAGGCCGATGCCGCTGTTCCGCTACAAGGCGCTGTCCGCCACCGGCGAACCACTCGACGGCCAGATGGAGGCCGCCAGCGCCGACGAGGTGGTGATGCGCCTGCAGGACCAGGGCCACCTGCCGGTGGAAGCGCGCCGCGCCGACGCCGGCGGCGGCGAGGGTTTCGCCGGCCTGCTGCGGCGCAAGGAATTTGGCGACGAGCAGGTGCTGCAGTTCACCCAGCAGCTGGCCACGCTGCTTGGCGCCGGCCAGCCGCTGGACCGCGCGCTCGGCATCCTGCTCGAGCTGCCCGATTCGCTGCAGGCGCGCCGCGTCATCGAACGCGTGCGCGAAGCCGTGCGCGGCGGCACGCCGCTGTCCACCGCGCTCGAGCAGCAGCACGGGCTGTTCTCGCGCCTGTACGTGAACCTGGTTCGCGCCGGCGAGGCGGGTGGCAACGTGCACGAGGCGCTGCGCCGCCTGGCCGACTACCTCGAGCGCAGCGCCAAGCTGCGCGGCCGCGTCATCAATGCGCTCATCTACCCCGTCATCCTGTGCGTGATGGTGGTGGGCTCGGTGGGTTTCCTGATGGCGGTGGTGGTGCCGCAGTTCCAGGTGCTGTTCGAAAGCCTCAACGCCGAACTGCCCTGGTATTCGCAACTGGTGCTCGACCTGAGCCTGTTCGTGCGGGCCTGGTGGTGGGCGCTGCTGCTGGCGGCCGTGCTGGCCGCGCTGTGGTTGGCCTCGCGGCTGCGCCAGCCCGAGGCGCGGCGCGCGCTCGACGCCCGCCTGCTGCGCCTGCGCTACGTCGGCGACCTGGTGGCCCGGCTCGACACCGCGCGCCTGGCGCGCACGCTGGGCACCCTGGTGCGCAACGGCGTGCCGCTGCTCAGCGCCATCAACCTCTCGCGCCCGGTGCTGGGCAACCGCGTGCTGGCCGAGGCGGTGGACGCCGCCGCCGAGGAAGTGAAAACCGGCAGCGGCCTCGGTTACGCGCTCGGCCGCCAGAAGGTGTTCCCGCGCCTGGCCGTGCAGATGGTGCAGGTGGGCGAGGAGTCCGGCGAACTCGATACCATGCTGCTGAAGGTGGCCGACACCTTCGACCAGGAAACCGCCAACGCGCTCGACCGCCTGATGGCGGCGCTGGTGCCGGCGTTGACCGTGCTGATGACCGCGGTGATCGCGGTGATCATCCTGTCGGTGCTGCTGCCGATCTACGACCTCACCAACTCCATAGGCTGACCCATGCGTTCAATCCCTGCTTCCCCCCGCCGCGCGCGCGGCATGAGCCTGATCGAGATCATCATCGTGATCGTGCTGATCGGCGGCGTGCTGGCCGTGGTCGGCAGCCGCGTGCTGGGCGGCCGCGACCGCGCCAACGTGGGCCTCACCAACACCCAGCTGATCACCCTGGCCGGCAAGGTGGACCAGTTCCAGATGGACACCGGCCGCCTGCCTGACTCGCTGGAACAGCTGGTCACTTCCCCCGGCCAGCCGAACTGGCTCGGCCCCTACGCCAAGGCCGAAGAGCTCAAGGATCCCTGGGGCAACCCGATCCAGTTCCGCCGCCCGGGCACCGACGGCCCCTACGAGCTGGTGAGCCTGGGCGCCGACGGCCAGGCCGGCGGCGAAAGCGTCAACGCGGACATCCGCAAGCCCTGACCGGGCAGGCGCCGCCGCCATGAACCGCGCGCGCGGCCTGTCGCTGCTGGAACTGCTGGTGGTGGTGGCCCTGGTGGCCACGCTGGCGGGCATCGGCGCCATGGTGGTCGGCCGCGCCATGCCCGGCCAGCAGCTGCGAAACGCCGCGCGCGAAGTGGCCCACGAGCTGCGCTTCACCCGCGCCCAGGCCCTGGCCACCGGCCGCGAACAGGTGTTCCGCCTCGACGTGCAGGAGCGCCGCTGGAGTTCCGCCGGCAAGCGCAGCGGCGAACTGCCGGCGGAGATCGAACTCGTCGCCACCACCGCGCGCGAGGAGCAGCCCGCGCGCACCGAAGCCGTGGTGCGCTTCTTCCCCGAAGGCGCCTCCACCGGCGGCCGCATCGTGCTCAGGCGCGGCGACGCGGCCTGGCGCGTCGACGTGGCCTGGCTCACCGGCGAAGTCACGCTCACGCGCGGCGAGGGCCGGCCATGAGGCGGCAGCGCGGCTTCAGCCTGATCGAAGTAATCGTGGCCTTCGCGCTGCTGGCGGTGGCCATGGGCATCCTGATCGCCATCCTCGGCGGCGGCCTGGCCCAGGTGCGTCAGGCGGGCGACGCCAGCGAGGCCACGCTGCACGCGCAGTCGCTGCTTTCCGAGGTGGGCGTGCTGGCGCCGATCGAACCCGGCCGCGCCCAGGGCGAATTCGCCGACGGCCGCTACCGCTGGACGCTGGAGATCACCGAAGTCGAAGACCCGGTGCCGCAGGCCGCGCCGGTGGAAGGCGCCGCGCCCATCGAAACCGTGGGCCTGCAGCAGGCCGGTGCGCCGGTGCTCTACCGCCTGCAGCTGGACGTGGGCTGGGGCGAGGGCGACTACGCACGACAACTGCGATTCGCCAGCCTGCGCGCGCGTTACCCGGAAAGCCCGCTGGAGGCGCTGCCGTGAGCCGCGCCCGGGGCTTCAGCCTGGTCGAAGTGATGATGGCCACCGTGCTGCTGGCGGCTGGCCTGGCGCTGGCCTTCACCGCGCTGCGCAACACCACGCGCGCCACCGGCGCCGCCGAGGCGGAATCGCGCCGGGCCGAGCAGCTGCGCGCGGCCCAGGGGTTCCTGCGCCGCCAGCTCGAAGGCGCGCTGGCGATGCCGGTGGAAACGCCGCGGGCCGGCGAGGAGCTGGTGGTGTTCCAGGCCGAACCCGACCTGCTGCGTTTCGTCGCGCCGATGCCGGGTTACCTTTCGCGCGGCGGCCCCTACGTGCAGACCTTCCGCATCCGCCGCGGCGCCGGCGGCCTGCGCATCGAATTCGAACACCAGCTGCTCACGCCGGAAGGCCCGGTGGACTCCGAGCGCGAGCCGGAGGTGCTGCTCGACGGACTCGCCGAGGCGGCGTTCTCGGTGCGCTCGCTGGATGA
>Ga0154536_1125_pt8 | contig 29686 bp, 28 predicted proteins | sample RifGroF1_FD_105679 | JGI IMG/M metagenome (GOLD analysis project Ga0154536, IMG submission 105679) | Xanthomonadales bacterium GWF1_69_6 | reverse complement strand
CAGGACCAGCCCGGCCTGGTCGGCGGCGGCCTCTATCCCGACCTCAAGCACAGCCGCGACATCAGCATCAGCGGCAAGCCCGAGTGGCGCGAGGTGGAAGCCACGCTGGTGAAGACCGTGCTGGCCTGCCTGGCCGACTACCTGCGCCGCTACCCGTACACGCTGATCGCGCCGCTGATGGTCGAGCACGGCACGAAGAAGGAATCGCGCCGGCTGCAGGCCGAGGATTTCCCGGGCCTGCCCGAGGCGCAGCTGGGCGAGATCATCCGCGCCATCTTCCGCCCGGGCCGCATCAACCTGCAGCGCTACCGCGCGGGCGAGGGCGGCTACCCGTATTGGCACTGCGAGCTCTACCCGCGCGACCCGGCCTGCGACACGCTGCACCGGCACCTGCTGTGGACGGTCTACCTCAACGACGACTTCCAGGCCGGCGAGACCGAGTTCTACCACCAGCAGCGCAAGGTGGCGCCGCGCACCGGCAGCCTGCTGATCGCGCCGGCCTCGTTCACCCACACCCACCGCGGCAACCGCCCCGAGGGCGGCGACAAGTACATCGCCACCAGCTGGGTGCTGTTCAACCGCGCCGAGCAGATCTTCGGCAAGCCGGGCTGAGACGCGGGCCTAGAACAGCTCGCCCTGCGGCGAAGGCGGACGCGGCGGCGTGAACGCCGAAGTGTCGAGCGGGCGCGAACGCCATTCGCCGAAGCCCAGCTTGCGCCAGGCCAGGTCGAAGCGCGCCTTCACCATGGCGGCCCAGGCGCCGGTGCCCGACTGGCGCTGCCCGAAGCGGGCGTCGTAGTCGCGGCCGCCGCGGGACTGGTTCACCAGCGCCATCACATGCGCGGCGCGTTCGGGCAGGTGCGCATCGAGCCAATCGCGGAAGAGCGGCGCCACCTCATGCGGCAGGCGCAGCAGCACGTAGCCGGCGCGGGTGGCCCCGGCCTCCCGCGCGGCGGCGAGCACGGCTTCCATCTCGCGGTCGTTCACCGCGGGAATGACGGGCGCAAACATCACGCCGGTGGGAATGCCGGCCTCCGCGAGCCGCCGGATGGCCAGCAGGCGCCGGTGCGGCGCGCTGGCGCGGGGTTCGAGCCGCGCCGAGAGGCGGTTGTCGAGCGTGGTGACCGACAGCGCCACGCTCACCAGGTTGCGCGCCGCCAGCGGCGACAGCAGGTCGAGGTCGCGCTCGACCAGCGCATTCTTGGTGAGCAGGGTGAAGGGATGGCCGCAGGCGCCCAGCACTTCGATGACGGCGCGCGTGAGCCGGTGCCTGCGCTCGATGGGCTGGTAGGGGTCGGTGTTGGTGCCCATGGCGATGGGCGCGCAGCGGTAGCCGGGACGGGCGAGCTCGGCGCGCAGCACGTCGGCCACGTTGGCCTTGGCGAACAGGCGCGTTTCAAAATCCAGGCCGGGCGAAAGCTCCAGGTAGGCGTGCGAAGGCCGGGCGAAGCAGTAGCTGCAGCCATGCTCGCAGCCACGATAGGCGTTCACCGATCGGTCGAAGGGCAGGTCGGGCGAGGTGTTGCGCGAAATGACGCTGCGTGCCTGTTCGAGCGTGACGGTGGTGCGCGGGTCGGGCGCCGGCGCGTCGGGCTCCCAGCCGTCGTCCACCGGCTCGTGGGTGGTGCGCGCGAAGCGTCCCTCGGGGTTGCCGGTGGCGCCGCGGCCCTTGGTCACTTTACGGTGGCCGTTCTCTGCGATCATGCCGGCAGTTTGGTGCGCGGCGGTCTCGCCGGCCGAGACAGGAGGAAACGCCATGGCGTTCAGCGAGTGGTGGCCGGAACTCAGGCCCTGGCTGGTCGGCACCTGGGTGCTGTACCTGGCGGTGCTGGCCGGCTGGATCGTGCTGCAGAAGCGCGAGCCGATCGCCACGCTGAGCTGGCTGCTGTCGCTGGCGGCGCTGCCGGTGCTGGGGCTGCTCATCTACCACTTCTTCGGGCCGCAGCGCATCGTGCGCCAGCGGCGCCGGCGCTCGCTGGCGCGGCGCGGCCTGCAGTCGGCGCTGCCGGCCGACCTGCACCCCAGCGAAGACTGCGCCACCGTGGCGCGCCTGGCCCAGGCCGCCACTGGCTACGCGCCCTGCACGGCCACCGACGCGCGCCTGCTGGTGGGCGGCGAGGCCACCTTCGACGCGCTGCTCGAAGCCATTTGCGGCGCCCGCCACCACGTGCACGTCGAGTACTACATCTTCGAGCCCGACCGGACCGGCACCCGGGTGCGCGACGCGCTGGCGGCCAAGGCGCGCGAAGGCGTGGAGGTGCGCGTGCTGCTCGACGCCGTGGGTTCGGGCCGGCTGGGTCGCGCTTTCCTGGCGCCGCTGCTCGAAGCCGGCGCGGAACTGGCCTGGTTCCACCCGGCCCGCCTGCGTTGGCTGTGGCGGCCGCGGCTGAACCTGCGCAACCACCGCAAGATCGTGGTGGTGGACGGCCGCGTGGCCTTCACCGGCGGCATCAACGTCACCGACGACGAGAACGAGGCGGTGAACCCGCGCGCCTTCCACGACCTGCACCTCCGGCTCGAAGGCGAGATCGTGCGCTGGCTGCAGCTGGCCTTCCTGGAGGACTGGCATTACGCCACCGGCGTCGCGCCGCGCGACGACGGCCTGTGGCCTGCGGCCGCGCCGGGGCGGATGGTGGCGCAGGCGCTGCCCGCGGGCCCGGACTCGCCCTGGGAGCCGGTGCACCGGGTGAAGGTGGAGGCGATCCACCAGGCCAACCACCGGGTGTGGCTGGTGACGCCTTACTTCGTGCCGGGCGAAGCGGCGCGGATGGCGCTCACCTCGGCGGCGCTGCGTGGCCTGGACGTGCGGGTGGTGGTGCCGGCGCGCAGCGATTCGCGGGTGGTCAGCGCCGCAGCGCGCTCGTATTTCGACGAACTCACCGCCGCCGGCGTGCGCGTCTTCGAATACCAGCCGCGCATGCTGCACAGCAAGGCGCTGCTGGTGGACGACGACACCTGCATCATTGGCAGCGCCAATTTCGACCACCGCAGCTTCCGGCTGAACTTCGAACTCAGCGTGCTGCTGCACGATGCCGGGGTGGCCGCCGGGCTGGAGGCCGAGATCCTGGCCACGCTGGGCCACTGCCGCGAAGTGCGCGCCGGGGACCCGCCGGCCGCGCCCTGGCACCGCCTGGCCGACGCCAGCGCCCGCCTGCTGTCACCCCTGCTCTGAACCGGCCGGTGGCAGCGCCGCCGGCTTCGGCTACACTCCGGCCAAACAAGCGAGGTGCCGCATGCACTGGCTCTACTTCCTCGGTTCCCTGGCCTGCCTTGGGCTGGCGATGATCCGCAGCCTTCCCAGTTTCGCGGTGCTGGTGCTGCTGGCCGGCGCCCTGGGCTTCATGGTCGCGTTCCTGCTGGGCTGGGTGAATTCCCGCATTTCCAGCAGTTCGCGCGACGTGAGCCACATCATGAGCGCCGACGAACTGCGCCAGCTGCGCGAGCAGGCGCAGGCCCGAAAGGCCGCGCAGTCCGGCGGCGACGAATCCCCGCGCTGAACCCCTCAGGAGATCCCCGCATGAACACCCTCGTTTTCCTCATCATCGGCGCGCTCGCGGGCTGGCTGGCCGGCGTGGTGATGAAGGGCCGCGGCTTCGGCGTGGTCATCAACATGGTGGTCGGCGTGCTCGGCGCCTTCTTCGGCGGCTGGCTGCTGCCCAAGCTGGGCGTGAGCTTCGGCGGCGACTTCGGCCTGTTCTTCACCGCCTTCATCGGCGCGGTGGTGCTGCTGGCGCTCATCGGCCTGATCAAGAAGGCCTGAGGCACGCCTCAGCGCGGCGTGCCGCGGCGGCAGGCGTCGGAGCAGTAACGCACCTGCTCCCAGTTCTTTTCCCATTTCTTGCGCCACTGGAAGGGGCGCTGGCAGACCGGGCAGGTTTTTTCCGGCCGCGGCGTGCCGGCGCGCCGGCGCTCAGCCGGCATCGGCCTGCACGCGGTTGCGGCCGGCGCGCTTGGCGCCATACAGCGCGGCGTCGGCGCGGCGAAGCAGGCTGTCGGGTTCCACCTGCACGTCGGGCACGAAGCCGGCCACGCCGATGCTGACGGTCATGCCGGCGTCGCTGGAGGCGATGGCGGCGCGGATCTGCTCGGCGCGGCGCACCGCCTCGGCCGGGTGCACGCCGGGCAGCAGCAGCGCGAACTCCTCGCCGCCGTAGCGGGCCAGCAGTTCGCGCTGCGGGTCGTGCTGCTGGTTCAGGCGCTGGGCGATGCCCTTGAGCTGCACGTCGCCCTCGAGGTGGCCGTGGGCGTCGTTGTAGGCCTTGAAGTGGTCGACGTCGATCATCAGCACCGACAGCGGGCGGCGCTGGTCGAGGCAGCGGTACCACTCGCGGCGCAGGCCGTTTTCGAGCGCGCGGCGGTTGGCCACGCCGGTGAGCGCGTCCTCGGTGGCGAGTTCGGCGAGCTTGCGGTTGACGTCTTCCAGCTCGTGGGTGCGTTCGGCGATGCGCGCCTCGAGCCGGCGGTTGGCCTCGAGGAAACGCTCGGTGCGCTGGCGCACCAGCCACAACGCCACCACCAGGGCGATGGCCAGCAGGCCCACGGCCACGAGGCCGAGCACCCAGAGCTGTTCGTACCAGCGCGGCTGCACTTGGAAACGGTAGGTGATGCCGGCCGGTTGGCGGCCGGTGCCGGTGCGCGCCTGCACTTCCAATGCGTAGTCGCCGGCGGGCAGGGCGCGGATGAACAGGTCGCGGTCGGCCCAGTTGCTCCAGCCGGGCGTGACGCCATGCAGCAGGTAGCGGAACTCGGCGCCGCTTTCCATGCTGACCATCGAGAAACGCATGCTGAGGCTGTGGCCCGACGGCACCTTCACTGGCTCGTCGCCGCTGCGCAGCGGAAGCGGGCGGGTTTCGCCCTTTTCGCTGCGGGCGAGCACCGACTCCATGGCCAGCTGCAGCGGCTGCGGTGCCGGCGTGCTTTCGAGCGGGTTGAACTGCAGCAGGCCGGACCAGGTGGCGATGCGCAGCACCCCGTCGCGGTTCACGCGCAGGTAGGAATAACCGGCCAGGCCGCGGCCGCCCGGGTACACCGCCTGCCAGGTGCTTTCGCCCGGGGCCCGATGCCAGAGCTCGCGGGTGGTGTAGGCGTAGGCGCCCAGCGGCGTTTCGGCAACCTGCAGTTCGTTGCGGCGGTCGCCCAGGGTGAAGGGCGGCGCGTCGTCGGCCACGAAGCGTTCGCCATCGAATCGGAAACCGGCATCGCGGCTGATGGCGTGGATGCGGCCATCGAGCTGGTAGACGCTGGTGCCGAACTGGGCATCGACCACCAGGCCGCGGCTGTCGTCGAAGACCTCGCGCCGGGTCACTTCGCCGGTGGGCAGGTCCAGCTGCCAGCGCTGCACGGGGCCGCGGGTATCGCCCATCCACAGTTCGCCCGGCGCGCCTTCTTCCAGGCCGGACAGGCTGATGTCCTCGAGCTCGACCGTGTGCGCCAGCTCCCAGCGGCCGCGTGCGCTGGTGAGCAGCAAAAGCTCGGTGCCGGTGACGGCGAACATCAGGTCCGGGTCGTGGCGGGAGGGCTGCAGCGCGTAGACGCCGTGGTTGGGGTGGGTGTAGAGCGAACGTGGCTGGCTGGCGCCCGGATCGAGCACCAGCAGCCCCTCGCGCACGCCGGCCAGCAGGCCCGCGTCGGTGGAGTGGAGTGAATAGGCCTCGTATTCGGTCCAGCCCAGGGCTTCGGTGCGCGGCTGGCCAGTGTCGTCCGCGGTCAGGCGCTGGACGCCCTGGCTGGTGGCCAGCCACAGCGCGCCGTCGTGCCATTCGAAGTCGTTGGGGCTGCCGGTGATGCCCTGCTTGGCGCCCAGGAAGGACCAGGCCGAAGGCAGCGACAGCCGCACCAGGTTGCCTTCGGTGGCGACCCACAGCCCACCCTCGCGATCCACGTTCAGCGCGATGACGCTGAACACGCCCAGATCAAGCTGCTCGCGCAACTGGTAGCCGGCGTCGACGCGGATCAGTTTGCCGTCGAGCGTGCCGACGACGAGGCTGCCATCGGCCAGCTCCTGGAAAACGTAGCTGCGTTCGCCGGCCAGCAGGTCGCTGGCCTCGCCCGGGATGCGGGTGATGCCTTCGTCGTCGGCAAGGAAGAGGCCGCTGCGCGCGATCAGGAGCAGCCCGTCGCCACGCGCCAGCAGGCCGGGCAGGGGCACCTTGGCGAACTGTTCGCCGCCGGGCAGCAGTTCGAAGCGCCCGTCCTCGAAGCGGCACAGGCCCTTGCCGTGCACGCGCGAGTAGAGCTGGCCATTCGCGGGGTAGAAGCTGCGCACTTCGCTGGCCAGGGGCCAGTTCTTCGCCTTGCCGCCACCGTCGTAGGGCAGCAGGACGAGCCGGCCCTCGGCGCGGAAATACACGCCCTCGGCGGTGGCGACGACTTCCTGCACGAAACCGAGCAGGCGCGATTCGCCGACCAGGCCGGCGGCGTCGAGCAGTTCTTCGTAGCGGTGCCCGCCTTCGCCGTCGGGAACCAGGCGGCCGAAGGTGTCGTAACCGCCGACGTAGATGCGGCCGTCGGCACCAAGCGCGAGGGAACGTGCCGCAGACCGGCCGGGCAGCGACGTCAGGTCCCAGTCCACGCCGTTGAAGCGCAGCACGCCTTCGAGGTTGCCGACGTAAAGCTCGCCGCTGGCCGAAGTAGCGAGCGCGAGGTGGGTGGGCGCCGAGCGTGTTTCTTCCGACGTGTACTGGCGTGACAGCGGTTCACCCTGCACCGGGCGCGGCTGCGCGCTGGCCAGGGCGGCCCAGGCGGCGACCAACAGGACGGCAGGGAGCAGGCGGCTCAGGCGCATACCCCAATTATGGCTGAACGGAACCCCGCAAAGCGCGAACGGGTCGGGGTTTTCGTCGGACCGGCCCCCGCGTTAGGCTGAGGCAATGACCGTACTGAGCGTCAACGTCAACAAGGTGGCCGTCCTGCGCAATTCCCGCGGCGGCAGCGAGCCCAGCGTGGTGGCGGCGGCCGAGGCGGCGATCCGCGCCGGGGCGGGCGGCATCACCGTGCACCCCCGGCCGGACCAGCGCCACATCCGGCCCGGCGACGTGCGCGACCTGGCCGCGCTGGTGGCGGGGCGGGTCGAGTACAACCTCGAAGGCAATCCCTTCGCCCCGCCCCGCGAGGGTTATCCCGGCTTCCTGGCGCTGGTGGCGGAAGCCCGGCCGCAGCAGGCGACCCTGGTGCCCGACGGGGACGGCCAGCTGACCTCGGACCACGGCTTCGACCTGGCCAGGGATGCCGCGCGGCTGCGGCCGCTGGTGGCCGAGCTGAAGTCGCTCGGGGCGCGGGTGTCGCTGTTCATGGATGCCGGCGCGCCGGACATCGAGCGTGCCGCCGACTTGGGCGCAGACCGCATCGAGCTCTACACCGGCCCTTACGCCGAGGCCTTCGCCGCCGGCGACGCTTCGGCGGCCTTGGCGCTGTGCGCCGAAACGGCGCGTCGGGCCCAGGCCGTGGGCCTGGGCGTCAATGCCGGCCACGACCTGAGCCAGGCCAACCTGGGCGATTTCCTGCGGGGCGTGCCTGGCGTTCTGGAGGTCTCCATCGGCCATGCGCTGATCGGCGAAGCCCTGTACGCGGGCCTAGACGCCACCGTGAAGGCCTACCTGCAGGTCATCCGCGCAACCGGCTGAGCCGGTCTCATTCGAGGGCGATGTTCGCGACGCCTGCCCGCTTCGCAGCCGCGAGCGCGGTGGCGGCGGACTGGTAGTCCGCTTCCGGGGCCACCTGCACCTTCAGCACGAGGCCGGGTTCGCGGGCCAACTGCTCGGCCAGGGCTTGCTGAAGGCCCGGGCCGCTGACGGACAGGCCGTCGACGCTGAACAGGTCGCCCGCCTCCACGTGGAGCAGGACGGTCGGAGGTGGTTCCCTCCGGGCGTCGCTGGACTGCGGGAGCCCGAGCCCGATGCGGTTTTCCATCAGCGGCGCGGTGACCATGAAGATCACCAGCAGCACGAGCATCACATCCACCAGCGGCGTGATGTTCATCTCGGCCATCGTGTCCTGCGAGGATCGGGCGGCGGCGAAGGCCATGGCGCACTCCTGTCGGGGGACCTGGCTTTCGTTCTACGCCCGGGCACGCGGGGCCGGCAAGCCGGCGGTACCGGCACTGGTTGGCCGTGATTCAGCCAAAAAAAACGCCGCCCGGAGGCGGCGTTGCTGCAGGGTGCGGGAAGCGGGCGTTACTGCTGCACGCCGGGTTCCACGAAAGCGATCTTCGCCATGCCGGCGTTCTTGGTCCGGGACAGGACCTTGGCAAGCGTTTCGTACTGCGCGTCCACGTCGGTCTCGATTTCCACGGTCGGCTGGCGGGTGATATCGCCGCCGGCGCGCTCCACCTCGACCTCAAGGGCCGACTGCAGGGTGGACATCGGGATCGGGGTGTTGTTCCAGGTCACCGTGCCGCCGGCGTCGATGCGCAGGCGGATCGGCTCGGGCGGATCCTTCGGCGGCGGCGGCGGGTTGCTCGTCCGCTGCGGAAGGTCGACCTGGATCTGGTAGGACAGCGCCGGGGCGGTCACCATGAAGATGATCAGCAGCACCAGCATCACGTCCACGAGGGGCGTGACGTTGATGTCGGCCATCGGGCCGGCGCCGGAGTTAGAGGAAAAGGCCATGTTCGGTTGTCCTCAGCGCTCGGGGGTGGAGACGAAGCCCACCTTGCGGATACCCGCGCGGCGAACTTCCTGCACCACCTCGTGGATCACGCCGTACTTGGTGATGTTGTCGGAGCGGATGTCGACCTGCGGCTGCGGCGTCTGCTGCGCCAGTACGGCGAGGCGGGCGTCGAGCATGTCGCGGGTGACCGCCTCGTCGTTCCAGTAGACCTGGCCATTCGCCGTCACCGCGAGGGTGATCGGCGGCTGGGTGATCTCCGGCTTCTCTTCCAGGGTCGCCTGCGGCAGCTCGACCTTGACCTTATGCGACATCAGCGGCGCGGTGATCATGAAGATGATCAGCAGCACCAGCATCACGTCCACGAGGGGCGTGACGTTGATGTCGGCCATCGGGCCGCCACCGGAGGAGTTGGATGAAAAGGCCATGGCCGTGACTCCTGGTTGGTCGGGTTCGACTTAGCGCTTGGCCGCGGTGTCGCCGACGCGCGAACCGGTGGCGAAGAAGTCGTGCAGGTCGTGCGCGAAGGTGTCGAACTTGGCGTAGGTGTTGCGGTTCGAGCGGTTGAAGGCGTTGTAGGCCAGCACCGCCGGGATCGCGACGAACAGACCGAAGGCGGTCATGATCAGGGCCTCGCCCACCGGGCCGGCGACGGCGTCGATGGAAGCCTGGCCGGTGGCGCCGATGCGGATCAGGGCGCCGTAGATGCCCCACACGGTACCGAGCAGGCCGACGAACGGAGCGGTCGCACCGACGGTGGCCAGCCAGGTCATGCCGTTCTCGAGCTTGGCGCTCTCGCGGGTGACGGCCTGGCGCAGGGCGCGGTCGATGAACTCCGAGCGGTTCAGGGCGTCGACCAGGCGGCTGCCTTCATGGCGCTGGTGGTGGGCAGCGGCCTGGGCGCAGTCGAGGGCGATCTTGGAGAACGGCTCGTTGGCCGGCTGCTCTTCCATGAAGCGGATGGCGTCCTGCGCGTTCGGGGTTTCCCAGAAGGTGCGGACCACGGTGTCGGCGCGCTTGGAGATGACGGTGTTCTTGATGGCGTTGACGATCGTGTACCACCACGAACCGAACGACATCACGACCAGCATAAGGAAGACGACCCAGGAAACCATGAACTCGCCCGGGGCGGCCACCATTTCCTTCCAGAGGTGGGAGAAACCCATCTGGTTCAGGGCTTCGGCGTTGTTGGCGGCGCCACCAGCGGCGGCGGCGGCAGTGAGGAGGATGTCCTGCAGCATAAGAGGTGCCTTTCTATAGGTGATTGATCGTTACGGGGGTACTGCTGGATTTAGCGCGGAGGCGTGAACTTCACGGGCACCAGGACGGCGCCGCCGACCTTCTGGCCGTTGCGCATGCCCGGGTTGAACTTCCAGCGACGCGCGGCATCCATGGCCGAACGGTCGAGGTTGCGGTTGCGGCTGGAGCGCTCGATGGCCACGTCGAGCACGTTGCCGGCGGCGTCGATGGTGACGCGCAGGACAACGGTGCCGCCGACGCCATCGCGGGCTTCCTTGGCGGGGTAACGCGGCTGGTACAGCGCACGGCCCGAGATGTCCTCGGACGGGGCGAAGTCAGCCGGCGGGGCCGGCGGCGCGGGCGGAGCCGGCGGCGGGGCCTCGATGTCGATCGGGCTCGGATCGTCGAACACGACCGGCGGCTCTTCCGGCGGCGGCGGGATCGGCGTCGGCTTCGGCTGCTCGATGATCTTCTGGACCACCTTGGGCGGCTCCGGCGGCGGCGGCGGCGGCGGCGGGGGCGGCGGCGGCGGCTCGATGAATGAGACCGTCGTCACTTCGTCCTCGGCCTTGTTGACGTCCGGTGCGTTAACCGGGGCCAACATCAACATGAAGGCGATCGCATGGAGCGCGATCGCGAACGCGTTGCCGCCAATGCGTGCCCAGCTGATGCCCTGGGGCGGGTTGTCGTACTTGTAGTTCTTGTCCGTCATGCGGGTGGCGGCTCGAGCTCTAGTTCGGTCGGCGTCAGGTGCCGTGGCCCGCCGGGGAGCGGCGGGAACTTGTTAGCTTATACCACGGGGAACTGGTTTACCAACCGTTCAACGGGAAATCTGGGCCAGGGCTTTCTGGGCCTGGTCGCGGGTCGCCGGATCCTTGGCGGCTTCTCGGTAGGCCACCTTGGCCGCCTCGAAATTATCCATGTAGTACTCGGAGCGGGCGATGACCATCCAGGCCTCGCCGGGCTTCTTCAGGCCCTTGGACAGGGCCTGCTGGGCGGCCGCCTTGGCTTCCTGGTTGCGGTCCTCGTTGGTGAGGATCTGCGACAGGGCCAGCGCGGTCTCGCCGTCGGACGCCAGCGGGGCGGCCTTCTGGTAGGCAGCGATGGCCGCGTCCACCTGGTCGCTGAAGTACAGCGACTGGGCGAGGAAGGTGTAGGTCTTGGCATCGGCCTTCAGGATGCCCTTGTCGAGGCCCTCCTGGATGACCTTGGCGGCGTCCGCCTCCTTGCCGTCCATGTTCAGGTAGATGGCGTAGAGGATCTCGTAGTCCTTCTGCTCGGTGAGCATGCCGCGGCTGCGCGCATCGTCGAGCAGCGCGGCGGCCTTGTCGGTCATGTCGGTCTGGGCGTACAGCGACGCCAGGTTGAGCAGGGTGCGCTTGTCGTCCGGGGCCTGCTTCTGCAGCTGCTCGGCCAGGGCCACGGCCTCGGCGTCACGGCCGGTCTCGTTGTACGCGGCCATCAGCATCTGCAGCCAGTTGTTTTCCGGGGCGCCGTCGGTCTTGAGCTCGATGGCGCGCTTGATGGCGTCGATGGCGAGGTCGTACTGGCCGGCGTTGTAGTGGATGCCGCCCTTGAGGCCGTAGACGTCCGGGTCCTTGCTCTTGGTCTCGGCGATCATGCGGTCGATCAGGGCCACGGCCTCGGGGATCTTGTCCTCCTGGGCATAGACCGACGCCAGCGTGTGCATGGTAGCGAAGTGGTTGTTGTTCGGCAGCGCGTTCTCCTCGATCGCGCGCTCGAGGTAGGAAATGGCGCGGCCGTAGTCGTCGACGCCCAGCGCGGCGTTGCCGGCGATCATCAGCGCGACGCCGCGGTCGTAGGGCTTGGCGCGATCGCTGGCGAGCACTTCCTCGGCGATCTTGATGGCGCCTTCCATGTCCTCGCCCTCGTTGTAGAGGTCGAACATCTTCTGGATCTGCTTGCCAAGGCGCGGGCTGTTGTCGGCCTTCGGCGACTCACGGGTCGCGTCGGGGTAATCGATCTTGGGCTCGTCGGCTTTCTCGCGGCGCGCGGCGTCCGCCGTGCCGACCGAGAGCGAGGCCGCCAGGAACACGACCGCCGCCAGCTTCATGGAGTGCAGAACCTTCATGGAAAACTCCTTGCCGCCGCGAACGTCCGCGGCTGTTGGCCGGATAGGGTAACGGGGAATAGAGCAAGCACTCAAGCCGTGTTTTGTCCGGTTGGACCGCCGGCTTCCGTGTAGGGATCCCCTTTGCCCCGAAGGATGCCCGAGCCGGGGCGTGCTTCGCCTTAAAACCGCGTTAAGGTGAACAGGCCGTTCAGCCAGTAGTGGGAAAGTTCGCTGTCGCAAAAGCGACACGTTCGGCCGGATCCTTCGACAGCTCGCCGCGGTCGCGCAGCGCCTCGACCTTGTGAAGGCGGTGCTCGAGGCCGTTGCCATTCGCCATCTGGATGGCCAGGCCGGGACGCGCGTTGAGTTCGAGGATCAGCGGGCCGCGGTCGCGGTCGAGCACGAAGTCGACGCCCACGTAACCCAGGCCCGAGAGTTCATAACAACGCGAAGCCATCTCGAGCAGTTCACGCCAGTGCGGGATGGCGAGGCCGACGATGCTGTGTTCGGTGTCGGGATGTTCGCGGATGATCTCGGTTCCCCAGACGCCGCGCTTGGTCTTGCCGGTGGGGATGTCGATGCCGACGCCGATGGCTCCCTGGTGCAGGTTCGCCTTGCCGTCGGACATGCGCGTGGGCAGGCGGATCATCGCCATCACCGGGTAGCCCAGGAAAACGATGATGCGGATGTCGGGCACGCCCTTGTAACTGACGTTGTCGAAGATCGGGTCGAACTGCACGCAGTATTCGACGATCAGGTGGTCGGGCTGGCCGCCAAGCGAAAACAGCCCGGACAGGCCGTTCGACAGGTGGTGTTCGAACTCGTCGCGCGACATCAGCGAGCCGCTGGCGCGCCGGTACTTGTCGCCACGCCGTCCGGTGATCACCAGGATGCCGTCGCCGCCGGATCCGTGCGCCGGCTTCACCACGAAGCTGTCGCGACCCTCGAGCTTCTTGTGCAGCTCGGCGATCTCGTGCTCCTCGCGCACCACGGCGTAGAGGTCGGGCACGGGCAAGCCGGCCTTGATGGCCAGCTTCTTGGTGAGCAGCTTGTCGTCCACGCGCGGGTAGAACTTGCGCGGGTTGTGCATCAGCACGTAGTGCGCGTTGCGCTGGCCGATGCCCACGAGGCCGATGTGGCGCAGGCGCTTGGCGACCTTGAAGGGATTGAACAGGGCCATCGCTCAGGCCTTCGCCTCGGGCGCGGGCTTTTCCGGCGCCGCCACGATCGGATCGGGCTCGCGCGCCAGCGCACGGAAGCGCACAAGCTCGTTGAGGCGGTAGCCGGAGTAGCGGCCCAGCAGCAGCGCCAGCGCGAACAGCACCAGCAGCACCTCGGGGTACACGAAGACCAGGTGTTCCAGCGGCGGCCAGCTCATCACCACGTAGGCCAGCGCGGCCACCACCAGCGTGCCCACGCCTTCGCGCAGGGCGGTGCCGGCGCCGCGCTCGTCCCAGGCCACCGACATGCGCTCGATCGTCATGGCCATGATGACCATCGGGAACAGCGCCACCGACAGGCCCACTTCGATGCCGAGTCGGTTCGACAGCACGCTCACCGCCGCCATCAGCAACACCACCAGGATGAGGATGGCGGTCAGGCGCGGCACCAGCAGCAGGCGCAGGCGCTCGAGGTAGAAGCGAACCAGCAGGCCGAAGCCCACCACCAGCACGAACAGCACCACGCCGGCCACCAGCGCCGTCTCGCGGAAGGCCAGCGCGATCAGCACCGGCATGAAGGTGCCGTAGGTCTTCACGCCCACCAGGTTGCGCAGGAGCAGCATGATGAAGGCGCCGATCGGCACCATCAGCAGGATGCGGTAGGTTTCCTGCGCCTGCAGTGGCAGGCTGAGCAGCGAGTAGCGCACGAGGTTGGCGTCCTGCACCTCGAGGCGGCGCTCGGCGGTGGCCATGGCATCGGCGAGGTTGCCCTTCACCGTGAACATCAGCGCGGTCGGCGGGTTGCCGTCGATGGTGAGCAGCGGCTTGCCGCTGGTGCTCCACAGGAACAGGTCGGACGGCGTGCCCTCGGCGTTCGTGCGCGGGTCGAGCATGGTCCAGGCCAGGCCGTCGTGCACGATCAGCCAGGTCTGCATGCGCGCCTCGACATTGGCGTCGGCATCGGTCTCGCCTTCGGCCAGGCGGATGCCGTAGACCACGCGCGCCGGGATGTTTCGCGACGCGAGCAGGTGCACGATGAACTCGGTGCGGGCGACGTCGTCCTCGCCATACTTCTCGGCCAGCAGCTGCACTTCCTCGCTGCGGTCGGACTGGTTCAGGCGGCGCAGCAGTTCGCGCGCGTAGGTGACGGTGTTGGACGAACGCTCGCGCACCTGGTCGAGCAGGGTTTGCGCGGCGGTGGCATAGGGCTCTTCCAGTTCGGCCGGCGCGGCGATCTCGGGTTCGATGGCGAGGCCGGCGGGTTCGCGCTGCTCGGCGCGCACGATGGTGGCGCGGTAATAGAGGTCCTGCTCGCCGATGGCGCGGCGGATGGCCCACTGCACCTCGCGGCCGCTGTCACCCTTCTCCTCGAGTTTCGAGTAGTTGCGTGCAACGAAGCGTTCTTCCAGTACGGTCCATCCCGGCGTATCGGCCGGCAGCTGCAGCGTGACGGTGTTCGCACCTTTGCGCGGCTGGTATTCGACGTGCGCCTGCACGGTCCACACCTGGACCTGGGCGTCGGGCTGCACGGGGAACTCCAGCACCTTCCACTTGTAGTACATCGCCGAGACGGCGGCGGCGATGATCGCCAGGGCCAGCAGGTAAAGGTGTCGCTTGCTCATAGGGTTCCCGGGGATACGCGGCTCCGACCCGAAACCGCGAAGGCCGACAGTGTAACCCCGCCCCTAGGCGACCGAATACGTCGCCAGGAGCAGGGCGATCGCGTTGGCCACGGCATGCGCCGCAACCGCAGCGGCAAGGCGTCCGGTGCGCAGGTAGACGCCGCCGAAGACCAGGCCGAGGGCCAGGTAAAGCCCGATGGTGGCGAGCCTCGGCAGCAGAGGGCCGTCGGCCACCAACTCGTGGGCGAGCGCGAACAGGCCGGCGGTGCACCACAACCCGAGCCAGGGCCGGCCGGCGAGCGCGAAGCGGCGAAGCAGCACGCCGCGGAAGAACAGTTCCTCGGCGACCGGGGCCAGGCCGACAACGAGCAGCACGGCCAGCCACGGCTTCTGCGCCAGCAGCGCCATCAGCGGTTCGGCGTTGCTGGGGTCGAGCGGCAGTCCGAGCCGGGTCGCAACCCAGGGCAGGGCCTGCGCGAACAGGCCGGCAAAGGCGGCGATCGCCAGGGATTCACGCCAGGGAAGCGGGCCGCCCACCGGGCCGCCCTTCGGCCGGCGCCAGGGCCACAGGGCCAGCCCGGCGAGTGCGGTGGCCGCGAGTGCCGCGGCAATGAACAGGGGGGTGTGCGTACCGCCGGGCGTGGCGATGCGTTCACCGGCGGCGAGCAAGGCGGCGACGGCGACGACCGTCAGCAGCAGGGTCAGCGCGAGGTAGAGCCCGACGTCGAGCGCGAAATGACCGAGCAGCCAGGCGGTGCCCGGTCGCGCCGGCACCGCGGGCAGCAGCGCCGGCGAAGGCTCAGACGTCGAGGTTGGCGACACGCAGCGCGTTGTCTTCGATGAAGACGCGGCGCGGCTCCACCACGTCGCCCATCAGCGTCGAGAAGATCTGGTCGGCGGCGACGGCGTCCTCGATGCGCACCTTCAGCAGGCGGCGCGTCTCGGGGTTCACCGTGGTTTCCCACAGCTGCTCGGGGTTCATTTCACCCAGGCCCTTGAAGCGCTGGATCATGCGGCCCTTCTTGGCTTCCTCGAGCAGCCATTCCTGCGCCTGCAGGAAACGCGTGACCGGCTGGCTCTTGCCGCCGCGCGCCACGCTGGCGCCTTCCTGCAGCAGATCCTGCAGCGCGGTAGCCACTTCGTTGACCTGGCGAAGTTCGCCGCCCAGCAGCTGCGCCGCGGCGAGCACCTGGGTGGACGCAAGGCCGTGGTGCTGCTTGGCGATGACGAGCGCGGCCGGCTGGCCTTCCTCGTTGCCGGCCTGCACCGAGAAACCGTAACGCGCGCGGCCGAGGCCGGTGGCGTTGAGGCGGCGCTCGAGTTCGGCGCACCAGCCGTCGAGCGCGCCGGGCGTGGCGAACTGCTCGGCCGACACCGGCGGCATTTCCAGCATGGCCTCGAGCACCGGCGGGTCGATGCGGTGCGCGAAGCGCGAGATGGTTTCGCGCGCGGCGACGTAGTCGAGCAGCAGCTTCTCGAGCTGCGCGCCGGACACCGGCGGCACGCCGTCGGCCGGGCGCAGTTCGGCGCCTTCGACGGCGTTGTTCACGAGGTAGGCGTTGAGCGCGCCGTCGTCCTTGAGGTAGAGCTCGTTCTTGCCCTGCTTGATCTTGTACAGCGGCGGCAGGCCGATGTAGACGTGGCCGCGCTCGATGAGCTCGGGCATCTGCCGGTAGAAGAACGTCAGCAGCAGCGTGCGGATGTGCGAGCCGTCGACGTCGGCGTCGGTCATGATGATGATGCGGTGGTAGCGCAGCTTGTCCGGGTTGTACTCGTCCTTGCCGATGCCGGTGCCGAGCGCGGTGATCAGCGTGCCGACTTCCGCGCTGGAGAGCATGCGGTCGAAGCGCGCGCGTTCCACGTTGAGGATCTTGCCCTTGAGCGGCAGGATCGCCTGCGTCTTGCGGTTGCGGCCCTGCTTCGCGGAGCCGCCGGCCGAGTCACCCTCGACGATGAAGAGTTCGCTCAGCGCCGGGTCTTTTTCCTGGCAGTCGGCGAGCTTGCCGGGCAGGCCGGCGATGTCGAGCGCACCCTTGCGACGGGTGAGGTCGCGCGCCTTGCGCGCGGCTTCGCGCGCACGGGCGGCGTCGACGATCTTGCCGGCGATGGCGCGGGCTTCGTTCGGGCGCTCCTGCAGGAACTCCTCGAGCTTCTGGCCGATGACGGCTTCCACCGCCGGGCGCACTTCGGAGCTGACCAGCTTTTCCTTGGTCTGCGAGCTGAAGCTCGGGTCGGGCACCTTCACCGACAGCACGGCGATCATGCCTTCGCGCATGTCGTCGCCGGACAGCGAGATCTTGGCCTGCTTGGCGATGCCGTTCTGCTCGATGTAGTTGCTGAGCGTGCGGGTGAGCGCCGCGCGGAAGCCGATCAGGTGGGTGCCGCCGTCCTTCTGCGGGATGTTGTTGGTGAAGCAGAACATCGTTTCCTGGTAGGCGTCGGTCCACTGCACGGCGATATCGACGACGATGCCGTCCTTTTCACCCGTGGCAGAGATAACCGATTGATGCAGCGGGGTTTTTAGCGCCGCCAGGTGTTCCACGAAGCTGCGGATGCCGCCTTCGTACTCGAAAACGTCGCGCTTGCCCTCGCCCCGCTCGTCCACCAGCTCGATGCGCACGCCCGAGTTGAGGAAGCTCAGCTCGCGCAGGCGCTTGGCCAGGATGTCGTAGTGGAACTCGACGTCGGTGAAGATCTCGGCGCTGGGCAGGAAACGCAGCTGGGTGCCGCGGCGGGTGGAGGGGCCGACGGTCTTGAGCGGGTAGACCGGCTCGCCCAGGGCGTATTCCTGCTGGTGGTGGTTGCCGTCGCGCCAGATGTCGAGCCACAGGCTGGACGAAAGCGCGTTCACCACCGAGACGCCGACGCCGTGCAGGCCGCCGGAAACCTTGTAGCTGTTGTCGTCGAACTTGCCGCCGGCGTGCAGCACGGTGAGGATCACCTCGGCCGCCGACACACCCTCTTCCTTGTGGATGTCCACCGGGATGCCGCGGCCGTTGTCCTGCACCGAGCAGGAGCCGTCGGCATGCAGGGTGACCACGACCTGGTCGCAGTGGCCGGCCAGGGCTTCGTCGATGGCGTTGTCCACCACCTCGAACACCATGTGGTGCAGGCCGGTGCCATCGTGCACGTCGCCGATGTACATGCCCGGCCGCTTGCGGACGGCCTCGAGGCCGCGCAGCACGGTGATCTTGCTGGAATCGTAGGTGGTGTTGGCGGGGGTCTGCGGCGGGGTGGGGATATCGGTCATCGGAGGCGTGTTCTCTGGGTCCACGGCGGCGCCCCGGCGCCCCGGCGGGGCGGCACAGCACGCCTATAAATAATGTGTCCGAGTATACCGCTTAGGCCCTTCACGTGGGCGAGGCGGCCGCCCGGGGGCAAGGCGCCTCCGGGTAGCGGGTTGCGGTTACGACGCCGCTGCGGGCCGCTGCGGGGCCGGGGACTGTCCCAAGGCTTCAGGCGGCGCGGAGTTGCCCGCGTTCCACGTGGAACGTCGCTGCCGGGAGCAGCTCGCCGGTCAGGATGGCGGGGGCTTCCGTGGCAGTCAGGAGCACCTGGGCGCCCGAGGCCAGCACCGAGCCCAGGGCCTGGCGCAGGTGGGCCTGGTCCAGCTCCGAGGCCAGGTCATCCAGACAGACCAGCGGCCACTCTCCCCGGTCGGCGGCAAAGGACCGTGCCTGGGCCAGCACACAGGCGAGGGCGGTGAGCTTTTCCTGACCCCGCGACAGGGCTTCCCGCCCAGGCAGGCCGAGATAATCCACCCGCCAATCAGCCCGGTGCGGACCCACGCTGGTGTAGCCCTGGACCAGGTCGCGCTCCCGGGCCAGCAGCAGGGCGTCAGCCAGCGGGTGTTCCGCCCGGCGCCAGCCCGGCAGGAACTGCAGGCCGGCGCGGCCCAGCTCCGGCAGGAATTCCCCGGCCGTCCCGGCCAGCACCGGCTCCAGCCGGGCCAGGTAATCGGCCCGCAGGCTGCTGAGCTGTTCGCCGGAGCCGGCCAGCTCCTGGTCCCAGGGATCCAGGGCGCCGGGCGACGGCCCCCGCTTGAGCAGGGCGTTGCGCTGCTTCAGGGCCCGGGCATAACGCCGCCAGACCGGAAGGAACTCCGGTTCCACGTGGAACAGGGCCCAATCCAGGAAGCGGCGACGGTGTTCCGCACCCCCGGCGATCAGCTCATGGCTGCCGGGCTCGAAGCTGACCACGGCCAGCTCGGCGCAGAGTTCGGTGAGGCTGGGCGCCGGGGCGCCGTCGAGCCGGGCTTCCCAGTCGCCGCCGGTGTGGCGCAGGCCGGCGCGTCGGGCCCGGCCCTGGCCGTCCAGCCACTCGGCGTATACCGACAGGGCCGGCTGGCCGCTGCGGATCAGGCCGTCGCGCACCCGGCCCCGGAACGAGCGGCCGTAGCCCAACAGGTGCACGGCCTCCATGAGGCTGGTCTTGCCCGCGCCATTGCCGCCGGTCACCAGGTTCAGGCCGGGCGCCGGGCGGAACTCCACCCCGGCCAGGCAGCGCAGGTTCTGGATGTCGAGCCGGGTCAGGCGCACGTGGAACTCCGGGCGGGCGGGCTTCGCCGGCCTTCAAAACGGCACCGCCCGGCAAAGGCCGGGCGGTGGGGCAACGCGGACGCCGTTCCGGTCACAGCCGCAGCGGCATCACCACGTGGCGGCTGCGCTCGTGGCTGGCCTCGCGCACCAGGGCCGACGAGTTGGCGTCGCGCAGGTTGATGATGACCGTGTCCTCGCGCAGGGCGCTCAGGGCGTCCAACAGGTAGGTCACGTTGAAGCCGATGCTCAGGCCGTCGACCTTGGTTTCGGCCTCGATCTCTTCCTGGGCCTCTTCCTGCTCGGGGTTGTGCGCCACGATGCGCAGCTGGCCCGGGCTGATCTCCAGCTTCACGCCGCGGTACTTCTCGTTCGACAGGATGGCGGCGCGCTGCAGGGCGGCACGCAGGCCTTCGCGGTCGAGCTTCACTTCCTTGTCGGCGCCGATGGGGATCACGGCGTCGTAGTCGGGGAAGCGGCCGTCGATGAGCTTGGAGGTGAAGGTGACGTCCTCGCGGCGCATGCGCAGGTGGTTGCGGCCCACTTCCAGCTCGACCTCGCGGTCGCCGCCTTCGAGCAGGCGCTGCAGTTCCAGCACGCCCTTGCGCGGCAGGATGATCTGCTTGCGGGTCTGGGCGCCGGCCGGCAGGGGCGCTTCGCACAGGGCCAGGCGGTGGCCGTCGGTGGCCACGCAGCGCAGGCTGTCTTCGCGCAGGTCCAGCAACAGGCCGTTGAGGTAATAACGCACGTCCTGCTGGGCCATGGCGAACGCGGTCCGCTCGATCAGCTCCTTGAGGGCGGCTTCCGGCACGCGGATGCGTTCGACCAGGTCGAGGTCCTCGACGGCCGGGAAGTCGTTGCCGGGCAGGGTGGCCAGGGTGAACCGGCTGCGGCCGGCCTGCACGGTCACCTTGTCGCCGGACTGGCTGAGGGTCACCTTGCTGCCGTCGGGCAGGGCCCGGACGATTTCGAAGAGCTTGCGGGCGGGGATGGTGGTTTCACCCGGCTGGGCATCGTCGACGTCCGTGCGGGCGACCATCTCGACCTCGAGATCGGTGCCGGTCATGGACAGCTTGTTGCCTTCGACCGTGACCAGCAGGTTGGCGAGCACCGGCAGCGTCTGCCGGCGTTCGACCACGTTCACGACCTGCTGCAGGGGTTTGAGCAGAACTTCTCGCGTCAGGCTGAAACGCATGCGGGTCCCCAAGCTCCAAAGAGTGGATAAATCAAAAACTGGTGGCGGTGGAGGCGGAAAAAACGCCGGATAACTATCGTAACTTTTTGATTATTAAAGCTTTATCGCGAGTCACAAGCCTGTGCGTCGGGCCCGGGACTGGCTGTGGAAAGCTGTGGATAGATTTTCGCCTCGAAAACGCTCCCCAACTTGTCCACAGGTGGTGCAGAAACGGGTTCCACGCTCACTCGCTGAGTTTGCGCAGCAGCTTGTCCCAGTCCTCGCGCAGCTTGCCGTCGATCTCGCGCAGTTCGCGCACGACCTTGCAGGCGTGCATGACGGTGGTGTGGTCCCTTCCCCCGAATGCGTCGCCGATTTCCGGCAGGCTGTGCTCGGTCAGTTCCTTGCTCAGGGCCATCGCCATCTGCCGCGGACGGGCCAGGGAGCGCGTCCGCCGCTTCGACAAGAGGTCCGCCATGCGCAGCTGGTAGTAGTCTGCCACGGTCTTCTGGATATTGCTGATGGACACCACCTGTTGCTGCGCGCGCAGCAGGTCGCGCAGGGTTTCCTGGGCGAATTCGGCGGTGATGGGCCGCGCCATGAAGTTCGAGCGGGCCGCCAGGGTGTTCAGGGCGCCCTCGAGGTCGCGCACGTTCGAACGCATGCGCTTGGCGATCAGGTAGGCCACGTCCTCGGGCAGCTTCACCGAACGCTCGGCCGCCTTGGCGGTGAGGATGGCGGCGCGGGTCTCGAAGTCGGGCGGCTCGATCGCCACGCTCAGGCCCCAGGTCAGGCGGGTCTTGAGACGCGTCTCGAGGTTTTCCACCTCTCGCGGGTAGCGGTCGCAGGTCAGGATGATCTGCTGCTTGCCGTCGAACAGCGCGTTGAAGGTGTGGAAGAACTCCTCCTGCGTGGTGTTCTTTCCGGCGAAGAACTGGATGTCGTCGATCAGCAGCGCGTCCACCTGCTGGAACTGGCGCTTGAACTGGTCCATCGACTTTTCCTGCAGGGCCTTCATCATGGCGCTGAAGAACTGCTCGGAGCGCAGGTACATCACGCGCATGCCCGGGCTGTTCTGGCGCATGAGGTTGCCAGCCGCGTACATCAGGTGGGTCTTGCCCAGGCCCGAGCCGCCGTACAGCAGCAGCGGGTTGTAGGCCTTGCCCGGGTTCTGCGCCACCTGCAGGGCCGCGGCGCGGCCGAGCTGGTTGCTGCGGCCTTCGACGAAGTTCTCGAAGGTGTAGTGCGGGTCGAGGTTGCCGTTGAACTCGGGGCCGGCCGGGGCGCGGCCGGGACTGGCGGCGGGAGCCGCGCTGGTCCGGGCGGGCGCGCCGCGGTTGAGCGAGCCCACCGCCAGGGCCACCGCCGCCGGGCTGCCGGCGAAGTGGGCCACCAGTTCGCGGATCCGGGCCAGGTAGTGCTCGCGCACCTGGTCCACCACGAATTCATTGGGGGCGTACAGCGTCAGGCCGTCGGGGTGGGACTCCACCTGCAGCGGCCGCAGCCAGGTGTGTACCTCTTCGGCCGGCAGTTCGGCTTCCAGTCGTTCCAGGCAACGCGGCCAGGCAGCATCCATGTTCAAGCGAAATTCCGGGGGCCAGCGCCGGGGAGGCGCTGTGGATAAGTGATCGGGGTCGTGCAGTCTAGCGCCGCGGGGCCGTGGCCGCCACGCGGATTTGGCTTGACGGGGGTTTGGGCAAACCGCTATAGTCCGCAGTCTTTTCCGCCCAAAACTCTTACCGGGGTGCCACCATGGCCACCAAGCGCACGTACCAGCCCAGCAACCTCAAGCGCAAGCGCGACCACGGGTTCCGCGCCCGCATGAAGACCGCCGACGGCCGCAAGGTCCTCTCGCGTCGTCGTGCCAAGGGTCGCGCCCGCCTCGCGGTCTGACGCGTTGCCGCCGGCCTGCCGGCGGCACCCGAACGGGTCGTGAGTATCTCCCCGCCCGTTCCGCCGAGCGATTTCCCGCCCAGCGCGCGCCTGCGCGTTTCCGCCGAGTTCCAGGCGGTGTTCAAGGCGGGACGCCGGCTCTCCAGTCCCCAGTTGCGGTTGTTCGCCCACGTCCGGGCCGAGGCCAATGCGCCACGGCTCGGCGTTGCCGTGTCCAAGAAGGTCGACAAACGGGCCGTTGGCCGCAACCGCATCAAGCGGCTCGTCCGTGAAACCTTCCGGCGCGAACGCCACCAGCTGCCGCCCGGCGACTACGTGCTGATCGCACAGCCCGGCGCCTCCGCCCTGTCCTCCGACGAACTGCGCGCCCAGTGGCTGCAACTGCTGGAGCGGGCGCGGTCGTTGAAGCCCACGCCCCCTGCCGGCACAATGCCGGACTCCCCGGTGGCGCGCGAGCGCCCCGCCTCAGAATCCTGACCGAGACCCCGAGCCGGCCCCGGCTTCGCGCTGGCGCCCGCCTCCTGCCCATGAACCAGACCCGTTCCTTCCTGCTGATCGCCTGGCTTGCCGTCGCCTTCCTGCTGTTCCTTGAATGGAACAAGGGCCCCGTGCAGGCCCCGGCCGCCCCGGCGCCGGTCGCCGCCCTGCCGGATCCGTCGGCCGCGATCCCGGACGCCGCCGCGCTGCCGGACGCCTCGGCCGTGCCGGCCGCCGCCGCCCTGCCCGACGCCGCCACCGCCGCGCCGGCCGCTGCGTCCGCCACCGCTGCTTCCGGCGGCCTGGTGCGCGTGCGCACCGACGTGCTCGACCTGCGCATCGACCTGCGCGGCGGCACCTTGGTGGGCGCCGAACTGCTGGCCTACCCGGTCGCCAAGGACCAGCCGGAGCGCAAGGTCCGCCTGTTCGACGCCGACCCGGCCCGCTTCTCGGTCGCGCAGTCCGGCCTGGTCGCCACCGCCGGCAACGCGCCCAGCCACGAGGCGCTGTTCCGCACCGAAGACGGCCGCAACGACTACCAGCTGGCCGACGGCCAGGCCTCGCTCGAGCTGCCGCTGCTGTGGACCGACCCGGCCACCGGCCTCACCGTGCGCAAGACCTTCGTGTTCGACCGAGGCAGCTACGCGCTGCGCCTGCGCGAGGAAATCCGCAACGACGGCGCCAGCGCCTGGCGCGGCTACGGCTACCAGCAGCTGCAACGCGTGCCGCCGCCGGCCGCTTCGCGCACCTCCGGCCTGACCAATCCCGAGGCCTACAGCTTCGTCGGCGCGGCCTGGTACAGCCCCGAGGACAAGTTCGACAAGCGCAAGTTCGCCGATTTCGCCGAAGACGGCCCGCTCAACAAGGACGCCACCGGCGGCTGGATCGCCCTGCTGCAGCACCACTTCCTGGTGGCCTGGGTGCCGTCCGGCGCCGAGCCGCAGCGCTTCTCGCTGGCCACGCTGGGCGAGGGCACGCCGCGTTACCTGGTGCGCAGCGTCGGCGCGCCCTTCGAAGTCGCCCCGGGCACCGCCACCACCCGCGAGGCCACGCTGTGGGTCGGCCCGAAGCTGCAGGAGCAGCTGGAAGCGGTGGCGCCGGGCCTGAAGCTGACGCTCGACTACGGCATCTTCACTTTCCTCGCGCAGCCGATGTTCGACTACGTGCTCAAGCCCTTGCACGACCTGACCGGCAACTGGGGCTGGGCGATCATCCTGACGGTGCTGGCGATCAAGCTGGCGCTGTACTGGCTGTCGGCCAAGCAGTACCGCAGCTTCGCCAAGATGCGCGCGATCCAGCCGCGCATCGAAGCGCTGAAGGAGCGCTACGGCGACGACAAGCAGAAGTTCCAGATGGCGATGATGGAGCTCTACAAGAAGGAGAAGGTCAACCCGGCCGCCGGCTGCCTGCCGATCCTGGTGACCATCCCGGTCTTCATCGCGCTCTACTGGATGCTGCTCGAGTCGGTGGAGATGCGCCAGGCGCCGTGGATCGGCTGGATCCAGAACCTGACCGCGCCGGACCCGTACTTCATCCTGCCGGCGATCAACCTGGCGGTGATGTACCTCACCCAGAAGATGACGCCGACCCCGGGCATGGACCCGATGCAGAAGAAGATGATGACGGCCATGCCGCTCGTCTTCGGCGTGATGATGGCCTTCTTCCCCTCGGGCCTGGTGCTGTACTGGTGCACCAACGGCATCCTGGGCCTGCTGCAGCAGTGGATCATCACCAAGCGCCACGGCGACAAGCCCGGCACCACCCCGGCCGTGGCGAAGTAATTTCTTGCCACGGACGAGCACGGAAGTTCACGGAGGCTCACGGACAGAGCCGAAACCGGATCAAAAAGCAGGGGCGGCCATCAGGGCCGCCCTTGTTCTTTGTCGGCGTCTGTTTTATCCGTGAGCCTCCGTGAACTGCCGTGTCCATCCGTGGCTAAATCCATTCCCATGACCCAGCGCGACACGATTGCGGCGATTGCGACGGCGGCCGGTGCCGCGGGCGTGGGCATCGTGCGGGTGAGCGGGCCGGGGTGCCGGGCCATTGCCGCCACGCTGCTGGGCCGGCCGCCGGAGCCGCGGCATGCGCATTACCTGCGCTTCCGCGACGGCGATGGCGAGGTGATCGACGACGGCCTGCTGATCCATTTCCCGGCGCCGCAGTCCTATACCGGCGAGGACGTGCTCGAGCTTCAGGGCCACGGCAGCCCCCTGCTGCTGGCGCGGCTGCTGCGCCGCTGCCTGGGCCTGGGCGCGCGGCCCGCGCGGCCCGGCGAGTTCACCGAACGCGCCTTCCTCGAAGGCCGGCTCGACCTGGCCCAGGCCGAAGCCGTGGCCGACCTGATCAGCGCCGGCAGCGAAGCCGCCGTGCGCGCTGCGCGGCGCTCGCTCGACGGCGAATTCTCGAAGCGCGTGCACACGGTGGTGGAAGGCCTGACCGCGCTGCGGGTGTGGGTGGAGGCCGCGCTCGATTTCCCCGAGGAGGAAGTCGATTTCCTCGCCGCGCCGGAGCTGCGCCGGCGCCTGCACGACGTCGCCGCCGACCTGGCCGCGCTGCGCGCCGCCGCCGGCCGCGGCCAGCGCCTGGTGGACGGGCTGCACGTGGTCATCGCAGGCGCGCCCAATGCCGGCAAGTCGTCCCTGCTCAACGCGCTGGCCGGCGAAGACCGCGCCATCGTCACCGACATCGCCGGCACCACCCGCGACCTGCTGCGCGAGCGCGTGCGGGTGGACGGCATCGAACTCACCCTGGTCGACACCGCCGGCCTGCGCGAGGCGCCCGACCTCGTGGAACAGGAAGGCATCCGCCGCGCCCGCGCCGAGCTTGAACGCGCCGACCTGGTGCTGGCCGTGCTCGACGACCAGGCGCCGGTGCCCGACCTGCCGCTGCCGTCAGGGATCCCGGTGCTGTGGCTGCACAACAAGGCCGACCTCAGCGGCGCCGCCGCCCACGCCGAGCGCCGGGCCGATGGCGAACACCTGTGGCTGTCGGCCCGCACCGGCGAAGGCCTGGACGCCCTGCGCCAGCGCCTGCGCGATGCCGCCGGCCTGGGCGAGGGCAGCGACGGCGCCTTCAGTGCCCGCGCCCGCCACGTGGACGCGCTGGCCCGCGCCGATGCCCTGCTGGCCCAGGCCGCGGCCCAACTGCACCACGGCGCCGGCGAGCTGGCCGCCGAGGAACTGCGCCGCGCCCAGGACGCCCTGGGCGAAATCACCGGCACCGTGGACGCCGACGCCCTGCTCGGGCGCATCTTCGGCGACTTCTGCATCGGCAAGTGAAACCGGCCCGCCGCGCGTCGGCTCACCCCGGCAAAACGTGCGCCAGGTCGCAGCCCGAAACGACTCCGCCTTGACAAACCGGCCAAACTCTTATGTGCTGAACGTCATGGTTTGTTCATTTTCCAGGGGATCACCGATGACTGTTTCCACGCCCGCCTCCTCCCGCGCCTTGCGCTGGGGCATTGCCCTGGCCCTGGGCCTGAGCCTGGCCGCCTGCTCCAAGGACGAGGCCGCGCCCGCCGCCGCCGACGCCGAAAAGCCGGCCGCCGCCGCCCAGCCGGCCGGCCCCAGCGCCGAGGAAGTGGCCGCGCAGGAAGCCGCCCAGGCCGCCGAAGCCGCCCTGGCCGCCCTCGGCGCCGACGAGCTGCGCAGCCGCGGCAGCCAGGCCCTGCGCGAGCAGCGCCTGTACGCCCCGGCCGGCGACAACGCCATGGAGTACTACCTGGCCCTGCGCCAGAAGACCGACAAGCCCGATGCGTCCGCCGAGAGCGCGCTCATCGACCTGATGCCCTACGCCATCATCGCCGCCGAGCAGGCCATCGGCCGCGAGGACTTCGTCGAAGCCGAGCGCCTGCGTTCGCTGATCGAGCGCACCGACGCCCAGACCCCGGCCCTGCCGCGCATCAAGGACTCGATCGCCAAGGGTCGTGCCGGCGTCGCCGAACGCGCCGAAGCCGAGGCCGAGCGCCTGGCCCAGCGCGAGCGCGAGGCCGAAGCCGCGGCCCAGCGCGCTGCCCAGGAAGCCGCCGCCGCCGCCACCGCGGCCGCCCAGCCCGCCGCGCCGGCCACCCCGGCCCCGCAACCGGCCGAGCCCGCCCCGACCCAGCCGGCCACCCCGCCGCCCGCGCAGCCTGCGCCCGCGCCGGTGCAGCCGGCCGCCCCGGCCCCGGCCCGCGCCAGCACCCCGGTCGCGGTGCGCGCGCCGCAGCCGTCCTACCCGCGTTCGGCCTACCGCAGCGGTGTGTCCGGCGAGGTGACGGTCGAGATCTCGATCGCCGCCGACGGCAGCGTCAGCAACGTGCGCGTGGTGCGTTCGCAGCCGCGCGGCACCTTCGACCGCGAGGTGATCTCCACCGTGCGCGGCTGGCAGTTCGAGCCGATGGACGGCCCGGCCACGCTCACCCGCACCTTCACCTTCCGCCCGTAAGCGGCAGGTGGCTGGAAAAGGAAAGGCCCGGCATTGCCGGGCCTTTTTTCTTGCTCGCGCGGAAGGCGCGCCGGCTCAGGCCGACACCGCCAGCTGCTCGCGGTGGTAGATGCGCACCGCCGCCCACACCAGCGCCACCGCCAGCGCCAGGGTGGCGCCGAAGCTGAGCGCGAAGCGCGCCAGTTCCACCACTTCGCCGCGCGCCAGCTCCATGATCAGAACGTTCTGCGACAGCAGCGGCACCGCCGCCATCCACAGCTCGCCCTTCATCGGCGACACCATCAGGATCACCGACGGGATCATCGGCAGCAGCATCAGCAGCGACAGGTAGGTCTGCGCCTCGCGGTAGCTCTTGGCGTAGGCCGCCACCACCGTCTGCAGCGCGGCGAAGCTCAGCGCCAGCGGCAGCATCAGCAGTCCCGCGCGCAGGATCAGCGCCGGCCCGAACTCCACCTTCATGCCCAGCCGGTCGAGCGGGATGTACTGGAAGGCCACCGCGAACGCCACCAGGCTCAGCATCATGCTCACCATGGCGAAGCCGAAGGTGGCGCCCAGCTTGCCCAGCACGATCTCGGCGCGCGAGGCCGGGCTGGCCAGCAGCGGCTCCAGCGACTGCCGCTCGCGTTCGCCGGCGGTGGTGTCGATGGCCAGGTACATGCCGCCCAGGAAGGCGCCGAGGATCAGCAGGTAGGGCAGGAAGCTCAGCAGCTGGCCGGCGCGCTGCTGCGTGCTGGCCACGTCGCGTTCGGCCACCGCCACCGGCTGCAGCAGCGCCGGGTGCAGGCCACGCGCGGCCACCCGCAGCGCCGACTGGGTGCGGCCGTAGGCTTCCAGCAGGCCCGTGAGGCGGGCCACCGGCGCACGGCCGTCCTGGTCGGAGCTGTCGAACAGCACCTCCACCTGCGCGGTCTCGCCGGCGCGCCAGTGCGTGGCGTAGTCGGCGGGAATGCGCAGCACCGCCTTGGCCTCGCGCTCGCGCACCGCCGCCTCGGCGTCGTCGGGCGCCGGCTGCACCAGCATGCCCTGGCGCTGCAACCAGGCCACCAGGTTGGGCGCGTGCTCCGCGCCCACCACCGGCACCTCCAGCGGCTTTTCCGCGCTGTCGAGCTGCTTGGTGATCACGAAACTCATCATCATCACGAAGAACAGCGGGCCGAGCAGCGGGCCCATCACCAGCGCGTTGAATACCGTCTTGCGGTCGCGCAGGTTCTCGGTGACTTCCTTCAGGAAAACAGTGATCGCCGGCTTCATGCCATCAGTCCTTCTTCGGTGCCGATCGCCTTGACGAAGGCGTCCTCGAGGTTGGTTTCACCGGTCATCGCGCGCAGCTCGTCGGCCGCGCCTTCGGCCACCACGCGGCCGTGGGCGATGATGACGATGCGGTCGCAGAGCGCGGCGACCTCCTGCATGATGTGGCTGGAAAACAGCACGCAGCGGCCTTCGGCCCTGAGCTGCAGCAGGAAGCGGCGCATGGCGCGCGTGGCCATCACGTCCAGGCCGTTGGTGGGCTCGTCCAGGATGACGTTGCGCGGGTCGTGCACCAGCGCGCGGGCGATGGCGGTCTTCACCCGCTGGCCCTGCGAGAAGCCCTCGGTGCGGCGGTCGATGATGTCGCCCATCTCCAGCGCCTGCGACAGTGCCTCGGTGCGCTGCGCGATCAGCGCGTCGTCCAGGCCGTGCAGGCGGCCGAAGTAGCGGATGTTCTCGCGGCTGGTGAGCCGCTTGTACAGGCCGCGCGAGTCGGGCAGCACGCCCAGGCGGCGGCGCACGGCCTCGGGGTCCTTCGCCGCGTCCACGCCGTCCACCACCACCTGGCCGCTGTCGGGCTTCATCAGGGTGTAGAGCATGCGCAGCGAGGTGGTCTTGCCGGCGCCGTTCGGGCCCAGCAGGCCGGTGATCTGGCCGTCCTGGGCGCGGAAGCTGACGCCGTCCACGGCCTGGACCTTGCCGAAGGCCTTGTGCAAATCGCGGACTTCGATCATGGCTCGGCTCCGTTGTAGGTGGTGAAGAAGGGCGGGGCGTCGAGCACGTCCAGGCAGGCGGCGTCGAGGCCGGCGGGATCGAGCGTGTCCACGAAGCTGGCGGCCAGCTTCGGCGTGCAGCCGCGGCCGAGCAGGATGTGGCCCTGGCCCTTGCCGACCAGGTGCCGCGCCTTGCCCAGCGAAGCCAGCACCTGTTCGCCGTAGCGCGGCGGCGTGACCGGGTCGAATTCGCCCGACAGCAGCAGGGTGGGGATGTCGGTGCGCAGCGGCTCGCGGAAACCTTCCGAGACCGGGCCCTTGGGCCACACGCTGCACTGGTTGAGCGTGACGCCGACGATGGCGTTGCCCAGGATCAGGTCGGCGTCCTGCTCGCGCGTCTGCAGCCGCGGCGCGTCTTCGGCGCAGATCACCGAGAGCTGCATGCCGTGGTTGATCTGGCCGGTGAGCGAGTCGTACACCAGCGCCGCCTGCTGCACCAGCGACTGCGGCCGGCCGGCGTGC
>Ga0154536_1077_pt3 | contig 39086 bp, 32 predicted proteins | sample RifGroF1_FD_105679 | JGI IMG/M metagenome (GOLD analysis project Ga0154536, IMG submission 105679) | Xanthomonadales bacterium GWF1_69_6 | reverse complement strand
TGCGGGTCGTCGATGCGGACCTGGCCGCCTTCGAAACCGACCCAGGTGACCACGCCGGCGCCGTGCGCGCGCTGGCACAGCGTGCAGTGGCAGTGCGCCATCCATTTCGACGGCAGGGTGGCGCTGAAACGCAGGTCGCCGCAGAGGCAGCTTCCGGTGGCGGTGGTCATGGCGGGGCCCTCCGCGGCCGATGCTAGCTCAGGCCGGTGGCGCCGCGCGATCGAGCAGGCGGTAGCCGATGGCCTCGGCCACGTGCGCGGTGCCGATGTCTTCTTCGCCGGCCAGGTCGGCCAGGGTGCGCGCCACGCGCTGGATGCGGTGCAGGGCGCGGGCCGAGAGCTGCAATTGTTCGATGGCGCGCTCGAGCAGCAGGCGGTCTTCCGGCTGCAGCGCGCAGTCGCGTTCGGTCTGCGCCTGGTCGAGTTGCGCGTTGGGGCGTCCGGCGCGCCGCAGCTGGCGTTCGCGCGCGGCCAGCACGCGGGCGCGCACGGTGGCGGTGGATTCGCCGGGCGGGCCGTCGGGGCGCAGTTCCGAGGGCGGCAGGCGCGGCACCGCCAGTTGCACGTCGATGCGGTCGAGCAGCGGGCCCGAGAGTTTGCCGCGGTAGCGCGCCACCGCCTCGGCACTGCAGCCGCAGCGGCCGCTGGGGTCGCCGGCCCAGCCGCAGGGGCAGGGGTTCATGGCGGCCACGAGCTGGAACCGCGCGGGGAATTCACTTTGCCGCGCGGCACGGGAGATGGTGATGAGGCCCGATTCCATCGGCTGGCGCAGGGTTTCCAGCGCGTGCCGCGACCATTCGGCGAGCTCGTCCAGGAACAGCACGCCGTTGTGCGCCAGCGACACTTCGCCCGGCCGCGGGTTGCCGCCGCCGCCGGTGTCAGATCTCACAGTCGCCCAGACTCAACAACAGTGCACTGGACTGATTCTGGCTAGCCCGGCTGCGAAGAAGGGCCAGTGCACGGGCGAATCTGGTCTCGGAGGTAGCGCTGCGTCCTAGTCAGCGGACTTGAAGAGGCCCAGAAACTCCTCGGCACCTTTCTGATCGCATGGCCAGGCGATCAATACGGCTCCGACCACCTTGGCCAACTCCTGGGCGGTTGTGGTCATTAAATATAGTGGGTTTAAAGGCCTACCTGAGAGGCCCATCGCGGGAAACCTATGACCCCCTGCAAGGTCTGTTGGAATTCGCCTGCTGGACCGTTCCGGAGAGTTCCCGAGAATAAGGTCCGTTGAATTTCCCGGCTTTCCGAAGAAGGAAGAGCCTGGAACCCAGCAGACGTTCAATTCCAAGGCCAGCCTATCGCACGCCGTGAGACGCCACTCCGGAACAGTTGTGCCCTAACGGCAGCCAGGGACTCCCGAAATGACAACTCCATGTGAAAGAACCAGAGCGCTTGTCTGGGGTGGCGGATTTCTTATTGAAGTGGCCCGAGATGCAAGTCTGCCACTGGCTCTTCGTCGGAAAGCAGCAACAATAGCGAGGCACTTTCCTACAATCGAACAAATCGCGAGAACCAGTTCGTTTCCGCCAATCGCCTCGTCAACTGATCCTTCCTGGGACGATCTGACCATGTGGGCCACCGAGCTCCGGCACGGTCCGCTCAAGGAGTCGACCAGGATTTCTTGGCCGGAGGCGTAGCCCCTCGAGCCAACTCAGCGCGGCCAACTGGAGCTCCCAGATTTTGATGGACACGCTTAGCAGCCGTCCAGAATCCCAGAGGAACGGCCATGCCGGGGAAAGCCCAGAGCGAGACGAGAAAAGCCTACAGGTTCATCAAGGCGAATCGGGACAGGTTTAGTCTCTGCACGATGTGCCGGCTTCTGGGTGTCGCGCGTACTGGCTACCACGCTTGGCTGAAACACCCGATCTCGGATCGGGCCCATGAAGGCAAAAGCTACTCCGACCGATTCCCGCCTCGTTCGTTGCTAGCCACGGCATCTATGTTGCACCTCGAATCCTTCTGGAACTTCGTAAGCGAGGAGAGATGTGAAGCAAGCAACGGGTTGAAAGACTGATTCGGGAGAACGGCCCGCGCGCCCTGCATGGCTATCGAACCCGACAACTGCCAGCACCGAAGACGTCGGCCTTGATCCCAACATCCTGCAACGCCAGTCCACTGCATTGCACGCGAACCAAACATGCGTGACGGACATTACCTACATCCGGACCTGGCAAGGGTGGCTCTACCTTCCTGAATCGCCCCGGCTTCTCCGGAGGCCATTTCGTTTGAGTCACGCCGCGATGGCGTGCCCCGTGTTGCCGGCGTAGTGCGCCGCCAGACCGTGTGGGGTCGATGTCGTGCGAATTTTTCTCACGGATCGGTCACGGCTGCGGGGGTCCATGAGAAGGCAACGATCAGCAGCCTAAATCAGCTGCTGGCAAAGCGATCCGGGTCTTGGCCGACAGCTACGCTGATATGGCCCTGTGCTCTGGCATAGAGAAGTTGTGCCAACTCACACCATACTACTCGGGCGTTGGGGTGGTGGGCCGACTGGGAATAGGCGCCAATGCAGCTTGCGTGGCGTCGCAAGACCAGTTAGCTCTCGATTCCAGTAGGCACCGCGTGCCCAAGTGGCGACAAACTCTCCCCGGCCGGAAGCTGCGGTTCGCACTGTCGGGCTAGCTTCCTGATGGCCTTTTCTGGGCCCCCGAGGCCCCACACGCCTTGAGCCAAGTTCCTCTTCAAAGTCTCCGAGACTGCAGTGCGGAAGCAGTCAGGCCTGTGCCGCTATGTGCGTAAAGCCATTCGCGCCACCGCAAGACGGACGTTAAACGTCCTTGCGGGTCGGTACCTGTCACGCGACAGGAGGATTAACGCACTCAGTCAAGCTCGCCTCCACTCATCCAACCAGCATACTTGCTGCAACCAACTGCTAAGCAGAAATAACCGTCGAGGCAGAGGAGCGTTGGAGCACGTCCAGTGTGTTGCGGTTGCTGTTGCCCCGTGATAGAAGCAAAACGGCTGCTGACCCAGCAGCCTGCGGTTTTCATCCACCATAGGAGATCACTATGTCTACGCGAAATGGCACGCCCGTCGCTGGATCCAATGACGACGAGTTCGTCGGGATTGAAGATCTGATCGAAGCCAACCTGGTGAAGGTGTCGGCTGGCTTTGAGAAGTTCAGTCGGCACATCAGCACCGAGGACTGCCCGCTCTTTGAGGAGTGCGTTTGATGTAAAAAAAGGAGCGCCGATACGGCGCTCCTTTTCATTTGTAGGAGCCCGGTTGAGCACCGAGAGTGCGCTTCGGCCACATTGCAGTTCATCAAAGATGCGTACGAGATGACTATGGCGAACGAAGTATCTCAGAATAAACTTGGGATTGTTTTTAAGATAAGCGAGCGCTGCAACCTTAAGTGCTCGTATTGCTACTACTTCTTTAGCGGAGACGAGACTTGGAAGGATCGAGCTCCAATAGTGTCGGATTCCGTAATCGGCGCTCTCGGGATGTTCTCGCGCTCAGCCGCCGAGAAGTATGGAATATCCAAGATCCCAATCAGTTTTCATGGCGGCGAGCCGCTACTGATGAAAAAGTCGAAATTCGACCAGATGTGCACGACGCTACGCGAGCACGAGTCGAACTTCCAGTTTGAGTTTGCCGTCCAAACAAATGGCGCGCTGATTGACGAGGAGTGGATTGAAATACTTCAACGCCACGACGTCGGAGTAGGCGTTTCTCTAGATGGGCCAAAGCAGATCAATGATCTTCATAGGCTCGATAAAAGGGGAAGAAGTTCATACGAGAAGACTGTTCGAGGTCTGCGTCTATTGCAAAAATCCGCGAAAGCCCATGGAGGTCGAATTCCGGGCGCTCTCTGCGTCATAAACCCAGAGGCGGACGGTGCTGCCACGCTGAGGCATTTTGTTGAAGATCTCGAAGTCACACACTTAAACTTTCTACTCCCAGATGCATCTCATGAGAATCCGCTCAGCATGGTTGATCGAGGGCGCATAACCGACTTTCTGCGTGCAGTTATTCGTGAGTGGGCTCGCCTTAGACGCAAGGATGTGAGCATTCGGTTCCTATCTGAGCTGATCACCCTGTTTGCCGGGGATGAGCAACTGAACACAAGCTACAACACGAGCGACTATCGACACCTTATTGTCGTCTCTTCCGATGGAAAGATAGGCCCTGAGGACACGCTGCATGGACTCGCCGAACGCTTTCGCGAGACGCCATACAGCGTCTTCACTACCGCCCCAGAGGAGCTCTTCAGCTCGCCGGTATGGGATGAACTCGGGGATGCCGCGCGAGGCCCAGATGCGTGCCAAAGCTGTGAGTGGTTCAGAGTCTGTAGAGGGGGCCGCCTTGCGAATCGCTTCTCAGAATCTGGTTCATTCAATAATCCTTCCATCTATTGTGATGGACTAAAGCAGGTATACGCGGATGTAATGCGCCTGCTCGTTGCGAACCACGTCGATGAACGGCGAATTTCCGCGAACCTGAGAGTCGCGCTGTGAGCCGGTCGACAATTGAGCTTGCATCGGCCTTTTCAACTCCCCCGTATCCCAGACTTGATGCGTTGCTAGATGTAATTGGTAGGGCGAACCTAGTTCAAGCGATGAAGAAGTGCTCTCTGGACGAGTCTTTCATCGATAAGCAGAGGAGCCTGTTGGCGACCACCAAGGGCATGTTCCGGCCCGAGGTTTCTCTCGCTCTGAAGCGCGCCTCGGAAGGGAACTGTAGCGTCGCCAAGGCTCACATTTTCAGTGTGCTGGCCCTCGGTGGATGGAAGGGTCGGGTCAGTCTCGATGTAGGGGACCCGACCTATGTCTTCTTCGCCGGCCTCCAAGTCGAACTTCATGGCAAGTTCGAACTTGTCAGTACAGGCGATTACTTGGCAGTCGAATCTGGATCAGAATGTCGTGTGCTGTTGCTACGAAGTGAGGAGAAATGGAACCCAGCGATCCAGGACACCTGGACGATTATTCCATCTTCGGAAGTTGTGCCATTCGCCATAATCGACTCTGGCGCGGTACTCGAAGACTTAGACTTTCCGGACAAGAACAAAAGCCCGAATAGCAGGGGGCGTGAACTTAGTTCCCCGAGCCTCACCAAGGAAGTCACACATTTACAAGCGGCCTGTAAATTGCTCGCGGATCACTCGGGCGTTTACTATCAATGGATTAAGAGCTACGTAAAATATTGCTACCTCGCAAATCTAGACCAGTCATCGACGGATACATCCGGAACAACGCATCAACAGCTAGGAGCGATCTATTTAAACATACATCCGACGGTTTGTTTGACAGCCGAGACCCTTGTACATGAATGTTCACACCTTGCCCTCTATGCAGCCTGCTGCCTCGAGCCGATAGTGGAGCCTGGATCCGAGGAGTATTTCTACTCCCCGGTTAAGAGAACAGCTAGGCCTCTTGAAATGGTGTTTTTCGCCGCGCACGCTACAGTGAACGTTGTCCGTTTTCTTCGAGACGTTAAGAATTCTGTGGGACTGTTGCCGCAGGAGCAGGAAGAATTGGATCGATGGGAAAGCTGGCTTTCATCGGACTACGCTTCTGCGATCAGATCGGCTCAAACGTTGACAGCCTTCGGTAGGCAGATATGGGCACACTGCGAACGCGAATTGGAGTCCCCGTAACAACATGAGCCAGCGACCTGTTGCAGACGGCCCCTTCCGCTCGCAGGCTGTTCGAGCAGCTGCCATGCGGGGCCTTGGTAACCCTGCCCTATCAGGCTCAATTGGTAGGTCTATCTGGCGCTTAGTCGCTCAGACACCTGGAGTCAGGCGCTGGTTCTCGATGCGCCGTAAGGCTGTTGTGCCGGTGTTCCAGACAACGCCGAATGAGTGCGGCCCAGCTTGCCTAGTTATGGTTGCCCGATATTGGGGCGAGGCGGTTAGCCTTGCTTCGGTGAGTGCACAGTTCGGAAGAAGCACTAGAGGAGCCAGCTTTCGTGACCTAATAGATGTGGCAGCAGAGTTGGGGCTCAGGGCTAGGCCAGTGAGAGCTGGGCTGAAGAGCCTCAGGCTGCTCAAGTATCCCGCAATTCTGCATTGGAACATGGACCACTTCGTAGTACTTTCAGAAGCAACGTCGGATTACATCGAAGTAGTGGATCCAAGTACGGGCAAGAAGCGGCTAAGCTACGAAGAAGCCTCAGATCACTTCACTGGTGTGGCGCTTGAAATCACGCATGACCCCCGAGCACAGACTTGCCCTGAGCGTGCATCAGAAAGGCCGGTCTCTCCACTAGTGCGATTGGATAGGCGCTTGGCGACAGTTGTGGCCTCGGTGCTAATTCCAACCCTCATTATTCAATTCTGTGTGCTTAGTTTGCCCTTTCTTTACAGGGCGATGTTTAAAACTTCACCATCATCTACGCACGACTACTTTCTTCATGCAGCGGCAGGAGTCCTTCTGCTCGTAACTGTTCAGTTTCTCACGTCGCTGGTTCGCGGACGCAGTGTCGCCAGCTTGGGTCGTGAGCTGACGAGCCGCATTACCGTAAAACTCATGCAGCAACTCCTTGCCCTGCCAGTTGACTTTGTGCGTCAACGCATAGCGACTTCTCTAGCACAAAACATTCAGTCTATTGAGTCCATTCGGAGGACACTTACAGACATAGCAATCCCACTTACTATTGATCTGCTCATTATTGCTGGCGCCTCGGTCCTATTGGTCTTCTATGATGCGACTGCAGCCATCATCGTGCTAGCAGGCGTAGCCGTTGATGTTGCGATTCGAGTGATCAGCTTTCACTCCGAGTCAAAGAACACGGCAATCCTAGTGGAAGCGCAGTCGTCTGAGGCAATGTCTCTTTTCGAAACCATTAGGGGCTTCCAGACAGTAAAGCTTCATCGCGCCGAGCCGGTGCGGCTTGCGCTTTGGGAAAACCGCCTCACAGATGTGATCAATGCCAGCGAGCGGCTCTCGGGAGTGCGAGGAATAGTCTCTGCAGCATCTGCTGCCATAACTCCAATTGAGTTCACATTGCTTATATGGGTTACCACTTGGAGTGGGCAAGGAGTCACGGTTGCAGCGATTTTTGGATTGTTCGCATTTAGAGGGATTATTCGAGAAAGAGTGGCTTCGATCTCCTCAAATGTACCTTCTTACATGCTGGCACGAGAGCAACTCAGGCGACTCGATTTCATACGTACGGCCGATCCAGAGCCACGGCCCTCAGGTGGGACGCGATTGCCAGAAGGCGGAAGCCTGGTATTGAGTAACGTCAGCTACTCATATTCAAAGCAGTCCCAGGCGCTTCTTTCCGACGTGAATCTGGAAATTCTGCCCGGAGATTTCGTAGCTATCGTCGGTGCTTCTGGAGCAGGCAAAACTACTTTGCTTAAAGTGATCTTGGGGCTTCTCGGCTCAACCGAGGGTCAAGTCACCTATGATGGAATTCCAGTCGGCGCATTTGATCCGCGTGAGTGGCGCAAGCTCTTCAGCTCAGTTCTGCAGGACGATATCGTATTCACAGGATCAGTCGCTGACAATATTGCGATGTTTGACCCAAGTTTAGACATGGGCCGGGTGATGAAAGCGGCGAAGATGGCGCAAATTCACGAGGATGTGGAATCTTTGCCGATGGGCTACCGCTCAAATCTTGCCGAGGGATTAGACTCACTTTCGGCAGGACAGCGTCAGCGTATTCTTATTGCGCGCGCTTTGTATAAAGACCCAGCAGTACTGATCTTCGATGAAGGTACTGCTAACGTTGATTCCGAGACAGAAGCAAGAATTGCGGAGGCCATTTCATGCTTGAAAATGACGCGAATAGTGGTTGCGCATAGATCCACTCTTGTGGATTCCGCAGACAGAGTGTTTTCACTGTCAAATGGACGTCTGGTGAGGATTCGATGATCCCGCCCAATGATGTGGTGCTCGAATTGCATGCATTCTCACCCAAATGCGTGCTTGGGCAACTAACCAGCCTCGAACTCGCTCCTTTTTCGCTGAGATTGAACAAAGGAGACCTGGCAGTGCTGTCTGCCCCGACTGCTGCGGCTAGAGCTAGCCTGGTTTCAGCACTTTCGCTCATGACGGCTGAGTATGTCGGTTCCTACCAGTTTTGCGGATCGGAGGTGGTGAGCCTCAGTGATGCGGCTCGAGCCCGGTTTAGGGCGGAGCACATCGGCGTATTCTCGCCAGAGGTCCCACTAATTGAAGATCTGACAGTCTCAGAGAATGTCGAGATCCCTCTTCGGTACGCCGGCATTCGCGCGGGCCTGGAGCAACGCATTTCCGTCATATCGGATGAATTTGAGTTGTCGGGTGTGGGCGGTCTGTATCCCAATCAGTTGACCGAGCAGCAAAGGCTGAAAGTACTTCTCTCCAGAGCATATGTGGCGGGTCCCACGCTTGTTATATCCGTGGCTAGTTCCTCCGCTCAGTTTGAAGAGATTTTGCGCGCCCGTGAACGCACTCATAGGACAGCGTCTGCTGCTTTACTTGTCCTAGTGCCCCGAGAGCTGGAGTTGGGCAGCAGTTCGATCCGCGTGATCCTCAGTGCCAACGGAGCCTAGATGCTCAAAGTGCTTACTATTGGCCAACGGGGTGATCTCATTCCATAGTGGTGTTGTGCAAGTCCTTCCTTTCAAGCGGCGACCGCAAGAGCCTGCCAAGGCATTGCCGCCAAGCGCACGATGTGCGTCAACTTGTTGCTCATGGCTCCATCCTCTCAAGGTTTGGGGCCTCCAGGAAAGACGGGTTGATTCAGCATTGGCCATCGCGCCAGGAGATGCCCGAATCGATGTGCGGCATCTGGCGTCAGCTTTGGACATCTCGAAAAAGCCAATCCGCCTCGCCGCGCGCGAGCAGACACTAGCCTCCACCGCATTCCCGGCAGGCGACCTGCCGCCGTTTGATAATCCCACTCCGCTGCGGACGTTCACCGATCCGACGGCGCTCGCACGGGACTGGGTGCACTCCGGCGCCGGCCATGCCCGTCAGGTGAAGGGTAGTTTGACGGCGGAGATGGTTCGCACCACGTCAGGGATGGTGACCTGCGTACGGATCTTGTAGCCAATCAGCCAGTGAGTCCGGGGTGGATATTGTCTGCCTCGAGCCAGGCCCGTCGAACGGTGGCCGGGGCCTTGTAACGGTGGGCACTGTGCGGCCGCTGCTCGTTGTAGAACTGCCGCCAGCGCTCGATCAGGACCTTGGCCTCGGCTCGGCTGCGGAACCATTCCCGATTCAGCAGCTCGTCGCGCAGCTTGCCGTTGAAGCTTTCGACGAAGCCGTTCTGCCAAGGGCTGCCAGGCGCGATGAAGGCCGGGCCAATCGCCGCGTCACGCAGCCAACGCATGACCTTGGCCGCTGTGAACTCGGCGCCGTTGTCGGATCGGACAAAGGCCGGCTTGCCGTAAAGCCGCATCAGTCGGGAAAGGGTCAGGATCACGTCCTGCGCCCGCAGGCTGGCACCGACTTCGATCGCCAGGCATTTGCGGGTGTACTCGTCGATGACGCACAGCATTTTCAGGCTCCGGCCGTCGACCATCTGATCGTGGACGAAGTCGTAGCTCCAGACCGCGTTGGGCTGCACCGCGCCTGGAAGCCGGATGTCGCTGCCGGAGCGACGGCGGCGCGGCCGACGCCGCGGGATATTCAGGCCCAGCGCCCGCCATTGCCGGCGGACGCGGGCCTCACCCAGGGCCAGCCAGGCCGCCATGCGGCGATACCCGAACCGCGGCACTTCCGGCGACGCGGCCAGCAGCCGCTGCGCCACGGCCTCGTCCTTGGCGGCCTGGCGCGGGACGTAGCTGGCGATGCGGCGGCTCAAACCCAGATACCCAAGGGCTTTTCGCTGCGAGATACCCCGACGGACCAGGAGTTGGACCGTGTCGCGTCGTTCCGACGGGGTCGTCATTTTTTTCGGACGATCTCCTTCATCCCGTCGATGACCAGCATCTGCTCGGCCACCAGCCGCTTGAGCCGGCTGTTCTCGGACTCGAGGTCTTTGAGCCGGCGGGCATCGGGCACGTCCATGCCGCCAAACTTGTTTCGCCAGCGGAAGAACGTCTGCTCGGTCAGGTTGTGCTTCTTGCACAGCGCCTTGATCGGCATCGCGCCGGTCTCAGCTTCGCGCAGGATCGAGATGATCTGCTCGTCGGTGAATCGCTTCTTCATGGAGCTCTCCTTGCCTGTTAAGGGTAGAGAACTCACTATCCAAATGGCTACACGTTTCGTCTCAGGTCACCGGGAATCATTGTCCGCGTGGATAGCAGCCGCCGCCCTCCGCCCCTGTGACTACTTGTTCCCGACGAGGTTGCGCGCCCCGCACCACCTCTCGACACGTCAGTACGCTCGAATCGTCCACAGCTGGGTCGACTCCATCGGACTCGAGGGCGGATCGTATGGGACGCATACGATGCGACGGACCAAGGCTTCGCTGATCTACCGGCGGACGCGCAATCTACGAGCGGTGCAGCTTCTCCTGGGCCACACCAAGCTCGAGAGCACCGTTCGATACCTCGGCATCGAGGTTGACGACGCACTGGAGATTGCCGAGCAGACTGAGGTTTAGGGAGTAGCCCGCGGCCGGATCGCTTCCACTGTCGCGATCCGGTCCGGAGCCGACCCTTTTCGAAACAGCACAAGAGGTAGATATGACTGCCAGCATCCATTAACGCTTCTTGGTAGCTCTATCCGCCCAGGCCTGCTCGACCAGCTCTGGCGTGATGGCTTCCCGGAGCGCACGTAAAGCATTGTCGGAGTATCTCGGGTGCTTCTGAGATCCGAACTCAAAAGTGATGACATTCGCCGGATCTTCATCAATTCGCAGATAGTCACGAACTGCCTTGGCCTTATTTCGTGTCAATCCCAACTTTTGAGCCAATTCGCTCGGGCTAAGGTAGTACTTTCTTTGGAGGTCAATCTCACGAATAGCGGCAGCCCCTTCTGGGTCATCGCCGGATACGTAGCGAATCGCTGGCGCATCTTCAGACTTGGTGATGCGAACACGAAGCGTTGGGCCCTCACCTTCCACGTTAGTTGCTAGGGTCATCAATCGTGGAAAAACCCGTTCCACTGACGTGTCTGCCTTGATAGCTTCTTCAATTCGGTCCAAGTCACGCTTGGAGACCGCCACCTCTTCACTTATGTGGGCTTCCATTGCCAGTAGGGCCGTGATTCGACCCCTCGCCTCATCACGCGCCCTTCTCCCCGGGGCCAGCAAGTCGCGAATTTGCGCGTATTCGCGATTGACCATCAACAGAAAGTCGGGGAGAGGCTGGGTCGATAGCGGCAGAACCCGAACGGGAAGATTGTCAGAAAGAGTGTCATCAAAATGCCCAGATAGGATTTCATCCACAGCGGTGATAAGCGCCCTCGCATTTATATAGAGGACATCCTCCGGAACCACTACCATCCAGTGCTGCGCTTGATCGCGCAGCGCGTCGATCACTCGAATCGCACCAGCTTGGGTCGAATTCAGCCACCCATTCGACTGAGCAATGTTGAGCGCCTTGTCGACCCCGATGGAGGTGCCCTTCTCCTTGTCGAACACCCCTTTTCCGTTCTGAATCAATAGGGCCTTAATTAGCATTTCGCAAGCGTGCTGCATCAGCAGGAGGACGGTTTCCGGTCTCCCGTCGTCATCGTGATTGTTGAATGCCTCAAGTGCGCGCTTGAGTGATGCAATCGCCTTGGCTTTTAGTGTTTTGGCGTCGCGCTTTAGCTTCATGTCTCCCCCACGTTATAGCTAGGGTGTTGAGATGCGGTCGAGCGAAAGGATGTCAATGGCCTATCGTTCCAGCCGCTGTCAGAAGCGAATGGCTAACGTCCGCTTCGGGTCGGTAGCAGTCCATGGTCCAAAGCGAAATCTGGCGACTGCCGCCAGATTCGCTCTTGTAGGTCAATTTACGGGACCGAGGTACGCCTGAACTCGATAAGCCGTTCTGCGAACGACCTTAGTTCTCCGACCAGCTTCGGTGTCTCTGCAGATCCCGTGGCGATGCAGCCTACGGGGAGACCGTCCCGCGCCACCAAATGAAGGTCGTCTAGCAACCTCGCAAGAATGCGTCGGTTTAGCTGGTGGATATCGGGGATCAACAACAAGCGAAAACTGGGACTGCCCATCGGCTCGCTCGTCAAGCCTTCAATTCCGGGGCCCGCATTTGGAGGATCGTGGACGATGACAATGTCGTGACCCTGTGAGGATAAATGATTGCCGATGCGAAGGAGGGTCGGCATCAATTCCGAAGGCTGATCACTTAGGAAGACGATCGGCCGGGCAGACCTCCTGGCAGCCAAGCGATCGGCCATTACTGTCGCCTGCGTTAGCATTTCGCCGAAGCCGATCCGCATCCGATCAGTCCTTTACGAGCTACAGTGAGATTCGGGACAGGTGCATTTTGCTTCACGCGATATTTGCCACGGTTTCAGTCCCGGCCGAAAGTACCACCGGCACCCATCGCGCCGTCTCTGTGGCTCACCAAGTCGGCCTCGGGCCAAGAGCGGATCTAGCGCCTGAGACAAGCCGCGTCGCGAAGCAGCGTCGGCTTGAACGAACTCTTGTATCCCGGCCCCAACTGTTACAGATATTTTTCGTTTACCAGAGCACGAGCAAGCCGCTCAAGCTCTACAAACTCATCTGACCGAACATCAAGATTGCAGACAACGTCGTGATCTCGGCAGCGCCCATGGATGTCCCACATTGCAGGGCCACCGTACTGAGTCTTTATCTCACCGATCAGGCAGTCCGAACTGGCCGGATCGATTCCGTAAATCTCAACATCGTATCCGCCTGAAGTCTTCAGCCGGACAGGCTCGATTTTAAGATGTGCCACTAGATTTCCTTAATGTTGAGGATGGGATACAAGTATCAAATATGCGGACCCCGGGGTCCGATTTCACATCTGGTCGGTGCCCGCTCTTTTGGCCGTACGCCGATTATTGGAAGGAAGTGTAGGTCGAGCTTGGCCGGCAAACAATCCGGCGAAAAATCGGACTTCAGTGTCCGAGTTCTAGCCTATCGAGAACCTCTCAGTCTTCGGATGCGGCAGTACTCCCCTTTGCGGCGGCTGTCCGCTTAGGGCTTGAAGCGAAGGGGGCAGCTGACCGGGCTTGGCCGCGGGCAGCACCAGCGGCTTGGCCAGCTTAGGCCAGCACCGACGATCAAGTCAGACGGTATTTCCATAGCTTGAATTACCCCCGGCTGTCCGGAGCCTCTTGGTTTCTTGAACGACCCCGTAGGAGGCCCTGAGCTTGCAGCGAGACGTGAGCAGATTGCAGAGTCCGTGAAGACGCGGCTAAAAATACCCCGGGGCCCTGAATAGGAGTAGCGCTATGAGCGACGAGCATGAGAACTGGCTGAGCACAGCGATTGACTGGATGTCTGATGACTTGCCGGTAAAGCTAGCTGTGGTGATGGGCGCGGGTGCGCTGCTCATCGCTGTTCTTGTCGCTACGCCATATGCGCTGCTTCTCGGTGGAGAGATAAGTCGCAACCCCTCGGACTGGGCAACGTTTGGCGACTACTTTGGGGGCGTGGCTGGGCCTCTTTTTGCAATGCTTGGTGTTTTTGGCTTAGTGCTCACTATCATCATCCAGCACGAGCAATCCACTGCAGCGCAACGCCGCGCATGGGCGGAGCAACATCTTCGGAGCTTGGCGGAGTTGGCGCGGGGGATCGAAAGGCTTGAGGAAAGGAAGCTTACGGAAACAACAACCCTCGGAGATATTCTGGACGGGCTCCGCGAGCGGCTTGATGGCGAGAGCGAAAAGCGCTTCCAGCAGGCACTGGAGCAGTACCTGACAGCGCTTGGCAGCTATTCCCAAACTGTTGCCATGTATCGAGAAAATGTCGTGCCTCATTGGGACGTAAAAACGTTTGAACGCCGCGGACTTGACTTATTGAATCGAGTTGCGCCTCACTGCAAGCCAAATGGTATGGCGCAGATTGGTTTGCACATCATGAGGGGGCAGCTTGAGAACACTATAGAGACAGGATCTCAGCGGCGTGCATGAACTAGCCTTGTCAGAACCCAGCAATAGAAACGCTGCACAGAATGCGTCGAGGCTGATACCAGGAGAACTCACCGAAGAGCCTGGATGTAAGCTGGACGCACACCGCCCACTGGGAGGCGGTGTCCTCTAGCGGTGCCGTTGACGGCAAAACTCCGTGCTTTCACCGCATGGGTCCCATGAAAAGTGGGACAGAGGCACCCGCCGCCGCCCGATGCAAGTGACGCATCGTCATGTGTGCGCACCGCAAAGACTATTCCGCACCCAGTCCCAGTCAGTTTCGGCCGCAAGCATGCTGCAGTCGCTCGCCAACATTTGTAGCTCTACAACCGTTGGATAGTGCCTTAGCAGACGATCCGCTTCCTCACGAAGTTGTGTAGGTAGCGCTTCGTTAGCCCGGACCTCCTTCAGGAAGGCTCCAGCTTGGACTAGGTTTCGCATACGCTCGGCAGGTGTGGTCATAGCTCTTCACTCGGCAGGGCACGCAGCAATTATAGGCCTCTGCCTCGCCCCCCCGAGAGGGCTTCATTCCAGTGCAAAGAATTCGCCAGACAGCTAAACGGCCAGTCACTGGTCAGACGCTGATTCAACCTTGCCTGCCTAATTGACGACGACGAGCTCCACCGGATCTGAGACGAGATCTGACATCCCCGCTCTGCGATATGTGACGACCAGCCGATAGCTTCCGGGTACTCTGATTAGATCGCCGAGTTGTATCACGTGGAAATAGTCGAGGGCGTGTCCAGCCTCAAGGGCCATCTTACTTCCGCTCCTTGAGCGGACCGGCTTACGTAGTGGCTCGTCGCTCTGAACCGGCCGGTTCACTCGTGCTCCATTTACTTGGGTAATGCTGAGCGTTAAGCCACCCTCCGCATCCCAGCCTGGCTGACTAGGCAGGGTGATCGCTTTGTTCCCAACGTTAGTCAAGCTCACCACGATCTCTGTGTCGCCCGACAGGCGGGCCACGGTGGGGGCGGAAACGGAGATCTCCAGATCAGCGGGCGCCTGCGCCGAGCCCGTGGCGGGAAGGGCCGCCAGGAGGAGACCCGTGACCAGACTCATTACGGCGAGGGGCTTCATTGGCATGCTCCGTGGTTAGGGTTGTCCAGATGAACGAACGGCTGGCGACGGGTCGGCCAGCGGCCTTCTGAGAATTTTTCGCGATGTGACGAAAGTCTCACTTTTTTATGGCCGGTCAACGAGCAGTTCCGCCGTTGAAGCGGAAACACAACCAACTGAGCGTCCGTCATGCGAAAGCTTGTAGCCGCTGCCTTAATCTTGCTGACTGCGGGCGCTGCCCATGCCCAGAGCGGCAAAGCGCCCTGGGAAGAGGTGGGAAACCGGATCAAGTCCAGCGAAAAAGTCGCGCCACTTGGCAACAATGCCTTTGGCGACGAGGTCAGCCTAAGCAACGGAGCCCTGTCGTTCTCTGCGGTCGATGTCAGCATCCCCGGAAACAGCGGCCTGCCCGTGGCCTTCGGCCGCTCCTACTCGGTCCGGGACCGCAGGTACTACACGACCGACGCCATGCTGGCCGACTGGGATATTCAGCTTCCCCAGATCAGCGGCGTGTTTGCGACCGATTGGCTGGTGGCGGGCGGCTCGACCAGTCGCTGTTCCAACCAGACAGTTCCACCTCTTCCGCCGGGTGGCTATCTGCTCTCGGACTTCTGGAATGGACTCAACTTGAGTATTCCGGGGGTAGGTGGTGGCGAAATGCTTAAGACCGCTGCGGGCGTAACAAAGCCGACCACAGGCGGTCCTTGGCTCTGGATCGCTGGCGAGCAGATCCATCTCTCGTGCTTGAGCAGCATCCAAAATGGGACTGGCGAGGGCTTCCTAGCCATCACGCCGGATGGCACCAAGTACTGGTTTGACTGGATGGCTCAGCACTATGAGCCGCCCCTGCGTCGACCGACACCGATTCAGGGCCTCGGGGGCGAGATTCCAACGGATCGCCGCAAGAACGTCCTCTACGCCACCCGCATTGAGGACCGCTTCGGCAACTGGGTGCAGTTCAAGTACAGCAATGCCTGGAATCAGCCGGGCCGCCTAAATGCCGGCACCGCGCAACCGGCAATCACGAGCAGCGACGGCCGGACGCTTAGCGTCACTTACAACAGCAGTGGCCATATCGCCACTGTCAGCGATGGCACTCGGACCTGGAGCTACACGTATACCAGTCTCACTTCGGGCCGGAAAACGCTTTCACAGGTCACCCTGCCTGACACTTCTGCGTGGACTATTGCCTTCAGCGCGTTCACGACCGCGGAGATTCAGTACACGGAAGTTTTCGCACCCGGCGAGATCTACAGAAGCTGCTCGATCCTGGAAACACCGGTCAATTACGCCAGCGAACCCGTCGGCACAATCACTCACCCTGCTGGCGCGGTGGGAACCTTCACCGTCAACATCAAGGAACACGGGCGCAGCAGCGTGACGCTGAATTGTGGAAACGTCACGTCACAGAACGACACGAATGATGACGCAAATCTGTTCCCCATCTCCTACCATGCACTGACGCTTAAGTCGAAGCAGGTCTCCGGACCCGGTTTGACGGCGGCCACCTGGAACTACAGCTACACGTCAGGAAAGAGCATCCATCGCTATCCCGGGACCACTTTGGCCTACCCGGTCTGCACCGCTTGGAATAGCGGGATGGGCGTCCCGTACTACGACTGCTGGGCGCCTCCCTGCCAGTCCGCTGCGTGCGCGGGCTCCAGCAAGACCGTTGTGTCGGGTCCGAATGGAGAGTGGACGCGCTACACCTACGGCAACACCTTCCGCTACGACGAGGGGAAACTCAAGATGGTGGAGGTCGGGACCGGGGCAGTCGACCCGGCGAACGCGCTTCGCACCACGCTATACGAATATGATCTGAACTTTGCGGCGACAACGCCCTACCTTGCAAGTTTCGGAGAAGGTTCCCAGGTCAACTATGCGAGCTTCCCGTCCGAGTACCACCGTCCGTTGCTGGAGCGAACTATCACTCAGCAAGGAACGAACTTTGTGTGGGCCGCCACGGCGTTCGACGCCCTGGCCAGGCCCACCGAGGAGTACCGGGCCAGCACCCTGGGTCATGCGAGAACTGACCAAACGACCTACTACGACCACACCGGCAAGTGGGTCATGGGGCAGATTGCGAACACCCGCAACGTCGAGTCGGGGGTCTATACCTCCCGCACGGGCTTCGACTCCACCAGCCTTTTGCCGACGCACTTCTATACAGCCGGCACTACGCTGAGCAATGGTCTGCTTGTCCAAACCCTGACCTACAACGCCGACGGCACCATCGCCACGATCAAGGACGGCAACAACAACACGACGTCGCTGAGCAGTTGGTACCGCGGAATCCCGAGGGCCGTGACCTTCCCGGGCAGCGTCACACAAACGGCCACCGTGAACGCCCATGGCTTCGTCACCAGCGTCAAGGACGAGCTCAACAACACGACGAGCTATGGCTACGACGCGCTGGGCCGGATGACCAGCTTGACCCACCCGACCGGCGATACGGTTAGTTGGGCAGCCACGACCATTGCCTACGCCAAGGTCGCGGCCACGGAGTACGGCATTCCTGCCGGCCATTGGCGCCAGACGGTGACCCGGGGCAACTACCGCAAGGAGATCTATTTCGACGCACTTTGGCGCCCCGTGGTCGAGCGGGAGTACGACAATGCTGCGGCTACAGCCACCCAGCGATTCCTGGGCTGGAAATACGACCATGAGGGGCGGGTCAGCTTTGCCGGCTATCCCCGTAGCACCGCCACCTCGATCAGCTCCTTCGGCACCACCGGCACCACAACCATGTACGACGCCCTGGGGCGACCCACCAGCGTGAGCAAGACGGCCGATGGCGGGCCCGCCGTGACGACCTACTTCTATCAGGCCGGCTTCAGCACAGCGGTCCGGAACCCCCGGAGCTATTTTACCGAGTCGACCTACCAGGCCTTCGACACGCCGTCGACGGATTCGCCGCTGAGCATCATTACGGCCAATGGCCAGCCCGAGAAGCAGATCAACGCCATCGTTCGCGACGTGCTGGGCAAACCGACCCAGGTGATCCGGTCCGGCAACTACGGCGGGGGATCCGTCTCAGCTACTCGCACCTACGTCTACGACATCAACCAGCGGCTTTGTAAGCGCATCGAGCCTGAGACCGGAGCCACGCTGATCGAGTACGACGGGGCCCAAAACATTGCCTGGACAGCCGAGGGCAGTGCGCTTACGACTCCGACCTGTGACCGCAGCAGCGTGCCAACGTCAGAGCGGGTCGTCCGCACCTATGACAACCGAAACCGCTTGACGCTGGTCAACTACCCAGACACGACAGCAGACATCAGCACGACCTATTACGCCGACGGCTCAGTGAACACCACCAGCACTGGCGGAACCACGCTGACCTATACCTACAACAAGCGCCGCCTGTTGACCTCAGAGCGGCTGCAAACCGGAACCATCAACTGGTTGACAGAACACGGCTACTCCGTTCTGGGCGACCCGGCGACGATCACGTACCCCGACGGCCATTCGGTCAGCTTTGCCCCGAACGCGCTGGGCCAAGCCACCCAGGCCGGATCGTACGCAACCACTGTGAGCTACTTCCCCAACGGGGACATCAAGCAATTCACCTATGGCAATGGCATGCTGCATACCCTCACCCAGAATGCCCGCCAGCTGCCGCTACGCAGTCGCGACGTTCTGGGGACCAGCGTGGCCATCGATGACACTTACACCTACGATCTCAATGGCAATGTAACGAAGATCGTCGATGCGGTGCTAGGCGAGCCCGGTGGCGATCGCGTCATGGGCTACGACGCGGTGGATCGCCTTCTTACGGTCACGAACACCACTGGCTATGGCGGCAACGCCCGCTGGGTCTACGACCCCTTGGACAACCTTCGAGAGGCTGACCAAGGGCTGCGTCAGCTTCGCTATGAATACGGCAGTGACTGGCGCTTGGCCACACTGAAGACGCCAGGCGGCACAACTTTGAACACGTTCGGCTACGATGCGCGGGGCAACACAGTAGCCCGCAATCCCGGCACCGACACGTTCACGTTCGACCGAGCCAACCGCATGCTCACCGCAAGTCTTGGAAATAGTAGCTATCAGTACGATGGCTTGGGCCGGCGTGTGCGCGAAACTTCAGGTGGCGCCGCCACTTGGTACCAATACAGCCGGGCCGGGCAGCTGCTGTATGCCGACAATCAGAAATTGAGCCGCACGCACGCCTACATCTACCTGTCTGGCAACCTGGTAGCTAAGCGCACCATCCCCTACGGCGGCAGTCCTGACCTGAATTACCAGCACACCGACGGGCTAGGTAGCCTGGTAGCGGTCACCGACGCGGCCGGGACGGTAATACGACGCGAGCGCATGACCGCCTACGGCGAACCTGCCGACGGTACGTGGGTGAATGGGCATGGCTTTGCCGGGCATCAGAATGATGCGGCGACGAATCTGGTCTACATGCAGCAGCGCTACTATGATCCGGTAGCCGGTCGATTTATGAGCGCGGATCCGATCGCATCCAATATTAATACGGGATGGAACTTCAATAGATACAACTATGCCGCAAACAACCCAATGAGTAATATCGATCCAGACGGCAGGTGTGTTGGATCTCGAATCACCAACTTGGATGGCACCTGCACCATGTCCGGCACTTTCAGTCTTACAGGACTTGGTGGTGGTGGATTCACAGCTAGCGAAAACCTCGGCGAGAGGCAAGGTGAAAGTACACCAGAACCAGAGGGAATTGACGAATCTGATCTTGCCGATGTGGCATCCGCAACAGCTATCGTAATCGACTCAACTGGACTGGCGACGGAGAGAGCTGGGCAGACCCTGATCGCTTTGGCCCCAACTAACGAAAAGGAGCTGATGCGCCAAGCTCGCGATTTCCACGGACTGGGGAAGTATTTGCGGAACTTAGGATTAGCTGGCGGCGCTCTTATTAGCGCACAAGAAGGCGTCTCTGGAGTCATGAATGGGGACGCCGCTGCTGTGGGTCATAGCGGCCTAAATTTCTCGATCATGGCGGCCGTTGGATTTAAGGTCATTGCACCCGAGGCGGCTATTGCGTGGAGTGTCGTCGACTTGGGTGCCCAGCAGGTGTACATGTCGGATCCGACAGGCGGCCGGATCTATGGCTGGCGAGCCGTAGGACATCACTTAACGCCGCCGGGTTGCCGAGCCAATCCCACTAGTTGCATTAGCGAGCCCGGCCCCTATGACATGGAGCACTTTGAACGATGATGCGCATCACGACGCATAGGCTCGTGTTCGAGCTGTCTAGAGCCTTGCGAGACGAAGAGGACTCATTTGCCAGTCTGATCTTCTCTGCCGTATTGGCACTACAACTTTCGTCCCCTCTCTTCCTTGCGGTCCTGAATCTTGTTGTTGATGCGGCTACGCGCCAGTCCGAGAAAGGTCAGTTTTGGATCTATATGGCTCTGTCGGGAGTATTTTCCTGTGCATACTCAGCATTCATTCGCTGGGACGAGAGAAGAAGAGGCTCAGTGCGAGTTCGGAATCTGAATCGAATTAGCAGCTCCAACGGCAGAGTGTTAGTTTGGGCTATCTATTGCGCCTGCGTATTTCTGCAGATATTCCTCTACTTCGAAGCCAGGATGCTCGGATTTCTTCTAACGATTCTTGTGCTAATGCTTCCGGTCTTCCCGGCGGACAGAGTGGAGAACGACTAGACGCGATGTGGGCTGGCTCCTTTGGAAGCCGAAGGTTTTGATGCGCGTTGAGAATTGGCTCCGCAAGCGGCGGTTCGGTGCGTTTGAAATTGACCGGGGTGTTTCCCCCTACCTTGCAGGCGACCAGGCCTCTGGGGAGAAGTGGTGCACACCATGTCGATGTACGCGAAGGTCCGGCGGCTAAGGCTGCGCGAATGGCTGTCGATCTGCGAGATCGCCCGGCGGACGAACTTGTCCCGCAATACCATCAAGACCTGGCTCCGGGAACCCGCGCACCGGACGCAGATGGCCTACCAGCGGCCGTCGAGGCTGAAGGTGCTCGATGGCTTCACGGCCTGGCTCGACCACGCGGTGAAGACGGATGAGAACCGACTCCACAAGGAGGCCGGATGCCCCGTCGGATGCTCGAGCAGCTTCAGGAATAGAGCTTCAAGGGCCACTACTGCCGGGTGGCGTCGCGTTAAGCTCACCGGGCGCCACTTGCTCGAGGCAACGCCGGGGGCGACATTCATGCTCAATCCCAACCATCGGCGCTTCACCCTATATCCCGAAGAGATCCAGGCGATTCTTGCATATGGAACGGTCGCAAGGTTTTCCACGGAGCAGCTGAGGCAGGACCTCCAGATTGCAGTTTCGGCGGCGACGGCCTCGCCTGCGGAACTGGAATCAATCGCAAGAAGAGTGCTGGCTACCTTTCCCGGCGTGCATCGAGCCTATCTGTGCGAGTCTCGATAGCACACGAACCTCGACCACCCCTGGTTAGTTATCGCCGTGGTGGGGCAGGCCCTAGACGAAGAACGCGCCGGCCGCGCAATGGCGACGGCCATTCAGACCGGCAGCACCAAGTCAGAGGCGACGGTGGATCTGCTCTGCATCAAGGAACAGCAGGCTGTGTCGGCCTGGCTGGCGGAGGGTAAAGTTAATCCGTTCTACGAGGCACCAAACTGCACCCTCTCCACAGATAGCACGCAGCCCCCCCCTCGCCCGGACTAGGCGAACGAGGAGCCCCCAGCCCCACCGGGTTCAGGGTCCAGCGTCCGTTTTCAACCAATGTGCCTACGAGATAGTCACTGGCCCTAAGTTTGGGGCAGGTCAAGGGGGCGACCAATCGATTCCATCCGAATCATCCTGATAGCCGCCTGGTCGTCCGTGGGCCCGGAGATCTCATGCCGCCGGGGGTGCAGGAGCGTTGGGTTTCTCGCGGAAGCGCTTACGACTACGGCCCCCGCGAGGACTTGAAATTGCTTCCGGTCGACTCAATTTTCCGCAAACGATAAGGCGGCAAAGAATGGACACATTGCATCGACCTGGGTTGATCTTGGACAAGAACGTCCTGCAGAGCCTGTCGCCTGCGGAGTTCCGGGCCTTGGCGTCCCAGTATCGATTGCTTATGCCGGATGTCCTGTTCTTCGAGTGCCTTAAGGCCGATGCGATCACTCGCAGCCGTTGTTTCGGAGCCCTGCCTGCTGGCAACAACCCAATCCGACTTTCTCATCACGTTGGCCACCACCTGCAGTACGAGTTGACGCACGGTACACCCCTGGGGCAGCCAGATGCGCATCCCGTCGACTGGGATTACAGGTTCCACGAGATCCTACGTGGCGGGGACCCCCTCCCTGCGGACGTTGCGGAGAAGGTTGATCGCGAGAGCACGGGACACGAGTCCCGGGTCCGTGAGTACGTCGACCGCATTCGGCTGCTGGTCCAGCGCGTTGACGAGGTGTGTGCCGAGCACGGCGTGAAGCGGCCGGAGGCGGCGCAGATGATTCGCACCGGATTGGCGGACCTGACGACGGTGCGGGAGTTCCTCAGCGGCTCCCGCGACCCTGGCGGCAACGTCTGGTTGCCGCCGGTCGAGGCCTTGGGACCCGATAGCGCCATCGTGGTGCATTTCCAGGTCATCCATGCGTTGGCTCTTCAGCGCGCACTTGATCAAGGTCGTGAATTTGACTCCGACGCCTCCGTAGAGCGCATGACACCGATACTTGCTCGGGATCTCTTCGATGCGGACTACTTGATCCTCGGCTTGCTGCAAGGGGGTCTGGCGACCCGAGAGCTTCGATTGCGACGAATCTTCCGATGGCTACGGCCCGGGGGCATCCTGTGGCCATCGGATGCGACTCCCTAGCGCATTCAAGCGGATGCGCCCGCGCCATTTGATTCCCCTGCTTTAGGCTTGCGGCCCCGGCAGAGCGAAATGCCTGGGCTTGCGTTACGCGCAGTCCGGACCATTGACAGGCGACGGTGACCTACGACTAGCCGCCCGTGCCCGGAACGTTGTTGTCATTACCTGTCTCCTCCGGCGGCAATAGTACTGTGGGCACTCGGGGCAAGCCGGGGCGGTGCGAATAGGCCGCGTAACGCTCAAGCAGGCGCGTGAGAAAAGGCGGCAGGAGTCGCCCGATACGCTTGTTTTTCCAGCCTGATTGCCCTGCCCACTTCTGAATCTTGATGTCCTCCAAGAACCGGAAGCGCACGTGGGTGCCTTCATACATCGCGTAGACAATGGCTTCGTTGTCGCGCTCAGCGACCGCTCCGGCGCCGGGTATGAAAGTCAATCCACCGTCGGCAATGGGTTGTCCCTTTAGCAGGAACATCGCCGGCGTTCCGGCATCACGGGTAATGCAGTCGCACTCCGCGCGGATATTAAGCCAGTACGTTCTGTTTCCATTGTCTCCGACGTTCATGAAGACGTCGCCGGTGCTGAAGCTATCGGGGTCGAGAAACTCGTTCCGGATGAATCGCTCACTCTCCAGCACACCGAGAAGCGCCTGCCTGTAGGCTGCCTCGTCGCGCCCGAGCTCCTCGGCGAGCTGCGGAAGAAAGCCTTCAAGATTCAAGTCTGGTGCTTCCGTGCGCGCAGCGACCAGGCGGCTTATTAGATGCCCGATTTCGCGGTTAGCGGGCACCGAGTCGCGGGCAAAGGTCTCCCAGAGGATGACCGGCCAGTAACGGTGCCGATCATGCAGTTCGTTGAACAATCCATTGATCGCCTGCCGGTTACGGCGCTCCCAAGACTTGAGGGCGAGCACGGACGGGAATTCATTTGCCCAAAGATTGAGTTCTTCATACACGCGGTCCGCAACATCTCCCTTGCTCCGCACCAGGATGTGCGCGCCCTCGGGTCCCAAGGCGGCGAGCTGCTCGCGAACCTCGTCAAGGTCTTCATTGGTGAAGATAAACACGGGCGCGTGTCGCTGCTTGCGCAGGCGATCGAGAAAAGCCAGCTTGCGCTTGCGTTCTTCCTCCGCAACCGCCTCGGGGAGTGTGACCCCCTGACCGCCGGCCAGGTGCCAATCCATGATAAAGAACGCGACGCCAGCGAAGTGCTCAAGATCTGCCTCCTCTGCGGGAAGCTCTGTGAGCTTGACGGTGTGTCCGCCCCCGCCCTCAATGGCATCGATGATGGCCAGGATGCCGGGCTCGGCATCGATTTCATCATCGATTACGACGGCCACGCCCTTGAAGTGGTTATGTGGTTGCGCAACTACAGCATTCATGCGTCTTCTTCCTCAGGCGCAAAGCTGATCAGGAAGTTGGCGCCCTTCAGGACACGTTCGTTCTTTGGCGCGATCTCGATCTTGAAGCCTTGCCGTTCCAGCAACTGTCGGGCGATGTAGAGCCCCAGTCCGCGCCCATCCTCGCCCTTTCCTGAGAAGAACGGCTCGAAAACGAAGGGCGCATCCTCTGCACTGATTCCGGGTCCGCTGTCGGAAAACACAAGTTGCTTGCGGTCATTGTCGACAACGATCTGTATGCGTCGGTTCTTCTGTACTGAATCCAGCCAGTACGTGGCATTGTCAAAGAGATTCAGAAACAGCTGAAGCAGTACCGCGTCGGTGGTCTTCACCGTCAGTACGCCATCCCCAACCTGCTGTAGCTCAAACTCGATCTTTGAGCGATCCAGAATGGTTCGAAAGAGGCGCAGGACCTTTTCGAGGATCTCCGTAATGCGGATATCTTTTCGGCGCTGTTTGGTCGACTTGAAGAGTAGCTGGAGGTCTTTGAGCTGGCGCTCGATGAACCCCAGTGCGCCGCTGACCGCTTCAAGCTCGCGGGTTACATAGGCCGAATCAAGCTCTTTCCCGCGTTGGGCCGCTGAAAGTAGTGTGTCCAGCGTGCGCATCGCGCTGTGCATCGCCAGATGCAGGTCATGGGTTCCCGCCTCGACCGACAGACCAACGCCAGCGAGGCTCTCGGTGGATTCAGCCCGTGCAACGAGGTAGCGCCGTTCGGTCTGATAGTTCCGCTGGGTTTCCTGCGCGACTTCTCGTGCCGCGGCCGGAAGCTCGGGAATAGCTAGGAGCAGCTCGAAACCCTCTTGGACGCGCTGCTTCTGAAAGACCTCATGCTCGCGCTTGCTCTTGTTCTTGAAGCGGTACTGCTGGTACGGGTAGGCGCGAACCCAGGCCAGGAATACTTGAAGAAGCGAACGGAAATCATCCGTCGGATGACCTGTGTCCACCAGCCCCTCGCGGCTCGTTTTGTCACGAAGCTGGGGATTGTCTTCCTGGGTAATCGTGACGAACCCGGTCACCGCGTCATTGCTGACAAACTCAGCGGCACGCACGGTGCCGCGTCGCATATCGATTTGCAGCCAATCATCATCAGGGTCGCCGTACGGATAGACGCGAATGCCATCCCGGTAAAGGTAGATGCGGTGCTTTTTGAGCAGCTGCTTGTCAGCTTTGTCTAGTAGGTGAACGCCCTTCGCGTCCGCACTGAAGTCAAAGACATAGAAAGAAAAACGAAAGGGACCGGATTCGACGTGGCGATGCTCAAGCACCTTTTCCTTGCCAAACTTCTCCTTGAAAACTGCCAGGCCCGACAGTTCTGCGCTTGTTAGAGGAAGGCGGATGTGCTTCTTGTCGATGTGGAAATCGAAGACGTTCTCATCGTCATCGAAGCGCCCCTCGATCTTGAAGACGGCGTTTTGCTTGAGAAGCGTGGCCAGGTGGTCGCGGCGCTGCTCGTGGAATGTTTCGTGGTGCTCATCGCGATATATGTAGAGGTTGAACGGGTCGGGGTCTCCCTCGCGGTCCTCAGGGGCGAGCGCAAAGTTCGATTGGAGCCTAGCGAGGTCCTCAAAGACCTCCGCCACTTTTTGGCGCGACCAAGTGCTGGTCAGGTGCGAGATTTCGATGCGCGTTCCGTGGGCGCGGCGCGTCACGCGCTCCCCGCCAAGGGTAAATGTGCGGCGAAGAATAAACTCCGGCTCGTCGAGCATTTTGGTCTTGATGCGAAGTGCGTCAAGAAACAGGGGTTGGCCGTCCTTAATGAAGTTCTCGTCGTAGCTCGACAGGTCCAATGTAACCGCAAGCTCCTGATCGGATCTGGCGGTGCGGGTGCGCATGTGGATCTTTCGGCCAAGCTTTAGCAAAGCGAAACGGCCGATGCCCTTCTCGCCCTGGATGACGCGATGGTTGGCGGTTTTCCGGTCCTCTCTCTTTGCGAGCAGCTTGACTGGCGTGGCCGGATTGGCCCAATCGTGGCGAACGGTGCTGGCGCTCATGCCCACGCCGTCATCTTCAATGACGATTTTGGAATCTGCGTGCGCTCGAAAATCGGTATCGAAGTTCTCGAAGGTGACCTTCACCCAGGAGGCGTCTGCGTCATAGGCATTCTTGATCAACTCCACGAGGGCCACGCGCTCGTTGCGAATCAGCTGGTCTCCCAGCATCGTCAGCAGCCTCGCGTAGGGCCGCAGCGGCAATGCGCCCGTCGCGGGCAGCGTGCCTTCTGGACCGGCTATTCGCTTGCTCGCCCTTTTCTGTGCGGCAACGGACCGGGTGTTCTTTTTCGATTTCTTCATGCAGCCTCGCGATGCGCTATGAGGACAAATTCTTCCTCGTACTGACGAATAGACGTCGGCTCCCGACTCAACCGGCCCAGCCTATCGCGAAATGGGCTGGTGGACTTATTGGACGTGCGGCGGCGGGCAACGCGGACACGTGAGAATCCAGCCTCAAGGAGGGCCTCGGTCAGGTGGGCAGCGTTATCGATGGTCACTCCCCGCAACTGGGCGTTACCTACGACGAATACCGCCAGCCCGTCAGCGGTGAGGAAGTCCAGGGCGCGGGCCGCCACCTGCTGCATATCGACGAAGTAGTTGGAGAGCGCCGCTGCCGCCGCGGGGTCGCGGGGCAGCAACGCGAAGGCCACCTGGCGCCCAACGGCATTCAGTTGCCCATGGCTACTGGCGAAACGGGTCCCCGCCAGGCGGGATCCAATGGATTCGCGCCGTAGCTGGGTCAACTGGTCATGATGACCCAGCCAGGCCGCCGACAACTGGTGCAACTCGACGTAGTCCACGCTTGTGCCGTAGGGGGCGCTGCAGATCAGGGTCTGGAGCCTTTGGGCAGGCGCCTCTACCCGCCTGACATCGGCCAAGGCCAAGTGGGCCTCCGGGCCGGGCGGCCATTGGGCGCTGGCATGCGCCTGAGCCAGGCGCTCGCACGCGGCCACGAAGGCCTGCAGCGGGGGCGCGGGCGCCTTGGCCTCGTCGATGCTGGGCTTTGCCGACCAGGCACGCCAGCGCGAACAGCCCTTGATGATGGACGAGAAGGCGCAAAGCAACCCTGTCCGCTCCGGGCCCTCCGGAGCCTCGGCATCGATGGCGTCAAGCAGGCGCGCCAATTCGGCATAGTGGTCCGCCCCGTGCCAGCGAAGCAGATAGGCCCGCGCGGTAGGGCTGTGGCCGCGGCTTCCCTTCTCGGATGGGGCGCGGCGCACGATCGCCTCGGAGCGGGCCAGTAGCGTCGCAACGTCAATGGGCGTGCACTTGGCCTGAGCGATCAGGATGGCCACCGGGTTGATATCGCAGCCCCAGAACGCCAGGCCCCGCCGGCGGGCCTCGTGGGCGACCGTACCGCAGCCGCAAAAGAGGTCTCCGATGCGGCGGACTTGCAGGCCGACCTGCGCGGAGTAATCCAGGGCCCGGCCGGTCAGGAAGGCCGGAAACTTGGCGGGATATGCATGGATGCGGTGCAGGGCGGGCTCTGGCTCATCCCCGGCCGACCAGGCGGCGCTCACGGGCGCCTTTCCCAGGCGCTCCCATGCCACGGTCGCGGGCTCGGTGCACTCGAGGTACGACTCGGTTGTCGCCATGGTGGGTTCGCCTAGATTATTCGTTATATGCATGTTAGCATGCATGTCACGAATGTCCACTCCCCTCTCTGCCGCCGAACTTGTCCGCCAGGCCCGCGTCCGGCGTGGGCTGACACAGGGGCTTTTCGCTCAGGAGATCCGGAGATCCCAAGGTCTGGTGTCGAAGTACGAGGCTGGCCGCGTCGAGCCACCGGCGGATGTCCTTATGCATTGTTTGAATATCCTGGGCTGCAGGCCGACGGCCGCGCCGGCCGCCCTTCCCCCGGAACTCGATCGGGTGGCCCGCGAGGTGGCCCATGTCCGAGATGCTCTCGACGCTCTCATGGCTGCGATTGTCGCAGCCAGTGACACAGACGCCTCCCATCCTCCAGACTCGCGAGCTGAAGCCTCCGGACAACGCTGATGAAAATTCGCTCCATCCACCCCTTTCCGGCCCGTATGGCCCCCGAGTTGGCGTTGCGCTCGCTCTCGAGGCTGCCCGAAGGCAGCCGGGTTCTGGATCCAATGAGCGGCTCGGGCACGGTGCTGCGCCAGGCTCTGGCCTTGGGTCACCAGGCGGTCGGGTTCGATATGGACCCATTGGCCGTTCTGATGAGTCGGGTGTGGACCTCTCCCGTTGATCCGGACGGCGTGATCCGGGAGCTCGATGAGGTGGTCGCCGAAGCGCAAGACGTGGATCTGCGCTGCGAGAGTCTGGCATGGCAGGACGACGAAACCCGGCAGTTTGTGCGCTATTGGTTTGCCCCGGTGCAGCGCCGCGCGCTGTCCCGCCTGGCCATAGTCTTCGCGCGTCGCAGGCGGGCGCGACTGGGTCCGGCGCGCCGCGCCGCGGTGGACCTCCTTCAGGTCGCGCTTAGCCGGACCATCGTGACCAAGGAGCAATGCGCTTCGTTGGCTCGCGATACCTCTCATAGCCGCCCGCATCGGGTTGCTGATGACAACGACTACGATGTCTGGGCTGGTTTTAGGCGGTCGGTACTGGCCGTGCTCGACCGGCTCTCGGATCATGAGATCAACAGGGCCGCCGAGGTTCACCTCGGCGACGCTCGTCGTATCGCCTTGCCCGAGGGTTCCGCAGACTTCATCCTGTCGTCTCCGCCCTACCTGAACGCCATCGATTACATGCGCGGGCATCGACTGTCGCTCGTGTGGTTGGGCTACTCGCTGCAGCAGCTTCGAGCCATACGCAGCGATACCATCGGCGCCGAACGTGCCGGAGTCCCTTCCGATGAGCGCATCGTGGAGCGCATCGCCCGGGCTATGTGTGATACCGATGCGTTGTCTTCGCGGCATGTGGCCATGGTGGGTCGCTATGCTGCCGATTTGTTCGGAATGATGTCCGAAACCGCTCGTGTCCTGGCAGCCGACGGCCGCGCCGTATTTGTCGTGGGCAATTCCTGCCTACGGGGTCAGTTCATTAGCAACGATCGAGGGGTCGCGCAGGCCGGACGGCGTGCAGGGCTGCGCTTGGTGCACCGCACGGAACGCGATCTGCCGCAAGCCAGTCGCTACTTGCCGGTCACCGCACATGGTTCACTATCCAAGCGCATGCGCACAGAAACCGTGCTGACCTTCGCGCACGCCTGAGCCGCGGCCCGGCCGAGCCCCAGAGGCGTCTGTGGACCGCATTGTCGCGCTTGGCACTGCGAGAGACCATAGAGCTGCAGGCTTTTATGAAGGATTTTTCCGCGGTGGGCGCCCATCAGGTCGAAGGGCTCTGACCGCCCGCGAACCGTGGCTGTGCGAGCGAGGTCACTCTTCCCAACGCCCCCTCCTGACCTGCCCCCCCCCTGCCTCGGTTCTCCGATCCCTTCCGCCTTCGATCCCACAAAACGCCGAGATTCCAGCTCAAAGCGCGCAGCCTTGAACCTGTACCTGAGCCTGGATTGCCCGAATAGGGGAGCCGGCGCCCTCTCGGCGACCGCGTCGAGCATTCTAGGCCCGCGGCGGTTCGTAATGTCCTGACAATTAGCAGGGCATTTCGACCAATTTCCGCACAGCGTGATTCTCAGGATATGAGACTGGAGCCAAGGATATTGGCCTCCGCTGATGTGAGCGAACGAATTAGGAATGGGGCATTGCGCGCCTGCATGCCTATGCTTATGGATAGAGCGAAAAAGGATGCCGGGAATCCCCGATCTCGTAAGAAAATCGTCCAAAAGGCAGCAGACGTATCGTGCTCTGAGCTTCGCGTGGCAATAGAGTTGGCCAACAATGTGGCGCGAATCGCAAGCGTATTTTCTAACCCCCATCGCTCAAGAATTGCTGCCCTGGCAATCAAGCAGCCAGGGCTAAACTTCAGCGCGGTCGCGACCCTACTCGAAGTTAGCGTTTCACTTGTTTCATACCACGCAGGCCAATTAGAGCTGGCGGGATTCATTCGGCACAAGCGAGCGGGTCGTTCGAAGATCATCCTGCCTAACCACTCATCCATGAGCACGCTATTTTGTGCCCTTGGCGAAGCCGGAACTATCGTTAACCCGAGGCGGGCTGGCTCGCGATGAGTAGTTCGGAGTCGAGAGCATCCATTCGCTCAATTAGGATCAAGGCGTTTGATGCGCCTGGTAACAGAGAGTACACCCTGAATTGGCTTGGCTCGGTTCGCACGGTGCGCAATGACTCATCTCGCCTTGAGCTTTTTGTCAGACTGGATGCCGGCAGAGCTTTCAAAGACGCTTGGATTTCCCTAGAACATTTTCCGGTCCTTGTTCTGGGTTCAAGGTGGAGATCTGGCGTGATGGTGGGCAAGGCAATCGCGAGCCGAACCTTCTCAGTGATGCAACCGAATCAGCCTATTTGGCATGAACCAAGCCGTCAGCCTGATCCTTCGCGCCTTCATTTTGGGGATAGCTACCCGCTCTTCATAGACAATCCAGCGTCGCCTGTGCTCGAGGTGCCAACGGCCGCGGGAGAGACTCTTTTGGTCCCTGCGTCCGAAATTCTTCGGGCGCACTACTTTAGTGTCCACCGCGCCATCCCCAGCATACTTGCCCGCCTACCAGCTTTAGGTGGACTTAGCAGCCCTGCATTGGAAGCATGGCATCCCGAGGGGACATTCTGGATCGATGAGGCGACCGGGCACGCCCAGATTCATCGCAACCGGTTCATTTCTGACTACCAAGCTACCTGCTTGGCGCAGCTTTTATTCTCTCGCGAAGGCTTAGCCGGACTCGACTCGATCGGGCACTGGGCGCAGCAAATCCAAGTAGGCGCGATGGCGGCCGGAGACGTCAGTCGTCGAATACCGCTACCGCGGGTCCTACTGCCCTACCCAAGAGCCAAGTGGCGGGCTGTCGTCCGCCCCCTCCGGCCAGAACCCTCAGGCTCTCCACGCTATTTGGTTCTTCAGATCCAGGAGATCCGGGTTCGGGAGCCTTTCGAGACCTTGACCATTCTGGCGGACGACGATCCTCGCGACGCCAAGCGTGCATCGAATGGCGAGGCACCCTCCACTTGGCTGGGCAAGCCTCTTGAGCCTCTACCCACCGACCCCCTACCGGTGGACGAACTGCCCTCCGATCGTGGCATCGCGCCAGTTCAGCTGGTGGATATCCTACCGAACAATGTCAGTGCCCAGCAGCGCAAACCACTCAAGCGCGAACCCACGGCCCTCCCCCTGGCGAACAGCACGACGCGATTGATTTCGACTTCTGAGCCATGCCCCGTCGATAGCGCCAGCGCCTTAGCGTCCGGTGCCCGCGGACAGGGTCGTGCGCCCCTGATCTATGGGGAGGGCTGTGAGGACTGGCCCGTGCGCTCTCCGATGCTGCAAGCCACGCTAGACTCCCTGACACACAGCCTAGATGCTTGGGTACGGGCCCACCGCGGCCGCCATCGGAGCGCCAGTTGGCAGACACTGCCAGATTCGGATCACTCCTATTCCTACATCATCAAGCGTGGCGAGGAGCGCGTAAGTGACCCCCGGCAGTTTCTCGTCGTGGAGTTTCGTGTTGCTGACACGTATGCCTATCTGGTTGATCCTGAGCGACGAGCCCTGTGGGAGTCCTACCCCATGGCGTTGCTGGCATCGGACTCGCCAGGTCGCCAATCGTTAGGCAAGCTGGACTCGTCCGATATTGAGGCCTTGGTGCAGGCATTCGAACAGGCCGCCGAGCGGCGCCGCTCCTGGGTCTCGTCAGAGATCCTGAAAAAGGGGTACCGCGTCATTCCGGTCTACCATCCGCCGCGGGACGAGCCCACCGAAGGCCATCTGTTGGGCTTCGCCAAGCGCGTAACGGACCGCCTGAGCACCCTACTTGGTGACCCCACGCTCACTCCTTGAGTTGGCGGCGAGTGCGAACTGGCGGCCCTGGCGGGTAGTTGAGCGTCAATCGGTCCACCTCGACCTGCAGCCAGAAGGGCAGTGGTCCACGGTCCCATGTAAACCACGATCGTCTGGCTCGGCCAAGTCGCAGATGCATGCGAAACTGGTTTGGCCAGTCCTCAAGGAGTGGCCACATCGCCCGCATCACTTGCCTTCGCGTGCAAATCGACTGGTTCTCGATGTCCCGCTTAGACCCAGGCGAGGGCGATGCTGGAAGCGGCTGGCCGGTCAGACGAGAAACGAGCTCTGCGCCAGCTGCGGACAGCAAGGCGGTTGCCAGCGCCCGCAGGCCCAAAAACAAGTTCAGAGAAAAGTGAGGCGTCCCCATGATCGCCGTCCGCCCCCGCAACAAAGCCGACTGCAGCCTCTCCTGGAACATCCAGTCATCCGTCCTCGCGCCTTCCGGAAGGGACTTCGACAAATCGAACCCGCAGCTGGCGCAGGGTGACCGGCCGAACAGGGAGGGCGTAGAGCGGTGGGGCATGTAGGGACTCTCGCACCTCGGGCAACGATCCTGCAGTAAGACGCGATGACGGACACAAGCGGTCGACCACGCCATGCGCCAAGGCCAGTAGGCATCACCGGCGCCTTCAGTTAGGCACACCGGACAGAACAGCAACCCGTGGCGACGCCGGACCCGATGGAAGACGCCCATGGGCAGTATCCAGTCGCTGTTGCCATTGGCGTTGACGAATTCACTCAGGCGACCCGCCCAACGCGGCAACATCAACGATTGGATGTGAGATTCGGACACCCCAGTCCAGAGCCCCAGCCTCGCTTGGTTTACAACTGAGAAGGAGCGGTCGAGATCACGGTTCCAGACCCCTTGGCGTCCGAACATGTAACTGCAGAAGGTGTGGTCCTTGAGACCGTTGGCCATGGCCAGCCGGTGCAGCCACGATGAGAGCAGCTCATGCCGCAGGGGCGGGGGTCTCGCGACCCAGCGCGGGTGTGGATTGGCTACGACTTTCCGGTGCGAAGGCCCACCATACGCTTTCGCTGACTCGGTGGGATCCATGACAACTCCCGCAGCAAGGCTTCATCAATCGACTCACGCCCGGTAGTCAGCGCCCGCTCCACGGCAGCCTCCAGCAGGTCGTGCACCTCTCCTATCAGGCCCTCGCTCAAAGCGTGAAGAAGACTTGCCATGGAACGCGTCGTAAGCCGACTGGGCTCGCGCAAGGGAAGCTGCCGCTGGAAAGCAGCCAAAAGCTGGCGGAATGCGTCATCCAGCGCCCAGGTGGGCAGACTTACCATGGGCATCCGGTTGATCATCTCGTCCGAAGACGAAAGCGCCGACGCGCCGCGCTTGGTAGAGAATCCGACGAAGGGAACGGGCACCTGGTTGCACAGGTAGCGAATGGCGTCCATCACCACGCGACGCTGCTCTTGGCGAGAACCCAAGAGCTTCTGGAGGTCGTCCCCCATGACGACCTTAACCTCCAGGTTGCGCAGGGCACGGACTAGCTGATCTCGGCGATCACCGATGGGGTCGGTTCGCCGAAAGGGCTGCCCCACCTGCTTCATCAAGGCATCAACTATCGCCACCTCATCAGGCCGTGGCGGCATCTCGAAGAGTATCACGGGAAGAATCGAGTGATCTCCCTCTTCGTTTGGATTGAAGGGGAATCGACGGGCAATCTCCGACGCCAGTCGGCTTTTGCCGTTGTTGGACTCCGCCACGACCAGCATGCCCCGCATCCGGTGGTGGCGCGGGCGTTTGACGAGGGAGTCGACGCGGGTGATCACATCGGTCGCTGCCGCATACGGAATCCACCTTGACTGTCCCTGGAACCAAGCGATGCGGTCGGCGGGGGAAAACTCGATAATGGCCTTTGGCTCGTCATCGAGGTGGCTCATCGCGAGGGATTCGCTCATGGGGATCCCGACTCGCGATACAGCGCAACCTCATCATCGTCATCCCAATGCTCCGGAACCGATGGATCGGACCGCTGCGAGATCGGCGTCGGCCCGTCAGTCCTACCGGACGCCTCTTCTACCTGAGCCTGCTCCTGGCGGGCTTTCTGCGCATGGGTTCTCTTTTTCTGAGTCGCCTTGCGGACCCGCTGGGTCTCCTGTGACGCTTCCCGCACCAGGCTCTGGAGGCGATCGTATGTGGCGAACAGCAGGTCCTCGTCTACCTCGTCCCAGCCCTCCTGCTTGATCTGACGCTTGACCTCAAGAAGCTCCCAAAGGTTGATCGACGGATGCTCGCAGTTGCGGTACGGGATCTTGAAGTAGGTGTCCTTCTCGGGATCCAGGAACCAGATGACGGAGATATCACGCGGGTCTCTGCGGCAGATGAACTTGCGCTTTTCATTCGGGCTCTCGGGATCCTTCGCGTGAATCCAGGGATCGAGCACGGGGTCGTAGTAGGTGATTCCATCCCAGGTTATGCCGTTGGACTGCACAGTTGGGGTCTTCAGAGGGAGGAAGTCCAACCGCAGCCGGAAGGGGTCCCTCTCCGGCTCAGGCAAGCCGATTCCTAACGCGACGCCGTCTCCGAGGATTCCGCCTTCGTACTTCTTAATCGGCGATCGCTTGATGCCGTTATGGAACTTGATGTGGTACCGGCCAACCAGGTAGAGGGCGATGTACTTTTCAAGTTCTGTGAAAGTGAGCGCCGCCTCTTCATGCGGCTTGTACTCGCCCCGCTCCTCAGGGCTTGAGAATGTGGTACCTGGCAGCGAGTGGATCTCAGTGTTGAAGGTACCCAAGAGCCGTTCAATATGCCCACCCCAACGGGGCTTTCGGACAGGCCGCCACTCGAGATTGATGCCGTGGGACTTCGCTGCCCGGGTGACCATGTCGCAGCGAAAGGTTTTGTCGTTGTCCGCATGCACCGTGACCGGCTTGCCCCAGTTCGGCCAGGAAAGCTCAATGCTGTGGGCGGCTAGCCAGCCTTGCTTAGGAAGGATGGCATGCACCAGGCACATCCCGACGGAGGTGGCATTTGGCTTGTCCAAGGACAGGTAAAAGCCCACGACGCACCTGCTAAAGACGTCGATCGCCACGGTGATCCAACAGCGCCCGATATTGCGGCGGTAGACATCATCTACGATGCAGATATCGACAGGCGTATGGTCGATCTGCCATACGGCGTTCGGGCGGTCCGCTCCGGGGAATCGACCGGGCACTGCTTCGAACTTCTCGCTGGCCTGCTTCCCCTCGCGGGCGGCCAGGCGCTTGCGTTCTGAGATGGCGGCCAAGCGGCGCCTTAGGGTGTTGATGTGCGGCGGTTTGATGCCGAGCCTATGGCACCGTGCCTCGACTTCTTCCATTACTTTAGCGGGCTTAAGCCGCTGCTTATTCATGAAGAAGCCTGAAATGACCTCCTGCGTGACCTCCTGGGCCGTTGGCTCAATTCGTGGCTTTCCCCGACCACCGGAGGGGTGATGGGGAGCCAGGTCCGCGATGTTCTTGGAGGCCCCGTAGACGGCCCGCCACTTGTAGATGGTGGCGACGCTTCGGCCCAGCTCCTTGGCGATGGCTGCCACGAGCGCACGGGTAGGCTTGGCGGCTTCGATTAGGATAGTGATCGCTTTCTGGCGCCGCTCGGCCTCCTTCCAGTCCTCTTCAGAGAGCTGTTCGATGCCTGTGGCGCCGACTTCGTCGAGATCCTTGGGGTCCTCGGGCTTGACGAACAGGCGGACGATGTCCTGGACAAGGATGGTCTGCTCCGACCCATCCGACTGCCTCGTCGCCAGCACCTTGTCAAGGGACAAGTAGCCCTTCGTCGCAAATCGCTCGCCGTCGAGCGTGAAGACGCCCCCAAGCGCGAGCGGATTGCTGTCAGTAGATTGCATTCGCCGAGAGCTGAATGGGGGAGTTCATGCCGAAGGGCTGATCGAAGTCGATGACCACGAGCCCCTTGGCGACCATGTGCCACAAGATGCTGATGAGGCGTCCTCGGGTCAGGTATCCCAACGAGGGGCAATCGAGCACCCGGTTCGGCGTGCTGACACCCTGCTTCTCGAGCACCATTGCGATCGAATAGATATCGTCCTCATCGGTCCCACGGTCGCGGTAAGGAAGGAAGAATTTGGCGTTGTTCAGGCGTTCGGTCCGGATCTCCCGCTCGGTCAGGATCCGGAAGCGCCAGCCCTCTCGCTTGGCGTACCGGATGCCATGGCGGAACCGGTGTCTGAAGTAGTCCCAGTTGGCCCGAAGCTCGTCCCTGTACTTCACCTCGACGAGCTCGACCCGGTCCAGGTTCTTGCCGTTCGGGGCGGTGGCGTACTCAACGGCCACATCGGGGGAATAGCGGGTACCGCGCCTCCCCTCGCTGGCAGGAATGGGAATAGTGAACGGCTGGGGATGCCAGGCGATAACGGTCGGGTCGAACTCCAGCAAGGCAAAGTAGTCGCGCTCAAGGGATGACTCGAACGGACCGATGCCATCGGTCTTCTTGGCAGACGTCATGTAGCCCGTCAGGGCCCGGCGTCCCAGTCCGATTTTTCTGGCTTGTGGCAAGGGGTTCGAGTATCCAGTCGCGTCTTCTATTGGAAAGGTAAAGGAAGTCGCGTCCACTATGGTTTGAATTCGATTTAACTTTGGTACGGTCCGCTGCGCCATATCAGGCCTCCTTGCCGCAGCATTCCAGTTGGGTATGGGATCTGTCAGCCGGTCACCGCCACCGCGCTGGCCAGGTGGTGCGGGGCTCGGAACGGGCGCTGCCGCCAGCGCGACAGGTCCAAACCCTGGCCGCTCACGGAATGCACCGCGGCGGTTTCCAACGCCTCGGCTTCGCTGGGTTCGGGCAGCAGGCCGGGCAGGCGCGAGGCCAGCAGGGTCTTGCCGCAGCCGGGCGGGCCGATGAACAGCAGCGGGTGCGCGCCCGCGGCCGCCACTTCCAGCGCGCGTCGCGCGGCGGCCTGGCCGCGCACGTCGGACAGGTCGGGATAGCGCGCCGTGGCCGCCGCGATGACCGTGCCGTCGGCCGCGGGCAACGGGGCCTCGCCGCGCAGGTGCGCGCACACTTCCAGCAGCGTGCGCGCCACCCGCGCCTGGCCGCCCGAGGCCAGAGCCGCCTCGGCGCCGTTGCCGGCCGGCACCACCAGCGGCCGGCCTTCGCGCGCCGCCGCCAGCGCCGCGGGCAACACGCCGTCGACGGGTTTGAGTTCGCCGGTGAGTGCGAGCTCGCCCAGCAGCTCCAGTTCGCCCAGCGCCGCCACCGGCAACTGACCGCTGGCGGCGAGGATGGCGAGCGCGATGGCCAGGTCGTAGCGCCCGCCTTCCTTCGGCAGGTCGGCCGGCGCCAGGTTCACCGTGATGCGCCGCTGCGGGAATTCGAGCTGCGCGTTGGCAATGGCCGAACGCACGCGCTCGCGGCTTTCGCGCACCGCCGCCGCGGGCAGGCCCACCAGCGTGAAGTTGGGCAGGCCGCCGCCCAGGTGCACTTCGACCCGGACGGCGGGCGCGTGCACGCCCACCCGGGCGCGGCTGTGCGCCAGCGCCAGGTTCATGGTGTGGAGCGAAGCGCTTAGTTGGCGCTGCGGTCGGGCACGCCGCCGCGGGCCTCGAGGGCCGCGAGCTGGCGTTCGATGGCGTCGAGCTTTTCGCGCGTGCGCTGCAGCACGGCGCGCTGCACCTCGAATTCCTCGCGCGTGACCAGGTCGAGCCGGGCCAGGCCGGCCTGCAGCGTGGACTTGAAGTTCTGCTCGAGGTCGGCGCGCGCGTCCTTCAGGCCCGGGGGCACGAGCTCGGAGAGCTTGCGGGCGAGGTCGTCGATGTTCTTGAGGTCGATCATGGCGGGGGCTCCGGTGGACGGGACCACGATGCGCCCGCCGGGGCGCGGTGTCCGCAGGCGAACCACTTCAGGGCCAATAAGAATTCCACGCTTGCCGCGAGCATTCAATCGGCAATCGCGGGTCAGGGTTCAGCTGCTCTCCCCCGAGCCCCTTTCCCACGTCCCTGGAGGCCCTGCCCATGGTTCGCGCCTTGCGATTGTTTGTTTCCGGCTCCCTGCTCCTGCCCGCCCTGGCCCTGGCCAGCCCGGCCGCCGCGCCGCCCCCCATCGATTCCGGCGACACCGCGTGGATGCTCACCGCCACCGCCCTGGTGCTGTTCATGACCGTGCCGGGGCTGGCCCTGTTCTACGGCGGCATGGTGCGCGCAAAGAACCTGCTGTCGGTGCTGCTGCAGTGCTTCGCCATCACCGGGGCCATTTCCGTGGCCTGGGTGGTGTACGGCTACAGCCTGGCCTTCGATGCCACCGGCATGGAGGCCGGCACGGTGAACCTGGCCTCCTTCATCGGCACGCTCGACAACGCCTTCCTGGCCCGGCTGACCAAGGAAAGCGTGATCGCCGAGTTCCCGGAAAGCGTGTTCATCACCTTCCAGATGACCTTCGCCATCATCACCCCGGCGCTGATCGTGGGCGCCTTCGCCGAGCGCATGCGCTTCTCGGCGATGCTGCTGTTTTCGCTGCTGTGGTTCACCTTCGTCTACGCGCCCATCGCGCACATGGTCTGGGCCGGCGCCGGCGGGCTGATGTGGGACTGGGGCGTGCTGGACTTCGCCGGCGGCACCGTGGTGCACATCAACGCCGGCGTGGCCGGCCTGGTGGCGGCGCTGGTGCTGGGCAAGCGCCGGGGCTACCCGAACACGCCCATGCCCCCGCACAACCTGGGCTACACCCTGGTGGGCGCGGGCATGCTGTGGGTGGGCTGGTTCGGCTTCAACGCCGGCTCGGCGGTGGCGGCCGACCAGACCGCCGGCATGGCCATGCTGGTGACCCAGGTGGCCACGGCCGCCGCGGCCCTGGGCTGGATGGCGGCCGAATGGATCACCCACGGCAAGCCCAGCGCGCTGGGCATCGCCTCGGGCGTGGTGGCGGGCCTGGTGGCCATCACCCCGGCGGCGGGCACGGCGGGGCCGGCGGGCGCGATCGCCATCGGCCTCTCGGCCGGCGTGGTGTGCTTCTTCTGCGCCACCACGCTCAAGCGCCGGCTGGGTTACGACGATTCCCTCGACGTGTTCGGCGTGCACGCCGTGGGCGGCATCGTCGGCGCCCTGC
>Ga0154536_1085_pt2 | contig 40781 bp, 51 predicted proteins | sample RifGroF1_FD_105679 | JGI IMG/M metagenome (GOLD analysis project Ga0154536, IMG submission 105679) | Xanthomonadales bacterium GWF1_69_6 | reverse complement strand
CGCGGGGGGCATAGCGGTCGCGGGGGCATAGCGGTCGCGCAGCGCAGAAGGCCCGTATTTAGGGCCTTTCCCGGCGCCTAGGGGGCATAGCGGTCGCGGGGTCTTATCCACAGGCCGGCCGAGTTACCCACAAATGGCAGGGGGCATAGCGGTCGCGCCCCCTGAATTCGCGCCCGTAGGGCCGTTTGCCAGGGGCATAGCGGTCGCGCCGGGGGGGCATAGCGGTCGCGGCCAGGGGGCATAGCGGTCGCGCTTTCGGGGCATAGCGGTCGCGGCCAGGGGGCATGGCGGTCGCGGCAAAGCCTCGGAGAGCCGCGCCGCTGCTGCGTTTCAGGCTTTCCCCCTAAGCTTTTTCCCTAGCGTTTTCCTTAAAAAAGCAGGCGAATTGAAACTTCGAGGGGACCCCGCCTACCCTCCCCCATCCCTGGGGTCGCCCTGTCGCCTGCGGCGCCAGCCTTGGCGTGGGCGTCCTGCCCACGCAGAAGCAACAGCACCAGCAAAAAGGAGCCGGCTTCCTGCCGGCGGACTTTCCTATGTCCCAGAGCTTGCGGGACTGACGGACGCTAAGGCCGCCTACGGCGACCTAAGCGCCGGGCAACCGCTCAGCGATAAAGCCGCTGAGCGGGCCGGTTGCGTGCAATCCGTCGTGACACTTCCCAACAAGCTGGTGAGCTGGCGTGGGGTCAGCAGGGAAGCGATGGGTAGGCGCGGCGGAACGCCGATTCCAACTCGCCGTGGTGGACTGCGATTTCCTCGCATTGACATCATGGCATCAAGCATTCATAGTCGCTTTGGCATCATGTCATCACATGACCTTTTGGGGGTAACCATGGGACTTTGGATGTTCTACTGCGATGCGAATGACCAGGCGATCGAGCAGGCCTGCAGAGCTGCTGCCGATGAATTGAAACGCCGCGGCGTAGACGCCGCCCGTGCCCAGGAAGCCGCTTACACCGCGGCCGAACTGGAAGTTGGAAGCGAGCAAGCCGGCACCCCGGATCCCGAAGCCGTGGTGGCCTGGTATGCCGCAGAGGATGCCGCCTTTCGGCGGCTTGAGGTGATGACCGGCGAATGGCCGCATCAGGCGACGCTGATCTACAACGACGGGGATTAACCAAGATGGCGACCACAAAGAAGATCGCAGCCAAGAAGACCGGACAGAAAACGAGTCCGACCGGCACCGAGAAAGAGAAACCCACCGACCCGCGACGAGTGACGTCCTACCGGGTCTCGAAACCCAACCTGATCCTGCTCAAGAAGGCCTCGGCCGAGTTGGAGATTCCGGTCAACACCATCATCGACCAGGCGTTGGAAGACTGGTTCAAGGGTAAGCGGTTTGGCCACTTCAAGGCAGGTGACCGATGAAAACCATTACGCTCACCAACCAGAAGGGCGGCGTCGGCAAGACCACCCTGGTTGTGCATCTGGCCCACTATTTGGCCGAGCAGGGTTACCGGACGCTGGTTGTTGACCTCGATCCGCAGCGCAACACGTCCACGACGCTAGAGGCCTACAAGACCGGCATCACCGGGTCGCAGCTGCTCAGCGGTCAACCCTTCACCCTCCCCTCCCCTGCCGGGAACCTGGCGCTGATCGAGGCCGACCCCGCGCTTGCTCGTGTAGATCGCGCTGCGGACAACAGCCCCATCCTGGCGCTGATCCGCGCGCTTGAGTCTGTCGAGGACCGCTTTGATGTCTGCGTAATCGACACCTCCCCTACCCTCGAAAGCGTGCGGACGATGGCCGCCCTTTTCGCCGCCGATTTCGCCGTGGCACCGGTCGAGATGGAAACGTACGCGATCGAGGGCGTCGCCGAGCTGTTGAAAACGGTCGTGGGCATCGACAACCGCAAGAAGCAGGCCGGTGGCGGGCTGGCGTTCCTGGGAATGCTGGCCAACAAGGTTGACGGCAAGAGCCCGCGTCATCAGCGCAACCTCAAAGAGCTGTTGGCGCACTACGCCAAGTTCGTTCTGCCCATGAAGGTGTCCAAGCGTGACGGCTACGGCGAAGCCGCCGAGGACCGGATTCCGATCTGGCAGGTGAAGAAGACCGCGGCCCGGGAAGCGTCGAAAGAGATCCTTGAGGTGCTGGCTGAAATCACCAAGCGCATGAAGCTCAAGAAGGAGAAAGCCGCATGAGTGGCGCCAAGAAGTCGGGCGGCTTTGCCGCTGCCCTCGCGGGCCTGGACAATCTCGGGCAGGTATCGAAGGAAGGCAATGACATTGGCCTCGGCGACCGCCTGGCGACCCCGCCGGCGAAGCAATCCGTGCCAGAGATCGACGTCGCCCTGATCGATGTCGATCCCGACCAGCCGCGCCAGGCGATTGACCAGGACAAGCTGCGCGAGCTGGCTGACTCCATCGGCAAGCAGGGCCTGATTCAACCCATTGTCATCCGCCGAAATCCCAACGCGCCGGCTCGATACATCATCACCGCCGGCGAGCGGCGGTTCCGTGCCACGCTGCTTCTGGGTCTCACTACGATTCAAGCGGTCATCAAGGAAGACCTCCCCGATCCTGAGCTGGCGGCCCTGGTAGAGAACGTCCAGCGAGAAGACCTCACCCCTATCGAGACGGCCAGAGCCATCAGCAAGGCTCTCAAGAAGCCGAAAGTGACCGCTTCGAGCCTTGCGGCGGAGCTTGGCTGGCCGGTGTCCCGAGTGAGTGAGTACGCGGCGGTCGCGAGGATGCCGCCCGCCTTCGTGGACGCCCTCTCTGCCGGCGTCATCAACGACATCCGGACGCTCAACGACGCTGCGTCGCTGGCAAAGACGTATCCGGAAGAAGTGACGAAGCTGGTCACGTCGGCCAGCCCCGAGAGCCCGCTTGTTCGCGCCCAGGTCCGAAAGCTGGGCGCCAAGCTCGCCACCGAGGCGGCCCGTCCGAAAGGCGGCAAGGCAAGCAAGCCGCTGCCGCCGCCGAGCGGCGACAATGGCGACGGTGGCGACGAGGAAGGCGGCCAAACCGGCGGGGCGACCGGGAACCCGCCAGCCGAGCCGCTCTACGCGCGGGTTTTTGTCTCCGATGCGGACGGGGAAATCGGTTACCTGGACCTGGCTAAGCCGGGCGCAAAGGCTGGGGCGGTGTTTGTCATTCGCGACGGTGGCATTTCGACCATCGAGCAACTGGCAGAGCTGAAACTCAGCCGCGTCGCCTTCCTGTAGTGCGCGCTGGACCAGGCATCACCAGGGCGGCTCCGGCCGCCCTTTTCTTTTCTGGCGACCACACCGTTGAACGAAGTTTCGTCATGACGAAACTTTGTATTGCACAATACAAATAACACAGGAGGCAGTGATGGCGACGCGGCGGAATCGAAGGCCGACAGATGAGGCGATGGGGGGTCTTCAGGCCGCCTACGACCATTTCAACGCAGTGCTTTTCGGCGGGCAGCTGCCCGCGGTGCTGTTGACCCTGCAGCGCAAGTCAAAGCGCTCCTACGGCTACTTCTCGCCTCGACGATTCAGTGACGGGCGGGAGCGAACCGACGAGCTGGCCATGAACCCGATGCACTTCCACACCCGGGAGCCGATCGAGGCTTTGTCCACGCTGGCCCACGAGATGGCCCACGTCTGGCAAGCGCACTTCGGAAAGTCCGGGCGCGGCAAGTACCACAACCGGGAGTGGGGTACGAAGATGAAGGAGATCGGGCTGTACCCGTCCAACACCGGTGCGGCCGGCGGCAAGGAAACGGGGGATCAGATGTCGCACTACATCGTCGCCGGCGGCGCCTTCGAACGGTGTGCGCTCCGCTTCCTCGAGGGAGGGTTTCGCCTTCAGTGGGGCGAGCCCGGACTGGAGCCTGAAGAGGCGCAACCGGGAGCGGTGGTGGGCGCCGAGGTGGACAGAACCAATCGCGCACGATTCAGCTGCGCCAGCTGCGGACTGAAGGCGTGGGCGAAGCCGACCGCGAAGTTGGTTTGTGGCGAGTGCCGAACCGACCTGTGCATCCAGTAGGTGGCCGGCGGGGGAGGGGAGGGCGGCATTGTCGAGAGCGGGGCCGGAAAAGCGGTCGGCTCTTCCCTCAGCCGCCGACCAGGTGACGGTGCCGCCGGACCCTTTGGGCCGCCGCGCCCTCACCACCTCCCTGCTGACCTGTCGGCGGAGCCGACGCCCGCGCAGCCAGGGGCAGGGCGGCGAAGTTTCGTCATGACGAAACTGGCCCTGCGGGCCGGGCTGCGCCTTCGCCGCCGAACGAAGCCTGCGGACTTTCGTCATGACGAACACTTGAAGGGGGAGAGGAGTCTAGTGCAGGATAGGGTTTGCGCCGCACTTGTACTCCATTCTCCCCCTTCTCATGGCAAAAACTGAGCTAGAAACAGCCTTGGTAAAGCTCCAGGTGCGCCTCCCGGCGCCCCTCCTGGCGGCTTGGAAAGCGGTCGCCGCCCAGCAGGGGGCCCGGCCGGGAATGCTCTTGAGGCTTGTCATGGAGCGCGTCGTAGCCGGTGCAAAGGGCGAGCAGGGCGTTGGCGTGACACCGATACGCGGCGCGAAGGGCAAGCTGCACATCACCTTGAGCGCCGCAGAAGCGGCGGCCGTACGGGAGGCCGCCAGGGTCGAAGGAAAGAGCAACGCCGCTTGGGTCGCGTCCCTTATCCGCGCCCGACTGAACCAAGCGCCGATCCTGACGGCTACCGAAATCCAGGCATTGGAAGCAGCGACCAGCCAGCTGGCCGGCGTCGGCCGAAACCTAAACACGGTCGTCCACAAGCTGCACAAGACCAAACGCTGGGACGCGGAGTCCGCTCCGCTGTACTCGCTTATCTCGGCGGTGACCCTGGTGAGGGATAAGGTCTACGCCGTGCTCGCGGCTGGCGCCGAGCGAGCCAAGCTGTGAAGGACTTCGAGCCCACCGAGTTCGAGGCCCTGGGCATCGTCATCAAGGTGCCCATCCGGCGCCGCAACGCAACGGCGAGCAATGTTCCGAAAGGGGAGGGTGGGAGCAAGAGCGTCCGGCGAATTGCCCGAATCGTTCGGCGCTCGCCGGAGGTCATGGTCAAGATCTCGGGGCGTGCGAAGGGATTCAACCATCTGCGCGAACACCTGAACTACATCACGCGCAACGGCGAGCTCGCCGCCGAAACGGCCGACGGCGGCCTGGTGGAGGGTCGCCTCGCCGTGCGTGACGTCGCTGAAGCCTGGTGGCGGTCCCGAGGGTCGGAGGTTGACCAGAGGCGGCAAAATTCTTCCGAGACGGTCAATATGGTCCTGTCGATGCCCAAGAACACTGACCGGGACAAGTTTGCCGAAGGCGCCCGCCGGTTTGCAGCCAGAACCTTTGCGGGCAATTACGACTACCTGGTGGTGGAGCATCGCGACACCGATCACCCACACGTCCACCTGACCATCCGGACGCGGGGCGAGGATGGCGTGAGGCTCAATCCGCGCAAGGCAGAACTACAGGCCTGGCGGGAAGCGCTGGCGGAAGAACTGCGGGCCCAGGGCGTTGAGGCTGAAGCGACGCCGCGACGGACACGGGGCGTAGTTCAGAAGCCGAAGCGCCAGGCGATCAAGTACCTGGACATGCGCAATGCGTCGCGGGTGCAGCGCGCCAAGGTCGTAGAAGCTCTTCGTGAGTTGCAGAAGCGAACGGCTGCCGGCGAGAAGCCATGGGAGGAAGCAACGAGGTACAGGCAGGGACAGATTCGGAAAGCTTGGGCCGGCCTGGCGGACCGATTCGAAAAGGAGGGGGGTGAGGGGGTTGTACTGGCCCGAGAGATCCGCGGATTCGTCGCTGCCATGCCACCGGTGGAAACCGAGCGTGACGCCATGCGGCGAACCGTTGCCGGGCAGCTGAAGGCCCGCCAGACGCCCTTGGGCCGTTAGCGCCCGCTCGCCCGGTTATCTGGTAATCTGGCATCCAGTCGGAACCCGTCCCGACCACGACAAAGGTGAATTATGGCCACTGGCACCCATCCCACCGTCAAGTTGGCTGCATTGAAGAACCTGGCCGAGAAGGGGCAGGTCGATAGCACCTTCGTGACCGGCCTCGAGGGCGGCTATGCGATCACCGTCCTCGCCAAGGGCACCGAGCACCAGCTGGTAGCCAAGCACGGCGGCGTCCGCCTGTTCACCACGCTGGATACAGCGGCAAAGACGCTGGGCAGCGTCGGCGTCACCATCTTCGCGGTGCGTGCCGACGACTATAAGCCTGGGCGCATTCGGCCAGAGCGACCCGAAGTTAAGGCTGCGATGGAGCGCATCCATGCCGCGGCCAAGCACGACACTTGGTTCCGGTCGGAGGTCGAGAAGGCCTTGGCGAAACATAAGGCCGGAACCGCGCAGGTGTTTACCGGCGCCGAAATCCGAGCTCGCCTGCGCGAGCGCCTGTCGAAGCGAACCGAGGGCGTTGAGTGAAGGCGCCGGCGACGGTCGTCTTCCAGGCCGATGCGGAGGATGACCTCGCCGCCATTGCGGCGTACGGCGCCGAGCAGGGCTACTCGAACGCCGACCAGTACGTCTCGGATCTCATTGACCGAATTGAAGTGCTGGAGTCACAACCACTTGCTGGCCGCGTCGGCCGCGTGAAAGGCACCAGGGAGCTCAGCGTCGTTCCTTACGTCGCCGTCTACTCCACAAATTCCGCAACGAATACGGCCACGGTCCTTCGTGTGCTGCATGGGGCTCAGGCCTGGCCCTAGGTGTGACTTCCAGTTAAAGGCGCGGCACTTGAAAAACACACCTTTTTGCCATACAAAAGGTGTGTGCCGAATATGGCACATAGGAGTTTCCCATGAGCAAGACTCGATTCAACATCGCATTTTCCAAAGATATTGAGGCGCAGTTGGAAGAGGCTGCGGCCGCGAGTGCCACCACCAAGTCGGAATTGATCCGAAAAGCACTTGGCCTGTTCCTGGCGGCCAAGAACGCGGAGCGTAAGCAAGGCCTGAAGGTGGGTTTCTACGATCCGGAAACCAAGAAGATCGAGACCGAGGTAGTTAACCTGTGAGCCAGCTCGACCTCAACAACTTGCCGCCGCGAACCGAAATAAGCGTCAAGGTTGAGAAGGAAGAGTCGGATGGCGACCGCAAGGTGCGTCTCGCCAAAGAGCTGAGCCTGTTCGGATTCGCCTTGCTCGCAGGCCTCGCGCTGCTTGTGTTGTGCTTTTTGACGGTGCTCAGCGCATCCGCATCAGCGGATGAAAAGAAATGGGCGATGAGTGGCCTGACGGCAATCCTTGGCGGAGTTACGGGCTACCTCTTGCCGAAGAAGTAGCTGCTTCTTAAAGTCCAACAAACGCGAGTGCGAGCTCGGAACATGGCCACGCCCCTTTGCCAGCAAGCGAGCCAGGCAATCCATGGCCCTCCCCGGGCCTGGCGCGGCGTCCTGCCGCTAGCGGGCTCCTGCCCGCGTACGCTCACCTCCTGTGAGCTGCCGGCGCGCCGGCGGGTTTCCGTGGGGGCTTTACCGAAACGCGAAATGCCACTAAGCGCTCTAGAACGCCGCAGGCGGCGACGGCTACCGCGGAGGCGTATGGGTAGCCAAAACGACAGAGCCGCGCACAGGGCGCGGCTCCGTGGCTGGGCGGGCCGGTTTTAGCTACCGGGCAAGGTCTTGGGCAGGCTCATGGCGTTCCGTTGAAGGATTGGCGCGCAGCTGCACGGTCTTCAGCCCCTCGCCAGTTCGCAGCGCGTTGGCAATCCGGTCCTGGATCTTGTCGGCGACCGGCTGTAGGGCGGGGTTCTCCTGGCCAGCGCGGTAGGCAGCGGCTTGAGCCGCGAACGCGACTGACAGCTCGGGCATTTCCCGCGCTTGGTCGCGACTTCCGGCGCGGAATGCTTCTTCGAGGCGTTGGCCGTATCTTTCGGCCAGATCCTTGCTCCGCTGGGACTCCAGACCGGGGTACTGGTGGTCGTAGCTCTCCGCCGCCTGGGGCGAGGTGCGGAGGGTGTAGTGGGCTCGCTCGAATCTCAGTTGGATTCGGTCCTGCTCAAACTCGGCCGCGCCGCGGCGCTCCATGCTTTCGGAAATCTCATCCCATCGCTGGGCCAGGTTCACACGCTCGTAGTCGGTGAGTTGATGCCTGGCGCGTTCGAAGGCCTCCGCAGCTGTGTGCTTACCAGGTTCCGGAGCCTGGTCGTGGATCTTGTCGGCCAGACGGTTGTAGACCGCGATGCGATCGACGGCGCCGGCGAACTCAAGACGGCGAATCGAATTGGCAGAGCCGACGAAACTTTCGTCATGCCATTGCGTGGGGACGAAGCGGCCGGCGCCACCTTCGGCAACGTCATGTTCGTGCCGGGCCGTGGCGCGTTCATAGCTGATCTGGTCATTGACGGCGATCGCGTGAACCTCGACCTCGTACCCCGCGCCTCGAAGCTCCTGCACCATCTTGAGCGCAGCCTCCGGATCCCGAAGCGTTCCATCGACAAGAATGTTGCGGCGCGCTTCCACGGCTTCGTGTCGCACCGCCTGGGCCAGGCGTCCGGCGTCAATCTGTGTTTCGGCGGCAACATCGGCGCCCGAAACCTCCGGGTAGTAGGGGAGGCGGGCCCGCATCAGGTCCGCATCGACAGCGATGTACCCGCCCTTGCGATCGAGCTCTTCGGCAAGGTCGCTGGCCAGGGTGCTCTTACCTGCACCGCTCTGGCCAGCCAGAATCACCGCGGTTGGCCGAGACCGTGCTTCGGTGTCATAAAGCTCCGCGCCGACGTGTTCGGCGGCGAGCTGGCGAATCTCCGCGTCGGACAGCCTGGCCTGCAAACGGGTGGCAGCATCGGTACTCATGGGTTCGATCCTCGCGGCCGGCGGCCTCAGTGGGCCTCAGACAGCGCAGCGGCAATTGCGGCGGCGTCCGTGCGGCGCAGGCCCTTGGCCTTGCGCTGGAGCGCCTGGTAGGCGTCCAGAGCGTCCGTTACTTCCTCGAGGGAGGCAGTGGGTCGCTTCTTGGTGATCGTGTAGGTTCGGAACGCGGCGGCGGCGGCGTTATTCAGCCGCTCGCGGGCGCGCTCGAAGTCCAGGCCGGTGTTGATGTCAACATGGTGTGCGGTGTTCATGGCAGGTCCTCGGATGGTCAATCGCCGGCGAGTACGCGGGCGATTTCGTTTCTGTCGGTGCGACGGAGATTTTCGGCGCGGATGTCGGCCCGGAAATAGGCTTCGCGGGCCTTGCTGATGGCTTCCTGCGATGAGCGCGGATCTTCCTTGGTCCGCAAGAGGGTGCGGTAAGCCATGCTCGCCTGCAGCTGCAGGCGAGCTTTGGCTTCCTCGTAATCCGCCTGTCCAGGTGGAGTATGGGTCGGCGATGCGGCTGCTACGGAATTCATGGATTCACCTTGATGTCATGACATCATTGAGCTTCTGGGGTGAATGCCCTTTGAACGGTTTCGCACCGATGCGAGGGCGGCGGTAGAGGTGGAAAGGGCCGCTTGCGCGGCCCCCTCGTTACCGCTCGTTCTCGTGGACGCGGTCCAGTTCCTTGAGCTGCTGGCGCGATCGCCGAAGCTCGACCTCGGGCAGGGGCTTTCCTGCGGACAGATCTTTGGCGATGTTCTCGCGCTGGCGCTGCAGGAAGACCTCTCGAGAATCCGCGCGGAGGGACGTGTTGGCGAACTTGGCCATCGCAGCCTCGAGCGCGAACGCTGCCCTGAGCTCGGGATGCTCCTTCGCCGCCGCGGAGCGGGTCGAACGGTCAGTGGCTTCCAGGTAGGCCTTGGCAGTGGGGTTGAGCTCGATGCGATTGACCTTGCCCGAGGCCTCGGCCTTTGCGCGGGCCGCTGCAATCTCCGACTCGGAGGGGCTGTAGCCCTTCACCTCGATCCCTCGCGATGCCGCTTCGTGCCAGACGGCTCGGCGGAATTCCGGGTCGCCGGTGACCTTCATGGAATCCCAGCCGCGGGCTTCGGCAACATCCACCATGGAGCGCACGTCGCGACCATCGAAGCCGTGGCCCGTCTGCAGCTTGTTTCCGTGGTCAACAAAAGCAATCCGGGAATCCCGGTCCGGGTCCAGATACTTGTTGCCCTTGACCAGGTAGGCGGTGGCCACGTGGTCCGGCACCGCTCGCGGGTTGCGGGCCTGCAGGTCGGCTGCGAGGCCTTCACCCGCGACTTCATTGGGCAGGCTGGCGGCCGTCTGTGCGGCAACAATGCGCTCCTGGTGGTCTTGCTTAGCGGCCATCGACGTAAGAGCGCCCAGCGTCGGCCGCTCGTGTTCACGGGCTTCGTACTCCCGGTACCGGCGCAGCAGATCGGCGTCCTTGGTGGGCTCCTTGCTGAACTCGGTCAGCTTCTGCAGCGCACCGTAATACTCGGCCTGCGCGGCCTTCGTCTCGGCGCTGTTCGGATCCTGCGACTTGAGCGCGCTGAAGCGAGCCAGGTGATTGGGAACCTGGGCGGCGAGGGCGCTGCGCTCCATGGCAAGCCGGTAGACAGGATCGGCGGCCCGCTCGGCTGTCGCGGCGGCGAGCTCGACGTTGACGCGATCGAGCGTTGCCTGAGCGGCACCATCCCCACGGGCCGCAGCCGCCTGGAGTTCCTTGACCTCGTGGAAAGGGCCGGCAAGGTCCTGGCGGGCGTCCACGTACTGCGCGATCTTCTTTTCGTCCGCGTGGACCACCGCCAGCTGGTCGCGAGCATCGGATTCCGCGGCGCGTGCAGCGCGGGCCTCCGCGCCGCCCGCGACCTCCGCGCCGTTGCGGGCCGCCTTGGCCACGTTGACGGCCTGCTCGGCCTGCGCCATCAGCGCATCGACCTGAGCGGACTTGTTCAGAACATCGGCGAGGTCGGCCTTTTCAGAGACCGACAGCGATTCAAGCGGGTTGCGCGAAAAGCGCGAATTTTCATTCGACATGGCAAGCTCCAGGAGGCGTCAGCAGATACCCGCGTGAGGCGGGCAACAGGCAGAGAATCAGCGCTCGGCGCCCTTGTCGGGCGTCGGGCCGGCTTGCTGCTGGCTGGTGTCTCGGAGCTTGATTTCCGGCATGGGCGCGCCGCGGTACACCGCCAAAGCGATGTTCGACCGCTGCGCCTGCAGGTAGTTGTCCTTGGCCTTCGGATCGGTGATGTGTTCGGCGGCCTTTTCGAGGGCCGTCCGCAACGCAAACGCTTCCTTGAGCTCGGGGTATTTCTTGACGGCCGCCTTCATCGCCTTGGCGTCCTGCGCGGCGACGAAAGCCTGGACCTTCGGATCGTCCTGGGCCGCCTTGCGGTCCATGCGCTTCTGCAGCAGGTCCCGATCCGTCTGGGACGGCTCGTAGCCCTTGACGTCGATGCCTCGGGACGCCAGCTCGATGTAGGCCTTGGACTTGAATTCCTTGTCGCCGGAGATTTCGAGCGCCTTCCAGCCGCGCATCGCGGCCACTTCGGCCATCGTGCGGGCGGTGAAGGTCGAAACCGGGCGGTAGGCGTGGAGGCGGTTGCCGCGGTCCACGAATTCGATCTTGTCCTCGCGATAGGCCGACCGGAACGCGTTGCCGTCCTGGTGGTAATGCTTGGAGACCTGCTCGGGGAGGGAGCGGCTGGGAGACTGCTTCTCGGCGCCGTCGGCGCGTCGAATCTCGTTGAGAGGCAGCTTCGGGCGCGTGGCGCCGGTCTTGCTTTCGGTGCTGGTCATCGGAAACTCCTAAAGAGTTAGGTTTTGAACATCTGCTGATAGACCGTATCAGCGAAGGCCTCAACTTCTTCCTCGCTCATCTCGCCCGTGGGGATCTCCACGTCCGAGAAATCGAGGTTGAAGTCAGATAGCGGCAATGAGTCTAGCTTGTCCAGGTCCGCGACTTCAACTGGCCGGAAAGGCCGCTTGTCGGCCGGGAGGGCGGGCCGCTCGCCCTGGGGTAGGGGGGCCTCGGGAACGTCGGGCGCTAGCGCCCCGCTGAACAGGGCCTCCTCCAACTCGGCCTGGGTTGGCAGGCGGCGGCCGATCCCTGCGAGGGTGGGGCTGACGGACTTGAGGCGGTCCGCAAAGACGGGATCCGAATAGTAGAAGATCTTGTCGCACTTGACCGGCCGCTGGCCACGCACGAAGACGATGGCCGTCTTGGAGCCGATGGTGGTCAACTCCTGGGGAAGCAACAGCGCCCGGCTGGCCTGGGATTCGCTGTTCGTGCCGCCTTTGCCTCCGAAGACCGGCCGGGACTTGGATTCGCTCGAGACGGTTTCCGTCCCCAGTTCATCCGAAATCTCCTTCGCGGTCGAGAAGTCGGCAGGCTCAAACACGATGCGGGCCGTATGGTTCTGGAAGAACCCGAGGGCGTGCTGGTCGCCGTAGATCGCCCGGACCTGGCTGGGCGACTGGAAGATCGGCATGAGCCGGATGTTATAGCCGCGAATGAACGCGATCGCGTCCACGATCACCTGCATTTTGCCCAAGGCGGCGAATTCGTCGATGAGCAAGAGCAGCTGGTGCTTGAGCGCCGGATTGCGTGCCGGCAGCTCTCGCGTATGAAGATCCACGACCTGCTGGAAGAATAGGCTCAGGATTGGCGCCAGGCGGCCAAGGTTGTCCGGTGTGACGCCCAGGTAGATCGTGATGCGCTCCTTTCTCAGCGCCTCCAGGTCGAAATCGTTGGCCGCGGTCGCGGCGTCGATGTTCGGATTGAGAAACAGTTCGAGGCGGCTGGTGAAGGTCTTGCGGATCGAGTCCCGGGTCTTATCCGGCGCCGAAATGTAGTCCATCAGCGCAAGCACGCAGGCATTCGACAGCGGCGAGCCGGCGGCCTGGCGGTCGGCAATGATGGTCTTGAACCGTTCGATGTCCAGGGCAAACGATTCCCGGGCCAGCTGGCCGAGGGTGACCACTTTCCCGGGCGTTTCAAGCAGGTACAGCGCCAGCCCCAAGAACAGCGACCGGCAACCGCCGGTCCAGATCGGGTCGCTGCCCTGAATGTCGGGAAACATGATGTACCCGATCTTTTGGACATCATCGACCCGAAGCGCCGGGTCGTCGCGCACATAGCCCAAGGGGTTCCAGCGGTGGGTTCGGCGATCACTTGCCGCGGGGTCGAACATGAAAACCTTATGGCCGTGTTTGGCGCGGAACCCCGCGGTGAGGCCCCAGTTCTCGCGCTTCACATCCAGCACGATCGCAGAGTGATTCCAGGCGAGCAGGTTCGGGATCACGACGCCGACACCCTTGCCGGAGCCGGTGGGCGCCGCCAGCATGACGTGGTGCTGGCCAGAGCTTCGGAGGAATTGCCCCTGGTACTTTCCGAGAATCAAACCGTCGTCGGCCAGCATGCCCGCAGCGCGAATCTCGGGAGTTGACGCGAACCGGCTGTCGCCGTGGAGCTTGCGGCCCTTGGGCCACATCAGCCAGGCCGGAAATCCGAAACAGACCAGGCCAGTCAGTCCCAGGCTCAGGACGGCGGGGCCCACAACTTTCTTGTTCTCGGAATAGGCGGTCGTGTACTCGATGATCGTCCAGGGCCGCGCCTCCACGGGAGCGTCGCCTTTGAACAGGATGGCCAGGAACAGCTTGGACGCCAGAAAGAGCCACAGGCTGATGCCCGCGATGACCAGCAACGAGCCGACGGACCACTTGGCCGCCGGCGGCATCGAACTATTCATTGTCGGGCCTCCTGGGCGGAACAATCGGCAGACCTGCAGGGCTGATCTTGTACGTCAACTTGCAGCTGGGGTATCCGGTGCAGCCGTAGAAGTCGAATCCCCGTTCTTTCCCCTTCGCCGCCTTGGTCTGGCGCCTCAGGTCCTTCCCGCACCAACATTTTTCCGCTGGCGGCGGCGCGGCGCCGGTGCGCTCTTTTCGCTGGCCAGGCTTTCCCTTTTCGTCGGGTAGGGTGGCCTTGCAATCTGGGTATCCGGTGCAGCCCCAGAAGAAGCCCTTGGCGCCCTTGAGCCTGCGCAGCGTGGATCCACAATCGGGGCAGCTCGGCCCCGCGGCGGCGGGCCCCGCGGGGCGGGGCGTCGATGAAAGCACCTGCAGCTCGCGACTGAGCTGCTGTCGGGCGCCATCGACCACCGAGCGGTAGGCGGCCTTGCCCGCGGCTACCTGGTCCAGCTGGTCCTCGAGCTCGCGGGTGTATTCCAGCTCCGCGAACTGGAACGATCCGGCGAGGGCATCAATGATCGCCTGTCCAATGGGCGAGCCCGTCAGAAACCCTTTGGCATCCTCCTGGATGTAGCCCCGGCTGGTGATGTTTTCCAGAATGGCGGCGTAGGTGGAGGGCCTGCCAATGCCGCGTTGCTCCAGAGCCTTCACCAGCGACGCCAGCTTGTAGCGGGGCGGGGCTTTGGTCACCTTGCAGAGGACGCGGCCTCTCAGCGCTTCGCACGGGGTTCCCACCAGCATCGACGGGACAGGATTCTTGCTTTCCGCTTCTGCTTCCGCGGTTGCATCGTCTTCGTCGTCCGCGTAGAGCGCTTTCCAGCCGGACGCGATGCACGTCGAACCGCGGGCGATAAACCGGACCTGCTGACCACCCGCGAACCCAGTCAGCGAGGCCATGCGCACCGCAAACTGCGCGTCGGCCATGACGGCCGCCAGGGCGCGTGACCGGATCAGCTGGTAGAGCCGGCGCTCATCCTCCGTCTCACCAGCGCTTGGGTGCTCAGGATGGGTCGGGCGGATCGCCTCGTGTCCCTCTTGGGCGCCGTCCTTGGCTTTCCACTTGCGGGGCGCGTCGGCGGTCGCCAGCTGCTCGGCCGAGGCCTGATCCGTCATGACGGCAAGGCCTTCGTCACCGAAGTTCGGGCTATCGGTTCGGTGGTACGTGATTACGCCTTGCTCGTAGAGACGTTGCGCCAGCTCCATGGTCTGCTTCGGTTTCATCTTCAAACGCGAGCTGGCGGCTTGCTGGAGCGTTGACGTTGTGAAGGGCGGCGCGGGTGGCACGCGGGTCACCGATTCTTCAATGGCGTCCACGAACACGTCCGCCACCTCAGCGACCGCATGGGCCAATCGCAGGTCCAGCAAATGCTCCTGCCCTTGGGGCAAGTGAGGCGTCACGTCCCACTGTGCCTGCCATCCGCCCGGAAACAGCAGTTCGACGCCGTAATGCTGCAGCGGCTTGAACGCGGCAATCTCGCGATCACGTTCAACCACCAGGCGGACGGCCGGTGTCTGGACCCGGCCCGCCGACAGCGGGCCCGCAGCGCCACGAGACAGGGCGGGGCTTACCAGGTAGCCCACCAGCCGATCCAGAACCCTGCGAGCTTCCTGCGCTCGAACCAGGTCCATATCGATCGGTCGCGGGCTGGCCACGGCGGCGCGTACCAGCGGCGCCGAAATCGCGTTGAAGGTTACCCGCTTGGCATCCCTGATTTTCAGTGCATCGGCCAGGTGCCACGCGATGGCTTCGCCTTCGCGGTCCGGGTCGGTGGCGAGAAACACCCGGTCGGCCTTCCCTACCATCGCTTTGAGCTTGGCCAATACCTCCTTGCCCCGGTCCGTCGCGACATAGCGCACTGCCAAGTCGGGGCCGACGCCGGCGACCAGCTCGCCCGGGCTCTCTTTCGAGGGCAGGTCGCGCACGTGGCCGACCGAAGCCGCCACGGAGAACTCGGGGCCAAGAATCTCCTTGAGTTTCTTGACCTTTCCGGGGGATTCAACAATCACCAACGCGGCCATGTGCCCTCCTAGCCAACAAGTTCGAGTTTCCGCGAGGGGTCGAAGTAGATACCGCTGACCCCGCGTCGGCCGTTGACCCGCCCAACCTGCACGACGACATCCACGAGGGAGAAGAGCAGCTGTTTGAGGTCTGCCCGGTCGATGTTTCGACCCGCCTCGGATTCCTTGATGAGCAAGATCAGCTGCTCGAACGCCAGCAGCTCGCTGCCGGCGTGGAGCGACGTGATGGAGCCCGGGTGCCCGGAGTTCACGTTGCGGACGTAGTAGAACGCTTCTTCGCCGCGCAGCTCGGCGAGCAGGATGCGGTCTGGCTTCATTCGAAGACACGATTCGAGCAGGGACTTGGGTGTGGCTTTGCTCACGCCCTGATCGTCCTTGCTGTAGAACAAGCGAACGACGTTGGGCTGCGACAGCGACAACTCGGCCGTGTCCTCGATAGTGACCAGCCGCTCGACGGCGGGAATGAGGTCGGCCAGCGACTTCATGAACGTCGTCTTGCCCGAGCCGGTAGCGCCCGAAACGACCATGTTCAGCTTGTTCTCAACCGCCGCTTCGAAGAACTCGCGGACGCGGCCCGCACTTAGCATGGCCAGCATGTCCTTCTCGGCCTGGCGAAGGCCGGGGTGCGGCGTCGTGCTGATGCACGTGTGCCGGGCGTTCTCGAAGAATCCGGACGCCTCGTATTGCGCCAGCGTGTATCGTGCTTTCGAGGGCTTGCGGATCGTGATCGAGATGCGACTCGCCGCCGGCGGGATGACGACCTGGACGCGCTCGCCCCGGGGCAGGGGAGCGGACAGCACTGGATTCTGTTTGTTGATGGCCTGGCTGCTGGCGTTCGCGCACAGCGTGGCCAGCGTCATCAAGTGGTCCGCCGTCAGCTCGGGAACCGGGTGACGTTCCCAGCCGGCCGCGGACTCGACCCAGACTTCGCCCGGGCCGTTGATGCACAACTCGGTGATGTCGGCTTCAAGGAACCGACGGAGCGGCGCCAGGTAGGTTTCCAGCGCCGCGAAATTCGCCGGCGGGCCGACGCTGGTCGATTCAGCGACTGGCGAGGGGGCGGACATCGTAGACGCTGCCGAAATAGAGATCACGTGCCACGAACACGTTGACCAGGCCACCTTGCGCCTTGCTCAAGGTCGGCGGGATGCCCACGGAGCTTTCAAGCGCGATCGAGGCGGCGTCGCTCATGCTTTGCGACGTGCTCGAGAACTGGACGTCCTGGCCACCGCCGTTGTCCACGGCCGCGGCAGCCACGTCGTCCACGAGGCTCAGCAGCAAACCGGCGCCAAACCGCTGCCAGAAATGGCGGTTGATCTTTCCGCCGACGCCCGCTTGACCCAGCGCGTCCGTGGCGGGCGAATCCAGCGCGATCACGACGCCCTTCGGCGTCTCGACGCGAGTCCAGAGAACGAAGATTCGGCTCATGCCCTGCTTGAGCTGTGCGGACTCGTACTGGCCCACCACTCGCGAGCCCCTTTCGAGCAGGACCACGCGGCCGTTGGTGGAATAGACGTCGGACGTAAGCGTGCAGCTCACGAAGCCGGGGACCTGGCTGTTGATGGCCGTGTTAAGCGCGCACTGGAGGATCTGCGCCTGAGTGATCGTAAGGTTGGGATCGCGTAGAACCTGGGCGGAGGCGCCTGGGACCGCGACCGCCTCGAGGGAGGCGGTCAGGGTGGCACCGGCCGGCTCTGCCGGCTCAGTGGTCGTCATGGGGGGCCACTGAAAGCCGGGCTCTACGGCCGCCGCCGGAGCGGAGCCGACGCCGCCAGCCTGTCCGCCGTTGAACGCAATCAGGGGCGCCCGCTGGCGTCGCTCGCGCAGATCGGCAGCCGCCTGCTGTTCCGGCGTCGGCGGCGCCGAAATCGCGGGCTGGGCGGGTCCGGGTGCGCCTGGGCCGGCCGGCTCTACCGCTTCCTCCGGAAGCTCCGGACGCTCTGCAAAGACCGCGGCATCCAGTGGGGGTAGTTTGGACTCCACCACGGCGTCGGTCGTGGTAGCGGACTCGCTGGCTTGCCGATCCGCTTTGAGCTTGTTGAGAAACACGACGGCGCCAACGCCCACCGCCAGGACAACGACGCCAACAGCAACGATTCCCTTAATCGCCGGCGGAATTCCGCCCTTGCGTGCATTGAGGCTCGGGATTCCCCGATCTGCCGCGTCCATGCCACCAGGTTCAACGGCCATGGGTCAGTCTCCGCGGCGAGGGGTTGGAGTGACAGCAATCGACTCCGCGTCAATTCGGTAATCCGAGACTTGGAACCCCAGTGGGTTCACGAGCCTTTCGGCTTCGGCGGTCGGGGGGTTGAGGTACTGGTAAGTAATCGTGGCGATCCACCGCGATTCCGATTCGGTCTGCCGTACGCGGTCGCGGCGCGTGAACCGGATTGCCGCCACGCCCGCATCGGGGAAGGAAATGCTGTTGACTTCCACCTCAACCTTGCCGTCGCGGCCGTAAACGGTGAGGGGGCTCTTCGGATTCTCCGGCTTGAAGGCCTCGGCGTACCGGCGGCCAACTTCGGGGGAAGACATCAAGCCGACCCGGTTGTAGTTCGCGAAGGCAATGGCCTCGCCGTACTCCTCACGGGATTCGACATACTGGCCGAGGAAATACTTGTCTACGGCCTCGTCGCGGGTCATCGTCCGCTCATCGAGGAGCGTCACGATGTCTGTGAGACCGGTGTTGTTGTCCACCCGGACCACAAATGGCTCCACCGTCTTCAGCGGCGCCATCGACGCGGCGGCCACGACGCCCGCGAGGCCGACGAGCGCCCCCGCGATCGCCACCCACCACGCCCGGCGCTCAGACCGTCGGGCGCGGAGAATGCCGTCACTCTCCCAATCCTTGGCTGCGGCGAGGTAGTCCTGGTTGCTGGTGTCAATCATGCTGTAGTCCTCAGATCTGTTGGATTCGGTTGCGACGCAGGTACTTCGCGACGCTGCCGATCACCTTTTTCGATTTGTCATAACCCCACTTGACGCCGGCCGCGCCCTCCCGGGCCATGCCACCCATGCGCTCCATCTTTCCGGTCGCTGGATTGAACCGCCGCTCGCCAAGCGCGGTGTTCGTGCCCTTGCGTGCCACGCCAATCGCTTGGCTGACAGCACCTACCGCACCAATGGCGATGCCGCCGGCGAGGCCGGCCGCCCAGCCTTGAACCTGGTACAGGATCACTAGGCCGACGCCGCACATGACGAGAGTGCGGACAAACGCCAGAATCACCTCATTCCACTCGGTTGTTTCGATCTTGTCTAAGAACGGCATGAAGAACGAAAACATTAGGCTCACAGCTGCCGCAAGAAGCAGGTAGAAAATTGCAAATGTGGTTACCTGACGAACCCATGCTTGGAAGAACGACTGCGTGGCCTCGAACATGGCCATTAGGATGAAAAGCGGCCCAACGCCCAACATAAGCGCCAGGCCCATGCTGGCCACCAGGACGAGCGCCCCGGCATAGACACACACGAGCGCCACGAACGTGATTATGAAGAGCCCAACGAGCGCGTACCCAAACGCCGTTCCTGGCGCTCCAATGCCCGCGGCCGCGGACTCTTCCAGAGCAACCTGCGTAGCCATAAGTCCCTTCTGCAGAGCCGTATCCAGAAGATTGGCAATCGCCACATTGCCGTCCGGAGTGTTCCCTAGGGACATCGAGCTCCCGGGAATGGTCACTTCCGAAGCAAGAAGGCCGGGCACAGTCCAGAACAGGTCCACCACGTACTCGGCAAAAATGCCTGACGACGTAGCAAACCCGATGATTAATACGCCGCGAACAATCCGGAGAAAGCCATCCGTCGCTGGGGCTTGGATCTTGCCTTGCGCTAGCGCAGCCCCCCAGAGCATGACGTAAATTCCGAAAAGGATCAGCGCCAAGGGACCGATCGCCATTGCCATGTTGGCGGCGGTATCAGTCGCGTAATTCTTCAGCAGTTCGAGAACCGTTTCGAACAGGTACTTGAAGACGGGTTGGTCGGCAGACATGGCGTGTTCCTTCTGGCCAGGAGCTATTCGGGCTTGGATCCGTACACGTGATGCGTGTTGGCGGCACTGGAGCGATCGCAAGCTGGGAACTTCGTGTTAACGAACATGTCATGGGTGGCACGAGCGAACTTGGCGCATGCCTTCCGCGTCCGCTCCGTCAGCTCGCGGTCGTTGTAGTAGTCAAAAACAGACTTGTCCGAGAGCATCAGCGGGTCAGGCTCCGCTTCAGCAGCCGCCTCGCGAGCTTCCTCCTGACTCGCCTGCAAAGCCGCTCGAACGGCACTATTGTCCGGCTGCTCGGGCCCGCAGGCTGCGAGGGCGATGACGACGAAAACAGAAATGATCCACCTCATAGTGACCTCCAATTATTCGCTGTAGTCAAACCGCTGAGCGGCGGCGCGTTGCTTAGAAGCTTCGCGTTCAACCCGCTCTTGCGCTTGCATCATGGACGCCATCGACTGCGCCCTGATGAGCTCATTCTGCAGCATGACCTGCTCGACCTGAATTCGTGCTTGGAGATCCTGGACGGCCTTGTCGTCCTCGGCCGTTTCGATGTGATCCATTAAGGTCTGGATGCGCTCGAATCGGGCACTCGACTCTTCGAAGACGGCGGCGTGCGCCGCCTGGTTGGTAATGGCCCGCTCGCCGGTCTGCTGCAGGCTCGCTCGATAGGCATCGTTGATGCCCTCCAGGTTGGCATCGGCCAGGTAGCCGGCCGATTCACGAATCTCGCCGACCAGGCGGCCAAATTCGCCGCTCTGGTTCGCCGCCAGCGTTTCCCGCCAGTTTCTCGGAATGTAGTCCCTGGCCTGATCCGTCACCAGGTTACCCATGCCTCGGGAGCCGGTGATCGCCTGGTATTGCTGCTGGGCCTGGGCGAGCTGCCCTCGCATCGTGCTCAGCTGGTCCTGCATCCTCTGCAGGGAGGTGACCATGTGCTTGACCTGCTGGATGCTCTGCAGGAAGTTGGCGTGGTCGAACGTGGCCATTTGTCCGGCGGCGGGGGAGGGAACAAGTACGCCCGCCACGACGGCGAGGATGGCGGAGAGCAGCGCGACGCGGATGTTCATCACAGACCCCTTCGGTATTGGTGGAAAACCGGCAACCAGGCGTCGGGGTCGTTGCCGGCCCGCTCAATGGCGCGGCGGGCGAGCTCGACCGTGGCGGTGGTGCCGGACAGCACCGCCAGTTCATCGTTGAAGCCGGCGAGGTTGAGCTCGCAGACACAGGCATTGGACCCCTGCTTGAGCAGGAAGCCGCGGAGATTGGCCTCCGGCATGTCGTGCTTGACGATGCCGTACTCACGATTCGTGAGCTTGAACCCCTCGACGTAATCGGCGTGCGCCGCCTTGGGGTTGGGCAGGTACATTTGCGTCACGCAGCCTTCAATGATCGTGTGCGCGATCGGCGACTTGAGAACGTCCTGCGGGCTCTGGGTTGCGAAGAAGCCGACGCCATCGCGCTTTCGGATCGTCTTGATGACGTCGTTGGCCTTGCGCTGGAAGTAGGGGTCCATGAGCAAACGCCAGAACTCGTCCATGTTGAGAATGAAGCGGCCATTGCCGATCAGGCTTTCCATGCGGTGGAAGAGGTACATGATGACCGGCGTCCGGATTTCGTCCTGTTCGAGGAAATCCGTCACGTCGAAACCGAAATAGCGGGTTCCGGTGAGGTCGATGGAATCGGTGGGGTTGTCGAAAACCCAGGCGAGGGAGCCGCCGTTGCACCACTTCTCAAGCCGGGCGTGCGGCCCATCCGGGTCCGTGGGCGGCAGGAACTGCCGGAGCGTAGTGAGGTTCCGGTTCTCGCGGGGCATGTTCATCAGGCCGCGCACGGCGCGGGCGAGTTCCGATTCCTGGTCAGCGGAGTAGGGCTTGGTCCCCTGGGCCAGCTTCATCACCAGGTCTTCGAGGAACTGAATGTTCGCCGGCGTCGGCTCCATCAGGAACGGATTGAATCCGGTCCGTTCGCCGGTCCTCAGAATGCTGTAGCGCCCGCCCATCGCCCGGATGAAGATCTCTTGGCCGTAGTCCTTGTCGAACGTAAAGACCGTCGGCCGGAACTTCTCGGCCTGGGCCAGGGCAAAGGTCTGGAGTACCGTCTTGCCGGCGCCAGTCGGCCCCAACAGGAGCGTGTTGCCCGGCACGCGCTCATCGTCCGTCACCTGGCCGTCGGCGCGTTTGCCCTTGACCGGCAGGTGCAGATTGAAGAAATAGGGCGTTCCGGACGTCGTTTTGAGCAAGGTCAACGCCGGGCCCCACTGGTTGCCGTCGGCCTTGCCGTGCGGGAAGTTGTGAAGCGCCGTGAGGCCCGCGAAATTCAAGGAGCTGATCGGCGCCGGGCGCGGCCGATATTGGAAATTGGCGGGCAACTGGGCCCAGTACGCGGCATCGAGCGCCAGATCTTCGCGAGCGACGATGAACCCGGATTCGCTCAGGTTCGACCGGGCTTGCGAAACGCGTTCAAGCAGGGTCTTCGGGTCTTCGGCCGTGAGGAGCAAGCTCAGATGGTGCTCCCCGAAAGCCACCCGATTGGACTGCAGGTCATCGGCCGCCTCGTCCAGGGCGTCGATCTGCGACCCGGCCGCATCGCCGGTCTGCACGAGCTTGTTTTTCTGCGTGCGGATCATGCCCAGCGCCTTCGTCTTGTCCAGGTACGCGAAGGACTGCGTGAGCACGAACGGGTAGGGCAGGGTGAGCAGCTGGTTGATCTCCCCCGTCTCCGTCGCGTCGGGGTATTCATTGACCGCGATCATGGCAAACAGCGAGCGGGAGGTCGCCGTCCGCAGCTCGCCAACCTCAGTGCCGAACGTCACCCGGCTGGTGGCGATCGCGTCGCCGATCCGCTGCCGGGGAGCCGGCATCGGTTGCCACTCGCCATTCACCAGGAAAGCGAGAAATTCGACCGGCGCGGAGAACGAACGGCCGTTCCGCTCGTAGAGCCCAAGCCGCTCCGGCCGGTACCGCTCGAGGGATGCCATCGCAGCCTTGGCCAAGTCGTCCAGGCGCGAGGACTGATCCTCGATCTCTCGGCGAACGTCGGCCGCTTCACGCTTCTGGCCGCCGCCGAAGAGCCTCAACGCCTGGTTGGGGCCGCGGATCACCAGCGTCAGGTAGAGGTCGTTGACGAACATCCGCTCCCTGCTCAGCACGGCGCGGTACTTCTCATTGAGGCCCCGGGCGAATGACCCTTCGAACTCGCCCGCCGGGAAATCATTGCGCTCACGCCGGACCGTGTGCCGCCACAGCGCGACGTCGGACCCTGCGATGTTGCGCAACATGCCGTTGAGGCCCGCATGCCACGCCTGCACGTCCTCCGGATCGGCCGCCTCGTGGGCCGCGCCGGCGAGCTTGATGATCGTCAGGACGTCTCCACGCTGGGTCCGAATGTTCTCCGGGCTGACGTGAATCGTGTACGGGACCATCTCGCCAACGGCCTTCTCGCGATTGAGCAGCGTCTGCAGGGTCACGGTCATGGGTCAGCGCTTCCGGAAACGGGAGGGGGAGTACGAACTGGCACCCCAGAGGGCGCGGTTGAGGCCGCGCCCCCTGGTCTGCAAAGCCAGGAGCAAGTAGCGGAACGTCCGGGGGTCCTTGGCGCACAGGACCCGGGCGATGGCGTAGAAGACGGGGAACAGGAGCAGCGTCAGGAAGCTGCGGGTTCCCATGAAGATCACCATCTGCAGGACCAGCATCATTCCGAAGGCGTCGGACGGAATGCCGAACATCATCGAAGGCCGGGTCAGGCCTGCAAACAGCGGGTCTTTCTCAATCGCCATCGCAACAGCCCCTTATCGGAAGTAATCGACCACGGCCGTCGCCGAGAAGATGATGACGATGCCCAGCACGAGCTGGCCGAACTTGCTCCACTCGATCCGGCCGAACATCGCGGCCGCGCCGGCGCCGATCACGGCAATGAGGCAAAGCCAGTACACGACCTCGAACACGATGTCGTAGGCCTTCTGGCCGGCGCCCGCGATCTTGGCCTTGGCGTCCTGGGCGAACGCGAACTCGGGAAAGAGCAGCGCGAGCGCGGCCAGGAGCACGACGCCCCAGAGCGTCGCCTTCGAAGCGTGGCCGGCGATGTGGGACGCCGCGGCGGCGGCGCGGTGATTGAACGTCAGGGTGGTGGTATTCACGCAGTAGCTCCTTTTCGAATGGTAATGGTCGGTAACGTTCCGCAGCGCGCCAAACTCTTGATGAGCGTGTCCAAGCTGCGGTAAATCCGGACACGTCGGTGGCGGGCCGAAAACAGAGGGGCAAACCCTTCTGCCTCAACCCGAACAGCGTGCAGCGTCGTGACCTTGGTTTTGCGGCCACTGACGCGGCGGTAGGTGGTGATTAATCGTTCGCGGGGAAGCACCGCCACCCAGTAGCCAGGCGCGGCCAGCGTCACGACCACTTGGGAGACGGCGCCGCGATCAAGCAGCGTCGCCAGCTCGCCCTCGAACATTTCTTTGTGGCGCAGTGGCGCGGCGCCGACCTGGCGCGCATGTCGATTGCTGGCGTTGGCGGCGGTTCGCGTCATCGTCAGTTCGGATGGCGATCGGCCAGCACGGCGTTCACGAGCGAAATGAATTCATCCCCACGTCGTACGTGGTGAACCAACAAGCCGAGGTTGGCATCGAATCGGTTCTTGACGTGGATGGTGAACGCCCCGAAGACCCAGCTGAAAAGGCCAAGGCGATACAGGGCGATTCCAATCTCCCTCCACCGAATGCCGTTCATTCCTCGGCTCCAGGGAAAGACACCGGACACCAACCACACGCCGTCTTCGTCCACCTCGACCCAGGCGGTGGCGCGCCACCAAATCGCCACCACGTAGCGCAGTACGCCGATCGCCCCAAACGCAACCGCAAAGGCCGTGCCGAAGCTCTTGAAGATCCACGCCATCAGGAGCCAGCCACCCAGGAACACGGTGGGCTTGATGTAGGCGGTCCACGCGATCTCGTGGCGCGCGGTCAGGTCCAGGCGGCATTCGGCGGCAGTTTCTGCACTCGTTCCCATGACTTAAATATCCTGTATAATCAAGCTGTTGCGGTGCGTATAATAAGGATTATGTCAATTCCGGCGAGGCTCACGCGACGGCCCTCGGCCGACGCATGTCGATCACGTCGATCCCGATCGCTCGCCAATCCGAGACATGCGGCGTGTAGCCATCGAGCCACGGCCATGGCCACTGCACGTCGCGCGGCCTCGTTTCGCTCGCCCGCACTCCGGTGGTGTTGTTGACGAAATCGAGTTCCGTGTGCGAGTCGTACAGGCAAGCCACGAGTTCATCGAAGCCCGCAGGAACCTGCGGCTTCGGCCACCTCAATCCCAGGAAGTCGCGGCTGCCAAGGTCCTCGAAAGCTTGCATCAAGGCGCCCCGGAGCAGCTGAAGCGCTTCGCGGGCTTCGCTGGGGTCCGGAGCCGCCTGGTCAGCCAGGCGAAGCGCATTGCTCAGGGTCATCGACGCGATCACGGCGATGCCTCACGCACGACGCGCTCAAGGGCGGCGTCTGAGGTTCCATTGAAGAGCGGAATGCCAACGGGATCGTAGCTCTTGTTGACCACGCACCCGACCGACTCGCCGCGCCGGAACACGAGCTTGCTCGCCAGACGATGGACAACCACCGTATCGGCTTCGGTGTGGCTGTTGACCAGCGATTCGCTACCGTCTGGATTCACAACGAAGACGGCCGGGAATTCACGGTTTCCCGCGAACCGCAGGTAGATGAAACGCCCATCATCGAAGGCCTGATCCGGGGTAACGTCGGAGGCCCCGCACGCGTGATAGTCGATGTTGCGAATCTCGCGCTTTGGCGGTTCCGCCGCGGCCTTGGCGACCCTTTCGGCCTCTTCCTGGGCCGCCTTGGCCCGCGCTTCTTCCTCCGGGTAGCGGAAACTGACCCGGAAGAACAGATCTTCTTGCTTCGTACGCGCCGGCCGCGGCCGTGCGTCCAAGAGGAACGTGTACGCCCTGCCCTTGTCGGTCAGGACGGTCATGTTCGTAGTCGCGTTCTCTTCCCTGGGTTTGATGAAAAGATGGTTGCCGACCGGGGCCACTTCCCAGGCGAGCGTGTCGCCCAGCACTACGCCGGTGACGGTTTCGCCTTGCGCAAACGTGACATGCGTCGAATAGCCGAAGGTGCCGGTAATCCGGACCACTTCCGCTTCGCGATAGTCCACGTACTTGACGCGGTGATCGTTCGGGCCGGCGGCCGGAACTTCTTCAGCGAAAGACGAAGACGCCCAGGTGAGAGCGAGAACAACTAGGAGGCGCGACGCGGCTTTCGCATACCCGAACCACGCCGGTCCACGTCCTTGTAGGCCGGCCGGTTGGTAGGCACGCGTCGTTCGACCTCGAGTTTGATCGGGCGCGGAACTTTTTCCATCTGCGTGAGGCGGGCGAGCAGTCGATCTAGGCTCGCCCACGCCCAAGGCTGCTTGGTCCGGTGCCGGTAGACCAACACCGGCTCCATGTCGATTCGAAACGCCAGCATGACGAAGACCACATAGCCCTCGGCCGTCTGCCGAATCGTCAGGTCCGTCACCGCGTCGTTTAGCAGAAAAACCGCCAGCTGCTCTTCGGTGATCGTAATCACTTCGCTGCTGTCCCCGGGCGCTGCGGTTGGAGTGTCCCGAGAGTGTAACGCAGCGGTCAGGTTGGTGCTCATTTTGGACATTAGCCATGGTTAGTGTTCCTGAAGTCGCTCATTTGCTCTCAGCACGCTCGACGGCGCCGGTGAAGGCCACGGACGTGGACGGTCGCGAAGCATCCGGCCGGCCGAGGGCCTGGCCGAACACGTCCCACGTCGGAATTGGTGCGGCAGCGGCGGCGCTCGGGGATGCCTCGGACAGGGCGGGAACGCGGTAGGCCGCAGCCTTCTCACGCACCCGCGCAACGTATCCGTTGGATACCCCCCGGGTGGCCGAGCCCGTGTTGTACGTGCTAAGCGCCGCCGTGAGCGCCGCTTGCTCACCGGCGCCTGGGGCCCGATGCCGCTCGAAATTCTCCACCAGCACCGCGGCGGTCGCGCGAAGGTTTTCGCACGAATCGAAGGCGCTTTCGGGCGTTAGGCCCAGTCGGTCCAGGTTGGCGGAATTGATTTGCCCCAGCCCGAGGTCGATGGAGCGACCGTCTTCGAGAAGCTTCTCAGCGGCCGCCACGGCTTCCTCCCGCGAGGACGCCCGGATCTTCGGCGCATCGGGTCCGTTCACCCCGATCGCCAGCGGATTGAAGCCCGATTCCGCCGCCACAACGGCCGCCAGGGTCGCCGGATGTACATCGGGCGCGCAGCGTCCGGCCAGTTCGGCGAATTCCGCAGGCACCACCGCGACTGGCCCGGAAATCATCGCCAACACGGCAAAAAACCAGCTTTGTGTCGCCTTCCCCATGCGCCCTCCTAAGGGCTGCCACTTGCGCGTCGAACAAAAGTGTACGAAACTGCGCCACGAAATGCAAATTGGACGACACACATGCAAAATAGTGTAAGGCTGGGATTGGCGTTCCTGCTCGGCCTGGGCCTCGCCGGGTGCGCGACGCGCACGGCGAAAGCACCGAGCTACGACGACAGGGAGTTGCGGCCTTTGAACCAAGACCTGGCGGCCTGGTTAGCGCGCTTGAACGTTCAGCCCCCTGTGGCCGCGGAGCCCGCCGTTGCGGCTAGTGCCCCGGTGCCCCAGGAGACAAGCCTGGCGGCACGCGACGAGCCTATCCCGGCCCCGCAGCCCCAAACGAACCTGAACGCACCTTCGCCCAATCCCGCTAACGGGGTTAATGCTTCCGCGGTACAGCCGTCACAGTTTTTGCCGACGCTCGCCACGTCCCCAGGGCCGGGGGGCGCGACCGCTATGCCCCCCGCCGCTCAGGCGCCCTCGCCGCCGTCCCCTGCCTCGGACCCGGCGCCCGCGCCGGTGATCGCGCACGCGCCGCCCCAGCCGCCAGCGCCGAAAACCACCCCGGCGGCGCCCCCCGCCGTCGAGGCGGCCGAACCCACCCCTATCGAAACCGTCGCCGAGGCGCCGCCGGCGCCAGAGCCAGAACTTCCGGCATGGACCGCGCTCCCCGGAGATTCGCTGCGCGACGCGGTTCAGATCTGGTCACAGCGCGAGGGCTGGCAAGTCGAATGGGACGCACAGATCGACTACGACATCGTCGCCGCCCTCACGTACCGCGGCTCTTACCTCGACGCGATCCGAGGAATCTTCAAAGCCCACGCAGGCGCCGAGCGGCCCCTGCTCGTGGACCTCTACCCGAATCAAAAACTCATTCACGTCACGGAGTAACCATGCGAACTCTCCTCTGCACCGCCATCCTGACGCTGCTGGTCGCTGGTTGTTCCAGCGCTGGCGGCTCCCTCAAGCGCGACGTTCACGCTGACGCCGAAATCGCAACCGCCTACGCGCAGTCGATGCGCGATGGCGTTCCGAGCGCCGACGCCCGGGATGAGGACGGCATTCGCGTCCTGGACGACGCCGTGTACGTCGCGCCGAAGGCCACGGCGCTCAACCCTCAGACGACGTTGCCCACGCGGTGCGACATCACGTTCGCGCCGGCCGTGCCCGTGTCCCTGCAGGAGTTCGGGCAGCGCGTTACCAAGGACTGCAACCTGCACGTCCGAATCACGCCGGACGCCCTCGCCGCCGTGGAAGGCACGCCGAGCCTGGTCGCCACGACCGCCGCCGCGACCACCGGGCCGACCCCCATGATCCCGATGCCGGTTGGCGTCACGCTCCCGCCCGGTGTCGCCGGAACGGCCGCACAGTCCACCCTGGGCGCCCCCCAGCGCATTGACATCCGCTACTCCGGCGACGTCCGCGGTCTGCTCGACGCCGTGACCGCCCGGCTTGGCCTCTCCTGGCGCTATGCCGGCGGCGTCGTGTCCGTGTTCTATCTCGACACCCGGATCTTCCGCATTCACTCCCTTCCGACCGTCACGCAGATGGATTCCGTCGTCACCTCCGGAACGACGTCTGCCGCCGGTGTCGGCGGTGGGTCTTCCTCCGGTGGCGCCGGCGGTGGCCAGGGCGGCGTCAGCGGTTCGTCCGGGAGCTCGCAAACGACCAGCGTCGCGCTGCGCAGCGACCCGAATACCGACATGAGCCGCATGGTTTCCTCCATGCTCACGCCGAACGTCGGCCGCATGCACAGCTCCACCAGCAACGGCATGATGACGGTCACCGACACGCCGGAAACGCTCGACCGAATCGCGGCCTTTGTGGACGAGTACAACGGCACAGCCACGAAGCAGGTATTGCTCAACGTCAAGGTCCTGACCGTCTCGCTTAGCGATGACAACGAGTTCGGCATCAACTGGACGCTGCTCTACAACTCCCTGGCGGACGAGTACGGAATCGGCCTGTCCAACCAGTCGTCGGCCAGCCCCGACGCCATTTCCGGCTCCATCAACATCCTCACCGGCGGCAACAGCCGCTTCGCCGGCTCCTCTGTCCTGGTGAACGCCCTAGCCAAGCAGGGCAACGTGTCCGTGCTCACGCAGCCAAGCGTCGCCACGCTCAACAATGAGCCGGTGCCCGTGCAGGTGGCGCGCCAGACCAGCTACCTCGCGCAGGTGCTCACGACGCAGGTCGCGGATGTCGGCACCAGCACGTCGCTGACGCCGGGCACGGTCACGACCGGGTTCAACATGAACCTGCTGCCCTACATCCTGCCGGACGACGAAACGATCCTCCTGCAGTATTCGATCAACCTCTCCGCGCTCAACGACATTCGGCGCGTGGAAAGCGGTGACAGCGCCATCGAAATTCCGGAAGTGGATAACCGGATTTTCAGCCAGAAGGTGAAGATCCGTTCTGGCGAAACGCTCGTACTGTCCGGCTTCGAACAGTCCTCGACGGACACCACGCGCACGGGCGTCGGCGCTGCCCGCTTCTGGCTGCTCGGTGGCGGCAAGCGCGACAGCAAGAGCCGAGACGTGCTGGTCGTTCTGATCAATCCCATTGTGATGAACTGACATGACCGCGCCAGACAATCGCGCCGATATCAGCGTCGTTTCCGTCAACGGCGCCTCTTTCGTCACTGGCCTGTACTGGATGCCGCTCAAGAGCGTCCGGAATCCGATGGCCGAGGCGAAAAAGATCGGCAAGGACCAGGGGATGCAGATGGTCGCCATCCGCCAAGGGCGGACAGTGATCCAGGCTGGCTTCGCGCCGAAGAGCAAGCGAAAGCTGAAGGGGATGTATTCGCTTGCCGCTGCGCTCGCAGGCGTCCTGGGTGACAACTGGATTGGCGTCTTCGAACTTGGCTCCGACAGGTACGCCCTGATCGCCGTCCACGATGGCGCCGTACTGCCGGGCCGCGACACCATTGGCACTCGAGACCAGGTTGAAAACCTGTTTCGCCAGACCTATTCGCTGGTGGCGTCCGACGCGAACGGCCATTTCAACAAGCAAGGAAAGACTATTGCTCCGGCCGATTTTGAGGCCGGAGCCGAACACCTCTCTTTGGAGGACCTGCTGCCGGCGACGGCGCTCAAGAAGTCCTATCGCCTCCGACCGCTCACGCTGGGCCTCACCCCGAACGAAATCGCGCTGGGCGTGCTGGCGGTCGCCACGGTGGCGGGTCTCGCCTACGGCGCCTGGTGGTGGATGGGAAAGCGCGCAGAGGACCAACGCCAGGCGAACCTGGTTGCGGCCCAGCAGGCGCAGAACGCGGCGGTCGCTGAAGCCGCGGCGTCCCTGCCGCGACCGTGGGTCACCACGCCCCAGGCTGGCGACGTTCTGCAGGCCTGTTCGGCCTTCTGGAGCGACACGCCTCTCGTTTTGGGCGGCTGGCGCTTCGAGGGAGGCAAATGCGCACCGGGGCAGGCTATGGCGGCGTATCGGCGAAACGATGGCGCGCCAGTTTCCGCATTCGCCGCCGCGGCCCAGACCCATTCGGGCAGCGCGCCGTCCATCTACGACCAGGGTAATGCCGGAAGCATCAGTGCGGTGATTGAGGTTCAGCCGGCGGCGCAGCCCGAAGAGCTGCCGCCGGCGCGTGAACAGCTGGAAGCGTTTACCTCCTACTTCCAGCGCCTTGGGCCGAACGCCACCTTCTCGATCACCGAGAAGCCGTTCGTTCCGTCTCCGGACAATCCGGAAGCCCCGGCGCCTGACTGGATCACCAACGGCTTCCAGATCACGTCTCCCCTGCCGCCGCACCTCCTGCTTGAGCGAATCGACGCCCGCGGCCTTCGGGTCTTCGAGGCGTCCGTATCCCTCGACAGTTCCACCGCGACTCTCACCTGGACCGTAACCGGAGAAATGTATGGACGTTAAAGCCTTCGCCGTTGCGCTGCTGCTCACGCTCGCAGCCCTGCCGACCTTCGCCGCCGACAATACGGTGGGCACGCTGTCAGAGATCCAGGCCGACACCCTCGTGCTCCGCGCGAGGGCGGAACAGGCGGACGCGAAGAAGAAGCTCGGCGAGGACGCCGCCGGCGTCGCCCCGGCCACCAGCTCCGCCTATGGCGCGACCAATCCCGGCGGAATCGCGCCAGTGGTCCGAGGCGTCCATGGCGCGAACAAGAACCTGTACGCGACGTTCCTCTACTCCAACGGCAGCACCGTAGAGGCTCGGCAGGGCGATCAAATCCCGGGCGGTTTCCGGGTGATCGCCCTGAGCGCTGAGCGCGTTGAAATCCAGCGCGGAAGCGAGCGGATCCAAGTCGGCTTTTCCTCGATTCCGCCCATCGCGACCGTAAAGCTCACCAACGATGGCGCCACCCCCATGAATTCCGCGTCGCAGCCCTGAAGGAGCGCCGTGAACGCGATCTCCGTTCTCAATCCTGAAGGCAAGGCGCCCCCCCCGGCGGGCGCCTGCATCAGCCATGACGGCGGCCCGTTTCCGGCGCCGCCCGAACTTCGCGACAAGGTGTGTCTGCTCGACAGCCACATTCTCTTGATTGCGGCCGGCGAGGGGATGAATCACGGCGTGCTGGCCTACGAGGATCAGCTGGCACGAAAGGGTTTTGCGACGACGCGTCACCTGGTGACCATGGCGGAGGTTCGTCAGCGGTACCAGGAAACGTCGCCGCTCGCGGACGTGTTGTCCGACATGAGCGCCAAGCAAGGCGAAGTCATCAAGCTCATCAAGACCGCGATTCAGATGGACGCCAGCGACATGCATTTCGTGGTGAGCAAGGGCGTCTCCCTGCTCCGATTCCGCATCAATGGCGAGCTGCAGACCCATCGCGACCTTCCGGAGCAGGAGGCATCGCTGATGTGTTCGACCATCTACCAGAGCATGTGCGACGTCACCAGCGACCCGATCTATGACCGCAACAAGCCGCAGGACGGCCGGATCAAGGGCGAGTTCCTGGAGGCCGCAGGCCTTTTCGGCGTCCGCGTGGCCACGCGGCCGACCGATCGCGGGCAGCTCATGGTGCTGCGCCTGCTCTACAACCGCTCTTCCAAGAAGCGGCAACTCGGCGAGCTGGGCTACCTGCCACAGCAGGTCGCCGCCATGCACCGGATGACCCGCCGCAAGAATGGCGTCAACATCTTCGCCGGCGAAACCGGCTCCGGCAAAAGCTCGTCGCTTGAGGTCGCCATCCGCGACCTGATCGCCTCGTTCGCCGGTCAGATCAACGTGCTCACGATCGAGGATCCGCCCGAGTACCGAATCGACGGTGCCGTACAGACGCCCAAGGGCGGCGGCTCGTGGGCCGACGCCATCCGCAACGCGATGCGTCTGGACCCGGACGTGCTGATGGTCGGCGAGGTTCGTGACTTCGAATCGGCCGAGGTCGCGCTGCAGGGCGCGCTCACCGGTCACGGGCTCTGGACGACGGTCCATGCCAACGACGCCGTAGCCATCCTCCAGCGCCTGCAGGACTTCCGGCACGGCGCCCAGCGCCTCGACCCCAGCCTCTACACCGACCCGTCCCTGGTCACGGGCCTCATCAATCAGGCCCTTGCCCCCGTCCTGTGCCCGGGCTGCAAGCGTCCCTGGGCGACCTCCAAGCAGAACTATGACCCGGACCTGGTGCAGCGCGTTGAGCGGCTATGTACGCCCGCCACCGTCTATTGCACCGGGCCCGGGTGTGAGAGGTGCGGCAAGTCCGGCGTTGTTGGCCGCACCGTCATCGCGGAAGTCATCATTCCGAACTACGCCTTCATGCGGACCTTCCGCAACGAAGGCAAGGCGGAAGCCAGGGCGTATTGGCTCACCAAGATGGGCGGCGTCAGCAAGGCCAAGCATTTGATCCAACGGATCAACGAGGGGCTGATCGACCCAGCGAAGGGCGAGCAGAAGGTCGGGCTGTTGGACGACGACGAGCTCGTGCTTGAGGCCAAGGCATGACCGCTCGGACTTGGAAGGCGCGACTGCGCCACACAGTTGTTTACGGGCGCGCCCTGCCCATCGCGCTGGCCGCCTGCTCTGCCCTCGCGGCGAGCGCCATCCTCATCCGCCACTTCGGAGTATTCGCCTCGTGAGCCAGGACCTCTCGCTTGAAATGCGGATCAATCGGATTCTGCTCGGCGCCACCGAGCGCTCCCGGGTGTACGACATGCTTGCCCTTCTCCTGGAGAACCGCGTGCTCTTGAACGAGGCCCTCGCGGAGATGTATGGCGTCTTCAGCCAGGGTGGGAAGAAGAAGAACGCCCAGGCGGTCATGCTCTACGACTGCCATTCCAGTGTGAGCGAGGGCAAGTCCTTCGGTGAGGCCCTGAAGGCGTGGGTCAAGCCCGAGGAATCGTCCCTGATCGTCGCCGGCGAGGCCTCTGGCAACTTGCGTCAAGCCTTCAATGACGTCATGGAGCTGATCGACGCGAAGAAAAGGATTTTCGGCGCCGTCGTTGGAAACGCGCTCTACCCGATCCTGCTCTTCGCCGTCTTCTGCATCTTGCTCTACATCGTCTCCACCCGCCTCGTCCCCGCGCTGTCGGGATCCATCCCGCCCGAGCACTGGCAGGGCAGCGCCAAGATGCTCTACTGGATGTCCGAATTCACTACGCATTTCGGGCTGCTCTCGCTCGTGCTCCTGGCCATCACCGTCTTGGGCGTCAGCTTCTCGATGCCCTACCTCCGCGGAAATCTGCGCTTCCGCCTCGACAAGCTGCCGCCTTGGTCCGTCTACCGCGCCGTCCAGGGCGCGACGTTCCTGCTCAATGTCGCGGCGATGGTCAAGTCCGGCATCAAGCTCTACGACGCCCTCGATATGTTGGCCAAGAACGCCAACCCCTACCTCAAGGAGAGGATCGAGGCTGCGCTGCATGGCATCGCGAAAGGCTACAACCTCGGCGAAGCCCTCGAAGACGCCGAATACGACTTCCCGGACCCCGAAGCCATCCGCCTTATCAAGGTGCTCGCCAGCCGTGACGGCTTCGATGCCGCGCTGACGCGCTACGCAAAGGCCTGGCTAGACACCGCCATTTCCAAAGTCAAGGCAGCGATGGGCGTCTTTTTCATCGTTGCAATCGTTGCCGTGGGTGCCTGCGGCGCGATTGTTATTTCCGCAGGCACCGAGCTTCAAGACGCTGTTGAACGGCAATACAGCCGCTAATCCACCACCACAGAGGGACATCGCATGAACCGCAATAACCGCATCAACCGTCGCAACAAGCAGCAGGGCCTCACCCTGATCGAGGCTCTGGTCTGGATCATCCTCTCCATCCTCGTCATTGCCGGCGCCGCCGCCGGCATCGCCAAGGCCTTCGGTGCGAACGAAACGCGCACCGAGGCGGATCACATCACCAGCATCATCGTCAGCACCAAGACGCTGCGCTCCTCGGGCGGCTACGGTGCCAGCGGCACGGACCTGGTGCCGGCGCTGATCGCCACCAACGCCATTCCCAAGACCATGACGGTTGTGAGCGGCGTTCCCAAGAACGCCTGGGATGGCACCGTAACCGTCGCCAGCACCGGCCCGGGCTTCACCATCACCTACCCGACCGTGCCGCAGGCCGCGTGCATCGAACTGGCGACCAAGATCAGCCGCGGCGGCGCCGTCACCACGAAGATCGGCACCGGCACGGCCATCGTCGGTGAAGTTCCGACCGCCACCGCCACCACCCAGTGCGCGAGCCCCTCGGCGAACTCGCTGGCTTTCACCGTCACCAACTGAGGCAGGCCATGCCCGCATCCCCGCACCTGCGTGACTTGGACTTCGTAGACCTCTACATCGGTAATGACTTTACCGATGTCAAAGGGCTGCCTGGCGCTCACGCTTCCCGCTCACCTCTCCCCGAGCAATTTCAGGGCGATGTTGCGCAGGTGCGGGCCAAATGCGAACAGCTCTATCGCGATCAGGGCGAGCCTGAGTTCGCCCTGTTCCATGATGATGTTCTGTACCGCGTCACCGCAATGCACGACATGAACGCCGCGCCCGTCTATTTCGTGCGGCGCATGGCGGCGACCATCCGGGACTTCAAACGGCTGGGCCTCCCGGACCCGGTTTGCCAATTCCTGCTTTCCCCCAAGACCCGAGGGCTGATCGTCGTGGCGGGAGAAATGGCGGTCGGCAAGACCACCACCGCCGCCTCCTTGCTCGTAGAGCGGCTTCTCCAGATCGGTGGGGTGGCCCTGGCGATCGAGGATCCGCCCGAAACCCGGCTTGACGGCCTGCACGGCAACGGCCGCTGCTTCCAGATCCCGGTGGCCCGCAAGCACGGCGGCTACCGCGAGCAGCTGCGGCTCGGGATGCGCTCCGGCGTGTCCACGCTGCTCATTGGCGAAATTCGCTGCCGCGACACCGCGACCGAGGCGATCAAGCAGAGCGTCAACGGCCTGACGGTCATCAGCACCGTACACGCCAAGGAACCCGGAGACGCCCTGTCCCGGATCATCGCCTTGGCCGGCACCGATGACCTCCCCAATCCCGCCGAAATCCTCAGCAGCGGCATCGCGTGCGTGATCCACCAGAAGATCGAGCGCCATTCTGGCGCGCTGCGCACCGTCTTTAGCTGCCTGGCCGTAGACGGCCAGGACGAGAGCGCCATCCGCACCACCATTCGCAACAACCAGCTGGTCCGCATCCCGAGCTTCGTGGACGCCCAACAAAGGAGGCACACATGGAACTGAACTATCGTCGGTCCCGCGGCTTCACGCTGCTGGAAATCATGGTCGCGCTCGCGATCAGCACCTTGGCGATCATTGGCATGATGCAGGTCTTGGAGCGGAACGCGAATACGATCGCGGCACGCGCCGCCGCCTCACACGCGAAGACCGTCATCGAAGCCGCGACCAATTACATCGCGGACAATTACTCCACGCTGCAGGGGGCGGCCACGCCCACAACGCCGGCGACCGTCACGCCCGCCCAGCTGGCCACCGGCGGTTACCTGCCCCCGGGGTTCAACCCGGTCAACGGCTTCGGCCAGACCTACTCCCTCCGCGTCCTCGAACCGACCCCGGGCCGACTCAGCGCCCTGGTGGTGACGACGGGCGGCGATGTCCTCGATGGCCAGCTGCGCCGCCAGGTCGCACAGCTGACCGGCGCCGCCGGCGGCTACGTCGCGACCGCCACCACCGCCGAAGGCGCTTTCGGTGGCTGGAACGCCAGCTTCCCCAGCTACGGCCCCTCGCCCGGCGAGGGCCGCCTGGCCTTCGCCCTCTTCATGCTTGAGGCCGCGAAGGCCAATGACTACCTCCACCGCTCCACCCATCCCGGACAGCCCGAGCTCAATCGCATGGGCACCGACATCGACATGGCCGGTAACGACCTGTCCGCTGCCGGCACGGTGGACGCGAACCTCGTGGACGCCGGGCGCGTCGTCATGCCCGCCGGCGAAAACCTCGCTCTCGGCTCGACCCGCGTCTACGCCAATGCAACCGACACCTCGATTCGGCAGTCCGGCACGCTCTACGTCCAGACCGCCGGCGGCGCCGCCTACGCGCCGATCCGCAGCGGCGCCGTCACGGCCGCCGGCACCGTCCAGGGCACCACCATCGACTCGACGGGCGAAACCTACACGACCGGCTGGTACCGCACGCGGGGCAACGGCGGCTGGTACTCCCAAGCGCACGGCGGTGGCTGGTTCATGCAGGACCCGACCTGGATCCGGTCCTACGCCAACAAGAACGTCTATACCGGCGGCGAGATGAACGGCGGCGTCCTTGCATCCCAGACGCACGTCTACGCCAACCAGAACCTCAATGCCGGCAGCAGCGTCTATGCCAACCAGAACGTGCAAGCGAACGCCAACGTGGCCGCCGGCGCCAACATCACGGCCGGCCAGCGCATCACCGCTGGCCAGCGCATTACCGCGGGCGAATACCTGCTGCCGCTGGGCACCGCCACCTGCAACACCGCCTGCAGCACCAACGGCCTGATCGGCCGCACCCCGGCCGGCGCGATCTTGTCGTGCACCTCCGGTCAGTGGAAGGGCGAATCCTGCGGTGCCGGCGGCGGCGGTGGCGGCGGTGCCCTCTGCCCCTCGGCGACGTACTGCGCCAACTACGGCACGCCGGCCTGTCCCGGAATCGTGTCCGGTACCGGCTGCTACGCGCCCTGCAGCGGCATTTACTACATCTGCCCCTAAGCACCATGCGCGCTTCGCTCATTCCGCCCCTCGTGATCCTGGCCGCCGGCCTGCTGCCGCTCTGCGCGAGCGGCGCCTCGCCGGCGGCCGATGCCGGGCCGCGAAATGCCTGCATCGAGCAGGCGGCCGCTCACTACAACGTCCACCCGGATCTCGTGCGCGCCGTCATCCGAACCGAGGGCGGTACCACCGGCAAGGTCAGCTGGAACGCCAACGGGTCCTACGACATGGGGCTGATGCAGATCAACTCGATTCACCTTCGGCGCCTGAGTGAATTCGGGATCAACCGCGATCACGTCATCAACAACGAGTGCGTGAACATCTACGTCGGCTCGTGGCTGCTTACGCAGGCTATCGCGCAGGACGCCGACTTCTGGCGCGGCGTCGGTCGGTACCACTCCGCGACCCCCAAGTACAACGAACGCTATCGCACCAAGGTCTTCGACCACCTGGTGCGCCTCTGGAAGGAGCGCTCCCCATGAACGGGCTATCCATCGCCGCCGCTTTGATCCTCGTCTACCTCCTGTTGCTCGCCAACTGGGCCGAAGATGCCCAGGCGCAGCAGACGGAGGTTCGGATAAATCTCACCTCCGAGCACATCCGAGCGTACGGAAACTTCGTTCGGGACTACGCCCGCGCGCACCCGTCCGCGAGCGCCCAGATCACCAACAACGCCGTCCTAAACCTGCCCGCTTGGTACACCCCCCGCTCGGACATCGCCGGCGGCGTCCTCAACGGCCAGGCCTTCGCCTATTTCGTGCCGGTAGGTGACGCCGAGGGCTTCGCCATCGCCCGCGCCGGCGGCCCAGGCGCCCGCGCCGGGCTCAAGGTCAGCGGCGTCTTGAGGCTCCCAGGGTCGGGCGTGTCTGCTGGCGCGCTTCCGAGCTACATCCCCAACGGCGCCGTCGTCTACGTCTTCAACTAGGAGCTAGGTTTGAACGCTATCGCCTCCCCCGGGCAAGAACGCCAGGCACGGTATTCCGAGCTCAAGCTCAATGTCTATTGCAGCCTGATTGTCTCTTCTTTCACGACCCTTGGCGCGACGCGGGTCTCCCACGTTTGGAGCGGTCCTGCGCTGACGGATTTGGCGTTCCGCGAGGAATGCGCGCTTCGGTTGAGTGCCAAAAATGTGCACTGCGACATGCCCAGCCTCCAGAGCCCGTCCACCTGGTTCTATCGCAAGGGTTAGTCGCCGATGAGCACACATGCCGAGTTGATGACCTTCTACAAACTGGTTCTTCCGAACGAGCGGCGTCGTGAGGTCGATGGTGAATTGCAGGTCTGTGTCGATTTTCGGCGCAACACGTGGAAGCCGCTGTTGTCTCTGGACCTGGTGGAAATTCGGCAAATGACCAACGAGCTGACCCTGCAGCGCGAGCTGTTGCGTCATGGGACGTGATCGGATGATTTCCTTGTGCTTGCTGGTGCGATGGGGGCGGCCTACGGCCCGGCTGGGCGGGCTTCGCCCCGAGCCGCGATGCGTCTCGGCCCTGCGGCGCCATCCTCGCCCTTGCGCCCTCCGGGCGCAGCGGAGCGCCGGGTGAATCCGGTCCGCGTCCGCACCCACGCGTCCCTCTGTGCGATCGCCGCCCGTTGGCTGCGCCGATCGCACAGCGCCGGCGGCCACGGGTGCCAAGTCGCCTTCACCGAGCTCCAAAGCGACGGAGAGAACGCCGACGCCATTGGCTTCCGTGCCGTCGGCTCATGCGACGGAAGCGTGGTCGTCGAATGCAAGACCACGCGTGGTGACTTCCTGGCGGATGCTCGAAGCCCGCAGCGCACCGAGCCCAGCGCCGGCCTCGGCCGCTGGCGCTATTACCTGGCGCCCGAGGGACTGATCGACGTCGCCGAGCTGCCCCCCGGCTGGGGCCTGCTCGAAGTCAGCGACCGGGGGTCGCTGCTGGTCCGTGCCGGCGCCGCCGCCGTCCTGGCCAAGCATTCGGGCTCCCTCGCCCTCCAACGCACTTTCACGTCCGAGTGCGAACGCTGGGCCCTCAGGCCCCATGTCGAGCGCGAACAAGCCTTGCTGACGCGCCTGCTCGCCCGCGCCAGCGATCCCGAGGCCGCCTCCCCCGCCCTCCGAGAGGCAAACAGTCGCCTGGCTCGCCTCAGCGCCGAGATCGCGAAGCTGCACCAGGAGAAGAAGCAGCTTGAGGACCGCTTACTCGCCCAGAGCGGCCGCTCGTTGTCGCTCCCGTCCCAGCTTCGTGCATGACTCCCATGCCTCACACGGAACGCTTCGTGCCTATCAGTGCCGCCATGTCTCCCGGTGAGGCGTCTGCCTTATCGGGTCACCGTTGCGCGTCCTGGCCGCCCTCGCAAGGCCGATGGCCTTCTTCACTTCGTTACGACCCGTCGGGTGCGGGGCGGCCGCGGTCGGCCGCGCCACCCGGAACCCGCGCATCCGCGCTAATCACCAGGAGACAGATCATGGCCGACAAGAACAAACAGCTCTTCAGCGTCACCCTCGCGGACAACTATCAGGACCGCGAAGGCAAGGACCAGACCAACTTCCGAGAAATCGCGGTGGGCTTCGCCAACAGCAAGGGTGGTCTCGCTTTCACCGTCCCGGCGGGCCTGGCCATCCAGCCCGGCGCCCGCATCGTCATCTTCCCGATCGAGTCAAAGGACTGATCGGAACTCCCTTTCTCCCCGTCGGAGACTTCGGGCGGCCCCCCTGGCCGCCCTCTTTTTCCCAGCCCCAAACGCAAGAAGGCCCGGAATCCCTGGCAGGGGAGTTTCCGGGCCTCTTGCTCAAAACCTTCAGCAGGCTTTGAGCGGAGTGTGAGGGCAGTGTTTTACCCTGTCAACTTACTACGCAAGCAAAACCCACGAAACAGGCATTCCCCCCCCCCCCTTCAACAAATGCAGCTTTGACCATGAATATCCGCACGTTCCAGCCGTCGCCCGCGAGCCTGCCGGCCACCCTCGCCGGCGATGGCAGTCCCGCCAGCCTGACCGCCGCCTTGGATATGGCACAGATCCAGCTCGGCGCAATCCAAAGCGTGAGCAGCCACGCTTATGGCCGGATGATCCTCGATGTCCAGGCCACCGGAATGGACCTGACGCAGGAAGCTACCCGCGACAAGTGGCACAACCAGTTCCTTCGGCCGCAGTGGGAGCGGGCGGACGTCATCCTCACTCGTCTCGTCCAGTACCAGGACCAGCTCGAGCACCTTCCAGCTATCTTGCCCGCTTGGTCGGCGGCCATCGGGCGCCTTGAGCACCTCGTGGCGCAGGTGGGCAATTTGATGCTTGAGCTCGAGCGCCGAACCGATGAAATCTTCGACGCCGAGGTAGACCGGCGTCGGGCCGCTGGCCTCCCCTTCTGCGGTGGCGAAGACGCCGAATGACCGTCCACGCCTTTCCGGTCCACCTCGGCACTGTCCCTCCCCTGCCCTGCCCCTTGCCAGGCGACGCGAGTCCGGCCGACCTTCTGGCCGTCCTCGAGGTCGCGCACCGCGAGCTCCGCGCTATGCGCGCCCGCGCCCGCTCCATCGAGGCCAACATCGCCCGGGAAATCCAATCCGGCCAGGTCCGGCTTGACTGCGAGCACACCCGCGCCGACTGGTTCGATGAACGCGTCGCGCCGCTGCTCGAAACCGGCATCTACGCGCCGGCTTGGGAAGAATCCCTGCGCACTTACGTTCTCGTCTTCTACAACCTCCCGGACCTGGTGCCGGCATGGGCCGGCCCCGTGGCCAAGCTCAAGTCCTTCCTCGCGGAGTACCGCGCCCTGAGGCGGTCGCTCGAAGCCACGCTCATCGACCCGGTGTTTGACGCCGAGCTGAGCCGCCGGCGAGCC